>Ga0209438_1000036_pt1 | contig 35413 bp, 26 predicted proteins | sample GraSoi_2013_20cm_FD_185825 | JGI IMG/M metagenome (GOLD analysis project Ga0209438, IMG submission 185825) | Grasslands soil microbial communities from the Angelo Coastal Reserve, California, USA - Sample 9_17_2013_20cm (SPAdes) (version 2) | ecosystem: Environmental > Terrestrial > Soil >...
GTTCGTCCCCGACTTCGTCACGGCATTCACGGCGGCGCCCGAGTGCATGCCGTTCTGGGCGTTCAGGCCGCTGGTCGCCACGCTGAACTCCTGCAGCGCGTCCGGGAACGGAAACGGCATGTTCAGGTTGTCCTGCGGGTTGTTGTGCATGGCGCCGTCGAGCACGTACGCCACGCCGAACGACTGTCCGCCGGCCACCGACACACCCAGGCTTCCCGGAAGCGCGCGCTGCGTCGACGTAATCGTCTGGACGGCCGCGCCGGCGATCATCACCAGTTCGACCGCGTTGCGGCCGTTGAGCGGCAGCGCGAGGATTTCCTCGTTCCGCACGACATCGCTGATGCCGGCGCTCTTCACGTCCACCAGCGGCGCGGCGCCTTCGACCGTGACCGACTCCTCGAGGCTTCCGACCACGAGCGACACGTTGACGACCGGCGACGCCGCGACCTGCAGGACGATGCCGGTCTGCACGTAGGTCCGGAAGCCGGAGAGCGCCGCCTCGAGCCGGTACGGCCCCGTCGGCAGGTTGGACAGGATGTAGGCGCCGCTGCCATCGGGGACATCGCTTCGGACGAAGCCGGTGTCGGTCTGCGTGGCGGTGATGCTGACGCCGGGCAGGACCGCGCCGCTTTCGTCGGTGACCCGGCCGCTCAGTTGCGCCGTCGACAGCTGCGCGACGGCGGTGGTGGTGGTGAAAAGAAGACAGAACGTACCTAGACAGAATGCCTGGAGCAGGCGCTTCATCGGTCCTCCCTGCTGGTGTCCGCGACGAGGAATCGCGGCGGTCGCGCTTTTAGAACCCGTACTTCACGCCGAACTGCATGATTCGCGGCGTTCCCGTCATCGACGTGATCCGCCCGAATGTGCCCGAGTTGAAGTTCGTCACCGGGTTGCCCCAGTTGAACGTGTTGAACAGGTTGAACGATTCGATCCGGAGCTCGAGCGTGCGAGCCGCGCCGATCGAGACCTGTCTCGAGACCGCGACGTCGACCGTCGAGTACGCGGGTCCGCGGATGCTGTTGCGTTCGTAGGTCCCGAGCGCGCCCGCCGCAGGCTGCGCGAACGCCGCCGGGTTGAGATAGCGATTCAGGCTCTTCTCGCCGTAGACGTCGTTCGACACCTGATCGACGCGCTGCATCTGGATCCCGCTCAGCGCGTTGTCCCGGCCGGTGATGATGTTGAGCCAGCTGCCTGAGACCGCGCTGAAGATGCCCGAGACGCGCCAGTCGGACGCCAGCAGGCGGAGCGCGCGCCCGGTGAACTGCGGCGTCTGCGCGCCCGCGATGAAGCTGCCGATGTGCGTCCGGTCCTGCACGCAGTGCCCGCGATCGAACCCCGGGTCGTCGGGATTGGTGAAGCCGTTGGCGATTTGCGGGAAGCCGCCGCCCGGCGTCGTCGCATCGCCGAAGCAGCGGGAGATCGTGTAGTTCCCGTTGAGGCTCACGCCGCTCGACGCGCGGCGTTGAAACGACAGCTTCAGCCCGCGATACGTCTGCGTGCCGATGTCGGTGTGCACGTCCATGTTGCCGATCAGCAGCGCCGCCGCCGGATTCTCACCGGACAGCGAAAACACGCGCCGCTGGTTCAGGTTCGCGTTCGTGCTGCAGGTCGGGTAGAACACCCCCTGGAGCGTGCAGGGGCCCAGTCCGAGGTAGACGCCGGGGTTGATCGCCACCTGGCCCCAGAGACGGTCCGTGTAGCTGCCAAGATAGCTCGCCGACGCCTGCCAGAACTTTCCGATCTGCTTCTCGAACGTCACGTTCCACTGCTGGATGCGCGGCGAGTTGATGTCGGGCGCCGTGGCGCCATACGCGCCGAACGGAATGAATACCGTGTCGGGCGTCGTCAGAATCGGATGCGGATCGCCGCCGAGGTGTGCGTAGGGGTTGTCGAAACCACCTGGCGGATCTTCCACGAGCGAGCGATTACCGAACGGCGGCGAATTCGCGTTGATCAGCTGATATTCGGCGGTGGGGAAGTCATACGAGATCCCGTACGCCGAGCGAATCGCCATGCGCGTATCCCCGGTGACATCCCAGGCCAGCCCGACGCGCGGCGACAGATTCCACCATTGCTTGTCGAGCCCCGTCCTGCCCGGAGGAAAACCGGCATCGCCGGGATAGACGAGGCCGGCTGGCGCGTTCTTGAACACCTTGGTCGTCACGCCCTTGCGGAAGTTGTCGAGGCTGAAGTTGTAGACGGCGCCGTTCTGGACGTTCGCGCCGAAGTACGGCTCCCACCGGAGGCCCGCGTTGATCGTGACGCTGCGTGTCGCCTTCCAGGCGTCCTGGCCGTAGAACCCCAGGTACCACTGGTCCATCGGCATGATGGCCGCCCCGCCGTGCTCCAAGCGGCCGACCCGTCCCAGCAGAAGATCCGACATGCCCAGGCCGGTCAACTGGCCGGTAAAGAGCCAGTCACCGCCGGAACGGGCGTGGGAAAAGAAGTAATGCCTCCAGTACGCGACGTCGGCGCCGAGGGACAGCTCGTGGCTTCCGCGCACCAGCGTGAGGTCGTCGCTGAACTGGGATGAATTGGTCTTGAACAGGCCGCCGCCTGGATTCGCGATGTTGAACCCGCCGGTCACCGCCAGCACCATCGCTCCCGGGTCGTAGCTGTACACGTTCGAGCCCAGGGCCTTCGGATCGAACAGCGGCGTATCGAGACGATCGATGACCGTTCGATTGAACGCAAATCGAAGCGAGTTGACGGTGTTGGAGCCGAAGCTGTGCGTATCGCCGAGCGCGAGCGACTGCGCCAGCTTGTCCAGCCCGGGGATGCCTGCCCCCCGCGAGGTGTTGTAGAGGCTCAGGACGCTGTCGGACCGGGTCAGCGGCGTCGGGTTCTTCACCGACGTGGCCATGTACCGTCCGAACACGGAATGATTGGCCGTCAACTGATAGTCGACCCTGCCGATGGCCTGCCCCTCGGTATCGTCTTCCGTCGTGGTGTAGGTGATCTGGCCGCACGGATCGGTGGTGCCGGGGAGCCTCTTGACGAGGTTCAGCGCCGCGGGACTGAACCGCGAGGGGTCGATCCGGTTGCTGGAGTCGAACCCTCCGCGCAGCGCGATCTGCCGTCCGCCGTTGCACGCGGGCCCGGCGAAGGCGCTGAAGTCGCCGGACAGCATCGCGACCGACGGAACGAAGGCGATATTGGCCGCCGGAGTTTGACGAGTCACCGTGCCCTGGTAGGCGGCGAAGAAAAAGAGCTTGTTCCGCACGACGGGGCCGCCGAAGGTCCCGCCGAACTGGTTGCGCACCAACCCATCGTCCTGGAGCTTGCCGTTCGGCTTTTTCGAAGCGAAGGGGTTCGTCGCGTTGAAGCGGTGGTCGCGCAGGAACTCGAACACGTTGCCGGAGAACCGGTTCGTGCCGGACCTCGTCACGGCGTTGACCGACGCGCCCGAGTGCATCCCGTTCTCCGCGGTAAGGCCGCTCGTGGCGACGCGGAATTCCTGCAGGGCGTCGGGGAACGGCAGCGGCAGGTTCATGTTGTTCTGCGGGTCGTTGTGCATCGCGCCGTCGAGCAGGAACGCGACGCCGAACGACTGCCCGCCGGCGACCGCGTAGGCGACCCCGCCCTGCATGCTGCGGCTGTTGGCTTCGCCGACGCGCACGGCTGCTCCGACGATGGCGACGAGGTCGGCCGCGTTGCGGCCGTTGAGCGGCAGCGCGAGGATTTCCTGGTTGCGCACCACTTCGCTGACGCCGGAGCTTTGCACGTCCACCAGCGGCGCTGCGCCTTCAACGGTGACCGTCTCCTCGAGGGCGCCGACCGACAGGACCGCATTGATGACCGCCGCCGCCGCCACCTGCAGGACGATGCCGGTCTGGACGTAGGAGCGGAAGCCCGCGAGCGAAACCTCGAGCCGGTACGGACCGGTGGGGAGGTTGGGCAGCACGTACGACCCGTTCGCGTCGGTCACGTCGGTCCTGCTGACGCCGGTATCGGTCTGGATCGCGGTGACCGTGACGCCGGGAAGGACGGCGCCGCTCTCGTCAGCGACCCGGCCGCTCAATTGCGCCGTCGACAGCTGGGCGAAGGCGGCGGTGACGGTGACAAGAAGACAGAACGTACCTAGACAGAATCCCCGGAGCAGACGCTGCATACGTCCTCCTGCTGGTTTCCGCGCGGAGAGCACGCCGATGTCGAGACGTTCTTACTTGGGAACCGACGCGTCCGGTCCGCCGGCGACGAACAGCTCGCGGCCGTCGCTCAGTTTCTTGATGGTGACGAGAGAGCCCCGGGTCTCGACGACCTTGCCGCCGTAGGTCGTGAAGGTGACCTTCTCGCCGGCGACGAGGTCCTTCGGCCCCCAGCCCTGGCGGCGCACGGTGTTCGGGCTCGTCATCTCCATGTTCCAGGTCGTCACCTTGCCGCTGGCGTCGGTGACGTCGACGTAGACCCGCATGTGCGGGTTCTGCCATTCGACTTTCTGCACGACACCCGTCAGCGTGAACTTCTTGCTCGCGTCGTACTCGGTGTCGAATCCGTGATGGGCCGCGACCGGTGCCGTCAGCCAGAGGACGCCGAGACCCGCCGCGAGAATGCCACTCTTCGTTCTCATCGCCGCTCCTCCTCTATTTCTGTTCGGTGTTCAGCCGGTAGCCGCCCGCGATCCCCGCCTGGTTGTTCTCGGTGCAGATGTCTTCCATCAGCTCGACGTCCTGGCGCACGCGCCGCCCCGTGAACTTCAACTGCACGGTCTTCGAGTACGCACCCGGGTCGTCGAGTGTGAAGTCGTTGATCAGCGTGCCGTAGTTCGGACGCGAGAACCGCTCGATCGTGTGCAGCTTGTCGGTGTGTGGCGTGCCGCGGCTGTCGAACCAGAACTTGTCGTTGTACCCGACCGTGTCGATGACGAGCGTGTCGCCCTCCCAGCGCCCGATCGAATGGCCGTACCACGTAGCGAACAGATCGTCCGGATGTTTGCGTCCATCCATGTAGACGACGCGGTGCGCGCCCGCGTCGCCCAGCTCGTGCAGGATGTAGATCTCCGTGATGCCTTTCGGCGTCATGCTGAAGACCATCTTCCAGGGATACGGATTCATGCGCGGCACGCTCATGGGCAGGCAGGCGACGTACGGTTCGTCCTGCTCCTTGCGCTTGTCCCTGAGCTCCTTCGCCCACGGCAACAGCGGAAGCTCGCCCGCCTTCAACCCGCCTTCGCGCTCGATGTCGGCATTCGAGCCGGCACCCAGCCAGGGCCCGGACAGATCCGGGTGGCCGTCGGGCAGGCGCGGCACCGGCCCGTTGACGTCCTTGTCGGCGACAAGGGGCGTCCCGCCCGAGGGGATGCTCGAAATCCGCTGCTGCTGCGCATGCGTCTGAACGAGCAGCGCGACTGCGAGACCGAGGACCGTCGTTGAAACGACAAGAGTTCTTTTCACGACCGCTCTCCTGAAAGGCGGACCTGAAGGTCCGCCTCTACGTCAGAAATCTTCTACGTTCAGAAATCTTCGTGTGCTTCGTGCGCGTCACGAAGTGACCTTCGTGGTTCAGAAATCGAACTGCGCGCTGAACTTGAACATCCGCCCGCCGAGAATCAGCAGCGGCCGCAGCCACTGGCCCCCGCTCGTGCCGGAGTAGCGCGTGGTCATGCTGAGCACGTTGCTCGCATTGAACAGGTTGTAGAGGTCGCCGTTGCCGCGCACCCGCAGCTTGCCGGCGCGGAACGACCGCGAGAAGCGGATGTCCGTCTGCCGCAGCCGATCTTCGAAGTAGCTGCTGTCCGGAACCGTATTGATGACGACGCTGGCGTTGCAGGTCGCGGCGCCGCGGCACTGCCCGAGATCGCGGCCGAGCGACTGCCGAATCTCGGCGTTCGTGTAGGCGCGGCTCGCGACGCTCTGAATGCCCGGCTTGTCGAAATACAGCGCGCTGAACTGGAAATCCCACGGCAGCGGGTAGATGGCGACCAGGGTCATTCCGGCGGCAGCCGTCCACGGCCGGCTAATGTGGCAGAAGTCGTCCGTGCGAGGCGTCACCACCGTCGTCGAGACGGCGGTCCCGCCGATGAAGTTCGGCAGCAGCTGCGGCAAGCTGTTGAAGTCGCACGTGTCGGTTGTCGTGCGGCCGAGGCCCACGCCCGCCTGGAAGCGCGCGCCGCGCGCCAGCCGGGCTTCGAGGCCGACATCGACACCGTTGTAGACCTCGCTCTGCTTGCCGTAATGCGTGTGCTGCGTAACGACGTTGTCCACGCGCCCGAAGGCGGCGGGCTTGATGTCGTAGAGCCCGCAGACCTGGTTGCCGCCGCCACTGGGCAGTCGCTGATCGGTCGGGACCGTGACGCAGAACGAGTCATAGTCGCTCGCCGTGGTCCCCTGGTTGTCGGTGACGAGGAAGTTGCCGTACCACGTGCGGAAGTACCCGACGTTGAGCGCGACGTTCGGCCGAAGCTGGTGCTGCACCTGCGCGGCAAGCTGCCAGTTGTAGTCCTGCAGGTTGTAACCGCCCAGCGCATCCGCGACACGACGCGTACTGCCCGCGCGGATCTGACCGAAGGTCAGGTCCGACCACCCACCGCACTCGCCGTTGGCCCCCGAATTCCGCAGGTCGCAGTCCGGCACGTAATTGCCGTTCGTGTCGCCCCACGTTCGCACGGTGCTGTTGGCCTGGTTGTTGGCGGGAATGTCGACGGCCGCGATCGAGTACGGCGTATACCGCCCGAACGACGCTTTCACTGCGGTCTTGCCGTTGCCGAACAGGTCGTAGGCGCCGCCGATCCTCGGATTCAGGTTGGTCCAGTTCGGAGCGTTCTTCGTCGCCGGAAACAGACGCGCGGGGACCCACGGTCCGGCGGGCATGCGCGTTTCGGGCGCGTGGCCGTTGAAGTTGTTGTAGCGGACGCCGAGATTGAGTGTCAGCTGGTGGATCGTCCACTGATCCTGCGCGTACGCCGCGATGTCGCGCGAGCGCCACAGCGCCTCGAACGGCACCGCCCAGATCGTGACCTGCTGCGGAATGCGATCGCGGAACGTGTAGGAACGCGCACCGTTGATCTGGTTCGCGTCGTTGGCCCAGTCCGGTGCGCCTTCGGAGTACTCAGCCAGATCGACGCCGGTCTTCAGGGCATGCTGACCGGTGATGTACGACACCGACCCGCGCTGGCGGTACTGGCGGTTGTGCTGAATGCGGTAACCACCGGAATGCGTCAGGCTGAGCGCGCGCGATCCGTAGCGGAAGTTCGTCGACAGCTCGGTAATCGCGATCGTGTCGGTGCCGACGCTCGGATCCGTCCGCATCGTTTCGTTGTCGAAGACATTGGCCGATGCGCCCGCCTCGATCAGCAAGCGGCTGCTGACCGTCGACGTCCAGGTGACGAGCGGCAGGTAGTTGACCTTGTAGTTGTGCGCGCCCACGGCTTCCGGTGTGCCCTGCACGTTGTTCTGGGGACCGAGCTCGAGGATGGGCCAGAAGCAGCTGCAATTGGGCTGCGCTTCGTACGACACGACGAACTTGTTCTTCTTCGATGCCTGCAACGTCAGGCGCAGGCTGAAGTCGCGGTAATAATCGTCGGTGAATGCCGGCCGGCTCAGATCCGGCTCGTAGAACGTGACGCGGTACACCGGGTCGGTGCCGACGCGCTGGTCCTGCAGCTTGTTGAAATAGTTCCCCTGCTGATATTGCTGGTTCGCGCCAATCCGGGTTCCGGCGAAGAACCACAGTCTGTCTCGCAGGATGGGGCCTCCGAACGCACCGCCGGTGTCGTAGTGCTTCTTCAGCGACGAGGAGAAGCTCAAGCCCCGCGCGCGCAGCTCGTCGTTGAGGTTGTCCGCCTGCAGCGACGGCATCGTGTGCGACGTGTTGAAGGCGCCGGAGAACGTATTGCCGCCGTCTCTCGGCACGATGTTCATCTGCACGCCGCCGGTGTTGCGATCGGCGGAGATGCCGCCGGTCTCGACGCTGACTTCCTGCATCGTCAGCTGGTTGAAGACGAACACCGCGCCGCCCTGCAGGCGCTGCGCCAGTCCGTCGATGATGGGCACGTTGTCGTCAAACCGTCCGCCATGCGCCGAAAAGGCATTCGCGCGCTCGTCGAGCCCGCCGACGCTTTGCCAGACCGGATTGCCAACGACGGCGCCCGGGATGAAGTTCACGAGCTGACTGATGCGCCCTGTCGTCGGCAGCGCCTCCAGCGTGGCGCGCGAGAGCGTGGTCTGCTGGCGCACGTTCTGGAGATCCACGACGGGGGTTTCGCCGCTCACCGTGATGGTCTCGGCGAGCTCGCCCACCTTCAAATCCGCATTGACGCTGGCGGTGAAGCCAGCGGTCAACTCGAGCCCTTCGCGCTTCAACGTGCTGAAACCGGGCAAGGTGAAGGTCACGGTGTAAGTGCCCGGACGCAAATCAACGATCCGGTAGAGCCCCTGGCCGTCGGAAACGGACGAGCGGACCTTTTCGATCAGAGCGGGGCTGGCAGCTTCGATGGTGACGCCCGGAAGCACGGCGCCCGACGCATCTTTCACGACGCCCGCGATGGCGCCGTTGGAACCTTGCGCCGAAGCGGTGGATGCTGTGAGCAGAAGACTACAAACGACGACCAGGGCAAGGATCTTCGGGCGGTCCATCGCATCCCTCCTAAAGTGGAAGCGGCCAGAGGCTGCGGGTGCGCGCGCGAGCGTATGGGGTCGGTTCCGACGTGGTGCAGTTGGTATCACGCACGCCGCCGGTGGTCAAGAGTAATGGGGGGCGAAAAGGGCCTTCCATTTGACTGCCGGCGGCGTACCATCTAGAGTCGGTCCACCCGGAAACACATCCGCAAGCAGAGGGACAAACATGCGTGTACGTGCAGTCTCGGCGGCCCTGGTTCTCGCCCTCGCGGGAGCGGCGCTCGCCCAGGAATACGTCGAGTTCACCAGCAAGGACGACCGGTTCGGCGTCACCTTCCCGGTGCAGCCGAAGGTCGAGCAGACGATGTGGAAGTCGCAGTTCGGCTCCATGCTGCCCGCGCGGGTCTACTCCGCCGATTCCGGCAACAGCCACTTCAAGGTGACCGTCGTCGACTACAACACAATCGAAGCGGTCGCGACCGAGCGGTCCAAGTCGTGCCCGCCCGGCGCGGAAACCTGCCGGGGCGGCGGCAGTTCGACGGGACTCGGCTACTGGAAGGCGGATCTCGCGGGTGCGGAGAAGTTCGCCACGTGGCAGTTCATGCAGCGTGACGCAAAGATTACGTACATGGCCTGGAACAACATCGACCTCGTGGAAGGCACGATGCTCTACATGACCAACGCGGACAGGTCGCGCACCTCCGCCGGCATCTACATGCACGAGAACAAGCTGTACGTCCTCGAGGGGACGGTGCCCGCGGGATATCCGGAACCCGGCTTCTTCCAGCAGTCGATTCGCTGGCTCGACGAGAACGGCAACGGCATCCGCTACCAGACGCTGTATCACAACGGGTTCCCGAAGCCGCCGACGGGACGCGGCGGCGCGCCGGCGCAGGGCCAGGGCGGCGCGGGGCAGGGCGGCGGACAGGGCCAGGGCGCGGGTCAGCCGCGATAAGGATTCATATGCGCGCAGCCATCATCACCGGAGTCGTTGTTCTTTCGAGCGTATCCTCCGTGCTCGCGCAGGAGTACGTCGAGTTCAAGAGCATGCAGGATCGCTTCTCGATTGTGTTCCCCGCGCAACCGAAGGTCACCGAGACGACTTACACGTCGGAGTTCAAGTCGGTGCTCCCCTCCCGCGTCTACAACGTGGACCAGGGGCAGAGCCACTTCAAGGTGACGGTCGTCGACTACAACAACATCCAGGCGATTGCGACCGAGAAGGCGAAGGCGTGCCCGCCGGGAGCGGAGGCGTGCTCGGGGAACACGGGAGCGGGTAGTTCCACCGGCGCGGGCTACTGGAAGCCGGACATCGAAGGCGCGGTCATCCACGCGACGTGGGAGCTGATGCAGCGCCCGAATGAAAAGGCGGTCTATCTCGGCTGGGCGAACATGAACCTCGTCGAGGGCCACATGGTGAACCTGGTCAACGACAAGGACAAATCACGCACGTCGGCCGCGATCTACATGCACGAGAACAAGCTGTACATCATCGAGGGGACGGTGCCTGCCGGTTACCCGGTGCCCGACTTCTTTCAGCAGTCGGTCGGCTGGCTCGATGAGAACGGCAGGGACATCCGCTATCTCACGATTTACCACAACGGCTTTCCGAAGCCCGAGGTCCGCACGCAGGGTGGTGGTCAGGGCGCTGGCGGCAACGCGGGGCGAGGAGGGCGCGGAAACCAATGACGACTCGTCTCAAGTCAGTCTGGGTGCTGGCGGGAACGTTAGCCGTCGCGATCGCGCTCGCGGCGTCCGTGGCCGGCCAGCAGCAGCAACCGCCCGCCGAGGGGCGCGGCGGCGGACGCGGACGCGGTGAGCCGCCACCGCCACCGGCCGCACAGGCCGGGCATCCGCAGGGGAAGCTCGTGATCTGGGGCGACCTCGCGAGCTTCGACAATCCCGCGACGGTTCCCACGCACTGCATCCTCATGAACCGCTTCAAGCGGGGTCAGCGCGTCGGCTTCCGCATGACGGCGATCGACGGCGGCACGGGCGAGACCGAGAACACCACCACGATGGTGGTGCACGTCAACTACATGGGGATGACGATCGACGTGCCGACCCGGTGGCGCGGCGTCGGTAATTTCCCCGCCGCGGAATATCCGCGGCAGCCGTCGGAGATGTGGACGGGCGTCTGGGTGGTGCCGATGGACGCACAGCCCGGACGGCTCAGTTACACCGTCACCGCCACGGATCGCTTCGGACGCACGGCGACGTTCTCACCCTTCATCAACGTCGTCCCGCAGCTCACCATCGTCGCGGAATAAATGCGTCGTGGAGGGCCCGCCAATCCGACTCTCCGACCTTCCCTTCCTATAACGACAACAGGAACGCCAGCAGCGCCCGCTGATCGTCCACACTCAGGAGGCTGAAGCGGGAGCGCGTCACCGACGCCTCGCCGTTGTGGCGGGAGATCGCGTTGGTGAGCGTCAGCGACGCGGCGTCGTGCATGAACCGGTCGTGCGTCCGCAGCCCCCACAGAGGCGCCGTCCGCATCTTGTTTGCTGGCGCCGGTGCCTGCACGATGCCGTCTCCGGTGCCGATGTCGTGGAGGAGGAAGTCGCTGAACGGGTGAATGACCTTCCCCCCGAGCGCCTCGGGCACGACGAATTCTCCGCCATTGACGAGCGTGCCGGCCGGCGCCGTGGTGATCGACGTCACGTGACAGATGTTGCAGCCGATGGCGCTGAACAGCCGTTCGCCGCGTTGCGCTTCCTCCGTGGCGGCCCGCTCCGCATCTCGCGCGGGCGGCATCGTCGACCGCATGAATTGCGCGAAGGTCTCGACGTCGTCGCCATCATCTTCGGGATCCGCGACGTGGTCGTACTGCGCGATCGGCTGGCCGTTCGTGGTGTTCTCCACCGCCTGCAGGGGGCTCGTGATCCCCATCTCGTTGAGGTAGGCGTCGGCCGCGAACGACACCAGGCTCGCGTGCTGATCCTTCCACCCGAACCTGCCGATCCGCAGGACGCCGGCGCCCGCTTCCTTGACGTTCACGCTGATCGCCTGTCCGGCAATCACCCCGCCGCTGAGCGCCGGTTGGCGCGCGGCGATCGACAGGAGTGTCGTGTTGCTGATCGCTTCGACGAACCCGTCGCCGAGGGTGTTCAGCGAGGTGCGCAGCGTGCGGACCTCGTGTCCGGGCAGCACGTGTTCCTGTGCGGTGGCGTCGATGGCGCGGCTGTGAATCAGCGACCCTCCCGGGTGGTCGATGAAGCGTCCGAATGGGCTCACGTGACCCGCGCGAACCTCGGTGACCTGGCTCACGCCTCCGCTCACCGGGTTCTGGTGGCACTCGCCGCACGACTGCGCGTTGTAGACGGGGCCGAGCCCCTTGGCGATCGACTCCTGCTCGTTGAAGACGTCGCGCGCGGCGTCGAATTCGGCCTGGGTGAGGACGCCGTTGGTCAGGTCGGAGAAACCGGTCTGCGCATCGTTCAACGTCGCGGTGGATACGCTTCGCGGAACAACCGCCCATCCAGCCACTACCAGCCATGCAGCAATCGTGAGAATGGAAAGTCGTTTCATGTTTCGTTCCCTTCGGAGGCGTCGCGTACACACGGGTAGCTACGCGTGAGTGATGGAGGAGCTTTTGTCGTGTCGGGTCTGTCGCGTCGGACGGGGGGAGGTCTGGGGACCGGGTGCCTGGGAGGAGGCGCAACGATCCCACAAACGGAAGGGGAGAGCAACTTCATAGTTGCTCCACAATCGCCCGTCACACTTTCTTCATGAAGGAGGAACGGTCATGGAAGGTGACTCTGGAATGAGGCGGTGGGCGATCGTTGCGCTGGCGCTCGTCGCCGCGGTGGCGATCGGCACGATTGCGTATCAGGCGGGAGTATCACGGGGCATCGCGCTGCAGCCGCCGCCGGCGGTCGCGGCGCCGGCCGCTCCGGGAGGCGTGCAGGCGGCGCCGCCCCCGCCATATCCGTATTACCCGTATGGCTATTACCGGCCGTGGCGGTTTGGATTCTTCGGACCGCTGCTGACGATTTTGTTCTTCGTGTTCGTGCTGCGCGCGTTTGTCTGGGGACTGTTCGGATGGGGATGGCGCAGGCGGTGGCGGTACTCCGGTTACCCGGATGACGGGCCGTCGCGGTTCGACGAATGGCACCGGCGCGCGCACGACCGGATGCGCGACGACCGCGGACCGGCGGCGCCGACCAACGTCTGACTAGCGGTGGGCGACGGCGGCGACCGCGTGGAGCACGCGCGCCGCGTGATGGAGGTGCAGCGGCGGCGGGTGCATCGCCAGCCACGCGAGGTACGACCACGCCGCCGCGCTCACCGCGCGCATCCTGCGGAACAGCCGCAGGCCGATGACGCGCAGCGCGAGCACGGTTTCGGTCGGCTCGAAGCCGAACCGGAGGTGGGTGCGCAGCGACGGCCAGTTGCCGTAGTCGACGAACGTGAGGACGCCGCGCTTGCCGGAGCCGGCCATCCACTCCGCCAGGTGCGCCTTGAAGCGGAGCCAGATGCCCGTATTGCGGTACGCGGGCTCGATGTAGGCGTCGTAGGCGTAGATGTACCCGCCGGGGATCGTGATGGAGTATCCCCATGCCGTCTCGCGATGGACCGGGTTGTCGGAGAACCACTCGTAGCCGACGATTCGGCCGTCGACGAGCGCGACGATGCACCGGTCGCCTTCGGCGAGCCGCGCGCGGAAGAGCGGTGCCTTGTCCTGGAGCGCCGCGAGCGCGGCGACGTCGTTCGCGGTCGCGAACCTGACGCGTGCATGCCCGCGCAGCATGGCGCGCGGAACCGTGGGCACGCCATCCAGCTGCAGAAAACAGAGCTTGCCGACGTCAACCGGCCGCAGCGGCACGCGGCGCAGCAGCTTCTGGACGAGCAGCAGCCGTGGCGTACGTGCCAGCGTGGACGCGCGTTCCGTCAGCGAGGCCCACGTCATGCGGCGCGCGACTGCTCGCGCTGCTTGCGCTCGAGGAAACGCGCGACCTTCTCGACCGAGTCGAGGTTGTCGGGAATCAGCTCCGCGTCGGCTATCTCGATGGCATAGCGCTCCTGGAGGTGACAGACGAGCTCGAGGATGCCGGTCGAATCGACGATACCGTGATCCTGGAATGAATCGTCGTTGCTGAAGGCGAATCGGCCCGACGCGTCTCCGAAGAGAAAGTTATCGATGATGAACGTCCGCAGTTCCTGTGCGAGGGGTTCCATGGCCTACCGTCGTAAAAGGGTTGATGAACAGGGGGACGATGAGTTGAGTCAAGATGATCTCCGCACATACCGCCTCAAGCGGGAGCAAATGGTTCGCCATCTTTTTTCGCCGTCAAAACCTCCGATTAGGGGAGTCGCATGCCCTTAAGTGCCACGACCGTGCCCACTGCCGCGCTTAGCGGCACCTTCCTCCTCGGCGGCGACCTGCCGGTCCATCGTCTTGGATTCGGCGCGATGCGCATCACCGGCGAGGGCGTCTGGGGGCCCCCGGCCGACAAGGCGGAGGCGATTGCCACGCTGCGGCGGGCGATGGAGCTGCAGATCACGCTGATCGACACCGCGGAATCGTACGGTCCGCGTGTCAGCGAGGAGCTGATCGCCGACGCGCTGTATCCGTATCCCTCCGGGCTCGTGATTGCCACCAAGGGTGGCTACGATCGCAGCGGCCCGCACCAGTGGGAGGTGAACGGACACCCGAATCGGCTTCGCGAGGAGCTCGATGGCAGCCTGCGCCGGCTTCGCGTGGATCGCATCGACCTCTATCAGCTGCATCGCATCGATCCGAAGGTGCCGGAGGCCGACCAATTCGGGTTCCTGCAGGAGGGGCAGCGGCAGGGAAAGATCAGGCACGTCGGCCTGTCCGAGGTGAGCGTCGAGCAGGTCGATCGCGCGCGGCGCTTCTTCCCGGTGGCCTCGGTGCAGAACCTGTACAACCTGGTCGATCGCGACTGGGACGAGGTCGTCGAGTACTGCGAGCGCGAACGCATCGCGTTCATCCCGTGGTATCCGCTGCAGGCGGGTGACGTGGCGACAGGCGGGCTGCGGCGGAGCGTGCGCAAGGTGCTGGGCCGCGCGCCGGCGGAGCGCCGCGGCATCGCGGCCATCGCACGCCGTTACAACGCGACGCGGGCGCAGATCGCGCTCGCCTGGCTGTTACGGCGCACGTCGGTGATGCTGCCCATTCCCGGCACGTCGAACCGGAAGCATCTGGACGAGAACGTCGCCGCCTCGGCCATCTCGCTTACGGATGAGGAGTTCGCCGCGCTGAAGTAAGGGGCCTGTGCGAAGGCGGGCCTGCCTCTTGCTCAGGCCGCGTTCGTGACCTCACCCGTACGACTGACGCTCATCCTTTGTCTCCTCTTCGTACACGGCGTTGCCACGCCGTCGCGGGCCCAGACCGCGATGACGTGGACGAATCTCGTGAACGTCACTGTCAACGGCACAATCGTGCAGAAGACGGCCGGTTGTGACGGATGCCAGGATGGCGGCGCGACATCGGTTGAACAGTTGAGCGCCGACGGCTACGTCGAATTCACGGTCGGCGAGCTCAACACGATGTGGATGGCCGGCCTCAGTCACGGCAACGACGACACGACGTACGCCGACATCGACTTCGGCTTCCGCTTCAACGGCGGCGGCTGGGCGGATGTCCTCGAGAACGGCATCTACGCCGCCGGCGGCGACACCCCGTACGCGGCCGGCGACGTGTTCCGCATCGCGATCGCGAACGGACGCGTGCAGTACAGCAGGAACGGGCACTACCTGATGGAGAGCACGCACGTTCCGCAGCTGCCGCTGCTGCTGGATTCGTCGCTGCTCAGCATGGGCGCCTCGATTCGCGACGCGGTGATAGCGGTGGCGCCTCCGCCGCCGCCCGGCGGTGGCTTCACGGAGAAGGCCGGCTCGCCGCAGCTGCGCGCGCGCTTCTCGGCCGCCGCGATCAGTGCCTTCCTGCCGGCCAACGGCGCGAAGGGGAAGTTCGCCTTCCCCGCGCCCTACAACACCGATGCAGTCCGGCTGACCAACCAGACCGACTGCGCCGGCGGCGCCGATTGCCTCTGGTATGTCGGCTACTCGTACTGGCGCAACACCAACAACCATGTCGGCAGCCGCTACATGTACGTCTTCCTCGGCACCGACACGAACCGCGGCGGCGCCGGCCCGACGCTGCTGCGCTACGACAAGAACACCGACGCGGTACGGAATCTCGGTCCCCTGTTTGTCGAGAACAGCCCGTACCACTGGAGCACCGGCGAGGGGTGGTACTTCAGCGGCACGCAGCCGACCAAGCTGTATACCTTCCTCGTTGGCGGGACGACGCTGCGGCGCTACGACGTGCTCACGCGGAGGTTCGATCGCAGGCCGGCCATCGATTTGAACGCGTGCCCGCGTCCGGCGATCTGCCCGGCCGAGGCGCAGTACCTGACGCAGCCGCATTCGAGCGACGACGACCGTGTGCATTCGGCGTCGGTCCAGAACGCGGGCTGGCAGCGTATTGGATGCGTGGTCTCGCGACCGACCGGCTTCGTGTACGTGCCGACGCCGGACGGTTTCGTTTTCGATGAGTGCCACGTGGACAAGTCGGGCCGCTGGTTGGCGATGCTGGAGGGGCGCCTGGACGGCTCGCGCATCAATCGCATCATCGATCTGACAACGGGACAGCAGACGACCATCGAGGGCGTGAACGGCGCGCTCGGTCACCTCGACATGGGCTACGGCTACGCGGTCGGCGCGGACAACTACAACGGCCTGCCGAATGCGACGATTCTCCTGAAGTTCCCGGTGACGAGCACCGAGCGGCCCATCGGTCCGGTCGTGCATTACAACAAGCGCTGGGACATCGCGGCCGCCAACCACATCGCGCACGGCAACGCGTCCGCGGCCGCCCCCGAATCGCAGTATGCGTGCGGCAGCAACGCGAGCTGGACGCCTGACATGGCCGACGAGATCGTCTGCTTCCCGCTCGATCCGAATCGGAACACCGACGGTTCGCTCGACGTGCTCGTGGTTGGGCAGGTGATGACCGATCCGAACGCGCCGGGCGGCGGCGGCGACGACTACGCGAAGCGGCCGAAGGGCAACCTCGACGTCACCGGCCGCTATTTCATCTGGACCACGAACCTGGGTGGCAACCGGCTCGACGCGTTCATCGTGAAAATCCCCGCGGAGCGCCTGACCCCTCCATAATTCCTCCACAATGGGGGCACACCCTAGGTAGCAGGTGGCAGGGGGCTGCCCACTGCCCACTGTATGAAGACCATCCTCGTCGTAGACGACGAGCCGTCGATCGCGCAGATCGCGGGCGACTACCGACTACCTGCGTCATGGCGGGTTCGGCGTCATCACTGCCACCAACGGCGTCGACGCGCTGGCGCTCGCGCGCGCGCAGCGGCCGGACCTGATCGTCCTCGACCTCGGCCTCCCGCGGATGGACGGCGTCGAGGTCGCGAAGACGCTGCGGCGCGAAGGCGACGTGCCCATCATCATGCTGACGGCGAGGATCGAGGAATCGGATCGGCTGGCCGGCCTCGAGCTCGGCGCGGACGACTACATGACGAAGCCGTTCAGCCCGCGCGAGCTCGTGGCGCGCGTACGGTCGGTGCTGCGGCGCGTCGATGCCGCGGGCGCCGGCGGCGACGTGGTGCGGCGCGGCGATCTCGTCATCGACCACGCACGGATGCAGGTATCGCGCAACGGCGCGGCCATCGACCTGACGCCGACCGAGTTCCAGCTCTTCGCGGCGCTCGCGCGCCAGCCGGGGCGCATCTTCACGCGCACGCAGCTGCTCGATGCCGTCCGCGGGACCGACGTGGACTCCTTCGAGCGCGCCATCGACACCCACGTCAAGAACATCCGCCGCAAAGTCGAGCCGGATTCGCGCAGCCCTCGATACATCCTCACCGTCTACGGCATGGGCTACAAGTTCGCCGAATCATGAACCGCGACTGGGGACGGGACGTGAGACGCCGGCGCCGGCCGCCATGGTGGCCCGACAACGAGGCGTGGCCGCCGCGGTTCGGTCCCGGCGCGTGGCGCTACCGGCGCACTCGCTTCGAGCGGCGCATCAGCCTGCTGTTCCTCGTCTGCGTGCTGCTGATGTTCGTGGGCGCGAACGCGGTCGTGTCGTGGCTGCTGCCGGGCGCCGCCGCCACGGGTCCGTCGCTGCGGCCCCTGAGGCTGCTGTTTCCGCTGTTCTGGCTCCTCGTCATCTTCGGCTTCCTCGTTCCCGCGATGCGCCGCTTCCGCGCGCCCCTCGGGGACATCGTCGAGGCGGCGGATCGCGTGTCGGAAGGCGATTACTCCGCTCGTGCATCGGAGCACGGCCCGCGATGGATGCGCGCCATCGCGCGTGCCTTCAACAGCATGACGACGAAGCTCCAGGCGCAGGACCTCCAGCGCCGTCACCTGATGGCCGACATCGCCCACGAGCTGCGGACGCCGCTTGCCGTCCTGCAGGGCCGGCTCGAAGGCATGCTCGACGGCGTCTATCCCCGGGATGAGGCACAGATCAACGCGGTGCTGCAGGAAACGAGGGTGCTGACGCGCCTCGTGGACGACCTGCGAACGCTCGCACACACCGAGAGCGGCACGCTCGCGCTGCAGAAGGAGCCGACCGACATCGGCATCCTGATGAACGAGGCCGCGGCGTCATTCTCCGCGGAGGCGGCGGAACGGCACGTCACGCTGTCGGTGGCGGCGGCGCCGGACCTGCCGCTGGCGGAGGTCGATCCGCTTCGCATCCGCGAAGTGCTCACGAACCTGATCTCGAACGCCCTGCGTCACACGCCGGTCGGAGGCCGTGTGTCGGTCGCGGCCTCGTCCACATCCGACTCGATCGTGGCGACCGTGAGCGATACCGGATCCGGGATCGCCGCCGCGGATCTGCCGAAGATCTTCGACCGCTTCTACAAGGGACGCGCATCCGGCGGCTCCGGCCTGGGGCTGACGATCGCCCGGAATCTCGTCGTCGCCCATGGAGGCGAGATTCGCGCGGACAGCGTGGAAAGGACGGGAACGAACGTGACGGTTACTTTGCCTCTCCAGCCACGGCCCCCGCGCCAATCGTAATCGACCGGCCGCCGGCGAACGTCAGCTTGCCGCTCGTGGCGGTCGGCGTCCCGTTGCGTGCCACGTAGCCGTCGATGGTGACCTGCGCGCCAATTGTAAAATCCTCGGGCCGCGTGCCGCGCCGGTACAGCGCGTTGGCCGCGGCGGTCTCGAACGCCCAGTTGACCACCTTGCCGTCCTCGCCCTTGACGTCGATGTAGATCCAGCCGTGCGGGTTCGACCAGCGGATCATGGTCACCGTGCCGGTGAGCGTGATCGGCTTGTTGATGTCGAATTCGGCCGTGAACGAATGATGCGCCGAAGCCGTGGCCGTCCAAGCCAGGACCAGCACCACAAGTAGGGCGGGTCTTTTCAGACCCGCCACACGAAGGGCACCCGCCGTAAACCCTGCTCTCATCGTTTGGTTCCGTCCCTCACGTCTTTCAGGTGCGCAAGGTCCTGGTTGTCCTCGAGGCACGCGACCTCCAGGAGCTCGCCCGCCGGATTGCGCTTCATCGGCATCGCGATCGTCCACGGACGCGTGAAGACGATCGGGTCGCTCACCGTCGCCTCGTACTGGATGAGGCCCGCGCTCACCGGCGTGAACCGCTCGACCACCGTCGCCGCATGGCTGATGACGTCGCCGACTTCGTTCAGCCACGTCTTGCCATTCAGGTTCGTGGTCTCGACGACCAGCGTGTCGCCGTCCCAGCGGCCGAGCGAATCACCCTGCCACAGGCGAATTGTATCCGGCAGGTGCGCCCGGCCGTCCAGCGGGACCAGGCGCCATGACATCCGCTCGAGCAGGATGACAACGTAGGTGGGCGTCTGGATGATGTAGAAGGGCGAGGGAACGTACAGCGATCGCGGGACGCCGCCTGCGAAGCAGTGCGCGGTCGGGTCGTCGTACCCGCGCTCCGGCGTCACCCGGTTCTGCTTCTCCTCACGTGCCCACGCCTGATAGGGCATTCCTCCGGTCTTCGGATCGACCAGCACGCCGCGTCCACCTGGTGTGAACGGCTCGTTGTGCGGCTCGAAGCCCCAGTTCGCGCCGCCCGCGTCGGCTTCCGTGTAGCCGCTGATGTCGGGCTTCCCATCCGGCATGCGCGGCAGCGTGCCGTGCGCAGCGGGCACGGCGGCCGCGGTACGTGGCTGCGAGGGGAACGGCGGAACCGCAGGTGCGTCCTTCCGGTACCACGTGCGCGGTTCCGGCCGGAATTCGCCGCGTGCTTCCTCCATTTCCGCCCGGCACTGGTACTCGAGCAGCCGCGGCATCTCCTTCTGGCGCGCGAGCGGCACCGTGACGGTCCACGGCCGCGTGAACACCTTCGGATCGTCGATCGTCGCCTCGTAGCGAATCGTGTCCGCGTCCACCATCGTGAACCGCTCGAGGACGTGCAGCGCGTTGCTGTGGAAGTTGCCCGCCATGTCGAACCACGTCTGATCGTTGTGGTTGGTGACGTCGACGACGAGCGTGTCGCCGTCCCAGCGGCCGCGCGAATCGCCCATCCAGAATTCCAGCGGCGTCGACGCCTTCGTGCCGTTCGTGTAGATCAGCCGGAACACCTGCTGCCACTCGAAGGTGATCGCCACCCGGTCGCGCATCTGGAAGATCTGAAACGGATACTCCATGTACATGATGCGTGGCACGCCGGGCAGGAAGCATTGCGCGAGCGGGTCGGCGGTCGCGCGCTGTTCGTAGTTCTCCTTCCGCGTCGCGAGCGCCGACGGCTGGTAGGGCAGCGTGCCCGTATCGACGACGCTGCGGCCGGCGGGCATGCCGAAGCGGGCGGGATGATCCTCGAGGTCGTACGCGGCGCGGCTGCGCACCTGCCAGATGCCCTGCAGATCCGGCTTGCCGTCGGCGGTGCGCGGAATGGCCTGCACGGTCACTGCAACTGGAGGCCCTTGCCCCGAGCGACCGGAGGGAGTCGAGGGGCGTATGTACTTCTTCACGCCCTTCGGCCCGACCTCCGCGCCGTAGATGTTGCCGTCGGCGTCGGCCGCCACCCCTTCGGCCGCGCTCGTGCCGGTCGCCTTCTCCACGGGATCCGGGATGAACGCCGTGACCGAGCCGTCGCGCGCGCTGCCGATGCGGATGCCGCGCCTCCAGCCGTCATGGTTCCGCGAGACCGATTCGGATTCGGAATCGGCGACGTAGATGACGTCGCGTTTGTCGATGTAGATCCCGCTCGGCCGGCTGAACTGCCGCCACACGTCGAGCTGCCGCCCCTCCTGGTCGAAGATCACGATGCGATTGTTGCTGCGGTCACCTACAAACAGGCGCCCGCGCGAGTCCATCGCGAGCGCGTGGGGGCCGTCGAGTTGACCGTCGCCGGATCCTTTCGTGCCCCACGTCTTCAGCAGCTTCCCGTCCTTCGAGAACTTGAGGATGCGCGAGTTCGCGCCACCGTGTCCCTCGGAGACGAAGATGGTGCCGTTGGGCGCGACGAGCACGTCGTTCGGCTGATAGAAAAAGCCAGGGGCCGCGGCGCCGCCGCGCGTACCGAGCGTCATCAGCAGGTTGCCGTCCGGGCTGAACTTGAAAACCTGGTTGCCCTTGGTCGCACCGGGCGGCGGACCGGCCAGCGTGTTCGCGACCGTTCCCTGCGGGCGCGGCGCATCGTCCTGGCCGTCGGTCACCCAGACGTTGCCGTCGCGATCGACGAAGATGCCATGCGGGAAGAGCAGCAGGCCCGCGCCGAAGCTCTTCACCAGCTTTCCGGATGCGTCGAACTTCAGGATGGAGGGGAGGTTCGATGCCGCGCACGAATTGGCGCCGCATCGTTCCGCGACCCAGATGCTGCGGCCGTCCCTGTCGATTTCGACCGCGCTCGTCGATCCCCACGCGCGCCCGTCGGGCAGCATGAAGGCGTTCGCCACCGTCCGATAGGGATTGGGCAGGTTGTTGGTCGGCGCGTCGCTCTGCGCGAGCGAGGTCGTCGTCGCGGCAACGACGGCGACGGCGACGATCCCGTTTCTGATCATGCGATTACGTTACCTCAGCCGCCGAATTCGGTATGGAAGTTTCGCGAGTCGCTGATGACGTTCTAGCATTGGGTCATGAGCGGCGATCGCTCCGCCTCCATGGATGCGACTGTAACTCCAGGACGCGTCTCCACCGGAATTCCCGGACTCGATGAGCTGCTCCGCGGCGGCCTCACCGCGCACCGCATGTACCTGATCGAAGGCTCGCCGGGCACCGGCAAGACCACGCTCGCGCTTCAGTTCCTGCTCGCCGGTCGCGATCGCGACGAACGAACACTGTACGTGACGCTGTCCGAAACCGCGCCCGAGCTGAGGGCGATCGCGGCGTCACACGGCTGGGATCTCGAGGGCGTCGAGCTGTTCCAGCTGGCGCAATCGGAAGGAATCAAGCCGGAGGATCAGTACACGCTCTACCATCCTGCGGAAGTCGAGCTCGGCGAAACGATCAAGGCGATACTCGACACGGTCGAACGCGTGCACCCGACGCGTGTCGTTCTCGACTCGCTGTCGGAGCTGAAGCTGCTCGCGCGCGATCCACTCCGCTACCGCCGTCAAATCCTGGCGCTGAAGGAATTCTTCGCGGGGCGCGAGTGCACGGTGCTGCTGCTCGACGACATGACCGCGGGCGGCGCGGACCTGCAGGTCGAAAGCGTCGCGCACGGCGTCATCTTCCTGGAGACGATGCCGTTCGAGTACGGCCGCGCGCGCCGCCGCATCCGTATCGTCAAGATTCGCGGCGTCCCCGCGATCGAGGGCTTCCACGACTTCGTCATCAGGCGCGGCGGCCTCGAGGTCTTCCCACAGCTGGTGGCCGGCCGCGAGGGGAGTCCCCGGCCCGCCGCCAGCGTCGTGAGCGGCGTGACCGAGCTCGATCAACTGCTCGGCGGCGGCCTGACGTGGGGGACGACGACGCTGCTCATCGGGCCGGCGGGCAGCGGCAAATCGACGCTCGCGGCGCAGTATGCGGCGTCGGGCGTCACCCGCGCGCCCTCCGCGATCTTCCTGTTCGACGAACGCGCCAGCACGTTCGTGTCCCGGTGCGACGCGCTCGGCATGCACGTGAGCGCCCGTGTCGCCGACGGCTCCGTCGCCCTGCAGCAGATTGAACCCGGTGAGATGTCACCCGGGGAATTCAGCTACAGAGTGCGCGTGGCGGTGGAGGAGAACGACGCGCGAATCATCCTCATCGACGGCCTGAACGGGTATCTCAACGCCATCCCGCAGGTCGAAGCGCCGCTCGTCCGCATGCACGAGCTGCTCTCCTTCCTGAACGAGCGCGGCGTGGCGACGCTGATGGTCGTGGCCCAGCACGGCATCGTCGGCGCCAACATGGCGACACCGCTCGACGTCAGCTACCTTGCAGATACCGTGGTGCTGCTGCGCTTCTTCGAAGCCCAGGGCATGGTGCGGCGCGCGCTGTCGGTGATGAAAAAACGGTCCGGTCCCCACGAATCGACGATCCGGGAGTTTCAGATCGGCCCCGATCGCATCCACGTCGGCAAGGCACTCTCGGATTTCCAGGGGGTGCTGACCGGCATTCCGCAGTACCTTGGCGCACCGACGCCGCCACTCAAATGAACGGCGACGAGCGGGCCGACGCCAATCTTCGCGTGCTGGTGTTTGCGCCTATCGGCCGCGACACCGAGCTGACGACCGAGCTCCTGGGGCACTCCTCGATTCCGTGCCACTCCTGCGGCTCGCTTGCCGAGGTCTGCGACGAGGTGCGCGCGGGCGCCGGCGCCGTGCTGCTGACCGAAGAGGCGCTCTCGGACCCGGACATCGACGACCTGGCCGCGACGCTCCAGGCACAGCCGCCGTGGTCCGACATTTCGATCCTGCTGTTCGCGGGCAGCGACCGCAACCAGGCGTCGCTGCGGACGCTCCACAAGCTGGAGGTCCTGCGGAACGTGACGCTGCTCGACCGGCCGGTGCGCACCTCTGCGGTCGTCAGCACCGTGCGCGCCGCGCTTCGGGGCCGGCAGCGGCAGTACGAGCTCCGCGACACGCTGGTCGCGCTGCAGACGTCGCGCATCGACGCCGAGCACGCCAACCGGCTGAAGGACGAGTTCCTCGCCACGGTCTCGCACGAGCTGCGCACGCCGCTGAACGCGATCCTTGGCTGGGTCGCGATGCTGCGCCAGGCGCGCTTCGAACCGTCGCGCGTCGCGACCATTCTCGAGATCGTCGAGCGCAACGCCAAGGCGCAGGCGCAGCTGATCGCCGACGTCCTCGACATCTCGCGGATGATCAGCGGCCGGGTCAAGCTCGAGGTGTCGGCCGTGTCGCTCGCGCGTGTGATCTGGGACGCGGTCGATTCGATCCGGCCGGGCGCCGCCGCGCGCGCCATCGAGCTGCACCTGGACGTGGACGAAGGGCCGATCGCCAACGCCGATCCCGACCGCCTGCAGCAGATCGTCTGGAACCTGCTCTCGAACGCGTCCAAGTTCACGCCGGAGGGGGGCCGCATCGACGTCTCGCTCCAGGCGGACCGCACGCGCGCGATGATCACGATCTCCGACAACGGCGCCGGCATCGCGCCCGATTTCCTCCCGTTCGTCTTCGATCGGTTCCGCCAGGCGGAGCAGGGGTTTACGCGCTCCCATGGCGGGCTCGGCCTCGGCCTCGCGATCGTCAAGCACCTGACCGAGATGCATGGCGGCGAGGTCGTCGCGCGAAGCGACGGTCCGGGCAAGGGCGCGACCTTCGAGGTGCGGCTGCCGCTGGCGCGTTCCATCGGGCGCGCCGTGCGCGCCCGGCAGGAGGAGGACTCGACGCCGTCAGAGCTGCCGGACGTCAATCTCTCTGACCGCTCGATACTCGTCGTCGACGACGACGAGGCGACGCGCGACCTGATGGTGACGCTGCTGGCGCGCAGCGGCGCCTACGTGAAGGCCGTGGCCAGCGTGCGCGCGGCGATGGCCGAGTTCGACGCGGATACGCCCGAGCTGGTGCTGGCCGACATCGGCATGCCGGAAGAGGACGGGTTGTCGATGATCCGGCGCATCCGGCAGCGCCCGCCGGCGCGCGGCGGGCTGGTGCGCGCGATCGCGGTGTCGGCGTACGCGCGGCCCGAGGATCGCGACGCCGCGCTCGCGGCCGGTTACGACGATTTCCTCACCAAGCCGGTGATGCCGGGCGACGTGCTTCGAGCGGTCGATCGCTTTCTGGCCCGGCCGCCCACCGCTACGCAGGAACGCCGACGCCCGCGGCGCGCGGCGCCGCGACAGACGCACGCAGACCCCACGCCATCACCGCGGCAATGAGCGCCAGCGCCGCGCTGCCGTAGAAGCACGCGTCCCAGTTGCCGAACCGCTCGAAGAGGAGCGGCCCGCCCCAGGCCCCGATGAACGCGGCGACTCCCTTGGCGGTGTACAGCACGGCGTAGTTCGACGTCGCGTGCCTCGTGCCGAAGTAGTCGGCGGTCGTCGAGGGGAACAGCGAGTAGATCTGCCCGCCGGTGAAGTAGACCAGCACGAGGCTGAAGGCGAACCATCCACCCGACAGCTGACCGAGCTTCAGCACCCCCAGCAGGCACGCGGCGTTCAGCGTGAACGCCAGGACCATCGCGTTCTCGCGCCCGGTTCGATCCGAGGCCCAGCCCCAGAAGACGCGGCTCGCGCCGTTGGCAATCGGGCTGAACGTGGCGGCCAGCGTGACGGCCGCGGCGGTGAGGCCCCACGAGCGCGCGATCGGCGCGAGGTTCGCGGTCGCCAGCAGGAACCCCGTGGCCATCATGACGAACGACGCATACATCATGTAGAACTGCGGCGTTCTCAGCATCTCGAAGGTCGTCAGCTGCGGCCCGTCCTGCGCGCGCCTGGCAGCAGCCGTTGCCGGTGCCGCAGCGGCGGTCGGCGCGGGGTGCCGGAGGACCTGCGCGACGACGACGATCACGATGCCCTGAAAGACACCTGTTGACAGGAATGCGGCCTGGTAGCCGCGGTTCGCGATCATGTACGAAATGAACGGAATGAAGAGGGCGGTGCCGCCGCCGAAGCCGGCCGCCATGATGCCGGACGCCAGGCCGCGGCGCTCCTTGAACCACTTGAGCGCCGACCCGATCGAGCCGCTGTAGACGAACGCGGCGCCGACGCCCGCCAGGCAGTACAGCGCGTAGAGCATCGGCAGCGTCTTCGCGTACCCCATGCCCGCCCAGCCGAGCCCGCACAGCAGGCCGGCGACGCTGATGAACCATCGCGGCCCGATGCGATCGATCAGCCAGCCGTCGAGCGGCTGCACCCAGGTCTGGAACAGGATGAACAGCGCGAAGGCGTACTGGATGTCCGACAGCTTCCAGCCGGTGCCCTGCTGGAGCGGCTGCACGAACAGCGTCCACGCGTACTGCAGGTTGGCGATCATGATCATCGCGACGAGCGACGCGCACAGCTGAAACCAGCGGTTGTGAATCCTCATGGGACCTCCCGTCCGGCTCGAGCCGGACGCTACGTGGCGGCCACACTATACAATTGGCTCTCTTGGCGGGCAAACCACTCAATGTCATTCAGAGCGGCACGCTGCAGCGCGAGTTGGAGCGGCAGATTTCGGGCGAGGTCCGGTTCGACGCGGTCTCGCGTGCCCTTTACTCCACCGACGCCAGCGTCTACCAGATCCATCCGCTCGGGGTCGTGATTGTCAAGTCGCGCGAGGACATCCTGCGGGCGGTGCACCTGGCGCGCGCCCACGGGGTGTCCATTACTGCACGCGGCGGCGGCACGTCGCAGGCGGGGCAGGCCATCGGCAGCGGCCTGCAGCTCGACACCTCGAAGTACTACCACCGCATCCTGGAGCTGAACGTCGCCCAGCGCTGGGCGATTGTCGAACCGGGCATCGTCCTCGACGAGCTGAACGCGCAGCTGAAGCCGCACGGGCTCCGCTTCGCGCCGGACATCTCCACGGCGAGCCGCGCGACCATCGGCGGGATGATCAGCAACAACTCCTGCGGCGCGCGGTCGGTGATGTACGGCAAGACCATCGATCACGTGCTCGAGCTCGACGTGATCCTGTCGGATGGCTCGCAGGCGCACTTCCGGCCGCTCGATCGCGCCGGGCTCGAGGCCGCGTGCCAGGGCGACACGCTCGAGGCGAAATGCTACCGCGAGGTCCGGCGCATCGGCCTCGAATGCGCGGCCGAAGTGGCGAAGCGCTATCCGAAGGTGGTCCGCCGCGTCGGCGGCTACAACCTGGACGAGTTCGTCGACGAGTCGAAGCCGTTCAACCTCGCGAAGATCATCGTCGGCTCCGAGGGGACGCTGGCGATGATCACGGCCGCGAAGGTCAACCTCGTCCCGCTGCCGAAGGAGAAGGCGGTCCTGGCGATCGAGTTCGACCAGCTGCTCGACGCGCTCGCGGCCACGCCGATCATCCTCAAGCACAAGCCGTCGGCCATCGAGGTGATGGACGGCTTCATCCTGAACCATGCGCGCGAGAACCCGGCGATGGATCGGATGCGCCGCGCGATCCTGCAGACCGACGACCCGGGGGCGCTGCTGAACGTGGAGCTGTACGCGGACCGCGCGGAAGATCTTCCCCCGCGGCTCGAAGCCATCGAACGCGACCTGAAGCCCTATAAGTGCGTCCACCGGCGATTGATCCCGCTGGCCGATCAGGCGCGCGTCTGGAGCTTCCGGGAAATGTCGCTCGGGCTCTCGATGGCGATGAAAGGCGACGAGAAGTCGCTGTCGTTCGTCGAGGACACGGCGGTCAAGCCCGAGGTGCTGCGCGACTACATCGACGAGTTCCTGGCGATGATTCACCGCAACGGCAGCGAGTCGGGAGTGTACGCGCACGCGTCCGTCGGCTGCCTGCACGTCAGGCCCGTCGTCAACATGAAGACCGCCGAGGGCGTCGCGCGCTTCGAGGCGATTGCCACGCAGAGCGCGGACCTCGTGCTCAAGTACGGCGGCGCGCTCTCGGGCGAGCACGGCGACGGGCTCGTGCGCGGCCCGTTCATGGAGAAGATGTTCGGCAGCGCGCTGTACCAGGCGTTCCGCACCGTCAAGCACACCTTCGATCCCCACGGCGTGTTCAATCCCGGCAAGATCGTCGATTGCCCTCCGCTGACGACCAACCTGCGCTACGGCGCCGGCTACCAGACGCCCGATCCGCAGACCTATTTCGACTACTCGGAGTACGGCGGCTTTGGACGGGCGATCGAGATGTGCAGCGGCGTCGGCGCGTGCCGCAAGAAGCTCGAAGGGACGATGTGCCCGTCGTACATGGCGACGCGGGACGAGCGGGACGTGACGCGCGGCCGTGCGAACGCCTTGCGCCTCGCGATGACGGGGCGCCTCGCCGAGGCGGGCCTCGGCGACGAGGGGGTCCTCGAGACGCTCGACCTCTGTCTCGAGTGCCGCGCCTGCAAGGCGGAGTGTCCCGTCGGCGTGGACGTCGCCCGGTTCAAGAGCGAGTTCCTCGCCGAGCACTGGAGGAAGCACGGCATCCCGCTCGGCAAGCGCGTGCTCGGCAACGTGCGCGCGCTGTCGAAGGTCGGCAGCCGGTTCGCGCCGCTGTCGAACACGCTGGCGGCGAGCGGCATCGGCCGGTGGATGAACGAGAAGATGTTCGGCATCGATCGGCGGAGAACCCCACCCGCGTGGGCGAAGCGGACCTTCGAAGAGCAGTTTCGCGCGGACGGCCGTAGAGGCGGACCTTCAGGTCCGCCCGTGACGACCGCGATCCTCTTCAACGACACCTTCACCAACTACAACGAGCCCGAGAACGGCGTCGGCGCGGTCGGCGTGCTCCGCGCGGCGGGCGTGGACGTGCAGCTGGCGCCGCACGACTGCTGCGGCCGGCCGCTGATTTCGACGGGCCAGCTCGACGCGGCGCGCGCGCTCGCGAAGAGGAACGCTGACGCGCTGTTCGACGCCGCGTCGCGCGGGGAGAAGATCCTGTTCCTCGAGCCGAGCTGCCTGTCGGCGGTGCGCGAGGACGCGCCCGCCCTGCTTCGCGGCGAGGAGCAGCGCCGGGCGCAGGTTGTCGGCGATGCCTGCATCCTCTTCGAGGATTACCTGGAGCGCGAGCTGGCCGCCGGGCGCCTGTCGCTCGCGCTCAAGGCCGGTCCGTCAACCGTGGTGCTGCACGGTCATTGCCACCAGAAGGCGATGGGGCTGGTGGCGCCGGCCAGGGCGCTGCTGTCCCGCATCCCGTCGTGCAAGGTGGTGGACCTCGACTCCGGATGCTGCGGCATGGCCGGATCCTTCGGCTATTCGAAGGATCACTACGAAGTCTCGAAGCAAATCGGCGAACGGCGGCTGCTGCCCGCCGCGCGCGCGCTGAAGGCGGGCGAGCTGCTGGCCGCTGCCGGCACGTCCTGCCGGCACCAGGTCGCGCATTTTGCCGGCGCCGAGGCGCAGCACCCGGCCGTCATCCTGCACTCGCTGATCGAATAGAATCCCGCGACATGACAACTACCCCACGCCGGTCCGGCCTCCCAGCCACGACCAACGTCCTCATCCTGCTGTGCGCGATGTACTTCATCTCGTACATCGTCCGGCAGAACGTGAGCACGGCGATCATCGCGATTCGGCCGGAGTTCAAGCTGTCGAATACGCAGGCGGGGCTGATCTTCTCGGCGTTCGGCTACCCGTACCTGCTGTTCCAGATCATCGGCGGCGTGACGGCCGATCGGTTCGGGCCGCGCCGCACGCTGTTCGTGAGCGGTCTCGTGTGGGCCGGAGCGACGGTGCTGACGAGCTTCGCGTGGGATTTCTATTCACTCTTCGCGGCGCGCATCCTGATGGGCTTCGGCGTCGGCGCGACGCTGCCGACCGCGACGCGGGCGATGCAGTACTGGGTGGAGACGCGGAAGCGCGGTTTCGCGCAGGGCATCACGCACGCGTTCTCGCGTCTCGGCAACGCGCTGACCCCCATGCTCATCGTCTGGCTGATGGCGCTCGTCACCTGGCGCGGCTCGTTCGTCATCATCGGCCTCGCCGGGTTCGTCTGGGTGGCCGCGTGGTACTGGTACTTCCGCGACGATCCGCACGAGCACCCGGCCATCACGGAGGAGGAGCTGGCGGTGCTGCCGAAGCGCCGCGACAAGGGCGCGCCGCCGGCGGTGCCGTGGGGGCCGCTCATCGCGCGCATGTGGCCGGTGACGCTGACGTACTTCTGTTATGGCTGGTGCCTCTGGCTGTACCTGAGCTTCCTGCTGATCTTCTTCAAGGACAAGTTCTCGCTGAGCACCAACGAGACCGCGCTGTTCGCCACGATCGTGTACACGATTGGCGCGATCGGCAACACCATGGGCGGCATCGTGTCGGACCGGATCCTTCACAAGACGGGCAACGTACGCCGCGCGCGCGTCGGCGCCGCCGTGTTCGGGTTCGTCGGCGCGCTCCTCTCATTGCTGCCGATTCTGCAGCTGAGCGACAAGGTGATGGTCGCCGTCTGCCTGTCGGCCGGCTTCTTCTTTGCCGAGATGATCATCGGCCCGATGTGGGCGATTCCGATGGACATTGCGCCGAAGTACTCCGGCACCGCGTCGGGTCTGATGAACTCCGGCTCCGCGCTGGCGGCGATTCTCTCTCCGGTGGTCGCGGGACTCGTCACCGACGCGACCGGAGATCCGCAGCTCCCATTCGTCATCGCGATCGGCGTCCTGATGGTCGGCGCGGCGACCTCGTTCCTCATGCATCCGGAGGAGCAGTTCACCGACGATGCGCCGGCCGCGCCACCGATCGGCGCCGCGGCAACCGCCGCGCGGTGAGCAACACCGTCGGTGGTTCGAGATTCGAGGTTCGACGTTCGGGGTTCATGGTTCGAGTTTCGAGGTTCGGCCCCGAACCCCGAACCCCGAACATGAACCCCGAACCGCGCACCCCCGAACCCCGAACCACCATCGACTATCGGGCCGCCGTGCTACATTGCCTTCGATGACGGTCCACGCCCGCCTCCCGATCCTCACCGAGCGCGAAGTGCTCGCCGAATTGAAGGCGCAGCGCTCGCGCCAGCCCGTCGACTACTCGGCGTTCTATTCGAGCCAGATGAAGGGCGTGGTGACCGACCCGGCGCTGATGGTCCTCCCGTTCGACGACCACATCGTCCACCGCGGCCACGGCATCTTCGACACGGCCGCCATCGTCGGCGGCAGGATTTACGACCTCGAGGCGCACCTCGATCGGTTCCTACGGTCCGCCGACCGCTCGAAGCTCCGGCTCCCCGGCTCCCGGGAGGAGATGCGCGACATCATCGTGCAGACCACGGCGGCGAGCGGCCGCCGCGACGGCTCGATCCGCTACTGGCTGTCGTCAGGACCCGGCAGCCTGGACCTGACGCCGGCCAAGGGCGCCGAGCCCGGCTTCTTCGTGATGGTCTTCGCCGGGCTCTCGTACCCCGCGCGCTGGTACGCCGAGGGCCTGCGCGTGATGACGACGACCTATCCGATCAAGGCGCCGCTCTACGCGATCACCAAGGCGACCAATTACCTGCCGAACGTGCTGATGCAGATGGAGGCCAAGGAGAAGGGGTTCGACAACGGCGTGTTCATCGACGAGGAGGGGAACGTCGGCGAGAGCTCGAACATGAACGTCGCGTTCGTGACGGCCGGGTCCGTGCTCGTCCACCCGAAGTTCGACCACATTCTCGCCGGCTGCACCTCGCTTCGCCTGCTGGAGCTGGCGCGGGCGCTCCAGGGCCAGGGCGTGCTGGCGGGCGTCGAGGTGCGGGACATTCCGGTCGCCGAGGCGCGCGCCAGCCGTGAGATGCTGCTCCTCGGAAGCTCCGTGAAGGTCGCGCCGGTGGTCCAGTGGGACGATCAGGTCATCGGTGACGGCAAACCCGGCCCGGTCAGCAAGGCGCTCCTCGGCCTGCTGGAAGAAGACATGCGCAGCGGCGACCGCCTGATTCCCATCCCGTACTGACGCACTGATTGGACGTCGCGCGAACCGCGAACTACGAACCACCGAACCACGAACCACGAACCACGAACCACGAACCACCGAACCGCGAACCAGCTACGCGCCGGTCCACTGCGGCTTGCGCTTGTTGAGGAACGCCTCCACGCCCTCCTTGAAGTCCGCGCTCATGTAGCACATCTCGATCAGGTCCGCGTCTCCCTGCCCGGGGCTGCGCGCCTCCATCAGCCGCCGCGTCATCTCCTTCGTCGCGCGGATCGTCAGCGGCGCGTTGTCGGCAATCTGCCGCGCCAGCGTCATCACCTCCGACTCGATCGACTCCTTCGGCACGACGCGGTTGATGAGCCCGATCGCCTGCGCCTCGGGCGCGGGGATCAGGCGGCCGGTGTACATCATCTCCTTCGCGCGCGAGGGGCCGATCAGGTTCACGATGCGCGCGAACGTGCCGGACGAGGCGATGTTGCCGAGCGTGCGGGCGATCGGAATCCCGATCGCCGACTCCGTCGTCGCGACGCTCAGGTCGCAGGTCGCGACGATGCCGCAGCCGGCGCCGGTCGCGAACCCTTCCACCTGCGTGATCGTCGGTTTGACGACCCGCTCGAGCCGCCCGAGCACCACGCTGATCTTCTTCTCGTACTCGATCGCGTCGCTCGGCGTGCGGAAGCTCTGGAACTGGGAGATATCGGTCCCCGAGACGAACGCCTTGCCGCCGGCGCCGCGCAGGACGAAGACGCGCACCTGCGGGTCGGCGTCCACCTGCTCGCAGGCGGCGACCAGCGCGTCGTACATCGCCCAGGTCATCGCGTTGCGCGCCTGCGGACGGTTGAAGGTGAGGAAGGCGAACGGCGGATCGACCTGGAAGATCGTTTCGGCGGTTGTCATCAGGCTCTTAGAATATCCGTAATGGATCAGACCAGCGGCGGCGCGCTCGCGGGCCTGCGCGTCGTGGATCTCACGCAGGTGATGGCCGGCCCCTTCTGCACGATGCTGCTCGCCGATCTCGGCGCGGACGTGATCAAGATCGAGCCGCCGAACGGCGACTCGACGCGGACGATGCCGGGCGCCGTCGGCACCGACAGCCCGAGCTTCAACGCCGTCAATCGCGGCAAGCGGAGCGTCGTCCTCAACCTGAAGACGAAGGAGGGCGTCGACGCGGTGAAGGCGCTCGCGCGCACCGCGGACGTCTTCGTCGAGAACTACAGGCCCGGCGTCATGGAGACGCTCGGCCTCGATTACGCGAGCATCTCGGCGATCAACCCGCGGATCGTCTACGCGTCGATCTCCGGGTACGGCCAGACGGGGCCGGATCGCAGCAAGGGCGGCTTCGACCTGGTCGCGCAAGGTGTCTCGGGCATCATGTCGGTGACCGGCGAGCCGGACGGCGCGCCGGTGAAGTCCGGCATCCCGCTGACCGATCTCGGGGCCGGCCTCTTCGCCACCGTCGGCATCCTCGCCGCGCTCGAGAGCCGGCACCGGACCGGGCTGGGCCAGCAGGTGGACACGTCGCTGCTCGATGCGGGCGTCGGCCTCTCGATCTGGGAGTCGACGCAGTACTTCTCCGGCCGCGGCATCCCCGAGCGGCTCGGCTCCGCGCACCGCATGAGCGCCCCCTACCAGGCGTTTCGCTGCGCGGACGGCTTCATCACCATCGGTGGCGCCAACGACCGCACGTTCCATCGCATCTGCGACGTGCTCGGGCACCCGGAGTGGCGCGACATGCCGGAGTTCAAGACCGACGGGATGCGCCTCCGCAACCGCGCCGACCTCGCCGCGCGGATCGAGGCGATCACCCAGACGCGGCCGCGCGCGCACTGGCTGGCGCTGTTCGAGGCGAACAACATCCCGTGCGGGCCCATCAACGACTACGCGCAGGTCTTCCAGGATCCGCAGGTGATCGCCCGCGAACTGGTCGTCGATGTCGAGCATCCGACGCTCGGCGCCATCAAGGCGCTCGGCTCGCCGATCAAGCTGAGCGCGACGCCGCCGGACGTGAAGCGCCGCGCCCCGCTGCTCGGCGAGCACACCCTGGAGATACTGGCGCAGCTGGCATCCCGCCTGCCTCCGTGACAGGAGACGGGGGCACGTCACGCTGCAACTTCACCGGAATTGTCCGATTCGCCTCGCGCGATCCCGAAATGTTGTGATCCGGGGCAGGGGAGTGCACCGTGCGCTCCTGGCGCTCGCAGCGGTCGCGGCACTGCTCGCCGGCGGCCAGGCACGCGCGCAGCAGGCAGCCGACCCGGCGGCGGAGGCCGAGATTGCAACCGCGCCCGTCACGCTCGACGGCGCCGTCCTGTTCAGCGTCCGCGGGGTCTCCTCGTTTCCCGCAGAGGCGCGTGCCCGCCGCATCGAGGAGCGCCTGTCGGCCGCCGCGGACGACCTCCGCGTCAGCCTGGACTCGTTTCGCGTCGCAGACAGCGACAACGCGACGCGAATTCTCGCCGGCAGCGAGACGATCGTGACGCTCGTGGAAGCCGACGCGCGCCTCGAACAGGTACGGCGCGTCGACCTGGCCGCGGCCCATCTGGCCCGCCTGCACCAGGCGGTTGCCGACTATCGCGCCGCGCGCGCGCCGGCCGCGATTCGGCGCGCGGCGGTCACGACCGTCGCTGCCACGCTCGTGCTGGCGCTCGCCATCGCCGGGCTCGTGATGTTCTGGTGGTGGCTCGATCGCGTGCTGACGCGCCGGCTCGAGGCGCGCATTCACACGGTCCACTTCCAGTCGTTCGAGGTGATGCGCGCCGAGCGCATCTGGAGCGCCGTCAGAAGCGGCCTGCGCGCGGCCCGCGCGCTTGCGCTTCTCGCCGTCGGGCTCGCCTACGCGGGGTTCGTGCTCGCGCAGTTCCCGTGGACGCGCATGCTGTCGCACGACATGACCGAGTTCGCCCTCGGACCGCTTCGCGTCATCGGCGTAGGCACTGCCAGGGCGATCCCGCGCCTGGTTTTCCTGATCGTGCTGTTCGTCGTCGTGCGCGTGACGCTGAGGCTCGTCCGCTTCTTCTTCGACGCCGTGAAGCGGGGAAGCGTCACGCTCCCGAACTTCGATCCCGACTGGGCCGAGCCGACGTACAAGATCGTGCGGATGGCCGCCGTCGCATGCGCGCTGGTCGTGGCCTACCCGTACGTGCCTGGATCGCAGACCGATGCGTTCAAGGGCATTTCCATCTTCGTCGGCATCGTCTTCTCGCTCGGGTCGTCCTCGGCCATCTCGAACATCATTGCCGGCTACATGCTGACGTACCGCCGCGCGCTGAAGACGGGCGATCGCGTGAAGATCGGCACCGCCGTCGGCGAGGTCATCGCGACGCGCCTGCAGGTCACGCACCTGCGCTCGATCAAGAACGAGGAGATCATCATCCCGAACTCGCAGATCATGGCGGCCGAGGTCCTCAACTACAGCTCCCTGGCAGGGACGCGCGGCCTGATTCTGCACACCGAGGTCGGCATCGGCTACGAAGTGCCGTGGCGTCAGGTCGAGGCGATGCTGATGGCGGCGGCCGGGCGCACGGCGGGACTGTGCGCCGAGCCGCGCCCGTTCGTGCTCGAGAAGGAGCTCGGCGACTTCGCGGTGAAATACGAGCTGAACGTGTACTGCCGCAACGTCGAAGCGATGATGCAGCTCTACGCCGAGCTGCATCGCAACATCCTCGACCTGTTCAACGAGCACGGCATCCAGATCATGACGCCGGCGTACGAGGGAGATCCCTCCGAGCCGAAGGTGGTGGCGCGGCAGGATTGGTACGCGCCGCCGGCCCGCCGCCGGGTCTACGACATCGGCGCGAGCGACTCCGCTGCGAGCGATTCCAGCGCGGCCATGACGCCGCCCGCCTTGTGAGGCACGTCGGCGAGCCGGAATCCCATCTCGACGCCGCTCAGCGTGCCCGCAAGCGTGAGGTCGTTCAGATCGCCGAGGTGGCCGATCCGGAAGATCTTCCCCTTCAGCCTGCCGAGGCCCGTGCCGAGCGACATGTCGAACCGCTCGAGCACGATCTGCCGGAAGGCATC
>Ga0209438_1000040_pt1 | contig 32746 bp, 30 predicted proteins | sample GraSoi_2013_20cm_FD_185825 | JGI IMG/M metagenome (GOLD analysis project Ga0209438, IMG submission 185825) | Grasslands soil microbial communities from the Angelo Coastal Reserve, California, USA - Sample 9_17_2013_20cm (SPAdes) (version 2) | ecosystem: Environmental > Terrestrial > Soil >...
ACGACGGACCATACTGGTGGATGCAATGACCTCAAGATAGCCGATTATAGCGGACCCCTGAGGCCGCATCTGGATGTGTGGATTCCGCACTGAGTAATGACCGCAATGGGTCGAAAGCGGTCACCACAAATCAGATCGGATAGTGGCCCGGTTCGCCGGTGATGGTGATCCAGCGGAGCTCGGTGAAGGCGTCGATGCCGGCCTTGCCGCCGAACCGGCCGTAGCCCGAGGCGCCGAGGCCGCCGAACGGCATTTGCGGTTCGTCCTGAACCGTGGGGCCGTTGACGTGGCAGATGCCCGAGCGGATGCGGCGGGCGACGCGGAGGCCGCGGGCGGCGTCGCGGGTGAAGACCGCGGCGGACAGGCCGTATTCGCTGTCGTTGGCGACGCGGATCGCTTCTTCCTCGTCGGTGACGCGGATGATCCCGACGACCGGGCCGAAGCTCTCGTCGCGGTACAAGCGCATGGCGGCGGTGACGCCGTCGATCACCGCGGCCGGAGCGCCCGCGATCTGCCGCGCGCCCTGGGTCAGCGCATCGTCGATCAGCGCCTGGACCTTGTTGACGTGGTCCGCATCGACGGCTTGGCCGATGGCCGCCGCGGGCATGCTCGCGGCTTTTTCGGCGAGGCGGCGGGCGAATTCGTCGGCGATGGCGTCGACGACGATGATCCGCTCGGTCGCCATGCAGATCTGGCCGGCATTCATGAACGCGCCGAACGCCGCCGCCTTGACCGCTTCGTCGAGGTCGGCGTCGGCGAGCACGATTAAAGGCGCCTTGCCGCCGAGTTCGAGCAGCACCGGCTTCAGATTTTTGGCGGCGCTTTCGGCGATCAGCCGCCCCACCGCGGTCGAGCCGGTGAAATTGATCCGCCGCACCGCGGGATGATCGATCAGCGCGCCGACGACCTCCGCCGCCTCGTCGGCCTTGTTAGTGACAAGGTTGACGACGCCGTCGGCGAAACCTGCCGCGCGAAATGCCTCGACCAGCAGGCCGTGGGTGCGCGGGCAGCGTTCGGCGGCCTTGAGGACGACCGTATTGCCGCAGGCGAGCGGGGTCGCGATGGCGCGGGCGCCGAGGATCACCGGCGCGTTCCACGGCGCGATGCCAAGAACCACTCCGGCCGGCTCTCGCAGCGCCAGCGACAGCAGCCCGGGCTTGTCCGACGGGATCACCTCGCCGGTGATCTGGGTGGTCAGCGCCGCGGCCTCGCGCACCATGCCGGCGCCGAGCTGCACGTTAAACCGCGCCCACGGCTCCGACGCGCGCAGTTCCTCGCGCATCAACTCGACGAATCTGTCGGCGCGCGCTTCGATCGCGTCCGCCGCGGCGTTGAGCAAGAATCGCCTCGCATTTGGACCGAACTCGGACCAGGCGGTGAACGCGGCCCCGGCCGCTTCGGCGGCGCGATTGGCAAGATCAACGTTGCTCATGGCGCCCCGCTACATCGCTCCGCGCGTCGCGGCTACAGGGCCGCTGCGACGGGCGATCCCATCCGCATCGGTCGGAAACCTAAAGGCTTGAACACAGGCCGATCCTAACCCCGGCGGCGATGGCTTCGAGATCCATTCAAAAGTCCCGCGAGCTTCGTCGGCGAGTCGTCCTGCCGGCACGATTTCGGACTCCGGCGGGCTGGAGCGAAGCGTGCATACTCAACATCTCGTCGCGCGGTTTGCTGATTCATGCCGGTCGCCCGGTTTCCGAGGGGGTGACGATTCAGATTCATCACGGCGATCATCTGATTTCGGGTCGAGTCGTCTGGCAGCGCGGATCGCGGTTCGGTCTGTGCGTGGACGAAAAGTTGCCGGTCGAACATATTCTGACGGCCGGCCAAGCGGCGAGCCTGGGCTTGGCCGCGCCATGCGAGAGCCCGCCCGAACGGCGGCACAGTCCGCGCCACTTCGAAGACAGTCGCCTTCAGTCTCGCACGATGCAATTCGTTAGCATTGCGGTGATCGCCTCGTGCCTCGCGGGGACTTTGTTCGCAATGGTCGAGCAGGCGCTGGCGAAGCCGTTCGCCCAGGTCCTGGCGGCGCTCGGAGGCTGATCAGGGATCACTCGCCGCACGGCGGATCGCTCGCTATGGCGGCGCCATGAACCCACTTTACGAGCAAATGCAGACCAGCGTGTTCGAGCGCATGTCCGGCCTCGCCGCGAAATACGGCGCGGTCAATCTGGGGCAGGGCTTTCCCGATTTCGGCTGGCCGGATGAGATCCTTGAGGCGGCCGCGCGCGCGGTCAAAGAGGGATCGAACCAATATGCGCCGTCGCGCGGGGTGATGGCGTTGCGCGAGGCGGTGGCGAACCATTATCGGCGCCAGCAGCAGCTCGATGTCACGGCCGACCAGTTGTGCGTGACCAGCGGCGCGACCGAGGCGCTCGGCGCCGCGATCCTGGCGACGGTGAGCCCGGGCGACGAGGTGGTGATCTTCACGCCCGCCTATGACAGCTATGCGCCGATGATCCGGCGGGCTGGGGCGACGCCGGTCGAAGTGGCGCTGAAACCGCCCACATGGCGGATCGACCGCGCCGCGATCGAGGCCGCGATCAGCCCGAAGACCCGGGCGATGATCTTCAACAATCCGCACAACCCCGCCGGCCGTCTGTTCGACGCGGGCGAACTCGAGATCATCGCCGACGTGGCCCGCGAGCATGATCTCACGATCATCGCCGATGAAGTGTGGGAGCAGATCGTGCTCGGCGGGCAGCGCTTCACCTCGCTTGTCTCACTGCCTGGGATGGCGCAGCGGACGATCAAGATCGGCTCGGCCGGCAAGATCTTTTCGCTTACCGGATGGAAAGTCGGGTGGATGGTCGCGCCGCCCGAACTCGCCGGGACGGTGTCGCGGGCGCACCAGTTCCTGACCTTCTCGACCGCGCCCAATTTGCAATCGGCGGTCGCGTTCGGGCTCGACAAAGGCGATGCCTGGCTCGACCCGATGCGGGCGCGGTTCGAACGGGCGCGCGACCGCATGACCGCGGGGCTGCGCGCCGAGGGATTCACGGTGCTCAATGCCGCGGCGACTTATTTTCTGTGCGTCGACTTGCATGCTTCGGGCATCGCCATGGACGACGAGGCGTTTGCCGCGGCGGCGGTCGAGCGGGCCGGGGTGGCGGTGGTCGCGCTGTCGGCGTTCGCCGAGCAGGACCCGCCGCGCAACCTGGTCCGATTGTGCTTCGGCAAGAAGGACGAGACGATCGATGCCGGAGTGGCGGCGATGGCCAGAGCGAAGGCGTTGCTGTCGTGAGTCCGGCCGAGGAAACGGCGCAAATTCTCGAGCGGTTCGGAATCAAATCCGGGGGTGATCTCGCCAGTTTCTCGCCAATTGATGGCGCGGAGATCGGGCGCGTCGCGGTCGCCAATCCCGATGAGATTTGCAAGCGCGCGGCCGGTGCGTTTGGCGAATGGCGCACGGTTCCCGCACCCCGCCGCGGCGAGCTGGTCCGCCTGCTCGGCGAGGAATTGCGCTCGGCGAAGGAGTCGCTTGCGCGTCTGATCACGCTCGAAGCCGGCAAAACCCACGCCGAAAGCCTCGGCGAAGTCCAGGAAATGATCGACATTTGCGACTTCGCGGTCGGCCTGTCGCGCCAGCTCTACGGTCTGACCATCGCCAGCGAACGGCCCGACCACCGGATGATGGAGCAATGGCATCCCTTGGGGCCGGTGCTGGTGATCAGCGCGTTCAATTTCCCGGTCGCCGTGTGGGCTTGGAACGCCGCGTTGGCGTTGGTGTGCGGCGATCCGGTGATCTGGAAACCGAGCGAGAAGACCCCGCTCACCGCCGAGGCGGTGATGGCGATCGTGCGGCGCGCGCTTGGCCAGTTCGGCGACGCGCCCGACGGGCTGATCCAGCTAGCCCAGGGCGAACGCGACATTGGCGAGGCGCTGGTCGACGATCCGCGCGTCGCTTTGGTGTCGGCGACCGGATCGACCGCGATGGGCCGCGCGGTCGGCCCGCGCGTCGCGGCCCGTTTCGGGCGCACGCTGCTCGAACTCGGCGGCAACAATGCGACGATCGTCTGCCCGTCGGCGGACCTCGAACTGGCGACCCGCGCGATCCTGTTCTCGGCCGCCGGCACAGCGGGCCAGCGGTGCACGACGCTGCGCCGGCTGATCGTCCACGAGGACGTGGCCGACGCGCTGGTGGCGCGGCTCAAGGCACTATTCGCGGCGGTGAAGATTGGCGATCCGCGGCTGCCCGACACTTTGATCGGCCCGCTGATCGACGAAGCGGCGTTCGACGGCATGAAACGCGTGCTCGGCGATGCGGTCGAGCAGGTCGATGCCGTGCCGGGCGGTTGCTACGTCCGTCCGGCGATTGTCGAAGTCGACGCCCAGCAAGGCAGTGTCCTGCGGGAGACGTTCGCGCCGATCCTCTACGTGCTGCGTTACCGCGATCTCGACGAGGCAATCGCGCTTCAGAACAATGTGGTCCAGGGCCTGTCGTCGTCGATCTTCACCAACGATCTGCGCGAAGCCGAGCGGTTCCTGTCGGCGGCCGGGTCCGATTGCGGGATTGCCAACGTCAACATCGGCCCGTCGGGGGCCGAGATCGGCGGCGCGTTCGGCGGCGAAAAAGAGACGGGCGGCGGGCGCGAGAGCGGCTCGGACGCGTGGCGCGCCTATATGCGGCGCCAAACCAACACCATCAATTACGGGACCGACTTACCGCTCGCCCAGGGAATCCGTTTCGACGTCGCTGAATAAAGCGAGTTTTTCCTCCGCGATCATCGCCGGCCAGGCGCGGCGGAACTTGGCCTTCCAGCCCTTGAGCGCATGCGGTTCGAGCGGCTGCGAGATGAGATAGCCCTGGACGACGTCGCAGCCGAGCTCGCGCACCAGCCGCAACTGCCCGAGCGTCTCGACCCCCTCCGCGGTCGCGGTCAGGCCGAGGCCGTGGGCGAGGTCGGCGATCGACTGGATAATCAGCCGGCAATCGCGCGATTGCTCGACGTCAGCGATGAATGCCTGGTCGATCTTGACCTCGGTGAACGGCAGCTGCCGCAGCTGCATCAGCGACGAGTAACCGGTGCCGAAATCGTCGATCGCGAGGCCAATGCCCTTGATCCGGAACCGGGTCAGCGTGTCCATCAGCTTGACCAAAGGCTGGGTCGCGCTCTCGGTCAGTTCCATGATCAGCCGGTCGGTGGGCACGCCCAGTTCAAGGCACATGCGTTCGACCAGGTCAGGGAAATCGAGGTGCTGGAGGCTGAGCGCGGAAATGTTGAACGCGATACAGGTGTCGAGCCCGTCATCGCGCCATTCGAGCCACTGTTTGAGGACGGTGGTCAGGCCCCATTGGGTGAGCCCGTCGATCAGGCCGTGGCGCTCGGCCAAAGGTACGAAGCGCGATGGTTCGACCGCACCCCGTTCGGGGTCATCCCAGCGCACCAGGGCTTCAACCCGCTTCAGGCAGCCGTCGCGAAGCGCGACCTTGGGCTGGTAGACCATGTGCAGCCGCTGCTCCCCGAGCGCTTGCTCGAAGCTCGCCAACAACGCGGCTTCGGCTTTTTGCATCAGTTCTCCAGCGTCGCCTTGAGGCCGTTGAGCAAAGCCTCGAGCGCCTCGAGGCGGACCGGCTTTTCGAGCGGCCCGGCCATGTTGAGGCCGAGCGCTTCGCCCAGCCGGAAAGCGGATTCGAGCACGCGGCGATCGAACCCGCTGACGATCAGGACCGGCGAGCGATAATCCTGGTCGGCGAGAAAGCGCAGCAGCTCGACCCCGTCCATCCCGGGCATGCCGAGGTCGAGCGCGACCACGTCGGGTCGTTCGGCCAGGAATTCATCGCGGAATTGCTTGTCTTCGGAGGTGATGGCCGGCTCGAACCCGGCCTCGACCGCGGCATTGGCGAGGAATTCGGCGAGCGCCGGCTCGTCGTCGATTAGCAGCAACCGCGGCTGCGCCATTCCCGCTCCTCTCTCCCGGCTCACGGATGGGCCTTTGCACACCTTCCGGGGCATAGGTCAAACCCTGGATTCCCTGCGCGTTCCATCATCCGGCGGATTGCGCCACGATGGGACTCACCGAGGCTTCGTTCCAGCGCAAATCGCCGGAAAGGAAACGCTCTTTTAACCACGTGAACCCTAACGTCCGGCGTTTGAAAGCATTCGAGGATGCAATTGGGGGCGATTGACAGCATGTTTGGATCGCTGATCCGACGGAAATCCGCCAACGAAGCAGGTGGCGGTGGCGACGCCGCGTTCGAGTCGACCAGCGTCTCGCTGTCGACCGCGGTGCCGCGGCCGGTGGCGGAGCGACGCAGCGACGAGCGGGTCTCCTCGATGCTTCGTCTCGGCAAGATCGTCACCCAGAACGGCGAGCAGCTGATCCAGGTCAAAAATCTCTCCGCCGGCGGGCTGATGGCCTATGTCGGCCGTCCGCCGCAGGTTGGCGACACGCTCGAGATCGAGCTGTCGTCGCAGAAGATTCCCGCATCGGTGGTGTGGATTCGCGACGATCTGGTCGGTTTCAAGTTCGAGCAGAACATCGATCTCGGGGAACTGCTGGCCGGCCGCAAGCAGCGCCACGGTTTCCGTCCGCGCCCGCCGCGCCTCGACATCCAGTGCAAGGCATCGGTCAAGGTCGGCAAAATTTATTACACGGTTGACGTCCACGACGTTTCGCTCGGGGGCATGAAGGTTGAGCCGATCGGCGAATATTGCGTCGGCGCGCCGGTCGTCGTGGTCGTCGAGAGTCTGAAACCGATCAAGGGCGAGGTGCGCTGGTATTCCGACCGCAAGGCGGGGATCGTGTTCGACCAGCCGCTCGATTTCGATGAGCTTGCCGAATGGGTCGGCAAGCGGCTCGAACTGGCCAGCCTCAAGGCGTCTTACAAAGGTAGTTGAGGGCCACTATTTTGGCTGCTCCAGACAATAGGAGCGGATCCATGGCCGACGAAATCGCAATTCTCGCGGGCGGATGTTTCTGGTGCACGGAGGCCGTGTTCCTCGACGTCATCGGGGTGAAGACCGTCGAGAGCGGCTACACCGGCGGGCACATCGCCGATCCAACCTATCGCCAGGTGTGTGGCGGCGACACCGGCCATGCCGAGGCGATCCGCGTCACCTTCGACAATGAGCAACTGAGCTACGACGATCTGCTCGACATCTTTTTCGCGACCCACGACCCGACTCAGCTCAACCGCCAGGGCAACGACGTGGGCACGCAATATCGCTCGGCGATCTTCCCGCAGAATGAGGAGCAGGAGGGCAAGGCGCGGGCGGCGATCGAGCGGGCCAATGCCGACAATGGCGGGCGTGTCGTGACGACCATCGAAGCGATGGGCGAATGGTATCCAGCCGAGGACTATCACCAGGATTATTGGGCCAACGAGGGCCAGAGCAATAGCTATTGCATCGCCGTCATCCCGCCCAAGCTGCAGAAGCTGCGCAAGAGCTTCCAGGCCCGGACCAAGAGCGCGGCGGCGACGGTTTAACGAATTAGCCGCGCCGCGCGCGTTTGATCGACCGACTTGTATCGGACCAGAATTCCGTTTGACACTATTAAGATAGGTCCTCCATTGTTCTGGCATGATTCGGATCGGGGCCGAATCAATTGGGGGGAAATTAAGATGAAACTGTGTCTACTCGCGTGCGGGCTGTTGCTTGCGTCAAATTCTATAGCGGCCCAGACGGTCACTTCGTCGGTGACTCCAATCGCGGCGCCTGTCATGACTAGCGCAATATTGCGCATAGGCACCGAAGTGCCGCTGAGGTTATCGGAAGAACTCACCACTCAGGGAAAGAAGCTGCGCACCGGACAACGTTTTCATATGGAGACCTCCGAACCGGTTATCGTTCAGGGAGTCACTGTGGTTCCTGTCGGCAGCCCCGCTGTTGGCGAGATTACCGACGTTCGAAACAAAGGAATGTGGGGCAAATCCGGCCACCTCGCCGGCCGCATTCTCTACGTAACCGTCAATGGTCGCCAGATTCGCCTAAGCGGGGCCTTCGATGACAAGGGTGTTGCCGGCGGCGTCGGCGCGGTCGCAGTGTCAGCGATCGTCTTTTTGCCTGCCGGGTTTTTTATGACTGGTACGAGCGCCAGGATTCCGATGGGTACTGTAGTCAAAGGTTTCGTCGATGAAGACGTTCAACTTGCATTCGCAGCGTCGGCTCTTCCGCCGTTGGCGGTTGGCGCGCCAGCAGCAGCGATGACAGTGGTATCGCCCGCGGCAGGAACGCTTCCGTCTGGCAAGCCCGCGTCGAATGGATTTACGCCGAATCCTGCAAACATACCGTCGCCACTGACGCCGGCTCCAAAGAAATAATCATATCGGAGCGACAGCCCGCCGCAATCGGTCGTTGATCGCCACGCCGAGACCTGCTTCGGGGATCAGCGCAACCGCGATTTTCGGTTTGTCCGAGGCGTCGGCCTGATGGAGCAAATCGAACAGCCGCGCGCCGGCTTCGGTCAGGTCGCTCGTGGGGCTGAGGTTGGCGTCGCCGTCGAGCGGGCCGAAGCCGATCCAATATTCGTCGGCGGCGGCGGACGTCGCGTCGATCCGCAGCGGTTTCGACGGCGCGTAGTGGCTGGCGAGCTGGCCGGGGGCTTCGATCCTTGTCGCCAGCGCGAGCTCGGCGTCGACCGCGATCGGGCCGGGGCGGAGCAGGCGCGGCGCACCGCCGGTCGTGGCGACGATGGTCGATTCGAGCCCGCGTTCGGTCGGGCCGGAATCGAGGATCAGCGCGATCCGGCCGTCGAGGCTTTTGCGGACATGGTCCGCGCGCGTTGGGCTGATCGACCCGCTGGCGTTGGCCGAGGGCGCGGCGAGGGGGTGTCCGGTCGCCTTGAGCAACGCCTGCATCGCCGGATGGGCGGGCACGCGCAGGCCGATGGTCGGCAGCCCGGCGGTGACGATCGATGCGATGCCCGATCCGTCGCGCAGCGGAACGACCAGGGTCAGCGGCCCCGGCCAATGCGCTTGCGCCAGTTGCAGCGCGATCTCGTCAAATTCGCCAATATGCAGGGCGGCGGCGAGGTCCGGCACGTGCACGATCAGCGGATTGAAACTCGGCCGGCCCTTGGCTTCGTAGATGCGGGCGACGGCGGCGGCGTTGGTGGCATCGGCGGCGAGGCCGTAGACCGTCTCGGTCGCGACCGCGACTGGCTCGCCGGCGAGGATCAGGCGCGCGGCTTCGGCGATCGCTTCGTCGCTGAAGGGAAGGACACGTGTTTCTGTCATGCTGAACTCGTTTCAGCATCCATGAACGCGGTCGTGTCCAGCTTTTTCAAGGGCCGTGTTCATGGATCCCGGATCAAGTCCGGGATGACGATCAGGCGCGTTCGCGGTCGAGGAGTTGCATCGGATCGATGCCGAGCCGGCTCATTCGTGCGCGGATTTCCGGCCATTCGGTGGTGACGAAGCGGTCGCGTTCGGATTCGCGCAGGCGGGCGCCGGCGCCGGGGGCGACGAACATGCCGACCCCGCGCTTGACCACGATCAGGCCTTCGTCCTGGAACCCCTGATAGGCCTTGGCGACGGTCAGCGGGTTCGCTTGCTCCTCCGCGGCGAGCGCGCGGACCGACGGGAGCGAGTCGCCATCGGAATATTTGCCGGCGAGAATCGCGTCAGCGATGATCTCGCGGAGACGGACGTAGACGGGTTTGTCGTGCTGCGTGCGAAGCGTCATGCTGTGGTAATACAGCGTGTCGCGTGGAATTTCAACCGCAATCTAAATGCTTGGCGGCTGCCACGGCTTGCGCACGGCTGACGGATCGGGACGCTCGCGGTCTTCGAGGTCGCGGCTCGCGTGCCCGATGAAGATGAAACCGGCGATCCGCTCGCCTTGCGCGCCGAAGGCGCTGCGCACCCGCTCCGAATAGGCCCTCCAGCCGGTCACCCAGCCGGCGACAAAACCCAGCGCGTGGGCGGCGAGCAGCAGGTTCATGCCAGCGGCGCCGCAGGAAAGCTCTTGCTCCCAAACCGGGATCTTGTGGTCCGGGACGGGCGCGGAGACGAGCACCACGAGCGCGCCCTGGTAATGTGCGAAGTCATGCTCCTTCTGGCGCTTGGCCTCGGTCGCGTCGGGCTCGGTCTCGATCAGCGCCTGCTGGAGCACCGCTTCGAACGCGTCGCGCTGGTCGTCACCAACAGTGACGAACCGCCACGGAGTCAGCGTGCCATGGTCGGGCGTCCGCGCCGCGATGGTCAGCATCCGCTCGAGTTCGACCGGCGTTGGGCCGGGTCCGACCAGTTCGCGCGGCTTGCCCGAGCGGCGAGTCTCGAGCAGCGACAAGATCGATGAACGGTCGTTGAGCATCGACCGGGGCGAATAGCGGGCGTGGGGTGCATCAACAATCGGCTTCACACGGCCAATTTGCCCGTTAGGGTGCCCGCCACTCTGGGGAGAGAAAACGCATGGTCGATACACCCGCAGTTGAGGAACCGGGCGCGCCCGACATCAGTCACCAAAATCCTGCCCGCGTCGGCACGTGGTTTGACCATCCAAGACAGTTGAAACGCCTGTTCACCACAGAGATGTGGGAGCGCTTCGGCTATTACGGGATGCGCGCCATCCTGACGCTCTACCTCGTCGACCATTTCCTCTTCAGCGATACAACGTCAACCGGGATCTACGGCGGCTTCACCGCGCTGGTCTACCTGACACCGCTGATCGGCGGCTTCATTGCCGACCAATATCTGGGTTCAAAGCGCTCGGTGAAGTTCGGCGCGATCATAATGTCGCTTGGGTATCTCACGCTTTGTTTCGGTGGCGAAAGCGCCAAGCCCTTCGCGACAATTGACGGCCAGCGATACGAGGTCAGCGTTCAAGGGCGAGATGAAGCCGAACAGCGCTATCTCGCCGTTGGAGATCAGAAGCTCCTCATCCGGGGTAACGACGACAAGTCGATTTCGCTTCTCAATGCGGGCGGGCAGGAAGTTCGCAAAATTGCGCCCGATAAGTTCAAGTCAGACGCCGACCGTTCGCCCGCCTTCGTCCTTGTTCTTCTTCTCGGCCTATCGCTCGTCACGATCGGGAATGGCTTTTTCAAGCCGAACATCTCGACCATCGTCGGGTCGCTCTACGACGAGGGGGATCGGCGGCGCGATGCCGGCTTCACCATCTTCTACATGGGGATCAACCTTGGTTCGCTCATCTCGCAATTTTTCTGTCCGTTGCTCGCCGTGGCGGTCGGCTGGTGGGCAGGCTTCGGATTGGCGGCCGTGGGCATGGCCTGTTCGTGGGTCCTTTTCCAGTTCGACGGCGGCCGCCTAGCCGGATTTGGGGAGCGGCCTGCGGACGCACCCGCAGATCGCGATTGGTGGATTTACGGAGCGGCATTGCTTTGCGTTCCTGTCGTCATTTTCCTGTTCTGGAATTTGATGAACTATGTCGCTCCGCCGCCGGGCTCCGGCGTGCTCGGCTATGTCATGTCGCTGCCGATCATGGGCAAAATTCTATTCGGCACGTTCCTGCTCTCGGTTCCCGGGATTCTCATTTGGTCATGGTTGAAAGGGAGCCGCAGCGAATTCCAGATGATGGTCGCAGCTATGGTGTTGATCGTCTTCAACGTGGTTTTCTGGACTCTGTTCGAACAAGCCGGATCGTCGCTAACGCTGTTTGCTGAACGCAACACGGTGCTCGAGATCGGCTGGACCGCGCCGCTCTTCGCCATGTTCCGGTCCGCCCCGGTCACTTATTATCTGTTTTTTGCGGCGTGGTATGGAGCGGTAGCGTGGCTGGCGTGGTGGTTTTTCTCTAACGGCGAAGAGCCCAAGACGAAGCGGATCATGGCGTTTGGCTTTGGCGGATTTGCCCTGCTTGCCATGATTGGGATGCACGTTGCCAGACTGCACGGGTTTGGCAGCGAGCCAGTCTACGTGATGCCTGCAGGGCAGACGCAGATTTTCAACGCGCTGTTCATTGTCATTCTCGCGCCGATCTTCAGTTTCATCTGGAACGGACTGGCGAAGCGCGGGCTCGAGCCTTCGATTCCGATCAAGTTCGGGCTGGCGCTGATGGGCGTCGGGGCCGGTTTCCTGTTCCTTGTGTGGGGTGCCCAGTTCGCGACCTCGGGTTTTCAGGTCGGCCTTTTCTGGCTGGCCGGTCTGTATTTCATCCACTCGGTCGCTGAGCTGTGCATTTCGCCGGTCGGACTCTCGATGATCACCAAATTGTCGATCGCCCGAATCGTCGGGCTGATGATGGGCGTGTGGTTCCTGTCGATCTCGGTTGCGCAATATGTCGCGGGAGCGGTCGCCCAGGTCGCAAGCGTCGAAACCGTCGGCGGCCAGGTCACCAATCTGAAAGTTAGCCTGGAAACCTATCTCGGCGTGTTCACGACGATCGGCTGGATTTCGGTCGGGATCGGCGTCGTCCTGCTGCTGCTCAGTTGGCCGCTCAAATATCTGATGCACGGGGTTAAATAATGCACCGACTGACCGCTATCGCGGCGGCCTCGCTCGCGCTTGGCGCGTGCGCGGGAATGGAGGCGAAGCCCAAGCCTGCGGCGGCGATCCACATCAACGACGACCCCTATCCGTCGACCTATGAGCGCTATCCCGGCGTGGTCACCGTGATCCGCCACGCGACGGTGTTCGACGGCGACGGGCATCGCATCGACAACGGCACATTGGTGCTCGGCGACGGCAAGATCGAAGCCGTCGGCGGGCCCGATCTCGCCAGTCCGACGGGCGCGGTCGAGATCGACGGCACTGGCAAATGGGTCACGCCCGGGATCATCGACGTTCACAGCCATCTTGGGGATTATCCGTCGCCGGGGACGCCGTCGCTGTCCGACGGCAATGAGGCGACGTCGCCGGTCCGGCCCGAGGTGTGGGCCGAGCACAGCGTGTGGCCGCAAGACCCCGGGTTTTCGCGGGCGCTGATCAACGGCGGCATCACCACGCTCCAGATCCTGCCTGGCTCGGCCAATCTGTTCGGCGGGCGCTCGGTGGTGGTCAAGAATGTTGCGGCGCGCACGACGCAAGGCATGAAATTTCCGGGCGCGCCTTACGGACTTAAGATGGCGTGCGGCGAAAATCCGAAGCGCGTCTATGGATCGAAGGGCAACATGCCCCAGACGCGCATGGGCAATATCGCGCTCGCTCGCGCGACCTGGATCAAGGCCCAGGCGTACAAGCGCAAGTGGGACAAATATTACAAAAACGGCGGCGACATGCCCGAGCGCGACCTCGCGATGGACACGCTGAAGGGCGTGCTCGACGGCAAGATCCTCGTCCACAATCACTGCTACCGCGCCGATGAGATGGCGCTCATGATCGATATGAGCCACGAGTTTGGCTACAAGATCGCGACATTCGAGCATGCGGTCGAGGCCTATAAGATCGCCGATCTTCTCGCGCGCGAGGGCATCTGCTCGTCGATGTGGGCCGATTGGTACGGGTTCAAGATGGAATCCTACGATGCCATCAAGGAGAACATCCCGTTCGTCCATAATTCGGGCGCTTGCGCGATCGTTCATTCCGACGACCCGAACGGCATCCAGCGTTTGAACCAGGAAGCCGCGAAGGCGATGGCGGATGGCCGGCGCGTCGGGATCAACATCAGCGACGAGGTCGCATGGGAATGGCTCAGCCGCAACCCGGCCAAGGCGCTCGGCATCCTCGACAAGACCGGGACGCTAACGGCCGGAAAGATGGCCGATGTCGTGCTGTGGAACGGCAATCCGTACAGCGATTACACCCGGCCCGAGCGGGTGTGGATCGACGGTGCGGAAATGTACGATGCGAACGATCCCAAGCGTCGACCGGTGAGCGATTTCGAACTCGGCCAGCCGGGCGAAGGGGACACGAAATGATCCGCCGCGCGCTTGCCCTGTTGTTGCTCGCGACATCCACGCCCGCGGCGGCGCAGACCTTCGCGATCGTCAACGGGATCGTCGCCAGGGGCGACGGCGGCGAGCCCGTGCAGGGCGGCACGGTCGTGGTCCGCAACGGCCGGATTGTCGCCGCCGGGTCAGGCGTCGCCGTACCGCCCGGCGCGCAAATCATCGACGCGGCCGGAAAGTGGGTCACCCCGGGCATTGTCGCGGGTTTTTCGCGGCTCGGTCTCGCCGATGTCGATCTTGGCACTTCGGCCGAAGAGGGGGGCGGGGGTGCGACCGATACGGCCGGAAGCGCCGATGACACCAGCCAGACGGGGCCGTTCAGCGCGGCCATCGATGTCGTCCCCGCGATCAACCCGTTGCATACGACGATCGCGGTCAACCGCGCCGATGGGGTGACGCGAGCATTGGTCGCTCCGGGCTCGAGCAAGTCTATCTTTGGCGGCCAGGGCGCGGTGATCGACACCGGAGCCGATATGGACCCGGTGACGGCTGCCCGCCGCTTCCAATTCGTTGAGCTTGGCGAGGCCGGGGCCGGAATCGCCGGTGGTTCTCGCGCGTCGGCTCACCTCCTGTTCCGCAACGCCTTGCGTGAAGCCGCGGAACTGGCGCGCTTCGCCCATCCGATTGCCGTCAAGGGCGAGCGGAGCGATGACGTGCTGCTGACCCGGTTCGACGCCGCGGCGCTCGTCCCGGTGCTGCGGGGCCGGCAATATCTGCTCGTCCATGTCGAACGCGCCAGCGACATCCTGCAGGTGCTCGCGCTCAAACGGGAATTCTCCTCGCTCAAGCTTGTGTTGGTCGGGGCCAGTGAGGGCTGGACCGTCGCCGACCGGATCGCGAAAGCCGGCGTCCCGGTGATCGCCTCGGCGGTCAACGATTTGCCGGCGTCGTTCGAGCAGTTGGCCGCCACGCAGTCGAATGTCGGCCGGATGCGCGCCGCCGGAGTCAAGGTTTCGATCGGGATGATCGACGACAGCGATACGCGCAACCTGTTCCTCGAGCGGCAATATGCCGGCAATCTGGTCGCGCTGACCAAGATTCCGGGCGCGACCGGCGTCAGCTGGGGCGAGGCGCTGGCGATGATCACCTCACGGCCGGCGCAAGCGATCGGCATGGGCGGCGAGATCGGCAGCCTGGCCCCGGGCCGGCGCGCCGACATCGTCATCTGGTCGGGCGATCCGCTAGAAGGATCGAGCGCGGCGGAACAGGTATTCATCGACGGCGTCCGTCAGCCGCTCGACACCCACCAGACCAGGCTGCGCGACCGCTACCGCTATTTGCCGCGCCGCGATTTACCTGAGGCGTACCGGCATTGACCTCGCAAGCTGGCCTCTTTCTGTCGGCGATCGCATTCGTCGGGACGCACTTCCTGCTGTCGCATCCGCTGCGCAGACCGCTGGTGCGGCGGATCGGAGAGCGTGCCTTCCAGGGTCTGTATTCGCTGATCTCGCTCGTCCTGTTCGGGGCGATGATCTATTTTTATCGGGTCATCGGCCGCGAGCCGGAGCGGTTGTGGGATGCCGGCGATGCCGGTTGGATCGCCGGAACCGTCCTGATGTGGTTCGCCGCGATCCTGTTCGTCGGCTCGTTCGTGAAGAATCCCGCGCTGGTCGGCGCCAGGGGGCCAACCGGCGGTCCAAAGGGCGTGTTCCGCATCACGCGCCATCCGATGATGTGGAGCTTCGCGATTTGGGCCGGAGTGCATTTGATGGTCATCGCCGCTCCAAAGTCACTGGTGTTCGACGGGGCCATCATTCTGCTCGCGCTCGCCGGCGCGGCCGGGCAGGATGCGAAGAAGGCGCGGCAGTTCGGCGAGGCCTGGCACGAATGGACCGCACAAACGGCGTTTGTCCCGTTCACCCGCGGCATCGGTAATCCGGGAGCCTTCGCGACGATTGGCGGGACTTTGCTGTTCCTGGCCGCGACCTATGCTCACGGCGCGATCGGCGGAATGCCCGCCGGCTTCTGGCGCTGGATGTAATCTCGTCATTGTGAGGAGCGTAGCGACGCGGCAATCCAGTCTGGATTGCTTCGCTTCGTTCGCAATGACGGTTATGTGGGCACAATGACGCGCAAATTCTTTGGCACTGACGGCATTCGCGGGCTGACCAACAGCGAGCCGATGACCGCCCAGATGGCACTGGCTATCGGCATGGCGGCGGGGGCGCATTTCTTGCGCGGCGATCACCGCCACCGGGTGGTGATCGGCAAGGACACGCGTCTCAGCGGCTACATGATGGAATCGGCGATGGTCGCGGGGTTCACCAGCGTCGGCATGGACGTGGTGTTGCTCGGGCCGATGCCGACGCCCGCGGTGGCGATGCTGACCCGATCGATGCGCGCCGATTTGGGCGTGATGATTTCCGCGTCGCACAACCCGTTCGCCGACAATGGCATCAAATTGTTCGGCCCCGACGGCTACAAATTGAGCGACGACGCCGAGCGCGTGATCGAAAAGCGCCTTGAGAATGGACCCGAGCTCGCCAAGCCCGAGATGATCGGGCGGGCGCGGCGGATCGACGACGCGCGGGGCCGTTACGTCCAGTTCGCCAAGGACACGTTTCCCGAGCATTTGCGGCTCGATGGGCTGAAGGTGGTGATCGATTGCGCCAATGGCGCGGCCTATCACGTCGCGCCCGACGCTTTGTGGGAACTGGGCGCGGAGGTCATCCCGCTCGGGGTCACGCCCAACGGCGTCAATATCAATGACGGCTGCGGGTCGACCCATCCGCAATTGCTCCAGGAAACGGTGGTCGCGAGCGGAGCCGACATCGGCCTGGCGCTCGATGGCGACGCCGACCGGCTGATCGTGACCGACGAACAAGGGCGGATGGTCGACGGCGACCAGTTGATGGCGTTGATCGCGCTCGGCGCGCAGCGGCGCGGCGAACTCAAGGGCGACGCGGTGGTCGCGACCGTGATGTCCAACCTCGGGCTCGAGCGGAAACTGTCCGATGCGGGCCTAAAACTTCACCGGACCCAGGTCGGCGACCGCTATGTGCTCGAGGAGATGCGCAACAGCGGGTGCAACATCGGCGGCGAGCAATCGGGGCACATCATCCTCGCCGATCACGCGACCACCGGTGACGGACTGGTCGCCGGTCTGCAGGTGCTGGCCGCGCTGGTCGAAGCGAAAGCCCCGGCAAGCGAGTTGCTGCGCCAGTTCGAGCCGCTGCCGCAGCTGTTGAAAAACGTCCGCTTCAACGGCGGCGCCGAGCCGCTCGAGGCCGACAGCGTGCGCAAGCGCATCGCCGCCGCCGAAGCCGAACTCGAGGGCAAGGGCCGGCTGGTCATCCGCAAGTCGGGCACCGAGCCGTTGATCCGGGTGATGGCCGAAGGCGACGACGCGGCGTTGGTCGAGCGCGTCGTCGACGACATCTGCGAGGCCGTGCAATCGGCCGCGTGAACACTTTCTTGGTATTTATCGGTCACACGCCATGGTTGTGCACATGGAAAACTTCGGCCCAGGGAGCGGGGCGAAGGTCGATTCGATGACCTCGACGGCCCGCATCCTGATCATCGCCGGCTCGGATTCGAGCGGCGGCGCCGGGATTCAGGCGGACATCAAGACCGTCACGATGCTCGGCGGCCACGCGATGACCGCGATTACCGCGGTCACTGCCCAGAATACGCTCGGCGTCAGCGCGGTTCACCCGGTTCCGGCCGAGATCGTGCTCGCCCAGATCGAGGCGGCGATCAGCGATATCGGCGTCGATGCCGTGAAGATCGGCATGATCGGTAGCGCCTTTGCCGCCGAACAGGTCGCCGCCCGGCTCGAACGGCTGAAAGCCGACCAGCCCGGAGTTCCGATCATTTTCGATCCGGTTATGGTGGCAACCAGCGGCGCGGCGCTCGCTGATGATGCGACCGTGGCCGCGTTCGGGCGGTTGATGGATGTCGCCACCCTGGCGACCCCGAATCTGCCAGAGCTGGCGCGGCTGACGTCGGAGGAAGATCCGGTCGCGGCGGCGCTCCATCTGGTCGGCGCGCACGGCTGCGCGGTGCTGATCAAGGGCGGCCACGACGAGGGCGATGCGCTCGCCGACGCATTGATCGAGACCGACAATATGACCAGCTGGCAGGGACAGCGGATCGAAACCACCAGCACGCACGGTACGGGATGCACGCTGGCGAGCGCGATCGCGACGTTTCTCGCTGACGGTTCGACGCTCGCCGACGCGGTCGCGCGGGCGCGCGAATTCGTCCGCGTCGCGCTGCGCGAGGCGCCGGGGCTGGGGCGGGGATCGGGACCGATCGGCCAGCAGAACGTTCGGCTCGATTGCGGGGCGCCGCTGCGGCTCAACCAGGTGACGGTGACTGGCACGAATTACGAGCGGTCGGTCGATTTCTACCGGCGGCTGGGGTTGAAGCAGATCGTCGACAATCCGCCCGATTACGCGCGGTTCGAAATGGCCGGCGGCGTGACCTTCTCGGTTCAGATCGACCCCGAGGAAAAGATCATTGCGACGACCGCGGTCTACCTCGAATGCGACGATCTCGACGAGCGTGTCGAGGCGCTGGCGCGGAGCGGGATCCCGTTCGAACACGGCCCCAGGAACCAGCCGTGGATGTGGCGCGAATCGCGACTGCGCGATCCCGACGGCAACATCATCTTCCTGTACAAAGCGGGCGAATCGCGGCGCTTCCCACCGTGGCGGATGGAAGACTGACTAATCCACACATTTCGTCGTCCCCGCGAAGGCGAGGATCCAGCTAAGCAGCAGAAACTGGGTTCACGCTTTCGCGGGAATGACGAATAAGGGGCGCCATGCCGCGACGCTGCAACTTCAAGCTGGAGCTCGATTTTCCGCAGCCGCTGGCCGGCGTCGATGAAGCGGGCTGCGCGCCGCTCGCCGGACCGGTGGTGGCCGGCGCCTGCATCCTCAATCGCGACAGCTTCCCGCGCGGGATCGACGATTCGAAGAATTTGCCGCTCGAGAAGCGCGAGGCGCTCTACAAACGGCTGGTCAAATGCGCGGCGTGGGGCGTCGGCATCGCCACGGTCGAGGAGATCGACAGCATCAATATCTATTGGGCGCGGATGCTGGCGATGAGCCGCGCGGTCGAGGCGCTCGGGCTGGACCCGGCGTGGGTGCTGGTCGACGGCAACGCGACTCCGCGCTGGCAGCGGCCGTCACAGGCGATCGTCAACGGCGACGCCAAATGCCGCTCGATCGCGGCCGCTTCGATCATCGCGAAAGTGACTCGCGACCGGATGATGGTGGAGTATGCTGGCGAGTATCCGGGCTACGGCTGGGAGCATAACCGCGGCTATCCGACCCCCGATCATCGCCGGGCGATCAACGACCTCGGCCTGACCCCGCTCCATCGCCGCAGCTTCGGCCTGGTGCGCGAGATCGAGGCGCGAAAGGCCCAGCCGGAGCTGGTTTTCGAACGAATCGAGCCCGGCGAGTCCTTTGCGCCACACCACCAGCCATTGAGTCCGACGCCGACCACCTGACTCAACATCTTGTGGTTCGCCCGCCGCGGACTCGGTTCGTTCCGCCGTTCCAAATCCACCCGTTAACGCTTGTTCCCTTGACCGCGAGTCCGGCGTGACTCACCTTCGCTGTCCAATATCGGGGGCAAAGGTCGAATGAATCTCATCGCCCGCATCGCGGACATAGGGACGGCTGTGCGCCCGGCGCGCCCGGATGCGCCGCGCGAGCTGCCGCTCGACACCATCCTGATGGGCGATTGCGTCGCCGAAATGGCGCGCCTGCCCGACAAGAGCGTCGACATGATTTTCGCCGACCCGCCGTACAATCTGCAGCTGGGCGGCGACCTGTTCCGCCCCGAGGGCGGGCGGGTCGATGCGGTCGATGATGAATGGGACAAGTTCGAGAGCCTGACGACCTACGACAATTTCACCCGTGACTGGCTCGAACAGGCGCGGCGGATCCTCAAGGACAATGGCACGATTTGGGTGATCGGCAGCTATCACAACATCTACCGCGTCGGGACATTGCTGCAGGATGCCGACTTCTGGATCTTGAACGACATCGTGTGGCGCAAGACTAACCCGATGCCGAACTTCCGGGGCACGCGCTTCACCAACGCCCACGAGACGTTGCTGTGGTGCGCCAAGGACGAGAAGGCGCGCTACACGTTCAATTATCGCGCGATGAAGGCGCTCAATGACGATTTGCAGATGCGCTCGGACTGGCTGCTGCCGATTTGCAGCGGCGGCGAGCGGGTGAAGGACGACGACGGGGCGAAGGCCCATCCGACCCAGAAGCCCGAGGCCTTGCTCTACCGTATCCTGCTTGCCTGCACCAAGCCGGGCGATGTGGTGCTCGACCCGTTCTTCGGCACCGGGACCACCGGCGCGGTCGCGCGGCGGCTCGGCCGGCGCTGGATCGGGATCGAGCGCGAGTCGAAATACGCGAAGGTTGCGCGCGAGCGGATCGATTCGACGCTGCCGCTCGACGAAAGCGCGATGCTGACCGTGACCGACAAGCGCGACCAGCCGCGCGTCGCGTTCGGCGCATTGGTCGAAAACGGCATGGTCCCGGCGGGCTCGACGCTGACCGATACGAAGCGGCGGTGGACGGCCAGCGTGCGCGCCGACGGCTCGATCACCTGCACGCCGCACAGCGGCTCGATCCACCAGGTGGGCGCCGCGCTCCAGGGCGCGCCATCGTGCAATGGCTGGACCTTCTGGCATGTCGAGCAGGATGGGGTGCTCGAGCCACTCGATGCCTTCCGCCAGCGCCATTTGGCGGCGCTCACTTAGCCTCTTGCGCGGTTTGCGGCGGCTGGTGAAAAGGGCCCATGAGCTGGCCGCTCAAGACTTGTTTGATAAGCCTCATTGCGCTGCTCGGCGCGGCTGACGCGCCCGCGCAACCCATTCCGGCAGCGATCCAGGCCGAGGACCAGCAGCGCCTCGATCGCGCGCTCGCGGGCCTGAAGCCGCAACGCCCCGGCGTCGTCGATGCCTATGTGATCGTTGCCGCGCTCGATGCCGATCCGGTGTTCAATCGCGAGGCGCGCGAGGCCGGCCGCGTGTTCGGCAGCCGGTTCGATGCCGTGGGTCGCACGCTCGTGCTCGCCAGTGACGAGGGAAGCGACACGGCGAACGCGGCGGCCTCTCCCGAAGATCTGGCCCGCGCTCTTGGCGGGGTCGGGGCGGTAATGAATCGCGATGAAGATGTGCTTGTCCTCTACACCACGAGCCACGGATCGCCCGACGCCGGACTCAATTTTCGCGATCCGGCGCGTGGCGCGGCGGTCATCGCCCCGGCTCAGCTCGCGGCCATGCTTGACCAGCCCGCATTCAAGAACCGGCTGATCATCCTCCAGGCCTGCTTCTCGGGCCAGTTCGTGCCGGTGCTGGCCGCGCCGCGGACCGTGGTCGCGACCGCTTCCTCGTCGATGAAATCGTCGTTCGGCTGTTCGGCGGGGAACGACTGGACTTTCTTCGGCTATGCCCTGATCAACCAGGCGATGCGCCAGCCCGATACCTTCGTCCGCCAGTTCCGCCGGGCCTTTGTCACAATTCTCGGGTGGGAGCAGCGCTCGAACTTCGAATCGTCGAGCCCGCAAATCGAGGTCGGAAGCGAAACCGCCGGTTGGCTGGCCGCGCTCGACGCGCGCGAACCCAAGACGACCAGCGCGCCGGTTGGGCTGCCGCCTTCGGAAATCGCGCAATAAGGATGCGCACGCTCGTCCGCCCCACCGCTTTCGTCGATTCGCCGTTCGGGCATGACGGCAAGGTCGCGCGGCTGGCCGGCGGGCTCAACTGGTTCGCGGCGGCCGAGTTGCTGCGGATCGAGGGCAAGAAGCGAGTTTCGACCGAGCTGGTGTCGGTCGAGGGCATCGAAAGCCGCTTCGACGAGGACATGGCCGCGCAATGGCGGGTACTGACTTCGCCGAGGCCCGCGCTGCAGCTCGGCGAACGGACCATCCGCCTCGACCAGCCGCAAGTCATGGGGATCGTCAACGCGACGCCCGACAGCTTCTCCGATGGCGGCCAGTTCGCGGACGCTGCCTCGGCGGCGGAGGCCGGGGCGGACATGGCGACGGTTGGCGCGGCCATCGTCGACGTTGGCGGGGAATCGACCCGGCCGGGGGCGAAACCGGTGTGGGAGGGCGACGAGATCGAGCGCGTCGCGCCCGTCATCCGCCAGCTTGCGTCGGGCGGAACGGCGGTTTCGGTGGATACGCGCAAGGCTGACGTCATGACGGCGGCGCTCGATGCCGGGGCGCGGCTGATCAACGATGTGTCGGCGCTGACTTATGACGACCGCGCGGCCGGAGTGATCGCTGCGGCGGGGGCGCCGGTGATCCTGATGCACCATCAGGGCGACCCGCAGACGATGCAGGACGACCCCCGGTACGACGATGTGCTGGTCGAGGTCTATCTATGGCTGGAGGAGCGGATCGCGGCGGCGCAGGCAGCTGGAATTGCTCGCGACAAGATCCTGATCGATCCGGGGTTCGGGTTCGGGAAGAATGTCGCGCATAATCTCGAACTGATGAACGGACTCGCGCTATTTCATTCGCTCGGCTGCCCGATTGTCATCGGCGCCAGCCGCAAGCGGACCATCGGCGCATTGTCGAACGAAGCGCCCGCGGACAAACGCCTCGGCGGAAGCATCGCCTTTGCGCTCAAGGCAGCGGAGCAGGGCGCACAAATCATCCGCGTTCACGACGTTTTCGAGACCGTTCAGGCACTGCGCATCTGGCGCGGTCTCAGGGACCAGGCGCTGACGCCCCGGGTCTAACGCAAACGAATGGCAGCTTTGGGTGGGTTGCGGACATTGGCAGACGCCGCCAACGTTGGCTGATGTTGACCTTGGCAATAACCGGCTTCGCTGCCGACCCTGACAGGGTCACGGACTTACTTGAGATTAAGCCTACCGCCGTCGCTCGCAAGGGCATCGTCAGCTTACCAAGCAAGCGAGCAAAGGAGTTCAACGGCTGGTGGCGCGAAGCGCACCCGCAACGCCTGACAAGCGGAGGCGAACACGACGAAGGGCTAAGCTCAATCATCGATCTCCTGCGAGGCCGAGAACAACATTTCGCTAGGCTTCGCGACGAAGTGCAGCCGCAAGCCGTGGGGATATACGGCGGCCTCTACCTTCGTCCCGACGAGCAATGCGGGGTTTGGCTCGACCCGGCGCAGATGCGAGTTCTGGCAGATTGTCAGGTCGAGTGGGGATTGGACCTTTTCACTGAGCGGTGATGGCTCGGCCGTAATGTCTGCAATGGGTGGAAAGCGGACATAATGGATAGGGCGGGGCGCGGGCTCGCGCGACCTATGCATGGGCATGTTGCAAATCGAATGGCTGTGGATTTGGATTTCAGCTCTATTCCCGCAATGCGCGCGCGATGAGCTTGTCAAGTTGTGCGAGCGCGTCAGGCAAAGCCTTCATCCTTGCCCATATTTGACGCTCATCAAGTGCCGATTCGTAAGCTTCTCGCACGTCCACTGCCGCCCTGAGGAGTTCTGCTTTCTCTTTTGGAAAGATCAAAATCAAGAAAGCGTCGGCGCAATCAAAAAACGCACGCCCTCCTTCGTCAAACGACACCAACCACACCTGACCTACGCATTCCGCAAGATTCACTCGAGGCGCATTCCCAGCTTCAAAGCGTCTCGCTTCGCCGCTGTCGCTCAAAATCTCGATAGTGCCGCAAGTTCTATAAAGGGAGAAGAGTCGGGAAAGAACTATCGCTCCTTCCCATGGCACAACGCAGGACACCTCAGAGTCCTTGACCTCGAGAGCCATGAACTCCGTCTCGTTTGTCCTACGGGCCATATCTGAACTTTTCGACTATGCGGCTACCGGATTGGATGCTGATGGAATTAACGCCACCGCCCGACGAGGTATAGAGGACGTAGGTTCTCCCCAGGAAACTGAACGTATAGCGGCCTTGTCCTACATGGGTAATTGTACACCGGCATGCACGTGCGAGCTTGACAAAATCGGAACGGGCATTGCCGCGTAGCACTCGGTAGTCGCGGTGCCTACGTTGACTCTGGTCCTCAGCGCGCGACTTCAATTCGGTGAGTGTATCGGCTAGGTCAATTTGGAGTTGAATGTCTGGCGATTTCCCCGTCAGCACGTGTAGTACGATAAGGAGAGGTGACCTGCGAAGCAGGCCCAACATCCTGATGCGCTGACCTTTGATGATGATTTCATCGACACGCTCTGGCGGATTGTTGTGCGTGTTTGGATCAGGCGGTACGCTCGGCGGCAAGCTGCTATTGCCTGGGCCGCCGCCGCCACTTCCGCTGCCGCCGGCTCCGCCGAAGGATGCCGATCCGAACAGGCTGGCGCAGACGAAGATCTGTTCATCGCTACTCTGTGGGCAAGCGCTCAATCCCAACGGATCACTAAGATTCACCGGATCATTGAGCGCATAGTCGTAGAGGTTGGGCGAGTCCTCGTACCCAATCGGATCGGTCTGCGCAAAGATGCCGAGATGCGGGAGGTAGTCGCGCGCCTTATAGTCGTAGATTCCGGCTTCGCCGAACCACTTCTGCCCTGTGTACTGAAATCGCCCCGAGTTGGTGCTCTGCGGCTTGCCGTATTCGTCGTAGCGGTTGATGTTGAGCAGGGTTCCGCTGGTATCAGTGAGCGAGATGATCGACCCGCGCTCATCAGCACTCATGAAGCGTCGCTCACTCGTGCCGCTGCCCTCATATTGGACGATCGGCTGATCGATTCCGGATCCGAAGACGAAGCGCCGCTGGAGCGAGTTGCTGCCGTCATACTCGGCGATCGCGTTGACGCTGTCATAGACTAAGCGCGTCGTTGAACCGCCGGCGACTTGATAAAGTCGCAGCGCCGGATCGTAGGAGAGCGTCACCCCGCCCGATGCCGACGTCAGCAAATTCTCCGACGAGTAACCGTAGGTCTTGGCCGACTGCGGCTCGCTGGTGAGATTGCCCTTGCTGTCCCACGTCGCAGCCGATCCGCCGATCGTCACCTGCTGGTTCAGCCCGTTCTGGATAAATGCGGTGCTGCCGTTGCCGTGACCGGACCAGGCGTAGGTATCACCGGTCCGCACGGTCGAGGCGATCTGGCTCGACGGATTGTAAGTGAAGGTGGCGGTGAGGTCGTTCGCTGTGCCGGTGAGATTGTTGGTCAGCGAGGCGAGGCGAGAAACCGGATCGTAGGTAAATGCCTGCGCAGCGCCGTTGCCAAATGTGACTGACGTTCGATTGCCGAGATTGTCGTAGCCGTAGCTGGCGAGCACACCCACACCACTAATGGCGCCGTTCTCGCGCACCGTCGTGACCTCGCCGGTGACCAGGTAGTCGTAGTTCACGAACAGACCGGTACCCGGATAGGTCAGCTGGGTCCGCCGGTCGGCAAGATCGTATTGCGATGTCGCGGTGCCGTGCGGGCCGGCCTCCGTGAGCTTACGATCGAGAGCGTCATAAGTGAACGACAGAGCATTGCCCGTCTGACTCGCCGAAGCGACCCGGCCGAGACTGTCGTAAGCATAGGTCACGTCTGGTTCGGTTCCCGGCAGGTCCTTCAGCGTGACACGGTTCAGATTGTCGTAGGTGAACCCGATTGAGTTCACATCGCGTAGGCGGCGCGAGGTGACATTGCTGTTGGCGTCGTATGACAGCTGCTCGTAATCGGTCGTGCTGCTTGAGTTGGCGCCCTTGGTCGCAACCGGAAAGCGCGTCTTCGACAGCCGGTCGAAGCCGTCATACTCATAGGTCGTGAGGTTCGCCTCGGCGTCCTTAAGCGTCGCGAGCTGAGCGTTGTTGCTGTAGGTTAGCGTGCGCTCGGTCGCGGCATCGGTCGCGCCGACGGCGGTCTTAAGCTGGATTGCCTGTCCGGCCGCGTCATAGACACTCTGGCTGATTCGGTCGGGACCGAAGCTGCTCTGAGTGCCCAAGGTGCAGGCGCTTGCGGGAAGCGAGCCGTAGATCGCTGTGTTCATGCGCACCGCTGAGCAATCGACACGGCCGAGCGAATCGTAACTGGTCTGGGTCAGCGCATAGTTCGTGCCGCTCGCCGACAGTTTGTTGGTGACCGGCCGCGAGTTGGTGTCGAAGGTGACATCCACCGTCTGGAGCGGAGCGAACAAGGCCCAGTCGGGGTCCGATTGGCTGTTGACCGTTCCGAGCTCCTGTTTCGAGACCTGCCCGTCCGATCGATAGGTCAAGCGGATCGCGCGATCCTTGAGCGCCCCAGCACCGTCCGGATCAGGACCCACCACGCCGACCACCTCACGCGCATCGTCGTAGCGGTAGCGCGTGACATCCGCGGCCCCCCGTCAACGGTCCGTCGACGGTCAGGAGATTGCCGATACTGTCATAGGTCATGGTGCTCGTGGCGGCGAGGGTACCCGCGCCGTTCGACCTCGTGACGGTCGTTGGCAGCGCGTTGCTGTTGTAGCCCAGCGCGGTCTTGGCTTCGTCGACCGCATTTGTGCAGCTGCTCAGCGTCTGGCATTCGGAAATGCCAGTTAGGAGGTAGGCACCGGCGGTCAGCGTGTAACTGCCACGCGTCTGCGGCCGGATTGCTCCGGTCGTGGGAGCCGGGTCGGTGACCGTCAGCACGCCGCCGTGGGTCGAGTCATAGGTGTAATCGGTGACGTTGCCCTTAGCGTCGGTTGTGTTGCTCGGCTGATTGCAAGTCAATTGGTTCGAGCAGGTCGCGTCGTAGCCGGCGCTCTCGACAATATCGGCGAGGCCGGATCCCGCTTTTGCCACCTGCCGGAGCTGGGTCACATTGCCGCGCCCATCGTAAGTGGCCTGGACGTAATTGCCTTCGGGCTGGCTGAGGCGGGTCAAACGCTTGTTCGAATCGTACTGATAGGAGGTCGTGCGGTTGAGTGGATCCTTGACCGAGCTCGGCCGATTCACCGCCGTGTCAGCGGTCACGACGACCTGGTTGCTGAGCGCGTCCGTGCGCGTTTCCGTGATGGTCGTGCCGTTAACGACGCGCGAGTAGCTGGTCGTAACGCCGTCCTTGATGACGGAGGACACGGTTGGAGCGCCTACTGAATAACCGATCGTGACATTGTCCACGGCGGAGCCAGGCCGCCGAATTCCATTGAGATTGCCGCCTGCGGCGGCCGTCAATCTCCAGGTCCGAGCACCTGGGACGGTTATGTCGATGATGGCGCTCGATGGATATGCATAAGTGACCGTCGGAAGCGGAGACGGCGGCGACAGTGTGTTGGTGAATTCGACCTTGGTGCGTTTCAACCAGTTCGGAACCGGCGCGCTTCCCTGTCCGGGGTTGGCGGTCAGGTAGGTGATCGAGAAGTTGTAGTTTGCGCTGCTGTCGACGCCGGCGAGCCGATAATAGACGAGCGGATTCTGGAAATAGGCATCGAAATCCCAATTGAGCGTGAACGTACGGCCATTAGGCTTGGTAATCGAGATCGGGATGTAGCAGCCGCCGCTCGGGCAACGGGGGCCAGCGAAAGGTCGTCCGTCATCGAACGCGCCATTGTAATTGTAACCGGTACCGTCCGATGCCGTATACGCGAGCGATGTCCCGCCGACGGTCAGTATGGCGCCGTCGCCTTTGCGCGAGATGAAGTTTCCACCGCTGAATGTGAAACTGTCGGAGATCGGGCCGAACTCAACGTAATAAACGGTCTGGCCATTCTCGGTCGTCTGGTAGGCGACGCCGCTCCAATTATCCTGCCAGCCGTTGATCCCGGACCAGCTCCGGACCAGGCTGACGCCACTCTCGTCATCGCCAATCGAGCCTTCGACGAGCGAGAAGAAAAACTGGCCGCTGACGAGATCGACGCCATTGCCGTCGACCTGCGTGAACTCCTGGAGGGGTGCGGCGGCGGCCAATGATGGCATGACCAGCGCGCTCGTGGCCACCAGCGCCAATGCAAGTTTCGTGTTGCTTCCCATGCTGCCCCCTGTTCGCGTTCACTCAGACATCGAGCGATCAGGGCGGCGGGGGGTTGGGCGAGCCGGTGGTCGTCTTGTTGGTCCGGTTGTCGGCCTTATCGTAGCTGTAATTGGTGAGGACGTTGTTGTTGACACTGCCCGTGTGGTTGACCTGAACCAGCCGCCCCCGTGCGTCATATTGATAATTGATCGTCTCGGACGCGTACGCCGCGGCGCCGAGCAGAACGATCACCAGTATTGCGACAAGCACCCGCATCGCCGTCTCCTTCAGGAGCGACTCGACCGAGCAGATAGAGCTTAACGCAGATCGGTGAAGGCACAAACGGGTCTGACACCCCAATGTCCGGTTTGGGTCGAAAGCTGCCGCTAGGCGGCGGTGTCGATGCCGAGTTCGCCGAGCTTGCGGTAGAGGGTCGAGCGACCAATCCCGAGGCGCCGGGCGACTTCTGTCATGCGGCCGCGATAATGGCCGATGGCGAGGCGGATGATATCGGCCTCGATCTCCTCGAGCGGGCGCAAATGGCCGTCGCTGGTGAACATCGTTACGGGCGACGCGCCGGCGAGAGCTTCGTCGCTGTGCGACTTGCTGAGAATCGGCGCGAAATCGCTGCGGCGGCCCGAGAAGCGCGACTGGATCGCGATGTGCGGGAAATGCTCGGCGGTGAGCGAGCTTCCGTCGCATTGCAGCCCGGCGCGGAACAGCACCCCGGCGAGCTGGCGGACGTTGCCCGGCCAGCCGTAGCGCATCAGCACCGCGAGCGCGTCATTGCCGATCGACAGCGGGCGCATGCCGGTCTGGTCGCAGAAGCGATTGAGCATGTGGCGGACGAGCGCCGGAATGTCGCCACTGCGTTCGCGCAGCGGCGGCAAGGTCACGGTGGTGGCGCCGATCCGCTCGGCAAGGCCGGGATCGAAGTCTTCGGGCAGCGGCCGGCTGCTGGTCGCGATGATCCGGACGTCGACCGAATAGCTGCCGTTGAGCCCGACCGGACGGACTTCGCCGGTGGCGAGGACGCGGTCGAGCTGCGCCTGGGTTTCCGGGGGAAGGGCGCCGATTTCGTCGAGCAGCAGAGTGCCGCCGTCAGCCTGGACCAGCTTGCCGGTCTTGGACGCGAACGCGCCGGGAAAGGCGCCTTTCTCATGACCCAGCAATTCGCTGTCGATGATGTTCGCCGGCACCGCCTTGCAATCGAGCGTGAGCAATTGGCCGCGGGCGCGCAGGCTGGCGGCGTGGATCGCCCGGGCGATGGTTTCCTTGCCGGTGCCGGGCTCGCCGATGATCAGGATCGGCAGGCGGTTGCGCGCGGCCTTGGCGGCAATCGCCAGCGACGAGCGGAACTCAGGCGAGGCTCCAACGAGTTGTTCGAGCGAGAGCTCGGGGGCGAGTTTTTCGGACACGGGCGCGAGTTCGCCCGCGGCTTTGCGACGGTCGGAATTCGCGGCCAGCGCATCAAGCAGGCGTTCGGGCGCGACCGGCCGGACGAGAAAATCGCTCGCCCCGGCGCGCATGGCCTCGACGGCGATGGAAACCGATTCGCCGTGGCTAAGGACGATGACCGGAAGATCGCGGCGCTGTTCACGCAGCGCGGCGATGACGTTGGGGCCTTTTTCATTGTCCCACGACCCGAGCAGCACCGCTTGGACTTCGCGTCCGTGCGGCCCCTGCAGCAGGGCCGTTGCCATGTCGCCATCGGCCGCGTTGACTGCGCTCCACCCGGCGCGCGCGGCAATCGCCGAGATTAGCCGGCGTTCGTCGGCATCGGCATCGAGCAACAACAGTGAACGGACGCGTTCTTCGGCCATCTTCGGCTCCTTGGCCGGCCGTTGTACGCATCAGGAGTAAAAGGGCGCTTAAGAGGGGTTGGGCGCGCTTCGCCGCCTTGTTATGGGCAGTGCACGCGCATTGCGCACAAAAAGGGGACTGAAATGGCCGAAGACGAGTCGATTTTGACCAATCCTCCGACGCCGGATGCCGCGGTTCACGTTCGCGACTATCTGTGGTTCACGAAGCTCCTGATCAGTGGCGCGGCAGCCTGCTTCGTGATCGCCATGCTCGTCCTTATGATCCTGTAGTGCGCCGGTCCCAGGCATGAAGATCGCGGTTTTGAAAGAAACGGCTGCGGGCGAGACGCGCTGCGCGGCGATTCCGGAGACCGTGAAGAAATATATCGCGCTCGGCGCCGATGTGGCGGTCGAGCGCGGGGCGGGCGAGGAGGCGTCGATCGCCGACGCCGAGTTTGAGGCGGCTGGGGCCAAGGTCGGCAGCCGCGCCGAGGTACTCAAAGGCGCCGCGATCATCCTGGCGGTCGATGGCCCGGACCCGTCGACACTGAAGGGTGCCGAGAAAGGCGCGCTGCTGGTCGGAGCGCTCGATCCGCTTGGCCGGCGGCAGTCGGTCGATGGCTATGCCGCGGCCGGCCTCGAAGCGCTGGCGATGGAATGGATGCCGCGAATCACTCGCGCCCAGTCGATGGACATATTGTCGTCGCAGTCGAATCTCGCCGGGTACAAAGCGGTGGTCGACGCCGCCGCCGCGTACGGGCGGGCGTTCCCAATGATGATGACCGCGGCGGGCACGGTCAGCCCGGCCAAGGCGTTCGTCATGGGCGTCGGGGTGGCGGGGCTGCAGGCGATCGCGACCGCCAAGCGCCTCGGCGCGCAGGTCAGCGCGACCGATGTCCGCTCGGCGACCAGGGAGCAAATCCAGTCGCTTGGGGCCAAGCCGATCTTCGTTGAGAATGTCGCCGGGATCGAGGGCGAGGGCGCGGGCGGCTATGCGACTGAAATGTCAGAGGAATATCAAAAGGCGCAAGCCGAGCTGGTGTCCCAGCACATCGCGAAACAGGACATCGTCATCACCACCGCGCTGATCCCGGGGCGGCCGGCGCCGCGGCTGATCAGCGACGCCCAGCTGGCGACGATGCGGCCGGGCAGCGTGGTGGTCGACCTCGCCGCGAGCGCGGGCGGCAATGTCGAAGGGACGGTCGCGGGCGAGCGTGTCGTGAAGCACGGCGTGACGATCATCGGCGCGGTCAACCTTGCGCGCAGCCTCGCGGCCGATTCCTCGGCACTGTTCGGGCGCAACCTGTACAATTTCCTCAGCGCGTTCTGGGACAAGGAGCAGGGCAAGCCGGTGCTCCCGGACGACGACGAGATCGTCAAAGGCATTCGCCTCACCCACGATGGGAAGGTCGTCAATACGCGGCTGACCGCCGCCTAGAGCGGTGGCGGCGACGAGCGACATATTGGTGCTTGGCGGCGGGATCGCGGGGTTGTCCGCGGCCGCTGCTTTGTCGGCGCACGCCAGAGTCACCGTGCTCGAGGCCGAGGAGCAGATCGGCTTCCATTCATCGGGGCGCAGCGCGACGATGCTCCATTATGCGCTCGGCGACCGGCTCGTCAGGTCGCTGACACTCGCCAGCCGCGGCTTTTTCGACGATCCGCCGGGGGACTTTGCCGAGGTGCCGATTGGCCGGCCGATGCCGGTGCTGATCTTCGCCAGGGAAGACGAACGCGAGGCGCTCGACGCGCTCGACGCCGATATTTCGCTGTTCGCCGAGCTCGAACGGTTGGATGGAGCGGGGGTCCACCAACTGTGCCCATTGCTCAATAGCCAGGCGGTGCATGGGATTGCCGACCGGCGCGGCATCCGCCTCGATCCGCATGCCTTGCTGCAGGGCAATTTGCGCCAGCTACGGCGAAGCGGCGGCGAACTGATCACTGGCGCGCGTGCCGCCACGATAGAGCGCAATTCGGGCGCTTGGTCGGTCACGACCGAGCGAGGCGAGGTGCATTCTGCGCCTATTCTCATCAATGCCGCCGGCGCGTGGGCCGATGTGATCGCGGCGCTGGCGGGGATCCGTCCGATCGGGCTTGAGCCGAAGCGGCGCACGATCATCACGTTCGACGCGCCGTCTGGCGCCGACCTCGAAGGGTTGCCATTCGCCAAGACCGTCGGCGACGAGCTGTATTTCGCGCCGGAGAGCGGGCGGCTGTTCGCCTCGCCGATGGACGAAGTGCCGAGCGAGCCGACCGACGCGCAGCCCGACGATTACGAGGTGGCCCTGACGGCATTCCGCATGGAGGAGCGGACGATCGTGAAGGTCGATCGGATCCACAGCAAGTGGGCTGGCCTCCGCTCGTTCACGCCGGATCACCGTCCCGCTGTAGGATTTGCGCACGACGCTGAGGGATTCTTCTGGCTCGCGGGGCAGGGCGGGTTCGGGCTCCAGACTTCACCGGCGATGGCGCGGATCGTGGCGTCGTTGATCGCGAGCGAGCCATGGCCGGTCGCCGAGATCGCGCCCGAGGAGCTAAGCCCCGCCCGCTTCGGGTAAGCGACACAGGTCGACCCAGCGATCCCCGACCAGGTCGAACAGCTGTTGGGTCGGCAACTCGATCGACGTGTTGCGTGACCCGCCGGCTGGGTAGACGCGGTCGAAGGCGCGCAGCGACACGTCGACATAGACCGGGAGCGGCGCTTTCAACCCGAACGGGCAGACGCCGCCGACCGGGTGCCCCGTGATCTCGAACGTTTCCTCGGGTCCGAGCATGCGCGGCCGGGCGCCGAACTCATCCTTGCATTTGCGATTGTCGAGCCGGGCATTGCCGCGCGCGACCAGCAGGAACAGATGTTCGCCGGCGCGAACCGCCAGGGTCTTGGCGATGCGGCTGGGCTCAACGCCGAGCGCGACGGCGGCGGTGTCGACGGTCGCTGTGGTGCTCTCGACCTCGATCAGCTTGAGGTCGGGGGCGCGAACGGCAAGCCAATCGCGGACGGATTGGGCGCTCACTTGCCGCCCGGATGCAATCCGCGGCGACTCGCGCGAATCGGTCGAGCGTGGCTGGTTGGGTGGATCATCGCGGCCGGTTAGCCGACCTTGCGGGTGACAGCCAGCCGGCCAAATCCGGCGCGGCGCGAGCCCAAAGTAAAAGCGCCCGCCGAAAGGCGAGCGCTTTCTAACTCATTGAATCTTCGGTCCGAAAGGGCAGACCGCAGCAGTGGTTAGCCGCCGCCACCGCCGCCGCACCAGCCACCGCCAAGGAGCCAAGTCCACAGACCCCGGGTCGCTTTGGTCTTCTTCATTTCAAGTCCCCTGTAAT
>Ga0209438_1000043_pt1 | contig 31254 bp, 23 predicted proteins | sample GraSoi_2013_20cm_FD_185825 | JGI IMG/M metagenome (GOLD analysis project Ga0209438, IMG submission 185825) | Grasslands soil microbial communities from the Angelo Coastal Reserve, California, USA - Sample 9_17_2013_20cm (SPAdes) (version 2) | ecosystem: Environmental > Terrestrial > Soil >...
CGGCCACCAGGTCGTGTCGTACGACCACGGCGAGCTCCTGGAAGATCGGGTCGTCGAGGAGCGGCCGGACCTGCTGCTGCTGGACATCGTGATGCCCAAGCGGAACGGCTACGAGGTGCTGCGCGGCCTCCGGCGCGATCCCCGCACCAAGGACACCCCGGTGGTGTTCGTGAGCTCCAAGAACCAGGAGAGCGACCGCCTCTGGGGCCAGCGTCAGGGCGCCGCGGACTACCTGGCCAAGCCGTTCACCGCGGACCAGCTTCTCGGCGTGGTTCGCCAGTTCGTGAAATAGCGCCGATGGCCCAGATGCCCGTGACCCCGGCCATGCCCGCTGCTCCGGATGCCCCTCCGACGCCGCGCGCCTGTCTCTTCGCCCTCGCCGGGGCGCGGTTCGCGGTGGACGTGCGAAGCGCCCGCGAGGTGGTGGTCTTCGACGACATCACCGCGGTTCCCCTCGCCTCCCCGCACCTGGTGGGTGTGGCGAACCTGCGAGGCACCGTGATGCCGATCGTCGACGTCCGCGACATGCTGGGACTGCCGGAATCACGCCCCGCGCGCACCCCCCGCACCCTCGTCGTGCGGGATGGCGCCGTGCAGGCGGCCCTGGTGGTGGACACCGTGCTCGGGCTCGAGCCCTACGAGGACGTGATGGCCCCCGACAGCCCGGCGGCGGCTCGTCTGCGCGGCCCGCGCCCGCTGATGGCCGGCTGGATCCAGTGGGCCGGAGAGACCCTGCCGCTGCTCGACGTCCCGAAGATCCTGGCCGCGCTCCACCCTCCGACCGTAACCGTCCTGCGGGAGGTGTCGGCATGAACCGTAGACGCTTCCTCGGCGGTGCCCTGTCGGCCGGTTTCGCGAGCACGCTCCTCCCCGGCGCCGCCCTGCACGCCCAGGCCGGCGAGATCCGGATCGGCATGAGCGCCGCATTCCGCGGCGCGGCGGCCGGACTCGGCAGCGAGCTCTACCGCGGTGCGCAGGCTTATTACAGCGAGATCAACGCGCGGGGCGGTCTCTTCGGACGGGCCATCACGGTCGTCGCGCTCGACGACGGCTACAACCCGGACCCGTGCATCCGCAACACGATCCAGCTCCTGGACCGCGACAAGGTGTTCCTGCTTTCCAACTACGTGGGCACCCCGACGCTCACGCGCGCCCTGCCCGTGATCAAGCAGTACGCCGACCAGGGGGTGGTGCTGGTGGGCAACTTCACGGGCGCCCAGCCCCAGCGCGAGACCCCCTACGTCGATCAGGTCTTCAACGTCCGGGCCTCCTACCGGCAGGAGATGGCGGCGCTGGTGGAGCGCTTCTGGCAGGCGGGGGCCCGGCGCTTCGGGGTCTACTACCAGATCGACGCCTACGGCCGCAGCGGTACCGACGGGGTGGCCCGCGCGCTCGCCGGGCGCAACGCCAAGATCGTGGCGGAAGCCACCTACGTGCGTAACGCGAAGTTCGACGAAGACATGACGATCGCGGTCCAAGCCCTCCGCGAGAGCGGCAGCGACGTCGTGCTCTGCACCGGGGCTTACCAGGGCTGCGCCGCCTTCGTGCGCTCGGCGCGGGACGCGGGCTGGACCGCGCCGATCTCCAACGTCTCCTTCGTGGGGTCGGACGCCATGCTCGGGCTGCTCGTCAAGCACGGCCGGGCGAAGGGCCGCGACTACACCCGCGCCCTGATCAATTCCCAGGTCGTGCCGAGCTACGACGACACCGCCCTGCCGGGCGTGGCCGAGTACCGGGCCCTCATGGACAAGCACAACCCGCAGGTGCCGGAGGCGCTGCGCGACCCCGCCTCCGTGCCGCAGAAGTACAGCTTCATCAGCCTCGAGGGCTACGTGAACGCCCGCGTGATCGTCGAGGCGCTGCGCCGGGCCGGAGCCGCCGCGGGGCGGCCGGCCTTCCGGCAGGGGCTGGAATCGCTCCGCGGCCTCGATCTCGGCATCGGCGCGCCGCTCACCTTCACGGCGGAGCGGCACCAGGGGCTGGACAGCGTCTATTTCACGCGGGTCGAGGGCGACCGGTGGGTGCCGATCGCGGACTGGTCCGCGGCGGTCAAGGCCTGAACATGCGCATGGACGGTCTGAGGCGCGGCTGGAGGAAGCACGCGATGAAAAAGCGGGCGGAGGGCACGGGACCCCACGTCGAGACTGCTCCGGCCCCCGCTTCTCGGGCGGGGTTCGGTCTCCTCGGCAAGATCACCGTCTTCCTCGTGCTGGTCCTGGTACCGGTGGCGATCGTGAGCTGGGTCATCGCCTACCGGTCCCTGCAGGAGAACCTGACCCGCGAGTTCACCGACAAGGGCAGCGCCATCGCCAACAGCCTCGCGAGCTCCGCGGCCGATCTCGTGGTGAACCGCGACGCCTCCACCGTGCAGGCCCAGGTCGATGAGTTCGCCAAGATCTCCGGCGTGGCCTACGTCATGGTCTACGATCCCCAGCGCGCCCTCATCGCCCACACCTTCGCCCCGGTGGTGCCCAAGGGCATCATCGAGAAGAACGTGGTGCCGGGGCAGGCCACCCGGCCGCAGGTCCAGGAGCTCAGCTATGTCGATCCCCGCGGCGGAAGGGAGCGGGAGATCATCGACATCGGGGTGCCCATGCTGGGCGGCCGGCTCGGGACGGTGCGGGTGGGCATGGACAAGTCGATCATCGGCACCGCGGCGGTCGGAGCCGGCAACTTCCTGCTCCTGGTCCTCGGTGGGATCGCGGCGGCGGCGGTGCTCGTGGGCGTGATCTTCGCCCAGCGGATCACGCGGCCGGTCAACGCCCTCATGAGCGTGGCGGAGCGCGTGGGCCGGGGCGACCTCTCCCAGCTGGTGCCGGTCACCTCACGCGACGAGATCGGCCAGATGGCGGTCACCTTCAACGACTCCATCGTGCGGCTCCGCGCGCTCGTCCAGACCGAGACCGACCGCGACGAGGAGCGCCGCAAGCGCGAGGAGCTGCAGCAGAACATCATCAAGTTCCTCGACACGGTGGTGGAGATCGGCAAGGGCGATCTCAGCCGGCGCGGCGAAGTCAGCTGGGACGTGCTCGGCAACGTGGTGGACGCCATCAACCTGATGGTCGAGGAGATCTCCTCGGTCGTCGGCGACGTGCGGCAGGCCGCCCTCCGCGTGGCCTCGGGCTCGCAGGACACCATCCGGATCACCGGCGAGCTCGCGGAGGCGGCCCAGGCCCAGACCCGCGACGCGGTGAGCGTGACCCGCTCGGTGGCGGACGTGACCGTCTCGGTGCGCCAGGTCGCGGACAGCGCGGACCAGAGCGCCAAGGCGGCGCGCCAGGTGCTCCAGGCCGCGAGCAAGGGCGAGGGAGCGGTGCGCAACAGCCTCGCGAGCATGCAGCAGATCCGGGCCGAGGTGCAGACCATCTCCAAGAAGATCAAGTCCCTCGGCGACCGCTCGCTCGAGATCTCCAACATCGTGAACACGATCCAGGACATCGCGGCCCAGACGCACCTGCTCGCGCTGAACGCCTCCATCGAGGCGGCGGGCGCGGGCGAGGCGGGGCTGCGGTTCTCGGTCGTGGCCGACGAGGTCCGGAAGCTGGCGGAGCGTGCCACCCAGGCCACCCGCGACATCGGCACGCTGATCAAGGGCGTGCAGGTCGAGACCCAGGAGGCGGTGGTGGCGATGGAGTCGGGAACCCGGGAGGTGGAATCCGGGTACGAGGTGAGCCTCAAGGCGGAGGAAGCGCTCCAGGAGATCGGGAAGATCTCGCAGACCTCGGCCGAGCTCGCCGCGGAAATCTCCAGCGCGTCGCAGACACAGGTCCGGGGCGCCGAGGCGGCCGCGGGAGCGGTCCAGGCGATCGCGGGCGCGGCGGTGAAGACCGAGGAGGGCGTGCAGCAGAGCCGGAAGAACGTCGAGCAGCTGGCCCGCCTGGCGGAAGAGCTGACCGCCAAGCTGTCCCGCTTCAAGCTGGCGAGCTGACCACATGGCCGATCGCCGCGAGCGCGAGCTGCTGCTGGGCATCTTCCTGATGGAGGCCTGGGATACCGCCGGGGCCATCGAGGAAGGGCTCGACCAGCTCGCCACCGTGGAGGCCCCGACCGAGAACTCCCTCGCGACGCTCGTGGTCTTCGCGCATCGGCTGAAGGGCTCGGCCGGCCTCCACGGGTTCCCCGGCGTCTCGGAGCTGGCCGCCGGCGCGGAACGGCTGCTCGAGGGAGCCCCCGCCGCGTCGGTCGGGGAGCGCGCCCGCGCCGCGGTCTTCCTGGCGGGCCTCGTCGGCCTCCTGAAGGAGGTCTTCGACGGCATCAGCGCGGTTGGGGTGGAGGACTCGGCCCGCATCGCGGAGTTCAAGTCGCGTTATCCCTCGTTCTTCTCGTCCGGGGCCCCCGCGTCCCGCCCGGAGTCGGCGCCGCCGGTGATCGCGCCCGCGGCCACCCCGGTGTCGCCGCTGGTCGCCGACCTGCGGCGGTTCTTTGCCGAGGGCGGGGAGGTGCTGGAGTACTTCCTGCCCGAGGCTACCGAGCATCTCGAGGCCATGACCGGGGCTCTGCTCGCCATCGAGGGGGGCGCGCGCGACGACGAGACGCTCGCGACCGTCTTCCGGGCCGCGCACACGCTCAAGGGCGCGGCGTACACGGTCGGCTGCGCGCCGCTGGGCGATGCCACCCACCAGATCGAGGATCTCCTCGACGCGGTGCGCGAGCACCAGCTCCCCGTCACGCCCGCGGTGACCGAAGCGATGTTCGCGGGAGCCGCCGCGATCAAGCGGGTGCTCCAGTCCGGGGTCGCGGTCTCCGACGAGACCGCGCAGGCTCTGGAGCGGGCGACCCGCGACCTGCGCGCCCTGAGCACGTCGGAGAACCGGCACGAGCACGCGCTGACCGGGCCGGCGGTCGAGGTGTCCGAGCCCGAGGCATCCGAGGCCCCGGACCTCGCGCTTCCCGCGTTCGCGGAGCTACCGGCCTTCGTCCGGCCGGAGTTCCTGGCTCGGCTTGAGGCGCTGCCGCGGCCGGTCCCCCGCGTCGCGAGCGCGCCGACCGGTCCCAGCATCCGGGTGCCCGTGGAGCGGCTCGAAACCCTGATGAACCTGGTGGGCGAGCTGATGATCGCGCGGAGCCGCCTCGACCGACGCCTGGCCCAGCTCGATCAGGTGAGCGAGCTGCTCCTCGCCAGCCGCACGCGCCTGGGCCAGGTCGGCCGCGACTTCGAATTCCGCCGCCAGGCTCCGACGCTGCCCCGCGATGATCGCTCCGAGCGGGACGACGCCGGGGCGATGCGTGACATCTCGGAGCTGTTCGCCGAGCTCGAGTTCGACCGCTACGACGACATCAGCATCCTGGCCCGCAGCGTGACCGAGATGTCCGCCGACGTGGCCGAGGTGCAGAGCCAGCACGCCATCCTGCTGCGCAACATCCGGGAGGACACCGTCCAGATCCAGCGCCTGACCGCGGCCCTCCGCAAGGAGATCACGCGCGCGCGCATGGTGCCCATCGGCCGGCTCTTCGCGCGGGTGGCCCAGCAGGTGCGGGAGGCGGCGCGCGCCACCGGGAAGTCGGTGACCCTCGCGGTGTCCGGCGAGTCGGCGGAAGTGGACAACGGGATCATCGAGCAGATCGCCGACCCGCTGCTGCACCTGATCCAGAACGCGGTCGCTCACGGCATCGAGTCCGCGCCGGATCGCGAGAGCCGCGGCAAGTCCGCTTCCGGTCACGTGACCCTGTCCGCGTCCCAGGAGGGCAGCTTCATCCTGGTGCAGGTGGAGGACGACGGCCGCGGCATCGACACCGGCATGCTGCGCCGGCACGCGGTGGAGCGCGGGTTCCTGCCCGCGGCCGAGGCCGCCGCGATGCCCGAAGGCGACGTCCTGAACCTCATCTTCGTGCCGGGCTTCAGCACCGCGTCCGCGGTGACCCAGACCGCCGGCCGCGGGGTCGGCCTCGACGTGGTGCGGACCAACGTCAGCCGGCTCAACGGCGAGATCCACGTCGAGACCGAGGCCGGCCGCATGACGCGGTTCGTCCTGAAGCTGCCCCTCACGATGGCGATCGCGGACGCCCTGATGGCGCGGTGCGGGCCGGAGACGCTAGCCTTCCCGCTCACCGCGGTGAGCTCGATGCGCTCGGTGGCGCCCCACGAGATCCTGGCCGCGGGCGGGCGGGAGGCGGTGCAGCTCGACGACCGGGTCATCGACCTCGTCCGCCTCGATCGGGCGCTCGGCCTCGTCGGGTCTCCGGCGTCCACCCGGCTGCCGGTGGTGGTGATGCGGGGCGGCGGCAAGCCCTTCGGAGTGGTGGTGGACGAGCTCCTCGGCAAGGAGGAGATCGTGATCAAGAGCCTGGGCCCGCTCGTCGATGGGGTCGGGCCGTTCTCGGGCGCCACGATCTCGGGTGAGGGCCGCGTGATCCTGCTCCTCGATCCCACCCTCCTGCGCGAGGCGGCGTCGCGGAAGCCGGCGACGCCCGTCCGTGAGCTGGCGGGCGCGTCGCTCGACGCCGCGGACCGCCGGCCGGCCGTCATGCTCGTGGACGATTCGATCAGCATCCGGAAGTTCGTGGGCCAGATGCTGGAGAAGGCCGGGTTCCGCGTGCTCACCGCGATCGACGGCCAGGACGCGCTCGAGCAGCTCGTGGAGCAAACCGTGGACGTGGTGGTCACCGACCTCGAGATGCCGCGGCTCAATGGCTACGCGCTGATCGAGGACCTGCGCCGGCGGTCGACGACCCGCGAGGTGCCGGTGATCGTGATGACCACGCGGGCCGGCGAGAAGCACGTCGGTCTGGCCCGGCGCCTGGGCGTGCGCCACTACATCACGAAGCCGGTGGACGAGCGGAGCTTCGTGCGGACGGTCGAATCGGTTGCGGCGGGGGAGCGGGCGCTGGAAGGCGCCGGCTCCGCGCGCGCCGGAAGCCTGGTGGACTAGGCGATGTCCGACGCCAAGGTGCTCGTGGTGGACGCCAACCAGGACAGCCGGGTCGCCCTGGCCCACGCCCTCGCGGAAGCCGGCTACGAGGCGGCGGTCGCGACGAGCGGCTCGTTCGCGCTGACCATGCTCGAGTGGGAGCAGCCCGACCTCATCGTGAGCTACGCCAAGGTGCAGGACATGGACGGTTACGAGCTCTTCACGATGGTCCGGCGCGATCCCGCGACGAAGGACACGCCGTTCCTGCTCCTGGCCGGGCGTGACCGGCCCATCGCGCTGGCCGCCACCGAGGCCGGCGTGGACATGACGATCACCGGAGACTTCACCCTGGTCACCGTGATGTCGCGCATCAAGGAGCTGCTCGGCGACGAGCCCCCCGCCGCTCCGGTGCGACGTCCGGAGCCGCCCGCCGTGGCCAAGGCCCCGGCGAAGATGCCCCCGCGCCCGCCTGCCGCGCCTGCCGTCGCGGCGCCGGCCGCCAAGAGCGTGGCCGAGCCCGGACGCAGCAGCTTCCAGGGCTCGCTCGGGGTGATGGACCTGACCGAGCTCACGCAGGTCATCTCGCTCGGGGTCAAGACCGGCGAGCTCGTGCTGTCCCTCTCCGGGGGCGAGGGGAGTATCCTCTTCGACGCCGGACGGGTCATCCATGCCGAGTTCTCCGGGAAGACCGGGGAACCCGCATTCGCGGCCATGGTGGGCGCCTCCCAGCGGGAAGGTGAGGCGCGCTTCTGCTTCAACCGCGCCGAGCGCGAGGCGCTCGCCGGACGGCCGCGCACCATCTCGCGCACGGTGGAGCAGCTGCTCCTGAGCGTGGCGCAGGCGATCGATGAGGGAACCCAGGGAGCCGACGGTCGCCGGGAGGCCGCCGCTTCCCGTGGAACACGGCGGGACGGATAGATCATGCCCAAGGTGCTGGTGGTGGACGACAGCCTGAGCGTCCGCAAGGTCGTGCAGCGGGCGCTGGAGTCGAAGCGGATCGAGGTGCTGTCGGCCGCCTCGGGAAGCGAGGCGCTGGAGCAGATCGGGCGCGAGACGCCGGATCTCATCGTCTGCGACGTGATCATGCCGGACATGGACGGGTACCAGATCTGCGACTTCGTCAAGAAGCATCCGACGCTCGGCCACACGCCGGTCCTGCTGATCTCCGGCATCGTCAACGGTACCGTGCTCGAGCGCGCCGCCAAGGTCCGTTCCGACGACGTGATGCGGAAGCCGTTCGCGGCCGACGAGCTCCTGCATCGCATCGAGAGCCTGCTGCCGGTGGCGAGCCGCGCCGCCGCGGCCGCTCCGGTTGCGGGGCCCGCTCCCGCCGCGGCGCCGGCCCCGATCCCGGCGGCCGTCGTCCCGGCGCCGACCGCGGTGCCGGGGCGGCCCGCTCCGCAGCCCGGGCGCCCGGCGCCCGTGGTGGCCGAGCCGGTCGCGGTCGTCGCGCCCGCTCCCGCCCCCGGTCCCGATCTCAAGACGCTGCTCGCCGGGGTCGCCGAGCTGGCCGGCGTGTCCCTGACCGCCCTGATCGATCGCGAGGGAGCCCTGATGGAGGTCGCGGGCGGGCATCTTCCCGAAGCTGAGCTCGCCGGCGCTCTGGCCGCCTGTCTCGTCGAGGCGACGGACGGGGTCGGTCGGGCCTTGACCCAGGGGCGTCTCCAGAGCCTGATCCTCGAATACGACGCGGGTGTCGTGCTGCTCAATGCCGTTGGCGCGGGCGCCATGCTCGCGGTGGTGCTTGGTGATTCGGCGGTGCTCGGCAAGGTGCGATACCACGTGAAGAAAGCGCTCCCGGACCTGGTCCGGGCCGTGTGAGGCCTTCCTCCATGAGAACGTCCTACCATTCCGTGTCCAGCGCCCGGCGGCTCTCGTCGTGGCTGCTGGCCCTGCTGGGGCTGGCCGCGTATGTTGGTCTCGTCTACGCCCTGATCCTCGTGCCGCTTCAGTTCGAGGTGCCGTTGCCGAAGTGGGCCATCGCGGGCATCCCGCCGGTGACGTACGGTCTGCTGGTCTGGCTTTGGGTTCGACGCCCGTCCATCGTCCGCTGGCTCGTGGGTACCGCGGTCCTGAGCGGTATCCACGTCCTGCTGAGCATGTCGCGGGAGCCGCTGAGCGCGCTGCTCGATCCGGCCCTCGCGGGGCGCGCGCTGCCCTGGATATTGCCGCCGCCCCTGCCGGAGCTCATCGGCGTGATGTTGCTCCTGGTCCCGCTCCGCGACGTGCTCCGGGCGCCCGCCCGTCTTCCCCGCGAGCGGAGCGCCGCGCGGCCGGCGGCCAGTCCGCGGGCCCGCATGGCGGTGCCCCCGCGCGTGCAGGCCGCCCCCGCGCTCGAGGGGAGCGGCGCCTTGAGCGATGCCCTGCTCTCGCGAGATGAGCTGGCTCCCGAGCCCCTCGTGACGGCCGCTCCGGTGATGCCGGTGGCGCCGCCGACGCCCGAGCCGGAAGCGGACGAGGAGCCCCGCCGGCGTCGTATCGCGCTCGCGAAGCGCCGGCGCGAAGCCCGGCCGGCCCGCCCGCCCGGCCGATCGGAAGTCGTCCTGCGGATCGCGCTCGACCGCGTGATGGACCAGTTCCCTCCTGGGACGTTCCTTGCCCCGGAGGACGAGGTGGCGGCGAGCCTCGCCGACCCCGGCTTCCTGCGGATCTCGGGGGAGCTCGTGGTCACCCAGCTCTCGGAAGGGATCGCGCGGGTGGCGTGGAGCGACATCGCCGATCAGTTCCCGGCCCGCCTGGTGGGGCTGAGCAAGGCCCAGATCACCGAACACCTGGGAGACGGCCTGAGACTTCCCCTCGACGAGGTGATCAGCCAGCTCCCGCAGGAGCTGTTCGCCGCGGACCGGCCGGAGGCCGAGATTCACGGGCTCCACCGGATCCCGGTGCCGTTTCATCCGATCGAGGAGTCCGAGGTGGTGGGCAGGCCGTCGACGATGGCCCAGCCGGCTCCGGAGATCGCGCCGGCGCCGGAGATCATGCCGGTGCGCGAGATCAGGTCCACGTCGCCCGTGGAAGCGCCGGTCCCCGTGGCGCCACCGGCTCCGGTGGCCGCGCCCGTGGAGCATCCGGATCCGGTCGCGATCGAGCCGCCGACGCCCGTCGTGGTCGAGCCGGTGCGTGAGCGTCAGGCGGTCGATGTCCCGCCCGCCGCTCCGGAGACCGACGAGCCCACCGTGCGCATCTCCTTCGGCCGCGTGGCGGCGGAGCTTCCCGCGGAGGCGTTCCACGCGCCGCTGGATCAGGTGGCCGAGCGGATGCGCGAGCCCGGCGCGCTGCTGATCCCGCGGTCGATCGTGCTGCCGCAGCTCGCGGAGGGCTTGATCCGCGTGGGCTGGGACGTGGTCGCCCCGCAGTTCCCGCGCGCCGAGCTGGCCGTGTCCGACGCGCAGATGATGGAGCGCTTGCCGAATGGCATTCGGCTGCCGCTCGACGAGATCGTCCGACAGGTCCCGCTGGATCTGTTCGCGGCCCTCGGGCCCGCGGCCGATGTCCGCGGCCTCGAGTACTTCCCGGCCCCCTTTCAGCCGCTCCTGTCGGATCCGGCCCCCGAGGCCCCGGTGCAGTCAGCGGTGGAGCCGGCAATGGAGCCCGCGCCGACCATCGTGACCGTTCCCGAAGCCGCGGCCGTGGTCGTCGAGGAGCCGCGCGAGGCCGTCCTCGAGCCGGTGCCGGCTCTCGTCCCGCGCGCGGAGCTCCCGCCGCCGGTGGCGGAGGAACTGATGGCCGACCACGGGCCGGATCCGATCGAGGAGATCCCGGGCGTCCCGATGGTCGAGACGGAGGGACCTCTCGATCTCGACCCGCCGGTGGCGGTCGACGAGCCGGAGCCGGTCGTGGCCGCTCTGCGCCCGGCGATCCCGCCGGCCCACGAGCCGCCGGCCCAGCCCGAGTTCTCCTGGGCGGAGCCCGCGCCGCCGGTCCGGGCCACTCCGGCCTGGCCGGATCCGACACCGTCCGCGCCGAGCCCCTCCGTGCTCGTCCCCGCGCCCGCGGAGGCGGCGGAGGCGCGGCGCATCGTCGCGCTGCTGGCGCCGATCGCCGCATTCGACGTGAGTGTGCAGGCGGTCGAGGGCGTCACCGTCTTCGCGATGGCCTCGCCCACGGTGGCGCACGAGACCGCGGTTGCGGCGGCGGGCCTCGCGCTGCCCCTGTTCACGGATCGCCGTCCGCCGTGGCCGGTGGATCAGATCACGCTGCGCGGGCCCGAGACGGCCGTCGTGCTGACGCCGCTCGGGGGCCCGGGCGACCGCGGGCCCGTCCTCGCGGCGGCGGCGCCCCGCGGAGGGGCGCTCGCGCTGCTCGAGATCCTCTGCCGGCGCGCCGCGGACGACCGCGCGCGGCGCCCCGCCGGGCCCGCTCACGACGCGGTATCGGCGGGCAGTCCCAACCTGGCCCCGGCGGCGGTGTCCAGCCGGGTCGAATCGCTCACCCGGAGCCTGACCGCGTTCGGCGACGTCACCGCCTCGGTCATGCGAGATGCGGAAAGCGAAGCGGTCCTCTATTTCTTCCTGCCGGCGGGAGATGACGTGCCCGCGGTGGGAGCGTTCGCGCAAGACCTCCACGCCGTGATGCGCAAGGCGGCGGGGTCCGGCGCCGTGTTCCGGACCGCGATCCTGCGATCCGGCGACACGCTCCTCGTCATCCAGCCCGAGGAAATCGGGCATGGGCGGTCGATCGTCATCGTCGCGGGTGGATGCGTGACCCGGCCCGGCCTGGCCTATCGCCAGGTCGAGCGCACGGCGGCGACGCTGATGTCGGCCTGAGGCGACTCGATGTCGATCATCAACTACGCGCAAAAAGAGATCAGCTTCAAGATCGTCTACTACGGCACCGGGGTGGCCGGGAAGACCGCCAACCTCCAGTACATCTACCGGGGCCTCCCGGACGTCAACCGCGGCAACATGGTGTCGCTCGCGACCGGAGACGACCGGACGCTCTTCTTCGACTTCCTGCCGGTCTCCGCGGTGACAGTGCGGAACTTCGTGGCCAAGTTCCAGCTCTACACGGTGCCCGGTCAGATCTACTACAACATGACGCGTAAGCTCGTGCTCCGGGGCGTCGACGGCATCGTCTTCGTCGCGGACTCGCAATGGGACCGTCTTCCCGAGAACGTGGAGAGCTTCAGAAACCTCGAAGAGAATCTCAAGGAGTACGGGTACAATCTGGACGAGATCCCGTACGTGATCCAATACAACAAGCGGGATCTGCCCAACGTGGCTCCGGTGGAGTACCTCGAATACATGCTGAACCGGAAAACCCGGCGGGTTCCGTACTTCGAATCGGTCGCGGTCGAGGGCAAGGGCGTGTTCGACACGCTCAACACCGTCTCTCGGATGGTCCTCGTCGCCGGGTTCGGACAAGAACAGGGGGCGCTCAATGAGTCCAAATGACAACCTGGCCATCCACGAGGAGGACGCGCAGCGGATCAACGGCGTTCTCCTGCACTTCCTGGGCGAGTCGGGTGCGATGGAATCGCTCCTGATCGACCGGAGCGGACAGCTCTTGGCGCTCGCCGCGGGCGCGTTCAGCTCGACCGCCGCGATGGCGCGGCTGCTCGGCGAGACCGAGTTCACCATGCTGTTCCATCAAGGCGTGAAGGAGAGCATCCACGTGGCCGCGGTGGACGAGCACGCGATCCTGCTCGCCATCTTCGACAGCCGGACCACCGTGGGCATGGTGCGCCTCTTCGCCAAGGAGGCGAGCACCGCGATCGGGGCGATCCTGGCCGAGACCCGGACCCGTCCCCAGCGCACCGGCGTGCTGTCCACGCCGCTCCACAAGGACGAGGTGCAGTCCTCGCTACGCGAGCGTCCGGTCTAGCTGACGGACACCGACCACCATGGCGCAGACCGACAACAAGACCTCACTGTCCTCGGAAGAGAAGCGGTCCCTGGCCGAGTCGGCCCGGCTCTGCGAGATGATCGTCGAAGCCAATCCCTCGGATACCGGCGCGCTCGAGACCCTGAAGGAGATCTACACCAAGCTGGGGGATCGGGAGAATCTGGCCCGGGTCGTGGCCCGCCTCTCCGGCACGGTGGGAGGGCGCCCATCGGCGAGCGTGGCCCCGGCCCTGGAGCCCGCGCCCGGGCGCGCGCCGGCGACCGACGAGATGGAGGCGCTCGCCGCGTCCATCGAGGTCGCGCCCACCCCGGTTCCCGGCAAGCGGGGCGGGGCCTCGCCGACCGAGCGCCGGCAGGGCAGTCTCTCGCGCCTCGGCGACCGGTTGGTGGCCGAGAAGCTCATCAGCACCGACCAGCTGCAGCGCGCGCTCGCCGAGCAGAAGGGGAGCGCCGACAAGCTCGGCACGATCCTGGTCCGCCTCAACTTCATCACCGAGGACAGTCTCGTCTCGTTCCTCTCGAAGCAGTACGCGATGCCCGCGATCACCGTCGCGCAGGTGGACCCGGATCCGGACGTGCTCAAGCTGGTGCCCGAGCAGATCGCCAAGAAGCACAGCGTGCTCCCGATCAAGCGGATCGGGAACGTGCTCACCCTGGCGATGGCGGATCCCACCAACGTCTTCGCCCTCGACGACGTCGGGTTCATGACCGGGCTGCAGATCCAGCCGGTGGTCGCATCCGAGGCGGCCATCCGCAAGGCGTTCGAGCGCCTCTACGAGACCAGCGGCAGCGTCACCGACATGATGAGCGAGCTGGAGGAGGCCGACACCGACGTCGAGGTCGTCGAGGACGGCGAGGCCGCCTTCACCAAGGCCGACGTCTTCGATCTCAAGGAGTCGGCCGACGAGGCGCCGGTCGTCCGGCTCATCAACATGATCCTGACCGACGCCATCCGGCGGGGCGCCTCCGACATCCACCTGGAGCCCTACGAGAAGGTCTTCCGGGTCCGGTTCCGCATCGACGGCGTGCTGCACGAGATCATGACCCCGCCCAAGCGCCTCGAGGCGGCCCTGACCTCGCGCGTGAAGATCATGGCCACGATGGACATCGCGGAGCGCCGCCTGCCGCAGGACGGGCGCATCAAGCTGCGCTACCACCAGCGCGAGATCGACTTCCGCGTCTCGACGCTGCCGACGATCTTCGGCGAGAAGACCGTCATGCGTATCCTGGACAAGGAAGCCCTCCAGCTCGACCTGGGGGCGCTCGGCTTCGACCCCTGGAGCCTGGAGCAATTCAGCAAGGCGATCCACAGCCCCTACGGCATGATCCTGATCACCGGGCCGACCGGCTCCGGCAAGACCACCACCCTGTACTCGGCCATCCACACGATCAACTCGCCGGACATCAACATCATGACCGCCGAGGACCCGGTCGAGTACAACCTGAAGGGTGTCAACCAGGTGCAGGTGAACGACGAGATCGGGCGGACCTTCGCGGCGTGCCTGCGGAGCTTCTTGCGGCAGGACCCGGACGTGATCCTGGTCGGTGAGACCCGAGACCTGGAGACCGCCCAGATCGGCATCCGCGCCGCCCTGACCGGCCACCTCGTCCTCTCCACGCTCCACACCAACGACTGCCCGTCCACGCCCGCGCGGCTCCTCGACATGGGCATCCCGCCGTTCCTCGTCTCGTCGTCGCTGCAGCTGATCCTGGCCCAGCGGCTCGGTCGGAAGATCTGCAAGGACTGCAAGGAGCCGTACGAGGCGAGCGAGGAGAGCCTGGCTCCCTACGGGCACGTGCCCCAGGGGACCGGCACCGTGAACTTCTACAAGGGCAAGGGCTGCCAGACGTGCAACTTCACCGGGATGAAGGGCCGGGTGGCCATCTACGAGGTCATGCCGGTGACCACCGAGCTGCGCGATCTCATGCTGCGCAACGCCACCACCAATGAGATCCGTGACACCGCGGTCTCGCAGGGCATGAAGACGCTCCGGCAGAACGCGCTGCAGAAGGTGGTGGACGGCATCACGACGGTGGAGGAAGTGTTGCGGGTCACGCTCGGGTAGGTGGCCCCGAGGGGGCTACCCCCGCCCCCGGGCTAGACGGTGGGGGTGCGCCAGGTGCCGCGCAGGCGGTCCACCGCGCGGCCGAGCGCGGTGCGGACGCCCTCGTTGTTCACGTTACGGTCCGCGACCACGGTCACGTAGCCGACCGGGCTGCCCCCCACGAAGACGGTCCCGTCGTCCGCCGAGAAGAGCGCGGTGCGGAAGGCTCCCCGCTCCAGCCGGCTCGCCCCCAGCTCCAGCTCCCGCCCGAGGGTGGCCGCGAGCGCGGCGAGCGCCTCCACCGGGAAGCGGGGCGGCAGCTCCGAGGTGATGACGAGGCCGTCCGGCGTCACGATGAGGCCCCCCCGCACCCCGTCGAGGCGGGTCAGCTCGGAGAGCGTCTCGCGGAACGCCTGCGCCCGAGACGGGCGCGGGATGTTGGGACCGCCCAGAGGCGTCGAGTCGGAAGTGGGTTGCGGGTCGGCCACGGGGCTCAGGCCTTGATGTTCAGATCGGTCCACAGACGGCCCACCTGCACCAGCCCCGCTCCCACCTCGACCTCGCGGGCGAGCGCGACACCGAGGATGACGCCGCCGTCGCTGCGGAGGAAGGTCGTCTCCGCCGCGCCCTCGATCACGCCCCGTCGCATCGCGCCGAGCCCGGCACGGGCGAGCGTGGCAGAGGCGATGCGGTAGACCTGGGTCATGTGCAGCCCGAGGTGCTTCTGGCGCTCCTCGCTCCCCTGGGCGAACACGAGCGTCCCGTCGGCGTGCGTCAGCACGAGGTCGTGCGCCCCCGGCGGCAGTCGCAGCCGCTCGGTGGAGATCGTCCCGATCGCGGACGAGGTCCCCGCGGCGGGCGCGGCCCAGGTGGCCACCATCTCCTGGAGCGCCTTCGCTTCCGGGAAATCCGGGAAATACTGGATCGCCCGATCGAGGAATGGCCGGCATCCCTCGATATCTCCCTCTTCCAGCGCGATGCGCGCCAGGCCGAACAGGGCCCGGGGGTGGTAGGGATCGAGCGCGAGCACGCGCCGGAACGACGCCTTGGCCGCGGGCATCTCACGGAATACCACGTGCAGGTAAGCGTCCAGCAGGTGCCCGACCGCGATGTTGGGCGAGACGCGCAGTCCCTCGGTGATCAGCTCGGCGGCGTCCTCGTAGCGCCCTTCGTGGCGATACTGGTCGGCCAGGCGGAAGAGAGAGGAAGCCGAGCGCGGCTTGACGAGCCCGGTGATGCCGCTCCAGGTGCGCTCGAGGAACGTCGCTAGGCTCACTCGCCGACCCCCCTCGTCAAGGGCTGCCCAGCCAGGAGATCAATCACTGCCGCTCATCATAGCATGCGGGCACGGAGGGGATTCCAAACTACGGGTACCGGCTGAATCCCGAGGGAAGATGCGCGTTGGGGCCGCCCACGGGGCAAGGGGGCCCGGCGGCGCGAGGACGCCCGGCGGTCCTGGGGTCGCGAAGGAGGCCAGAGGCTCATTGGCCGGTCCCGTGCCATCGGTACGCTACACTGCTCGCGCGGCCCCGGCGATGGAGAGACGCGCGAACCTGATGACCCTCGCGGCGATGATGCCGACGGGCCTGCTCCTCCTGGCCCTGGTGGGCGGCGCGGGCGTCTTCGCGGCGGACGGTGCGCGCGTGATCGCGTTCCCGTACCCGATGGACTACGGCGAGGGCCCGCTGCTGGCCCAGACGCGGGCGCTGGGACATCGCGAGAACATCTACCGTGCCGATCTGGGCTCGCCGCCGTACACCATCAGCAACTACCCGCCGCTCTATCCGCTCGTGCTGAGCCCGGTGGCCCGGCTCGTGGGCCCCGCGTTCTGGTACGGTCGCCTGCTCTCCTGGCTGAGTATCGCGGCCGCCGCGACGCTGATCGGCCTGATCGTGCATGCCCTCACGGGCGATCGCCTGGCCGCGGTGGTCGGTGGTCTCACGCTGCTCGCGTTCCCGCCCGCGTCATACTGGGCCGGACTCTACCGGGTGGACGCCTTCGCGCTCGCGCTCAGCCTGGGCGGACTCTACCTCTGCGTCCGCCGTCCCGACGCGCGATGGACGGTGCCGCTCGCGGCACTGCTGCTCACCGCGGCCATCTTCACGCGCCAGTCGTACGGGCTGGCCGCCCCGCTCGCCGCGGCCGCCTGGCTCCTCGCGGGCGGGCGTGGGCGCCGGGCGCTGGCCCTGCTCGGCCTGGTGGCGGCCCTCGGCGCCGTGCTCTTCGCCGGGCTCGAGTGGCTCACCCGGGGCGGCTTCTCGTTCAACATCGTCACCGCCAACCTGAACGCGTACCAGGTCGGCTCGCTCGAGCGCTATCTGGCCGACGTGTGGGCGCTCATGCCGATCGCGCTCACCACGGCCGGCCTGTTCCTGCTGGTGGCCGGCGCCCTCCGCGTGCCGTCGTGGCGCCTCGTCGGGCCCTACCTGATCGGCGCCGCACTCTCGGGATTCACGATCGGCAAGGTCGGCTCGAACGTGAACTACCTCCTGGAGCTGGGCGCGGCGGTGGCCATGGCCCTCGGCGCTCTGCTCGCCTGGCTCGGGCCCCGCCGGGCGGTGACCACCGCGGTGTCGCTGCTGCTGGCACTCGACGTGGCCCTGATGGTCCTGGCGTCCCCTTACCGCGCGGTGACCCACGCCCGCCTCGGCCAGCTCGCGGACGCGCGTCGGCTCGAGGGGCTGGTGCGCGAGGCCGGCGGGATCGTGCTCGCCGACGAGGACATGGGGCTGCTGGCCAGGGCCGGGCTGCCCATCTTCTTCCAGCCGTTCGAGATGACTCAGCTCGCGCGCGCGGGGCGATGGGACCAGCGCCCGCTGCTCGGCGACATCGAGCGCCAGGCCTTCGCGGCGATCCTGATCTACACCATTCCCGAGGTGCCGCTCCACCGGGACCGATGGACCGACGAGATGCTCCAGGCGATCGAGCGGCGCTACGCGGTGTCCGAGCGGGTCGGCCAGACGCTCGTGTTTCGCCCTCGACGCGGCTGAGCCCGGCCTACTTCGTGGCCTGGTCCCCGGGCAGCTCGATGAGCCAGAACTTCTGGTCGCCCTTGACGAGCCGGGTGCCCTGGCTGAGGAAGTCGGCCAGCAGGGTGAGGCGCGCCTCGTTCTCCTCGCGCGTCCGCCGCTCGTCCACGATGGGGGAGCGGCGGTAGTCGAACAGGAGATCGTGTCGGACCAGCAGGTGGGTGATCCCGTCGGCGCGGACGCGCGCGCGGATCTCCTCGTATCCGGCCGCCGTCCGCACGTAGCGGGTCAGGGTGTAGTCCTCGAAGATGAAGTCCGAGAAGTACGGCCGCTCCAGGTGATAGGTGTCGCGGCGCATGTTGATGAGCCACACCTTCGCGGTCGGCGGCAGCTCCCGGTTCACGACCTCGTAGTACGGGTAGTAGTCGAGGCGCCGGCGGAGGAACTCGGCACGGCCCTCGCCGCCCAGCGCGACGCGCGCCGGGTCCATCGCCAGGAACCACGCGAGCGTGACGGGCACCCCGAGCGCGGCGGCGCCCAGGATCAGGGCGCGGAGGGCGCGACCTCTCGTCCCCCCGAGCGCGGCTCCCGCCGCTGCGATCGCGACCGCGAGGCCGGGCAGCGCGGGCAGCAGGTAGCGCAGCTGCTGGCTCGAGAAGAGCCAGAAGACGAACAGGCAGGCCGAGACCAGCACCGCCAGCCGCAGCTCGACGTCGAGGTGTCGTCTCCAGAGCGTGCCGGCGAGCAGGGGCAGCGCGAAGGCGACCGCGATGCCGAGCACACCGTCGTAGAACTGTGGCTGATCCGGCTGCGCGGCGACCGCCAGGCGCAGTGGGGTCAGGAGGTAGTCGAGCCCGCCCTGGGCACTCCCGTAGAGCGAGAACAGCGTCTCGTAGAGCCGGGAGCGCTCGAGGTCCCACCCCGGTGCCTGGGCCGGCCAGATTCCCAGGTAAAAGGGGAAGAGCGGGCTGCCGGTGCGGATCCAGTTCCGCGTGTACCACGGTGCGGCGAGCGCCACGCCCGCGCCCAGGGCGACGACGGCCGAGCCCGCGATCGCCGCGGTGCCGGAGGCAGGGCCCGACCGCCCGGAGGCGGGCGCGAGGGCGCGCAGGAGGGCCAGCAGGGCCAGGGGCAGGATCACGAACGCGGCGCTCAGCTTGATGGAGAGCGCGCCGCCGACTCCGACGGTGATCCAGACCAGGTGCCGCGCGTCGAGCGTGGTCCACCACCGCCCGAACGCCCGCACCGCCAGCGCGGTGTAGGCGGCGAGGGCCAGGTCCACGTAGGCGCTGGCCGCGACGTCGTACGCGGTGGGGACCCACGCGACGATCAGCGCGGCCGCCGTGGCCCAGGCGCGATCGAGCCCGCGCTCCCGCGCCCAGGCGTGGACCACCATCACGAGGAGCGGCGCGAAGAGGAAGAGGGTGGCGCCCGCCGCCGCCTCGCCGGCCCGCGCGCCCATCGGGGCGCCGAGGAGCATCGCCCAGACCGCGTGCAGCTCCACGCCGAGCGGGTAGTAGCTCGCGATGTTGTACGGAACCTCGATCCCGCCCCCCGCCGCGATGTAGGCCTTGGGAAGCGCGAAGTGATAGAGGACCGTGTCCTTCGCGGTCGGCGGGGCGAGCGCCGCGACCAGGGCCAGCGCCTGCGTGGTGACGACGAGCACGAGCGCGGCCGACCACGCGGCGCGGCCGATCGCGCGTGCGCTCGGTCGATCGCGCGCCAGCACGGCGGCCGCGAGCCCGAGACCGGCGAGGAGGGCGATCACGGCCACCGGCACGCGGTAGAGGTAGACGGTGCCGAGCAGGAACCACACGAGCGACCAGGCGGCCGCGCCGAGCAGCGTGAGGTCCGCGATCTCCGCGGTCCGGTCCTCGTGCGCCGGGCGATGCTGGAGCCCCGGAAGGCGCCGCGTGATCGCGTCGCCCAGCCCGTACCAGGCGAGCCCGATCAGGGCAGCCAGCGCGGTGCCCGCGAGCGACGCCAGGAGGCCGGCCGCGCTCCAGACCGGCCCGCGGCCGAGCGAAGCGACGAACGACGTGGTCAGCGCGGGCAACCGCCCGACGTCGTCGCCGCGGTTCCCCAGGAAGGCGATCGCGAGCAGGAGCCACCACGCGCCCGCGACGGCGACGACGCCGATCTCTCGGGCTCGGGCGCTCACGCCCGGTCAGCCGGCCGCGACACCTCGCCCCGATGGCGGGACGTAGCCCTGCTGCAGGTCCCGGGCGCGCAGGGCTGGATCGCGCTCGGCGGGATCGCCGTAGCCGCCGCCGCCCGGCAGCAGGACCTCCACCAGATCGCCCGGCCGCAGCGTCTGCTCGGCCTTGGGATTGGCGGGCGCGCACCCATTGATCAGCACCTGCCCGGGCAGGCCCGGCCCGCCGCCGAAGAATCCTTGCGCCGGGATCCGGGTGCGATCGCAGAGCACCGAGCAGGTGGCCGGCTCGTCGGAGCGCACCCGGAAGGCGATGACCTGGCCGAGCCCGCCGCGCTGGCGGCCGTCGCCGCCCGACCCGTCGCGCAGGGCCTTGCGCTCGATCAGCAGCGGGGCCAGCGATTCGATGACCTCCACCGGGGGCCCGAGCACGCCGGACGGGAACGCGGTGGCGGAGAGCCCGTCCTGCTGGGGCCGCGCCCCGGTCCCGCCCGAGCTGAAGAAGGTGTAGACCCACGGCGCGCGGTCCGCGTTCTTGCCGGTGAGCTGCAACCCCCAGATGTTGGCGGAGCCTTCGGCCATCACCCGGTCCGGCAGCGCCTCCTTCAGGGCCCCCGCGACCGCGTGCGGGAGGAAGTGGCCGACGATGTGGCGGGCCGCCACCGGAGCGGGCGGCCGCACGTTCAGGATGGAGCCTTCGGGGGCGGTGATGCGGAGCACCCGGAAGGCGCCCTCGTTGTTGGGCACGTCGGGGCTCACGATGACCTTCACCCCGTAGGTCGTGTAGGCCTCGGTGTAGTTCATCACCACGTTGATGCCGCGCCGGCTGGCCGGGGAGGAGCCGGTGAAGTCCACCAGGAGATCGTCTCCCTTGATCTCACAGCGGACCGCGATCGTGATCGGCTCGTCGAAGCCGTCCGAGGTGATCGAGTACCGGTACTCGCCGGGCCGCAGCGCGGCGATCGCCTGGCGCATCGCGCGCTCGGTGCGGGAGATGATCTCGTCGGCCAGGGGCTCGAGCCGCTCGAGGCCGAACTCCTCCATGAACTCGAGGAGGCGCTCGCCGCCCACCGCGCCGCCCGCCACCTGCGCGTGGAAATCGCCCATCACGAGGTCCGGGACGCGGGTATTGGCCCGGATGATCGCGGCGAGCGACTCGTTGAGCCGGCCGGCTTCATAGAGCTTCATGATCGGGATGAAGAGCCCTTCCTCGTATACCTCCCGGGCCTCGGCGGAGAGGACGTGGCCGCCGATGTCGGCGCTGTGGCAGGTGGAGGCGAAGAAGGCGACGCAGTCCGATCCTCGGAAGACCGGATTGCAGACCGTGACGTCGTTGAGGTGCCCGGAGGTCTTCCAGGGATCGTTGGTGATGAGCACGTCGCCGGGCCGGAGCGTCTCGATCGGGCACGCGGCCAGGAGGTGCTTCATGGCCAGAGCCATCGAGTTGATGTGCCCGGGCGTGCCGGTGACCGCCTGGGCGATCATGTAGCCGCGGCGATCGAAGACGCCCGCGGAGAGGTCGCCCGCCTCCCGCACGATCGAGGTGAACGAGGTGCGCATCAGCGCGGCCGCCTGTTCGTTGACCACCCCGATCAGCCGGTTCCAGCAGATGTCGAGCGTGATCGGGTCCATCACCGCGCCTCGGGGGCCGCCGGCTCGGCGATCAGGGTCCGCTGCGCGTCCACCGTGATCTCGGCGCCCGGCCCGATGACGGTGGTGGACTCGCGCTCCTCGACGATGGCCGGCCCGGCCAGACGCGCGCCCGGACCGAGCGCGTAGCGGTCATACACCGGAGTCGGGACGTAGCCACGCGCTTCCGGGAAGTACGCGGCGCGGTGCTTCTTGGGCGCCGGGGCGGCCGCTCCGCCGGGCGCCATCCCGCCGGAGATCGTGAGATCCGGCCTCGGGCCGGAGACGACCGCGCGCCAGTTGAGCGCCTCCAGCGGTACGCCCTGGGGCGTCCGGCTGTAGAGGAGGCGGTAGGCGGCCTCGAACGAGGCGGTGATCGCCTCCAGGCTGGCGGGGCCGAGCGGGCCCGCCGGGATCTCCACGTCCACCTCGTGGCCCTGGCCCAGGTAGCGCATCTCCGCGCTGCGGCGCACGGTGACGTCCCGATCGGCCACCCCGGCGCCGAGGACGATGCGGCGGCCCTCCGTTTCCATCTCGTCGAAGAGGCGGTTGATCTGCGCCCAGTCCGCCGCGGCCATGCGCTGTGGCGCGGTGCGCACGAAGTCGAAGGCGAGCGGCGCGGCCAGGAGGCCGTAGGCCGAGAGCGCGCCCGCCCCGAAGGGCACCAGCACGCGCGGCACGCGCAGGATGCGCCCGACCTGCCAGGCGTGCACCGGCCCGGCGCCGCCGAACGCGAAGAGGGGATAACCGCGCAGATCCTTGCCGCGCTCGATGCCGTGCACGCGGGCGGCCCCGGCCATGTTCTCGTTGACCACGCGATGGATGCCCCAGGCCGCGTCGGTGAGTTCGAGACCCATCGGCCGCGCGACACGCTCCTCGATCGCGCGCCGCGCCGCCTCCACGTCGAGCCGCATGCGGCCGCCCAGGAAGAATTCGGCGTCGAGATAGCCCAGGAGCAGGTCGGCGTCGGTGACGGTGGGCTCGCGGCCGCCCAGCCCGTAGCACGCCGGGCCCGGATCCGCGCCCGCACTGTCCGGGCCGACCTTCAGCAGACCCATGCGGTCGACGCGGGCGATCGAGCCGCCGCCCGCCCCGATCTCGATCAGCTCCACCACCGGCACCCGGATGGGTAATCCCGAGCCCTTCTTGAACCGGTCCGCGCGCGCGACCTCGAACTCACGCGCGAGCAGCGGCTCGCCGCGATCGATGACGCACGCCTTGGCGGTCGTGCCGCCCATGTCGAAGGAGAGGACACGGTCCATGCCGACCTGGCGGGCCATGCGCGCCGCCGCGAGCGCCCCCGCCGCGGGGCCCGACTCCACGAGCCGGATCGGCACGCGCTTGGCGGTCTCGGGGGTCGCGATGCCGCCGGCCGACATCATAACGTAGAGCCGCCCCGGGATGCCGAGGCCCCGGAGCTTGCGCTCGAGATCGTCCAGGTAGCGTGACATCAGCGGCATCACGTAGACGTTGGCGGTGGTGGTGGAGGTGCGCTCGTACTCGCGAATCTCCGGGACCACGTCCGAGGAGCAGGACACCGGCACGCCGGGCGCGATCTCGGCGCAGAGCCGAGCGAGCGCCCGCTCGTGCGCCGGGTTCCGGTAGGCGTGCAGCAGGCAGATCGCGATGGCCTCCACGCCCAGGGCGCCGAGCTGGGTGACCGCGGCGCGCGCCTGGGCCTCGTCGAGCGGGCGGAGCACGGAGCCGTCGGCCTGCACGCGCTCGGCCACCTCCACGCGGAGCTGGCGCGGGACGAGCGGCACCGGCGGGTCGATGAAGAGGTCGTACATGTCGTAGCGGCCTTCGCGGCCGATCTCGATCGCGTCCCGGAATCCGGCGGTCGTGAGCAGGCCCACCCGCGCGCCCTTGCGCTCGATCAGGGCATTGGTGGCCAGCGTGGTGCCGTGGATCAGCGCGCGCACCGCGGTGGTGGCGGCGCCCGCCTCGTGCAGCAGGGTCACCACGCCTTCCTCCACCGCCTGCGACGGGTCCTTCGGCGTGGTCAGGAGCTTGCCGACCCGGACCGCGCCGGTGGCCTCGTCTACCCAGACCAGGTCGGTGAAGGTGCCGCCGATGTCCACGCCGATCCGAGAAGGGTTGGAGCCGGCCGTCATGTCGCTGACCTCACGTGAGGGATCGCTGCGAGGGAGAGTCTACCGCATCTCCTGCTCGAGCAGGCGGGCGAGCTGCGGGTCGAGGAGCGCGAGCGTGGGAATCTGCTCGCGCGCGGCCGCGCGATCGCCGCGCGCCAGGTGCGCGCGGGCCAGCCCCAGGTGCGCGAAGGGAGAGGCGGGATCGATCGCGAGCGCCCGCTCGAAGACGCCCCGCGCGGGCTCCGCGCGGCCGTCGGCGAGGAGCGCCCGGCCGAGCGAGGTCAGAGCCGGCACGGAGTCCGGCTTGACGCGTAGCGCCTGCTCGAGCTCCGCGACGGCTTCCGCGGCGCGGCCGTCCTCGATGAGGGCGATCCCCAGATTGACCCGAGCGTTGACGTCGCGGGGGTTGCGCTCGAGGCGGTAGCGGAGCCGCGTGATGCCGTCCGCGCGCCGGCCCATCTGGATCAGGAGCGGCCCGTAGTTGCCGTGGAACTCGGACTGGTCGGGCCGCAGCGCGATCGCCCGCTCCAGCAGGGCCTGGGCCTCGGTGAAATCTCCACGGCGGCCGAGACTGACCCCCAGGTTGTGGAGACAGATGGCGCAGCCGGGATCCACCTCGATCGCGTAGCGCCAGAGCGTTTCCGAGTCGTGCCAGACGGAGGACTGGGCCCGCGTGGTCAGCGCGAGGCCGCCGATCCAGATTCCCACGACGCCCAGGGCCACCGCCGCGATGGGGGCACCCAACAGGCCTCGGCGCCGGGCGAGGGCGACGGCCATCGCGAGCGCCCCGACCAGGAGCGCGAACCCCAGGCACGGGATGTAGGTGTTGCGATCCGCTCCGAGGTGATTGCCGGTGTGGACGAGTCCGGCCACCGGCGCGAGCATCACCAGGTAGAAGGCCCAGATCGCCAGGCCCGCGGGCCAGCGCCGCCGCAGCAGCCACAACGCGACGGTGATCGCGAGGCCGGACCCCGCGCTCAGCAGATAGGGCAGATCGAGCGGATTCACCCGCGGCGGGAGCTCGTAGATGGGGCCCAGGTTGAGCGGCACGACCGTCTTCCAGACGTGGAACCATACGTTGTACGCGACCATGCCGATCCGGCCGGCCGGGTCGGCGGGAGTCAGGTACCCGGTGCTTCGCTGGACCACGTACGCGGTGGCGGCGGTGGCGACCGCGAGCAACGCGAAGGGGATCTTCTCGCGCCAGACCGGCCACGCCCGGGCGCTCCACCAGTCGTGGAGGTGGGGGCCGAGCCGCTTCAGCGGATAGATATCGAGGATGAGCAAGGCCAGCGGCAGGCCCATCACGATGGACTTGGACGCGAGCGCGAGCGCGGCCGCGCCCAGCGAGACCCAGCGCCATCCGGTCCTCACCTCGGCTGCGCGCTCGTGCGTCTTGAGGTACGCGAGGATCGTCAACAGGAAGAACAGGCCCGACGTGAGGTCGCGCCGCTCGGTGATCCACGCGACCGACTCCACGCGCAGCGGGTGCAGTGCGAAATAGAGCGCGGCGACGACGGCCCCGAGGTTGACGGTGCCGGGCTCGGCCGACCGGATCGCGAGCTCCAGCAGGCGCCGCGCGACGAGATAGAAGAGCGCGGCGCTGGCTGCGTGCAGCAGGAGACTCGTGAGGTGGTAGCCGAACGGGTTCATGCCCCACATCGCGAAGTCGGCGCCGAGGGTCAGCCAGGTCACCGGGATCCAGTGGCCCATCACGCTCGCGCTCAGCATCCAGCGGAGCTGCGGCCACCCGAGCCCGCGGTAGTACGGGTTCTCCAGGAAATTGATGGGGTCGTCCCAGTCCACGAAACCGGCGTGGAGGACCGGGGTGAAGACCACGGCGGTGACGAGGGCGAGCACGAGGGGCGCAGCCCGCCAGGCGGGACGCAACATCATGATCAGTCTAACCGAGCCGAAAAAGCATCGACCCCTAAAATCGACCGGGCGACAATGGATTCGCGATGCGGAAGCTCCCCGCCGCCCTCCTTCCGGCCGGCATCTTCCTGGTGACCTGCGTGGCGTTCTGGCCCGCGCTCCAGGGGGACTTCACCTGGGACGACGACGTCAACCTGGTGGCGAACCTCAGGTTCCGGGGGTTCGAGGCGAGCCAGATCCGGTGGATGTTCACCAACACCCTGATGGGCCACTACATGCCCTTCACCTGGCTGAGCTTCGCCCTCGACCACGTCCTCGGCCGGATGGACCCCTGGGGGTATCACCTCGCCAGCCTGCTCCTGCACGCGGCCAACGCGGTCCTCGTCTACCTGGTCGCCCGCCGCCTGCTGACCGTCGTGCTCGGGACCACCGTGGATGCCCGGGCGGGAGCGGCCCTGGCCGCGCTGCTCTTCGCACTCCATCCCCAGCGGGTCGAGTCCGTCGCGTGGATCTCCGACCGCGCGACCCTGCTGTGCGCGACCTTCTATCTCCTCGCGGTCCTGGCCTACCTGCGCGCGACCGGCTCCGTGGACGAGCGCCGCCGGCTGGCGTGGGGGTCGGCGTCCCTCGTGGCCTTCGCGGCCGCGCTCCTGTCCAAGGGCATGGCCATGACCCTCCCGATCACGCTGCTCATCCTCGACGCGTACCCGCTCCGGCGATGGCGGGCGGAGTGGCCGCGCGTGCTCCTGGAGAAGCTCCCCTACGGTGCCCTCGCGCTCGCGGGGGCCGTGGTGGCCGCGTGGGCCCGGAGCCGGGGGAGCGAGTTCACCGACTATACGGGCTACGGGATCGCGGCCCGCATCGGGCTGTTCGCCTACAGCGTTTGCTTCTACCCCTTGAAGCTCGTGTGGCCCGCCGATCTGTCCCCGCTCTACGAAGGGCCCATCCAGGTGAGCCTCCTCGATCCTCGCTTCCTGGTGCCGCTGCTCGCCCTGCTCGCGGTCACCGCCGTGCTGCTCGCGCTCCGCCGCCGCGCTCCGGGGGCGCTGGCGGCCTGGGCGCACTCCGCGGCCTTCGTCGCGCCGGTGAGCGGCGTCCTGCACTCCGGCGTCCAGATGGTCGCGGACCGCTACAGCTACCTGGCCCAGCTCGGATTCGTTCTCCTGGCCGGCTACGGGCTCGTGCGGTTCCTCGAGCTCCATCGAGCGGGTCGAGTGGAGCGCCGCGCGATGATGATGGCGGGCGGCGGGATCATGCTGACGATCTGCGCCCTCGCGGCGTTGACGTGGAGCCAGAGCTACGTGTGGCGAGATTCGGAGACGCTCTGGCGATGGGCGGTGGAGCTCGATCCGCGCTGCTCACGCTGCCACAACAACCTCGGCGTGGCCCTCATCCACCATCGGCGAGACCCGCAGGGCCTCGCCGAGGCGGAGAAGCATCTCCGCCAGGCCGTCGCGCTGAGGCCCACCTACGCCCTGAGCCACCTCAACCTCGGCAGCGTCGCGCTGCTCCGCGGGCGCTACGTCGAGGCCGAGGCGGCCTTGCGCGGCTTCCTGCAGCAGCAGCCGGATGCGCCGGAAGGGGCCGAGCGGCTCGCGGTGCTCCACATCTTGCAAGGACGTACGGATGAGGCGATCCCGCTCCTGCGCCGCGCCCGGGGTATCGCGCAGCCCGACGGCGCTCGACCCGATCTCGCGACCGCGGTGACGCTGATCCGCGATGGGGAGACCCTCCGCTTTCTCGGCCAGGCCTTGCTCGAACAGGGCCGGGCCGACGACGCGGTGCTGCCCCTCGCGCGCGCGGTGCAGCTCTATCCCTCCGCGCCCAGCTTCCGATTCTGGCTTGCGCACGCGTATCGTGGGGCGGGCCAGGTGGCACTGGCCGACGGGGAATTCGCCGCGCTGCGCCGGCTCAATCCCAAGGCGACCGCGCCGACCGCGGTCCGCTAGTCCTCGACCTCCGCGCCGATCGCGCGGGGCCTCAGCGGGCCAGGTGGCGCTGGAACGCCTCCAGGGCGGCGGTGCCCACCGCGGTGTCCTGCTCCCCGTTGCCGCCGCTGATGCCGATACCGCCGACCACGTCGCCGTCCACCTCGATGGGGAAGCCACCCACGAAGACCGCGAAGCGCCCGGGATACATCGCGTGGATGCCGAAGGCCTCGTTGCCGGGCAGGGCGGGCCCGGCGGGGGGCTGGTTGAACTTGTGGGTGGCGCGGCGGTGCCCGGCGGCGGTGAAGGCCTTGGCGGTGGCGATCTCCACGCCGGTGATGCGCGCCCCGGTCATGCGGTGCAGCGCGATCGGGTGCCCGCCGTCGTCGCACACGCAGATCGTCTCGGGGACCCCGATCTCGCGCGCCTTCGCTTCGGCGGCGGCGAGCAGCACGAGCGCGTCTTCGAGGGTCAGCCGCTTGACCGTGATCACGGCAGCTCCACGAAGATCGCGCCCGCGTCCACGCGCACCGGATAGACCGGCACGCTCGCGCCCCGGCCCGGGAAGAGGCACTGGCCGGTGCGCACGTCGTACAGCCAGCCGTGCCAGGGGCACGCGAGCCGATTGCCGTTGAGCTTGCCCTGGCTCAGCGGGCCGCCCCGGTGCGAGCACACGTCGCCGCACGCGTACACCGCGTCGCCGGTCCGGGCGAGCACGATTCGGGTGCCGTCGAGATCCACCAGCTTCAGCGCCCCGGCCGGCACCTCGTCCAGCGAGGCGACCTGCCGGGGCTCGCTCACGCGTCTTCCTTGAGCACGAAGGCGCGGTGGAGCCCCGTCATGTACTGCCAGCGCATCTCGGTCGCCTCGCGCACGGCCAGGGCGGCCTCCGCCTGTTTCTCGGGGGTCGTGCTGTGGCGCTCCACGATCTGATACCCGCGCTCGCCGTGGATCTCGTCGGCCTCGATGTGGATCGCGAAGAACTCGACCTCGTGATCCGTGAAACCGTAGTGGGTCTTGAGCGGCGGGAGGTTCCGCTTGTAGATGCCCGGCACCTGCGACTCGAGGCCCACCAGGAGCCCGGCCGCCGCCACGTGGAAGGGCTTGCGCGCGGTCTCGTAACACCAGGCGGTCAGGCCGCGGGTGCTCGGGAGCTGCCGCGTGCTCTCGACCTCGGTCCGGCTCACTCCGCACGCTTCGCCGAATCGAATGAGGAGGTCGACGTGTTTCGTGCCGGATTCCTCCTCGATGATGTTCTCGAGGAGGAAGTCCCGGGCGTCGGGATCCGGGCACCCGCCGTACACCAGCGCGCACCACTGCGAGAACTGGGAGACGTACTGGTAGTGCTGGCACACCCACTGACCGAGCTGGGCCCGGGTCAGCTCGCCGTTGACCCATTTCTCGGTAAACGGATTCATCCGGCTGTGCCGGGCGTTGACCGCGTGCTCGAGCTGGGTGCGGAACGGGCTCATGGTCGTCATGGCAAACCTCCGTGCGCGGCCGCGTTACGTCCGCGGATCGGTCTGGGCCAGCAGGGCCTGGGTTTGTGCGTCCCGGTATTTCCGGAGCGCGGCGCGGATGTGGGGATGCTTGTTGGCCAGGATCGCCCCGGCGAGCAGCCCGGCGTTGGTCGCCCCCGCGTTCCCGATTGCCAGCGTCCCGACCGGGATGCCCGCGGGCATCTGCACGGTGGACAGCAGCGAGTCCATCCCGTTGAGCGTCTTCGACTGGATCGGCACCCCGAGGACCGGGAGCAGGGTCCGCGCCGCGCTCACTCCGGCCAGGTGGGCGGCGCCGCCGGCGCCCGCGATGATGACCTCGAGTCCCCGAGCCTCGGCGCCGCTCACGTACTCGTCCACGAGGCCCGGGGTGCGATGGGCCGACATGACGTTGACCTCGTACGGGATACCGAGCGCGTCGAGCGCTTTCGCGGCGTTCAGCATCGTGTCCCAGTCGGACTTCGATCCCATGAGGATTCCGACGAGCGGCTTCTCCGCTCCGGGTGACATGGCGGCTCATTCTAGCAAGGCCGTGCGGGGTGGTGGCGTTTGAGTCATCTCGTGCAGGGCTTTGTCCGGGGCTTCAGTTCCGTCTCCTTGGCATGGCCGATGCAAGTTATGCGTGCTCAACGACGATCGAGACCCCAGAGCCGGGCGGCACCCGAGCCTCGTGAGTCAAATCAACCTGTTGATTTACAAGGCTGTTCTTGCCCATTCGGCAGCCAGATGGGCGGGGCTGGGAGCCTCCAGTCCGAGGGGTTGGGTGACCAAGAGCGTCGACGGCGAGACGCTGCTCGTTAGCCGGCCGGGGCATGGCCGAGTCTTCACATAGGCGAGGACGATGACGACAGATTCCCGGGAGAAGCTGCTGCGCGACATGGTCCGGATCCGCCGCGTCGAGGAGACGCTGGCCGAGCTCTACCCGTCGGGGGAGATGCGCACGCCGACCCACTTCTCGATCGGGCAGGAGGCGGTCGCGGTCGGAGTGTGCGGCGCGCTCCGGCGCGACGATGTCGTCTACAGCGGTCACCGGTGCCACGCGCACTACCTGGCCAAGGGAGGCGATCTGCGCGGCATGGTCGCCGAGCTCTACGGCCGTGAGACCGGCTGCGCGCGGGGCCGCGGCGGCTCCGTGCACCTCAACGATCCCGCGGCCGGCGTGATCGCGTCGTCCGCGATCCTCGGCCAGACGATGGCGGTCGCGGTGGGTACCGCGCTCGCGTTCACCATGGACGGCCGCGACCAGGTCGCGGTCACCTTCTTTGGGGACGGCACCGTCGAGGAGGGCATCTTCCACGAGACGCTCAACTTCGCGGTGATGCGCCGGGTCCCGGTGCTCTTCGTATGCGAGAACAACGGGTTCTCCACCCACACCCGCCTCGAGGTGCGCCAGCCCGCCTCGGTGTCGATCCACGCGCGGGCCGCGTCTTACGGCATGCCGGCCCGCCTGGTGGACGGCAACGACGTGTTCGCGGTCCACGCGGCGGCCCGCGAGGCGGTGGCCCACGCGCGGGGCGGCGCGGGCCCCTTCTTCCTCGAGTGCACCACCTACCGGTGGCGGGAGCACGTGGGCCCGCAATGGGACTACGACAAGGGATACCGGACGAAGGCCGAGGTCGATGCGTGGATCGCGCGCTGCCCGATCCGGCACGCGTCGGAGCGTCTGCTGAGCGAGGGAGTGTGCACGCCTTCGCAGATCGCGGCCATGGGGCGCGCCAGCCAGATCGAGGTGGACGAGGCGGTGGCGGCCGCGCAGGCCGCGTCGTTCCCGGCGGTCGAAGATCTCACGCTCGGGACCGTTTGAGGACGACGATGCGTCGACTCACCTACGGGCAGGCGATCAGCGAAGCGACGGTCCAGTGCATGGAGGCCGATCCCAGCATCTTCGTCGCGGGCATCGGGGTCGACGACTTCAAGGGGATCTTCGGCACCACCGCGGAGGCCTTCCGGCGCTTCGGCCCCGCGCGCGTCTTCGACATCCCGAACGGTGAGAACGCGATGACCGGGATCGCGATCGGCGCGGCCGCGGTCGGCAAGCGCCCGCTCGTCGTGCACCCGCGTAACGACTTCATGTTCCTGTGCATGGACCAGCTCTTCAATCTCGCGGCCAAGTGGCGCTACATGTTCGGCGACCGGAGCGGCGTGCCGATCGTCTTTCGCGGCATCGTGGGACGCGGCTGGGGCCAGGGGGCCACGCACTCCCAGAGCCTGCAGGCGCTCTTCGCGCACTTCCCCGGGCTCTCGGTGGGCCTGCCCGCCTCGCCGGCCGACGCGAAGGGCCTCCTGGTGAGCGCGCTCCAGGGTAGCGGCCCGGTGGTGCTGCTGGAGAATCGCGCGCTCTACGAGCTGGAGGGCGAGGTGCCGGAGGGGCTC
>Ga0209438_1000044_pt1 | contig 31221 bp, 25 predicted proteins | sample GraSoi_2013_20cm_FD_185825 | JGI IMG/M metagenome (GOLD analysis project Ga0209438, IMG submission 185825) | Grasslands soil microbial communities from the Angelo Coastal Reserve, California, USA - Sample 9_17_2013_20cm (SPAdes) (version 2) | ecosystem: Environmental > Terrestrial > Soil >...
GACCACCATCATCGATCAGATCAATCTTCAGCTGACCAACTTCGACCATCAATACGGGTTCAATCCCGATGCAGCGAAGGCTACCAACGATAATTTCCTCGACATCACCGACATCGTTGCCGGCGATCCCAACCTTGCGAACATGGCGTCCGCTAACGGCGTGACCGGATGGACGCCAGCCCCGTTTACCGACGTCGTACCTACGCCTTATCAGGACAATGCTGCCCAGACCAACTTCTGGGCGGACTTCATCGCCTCCGGCAACACGCTTGGAGCCAAGGCCGAGCAGCTGGTCTCCACGGGCACTGCAGTGGACATCCAGGCCTTCGTCCATACGCTGCAAGGCTGGGAGAGCAATGTCACCAACTTCGACGCGGCCCAAGGCGGCGTCTTCCAGGCACGGTTCGACAACGAACTGCTCGGGAACGACTCCACCGTGGGTGCCGACGTCGCGGAGATGATCAAGGGCCTTCTGACTCACAACGCGGCACTGGTCACGGCGGCGGCAGAAGGGTTCCATGCCAATGCAATGGACGTCAGTGGCAACAATGTTCCCCTGAACGGCGGTACCTTCAACCCTGACGGCCTGACGGTGGCCGATGCGCTCAGCACGGCTACGGCTCCCCTGCCGCCCGCGGTGGTGACGCCCCTGACACCGGCCGACACTGCCGTTGTCGTTGCAGCCGCTGCACCGGCGGCTCCGGCCGCTGCTGCCGCGCCGGCGACAACGGTGGCAGCCGCTGACGCCAGTACGCATGACGTAGCGGCGTTGGACATCCACCATTCGCCGATCGCCGACATGGCGCAACAGTTCCACCAAATGTGGGGATAACCCCGCACCAGCATGACCTCCGGCGTCCCATCGCATCATGGGGACGGACGCTGGGAGGTCAGTCGGATAGTTCAATTCAGCTCGGGTCTTGCTGTTTGAGCCGTCAACACATTGCGGGCGGCGCCCGCATGAACAGAAGGATTCTTCGTTCGCCGATTTCGGCGAAACGTGATGTGGGGCGGGTCTTTTGTCTGACAGTAACAACGGCTCTTGGCGAAACATTACACGGCTCGAAATCGATGACCGTGCAATGCGATACAGCGCGCTTTGGCATGCTGCGCGTGAAGTTCACGGGAAACTCGCACATCACATTGATGTCGCAAGTCGCTGCCTCCCCGATCGCGGAGCGCGCGCATGAGACGTCGCCAAACGGACTACGGAACGATCATTCTGCACTGGCTGCTTGTCGCCGCCTTCGGCGTTGCGTTCGTCAGCGGCATGCGCATCGCAACCGAAGCGCCCGAACGCACCTGGATCAATTGGTTCGATTCGTTTCTGCCGCAGAATGTGTGGGTGATCCACATGCAGGCGGCCGTCGTGCTCGTCACGGTGTCGGTCGCATACACGATCTATATCCTTCGGTCCGGTCTTGGGCGCCGCATCCGGTTGGACAAGGTTCGCCTGCGAGGACTTGTTGGTCGAGGGCAGGCAAGACGGGGAGCCGCCAACATCGTCCTGTACTGGATCTTCTTCGTCACGATGCTGGCGCTGATGGGCAGCGGCGGGTTGATGTATTTTGGCTATTTCGCTGGCTACGATATGGCGACGCTGCACTGGTACGGAACCTGGGTGATACTCGGCTTTGCCGGCCTTCATGTTCTGTCGCAGTTGGGGATCGGCGGAACATCGCAGTTGCTTCGCATCTTTCGGCCCACAGGCCTTTCAGCGCCGCCGCCGCAACTCGATGCCGTCGAATTGCTGGCATTGCTGGTCGAGCAATCGGCCCGGCTGCAGCCGGAATCCGAACTTGCCGACAAGGCATCCCCCGAGGCGCATGTGCCGCCAGTACCGCGGCCCAAAGATGCCGAGCTGCCCAAGGATACTGCGCGCGGCCGGCCGGCGGTACGGAGCTCAGCTCCCCCTCTCGCGCCGGGAGCGGCTGCAAAAAAACCCGCGCCGGGAACCGCTGAAAAAAACAAACCGCGAAGCACGACGTTGCAATCCAATCCCTTCGTCGTCGCCGCAGCGGTCGCCATCACCGGCGCATCGATCATGGTCGCAGCCGATCGGATGGCTGTCGACCAGCTACTGATTCACCGCATCAGCAATGCCGATGCGCCGATCCTCGACGGCGACACATCCGATCGAGCCTGGCGAAACATCCAGCCATTCTCCCTGACCACCAACCAGGGCGGCAATTTTGATGGCAAGGGCGAATCGAAAATTGACATTCGCGCGGTGCACGACGGCACCTGGGTGTATTTCCTGTTCACATGGGAAGACCCGACGCGATCGTTGAAACATCTGCCGCTCGTCAAGGAGATTGATGGATGGCGTCTGCTTCACGACGGCTATGAGGTTGGCGACGAGCACGAGTACAACGAGGACAAATTTTCGGTGCTGCTGACCACCTTGGATGTAACCCTCGCGGGCGACCGAACTTTCCACGCGAGCCCTCGTCCAATCCCCGAACAGCCGGCCACCATGACCGGCCGCGGCCTGCATTTTACGCCCGGAGACGACGTCTATGTCGACGTGTGGCAATGGAAGGCTACAAGCGGCGGTTCGACGGGCTGGATGGACGACGATCACATCGGTCCACCGCTCGATGCAACGCCCAAGCAGGTGCGCAATATCGTCCCGTACAAAGGCGGGTTCGCGCCCGATCCGGGTACCGCGAACTATTCCGACAATTTTATCATGAGCGACGAGCCCGGTGTCGACGGCAAACGGTTGATCATGCCGCGTCGGTTGCCGAGGGATCTTGCGAAAACAACCGCAGCGATGGGGGAGATCGACATCGATCCAAATCATGGCGAGAGCGACGGAGCACGCTGGTTCATGACGGAGACGGAATCGATACCGTATTCGTCGGAACAGGATGCCCGCATCCCCTTGGGGGCAGTTGTTCCAGGCGTCATCATCGCCGGCGAATTCTCGGGCGATCGCGCGGATGTCCGATGTGCCGCCCGCTGGGCTTCCGGGCACTGGGCGCTGGAGGTGGCGCGGCGTCTCGACACCAAGAGCCGATACGATGTTCCGCTTCAGACGGGAGTCTTCATGCGGGTCGCGGCCTTCGATCACAGCCAGATCAGGCATACCCGGCACGTCCGGCCAATTCGTCTTGAGGTGGAATGAATGCGGAAGATTTGCAAGGTGACCGTGAACGACGAGCCGTTCTTGGCGAATTGCGGTGACCTGCTGCTTGACTGGGCGTTGACGAGTGGCATTGACCTGCCGCACGATTGCCGCGCCGGGGTTTGCGGCGCCTGCCGTGTGCGCCTCGTCGAAGGCAGGGTGTTTGGCGGCCAGGAGCCGGGCGACGACATGATCCACGCCTGTCAGGCGCGTATCGTCTCCGATATCGCGATCGTGACCGAGGCCGTCCCCGACCAGGTCACCATGTCAGGCCAGGTGATCGATATTGTTCGCCTGGCGCCAGACGTTATCGGTGTCGACGTCGAACTGCCGAAACCGCTCCCCTATCTTCCCGGTCAGTTCTGTAAGGTGCAGTACCGAGGTTTCCCGGCGAGATCTTACAGCCCGACCTATCCCCTGGAAGGTCGCGCCAACGATCGCCTGATGCATTTTCACATCCGAAGGTTTCCCGACGGAATTGTCTCCTCGGAGCTGGGCCGAAAAATCCGCATCGGGCACCGCGTGAAGGTAACGGGTCCGTTTGGCAGCGCATTTCTACGGCCAAATCACTCCGGCAGCATTGTTCTCGTCGCCAGTGGCACCGGTTTCGCACCAATGTGGTCGATCGCGGTGGCAGCGATACTGGAACGGCCGCAGCGGGAACTCATATTCGTGGTCGCGGCGCGAAAGCTTCAGTCGTTATACATGCACAGCGCGCTGTGCCGTCTGGCGCTGTTTCCGAATGTCACCATCATTCCGACCGTATCGGAACAGCAGAACGTATCCCCCGCCATTCGCAGCGGACGGCCAACCGATCACTTGCCAAGTTTGTCGCCGGACGATGTCGTCTACACCTCAGGCGCGCCGGCCATGACCGATACAGTGGCACGGATCGCGAGAGCTGCCGGGGCCAGATGTTATACTGACCCCTTCCTGCCGAACCACAATCCCGTCAAGCCAAGGCAGCCCGCTGACGAAAGCGACTAGCAATGACGCTGCGTCGCAGGGCGGTTACTTGGTCTTTCCGTCCTTGTCGTATTGCGACAGGAACGCCCAGAGGTCGTTGACTTCTTTTTCGTTTTTGATGCCGGCGAATGCCATCTTGGTGCCGGGAATTTTAGCCTTCGGATCCTTGATGTATTCCTTGAACTGGGCCTCGTTCCAGGTGATGCCGGAATTCTTGTTGGCGTCGGTGTAGGAATAATCCGGCGCGGTGCCGGACTTGCGGCCGTCCAACCCATTGAGTTCCGGGCCGACCTTGTTCTTGGCGCCTTCACCGATCGCGTGGCAGGCCAAGCATTTATTGAACGACGTTTTGCCGGCCGCGGCGTCCTGCGCCAGCGCGGCGGAGGCAACCGCCGACGACGATGCGATGACGATCAGCGCGCTCAGTGTCAGTTTTCTCATTGTATGCTCTTCGTGTTTTCGGGGTGGCGATGCGGCTGCTTGTCGCACAAGCGGCTCGCGGAGGACAAGCCACCAAGCGCGTTTCGGGTTTGGTGGATCCCGCCCGCCGATCCCTTCGCGCTACCCAAAGCGGTCCAGACGTGCTTGATTCGCCATGAAAAATCGATCGGCGCGGATACACTTGCGCGCCGGGCAGCCGCGGGGAGAAGCACATATGAGTATCATGATGCCCGCATCGGACCAGGCCGTTCTGGCACGCCGCGACGACATCGTGGCGGCGTTGCGCGCGATCGTGCCGGGCGAGGGCGTGATCGACAGCGCAGCCGAAATGCTGCCCTACGAGTCCGACGGCCTGATGGCGTATCGTCAGCCGCCGATGGTCGTGGTGCTGCCGGACACCACCGAACAGGTGTCGCGGGTTCTGAAATATTGCTTCGAGCAGGGCATCAAGGTGGTGCCGCGCGGTGCCGGCACCTCGCTGTCCGGCGGCGCGCTGCCGCTGGCCGATGGTGTGCTGCTTGGCCTCGGCAAGTTCAAGCGCATCCGCGAGATCGATTTCGACAACCGCGTGGTGGTGACCGAACCGGGCGTCACCAATCTCGCCATCAGCCAGGCCGTGGCGCATGCCGGCTTCTATTATGCGCCCGACCCGTCGTCGCAGATCGCCTGTTCGATCGGCGGCAATGTCGCGGAGAACTCCGGCGGCGTGCACTGCCTGAAATACGGCATGACCACCAATAACGTGCTGGGCTGCGAAATCGTATTGATCACAGGTGAAATCATCAGGGTCGGCGGCAAGTCGGCCGAGACCAGCGGTTACGACCTGATGGGCATCATCACGGGGTCCGAAGGCCTGCTCGGCGTCATTACCGAGGTCACGGTGCGGATTCTGCAGAAGCCGGAAACCGCGCGCGCGCTGATGGTCGGTTTTGGCGAGGTCGAGGCGGCCGGGGAGTGCGTGGCGCGAATCATCGGCGCCGGGATCATTCCAGGCGGCATGGAAATGATGGACAAACCTGCGATCCACGCCGCCGAAGCCTTCGTCCATGCCGGCTATCCACTCGACGTCGAGGCGCTTTTGATCATCGAACTCGATGGTCCCGGCGTCGAGGTCGATGAACTGATCGGCCGCGTTGAGGCGATCGCCAAGGGCTGCGGCTCGACCACTCTCCAGATTTCCACTTCCGAAGTTGAGCGCAATCTGTTCTGGGCCGGCCGCAAGGCGGCATTTCCCGCGGTGGGGCGGATTTCGCCGGATTATCTTTGCATGGACGGCACCATCCCGCGCGGCAAATTGCCGGAAGCCCTGGCGCGAATCCGGGAGCTGTCGGGAAAGTACGATCTGCGCGTCGCCAATGTGTTTCACGCCGGCGACGGCAATCTGCATCCGCTGATCCTGTATGATGCCAACAAGCCCGGCGAGATGGAGCGGGCAGAGGCATTCGGCGCGGATATTCTTCGGGTCTGTGTCGAACTCGGCGGCGTGCTGACCGGCGAGCATGGCGTCGGCATCGAGAAGCGCGACCTGATGCCGGAGATGTTCAGCGAAATCGATCTCAACCAGCAGCAGCGGCTGAAATGCGCGTTCGACGCGCAGGGCCTGCTCAATCCCGGCAAGGTATTTCCAACCTTGCATCGCTGCGCCGAGCTCGGCCGCGTGCACGTCCACGGCGGCAAGCTCGCTTTCCCTGAACTCTCACGGTTTTGAGCAGGCGAGCTGGGCCTCTGACCACAGCGTCACCCGACCTGGAACACCTCGTAGTTGAGGCCCGGCTCGGTTAGCTGTCCGGTGGCCACGCAGACCAGGTCGTTCAACCAGGCATAGGCTTCCGCGCCGGTTTCAAACAACGGGGTGGTTCTGAAATAGTAGCGGGCCGGATCGATCAGATGCCGCCGGGCCGGGTCGCGCACGTCAGCCAGCACGTCCGCCGGGAAGATGGCGCGCCCGGCATAGGTCATGTGGATCGTGGCACCGTCGTCGGTCCGCAGGATCGCCCGAGCGTCGATCACCATCGAGCCGTCCCTGCGGATCAACATCCAGTCCGCCGATCCGGGCACGACCGCACCGCGCAAACGCGCGCCGGCGAATTCACCCCCGGAAGCGGCATTGAACACCCGGCGCCCCAGCGGGCCGTCCCCTCCGTCTAACCGGGCGCCAAGCGCAGCCCGCATCGTGAACAAATGGGTCAGGCCCGGACCTGCGACCGCGTCACCTTTGCTCATGACAACGCCACCGAACTGTTCATTGGGTCCTCCTCGCTGATCGCACCAGAGCTGCCGATTGATAGATACTGAGTACGTACTTAGAATGCAGAATCTAGGTCTATTTGTCAAACCCAGCTATGAATTGGCCATGGAGCCTGAACGATTCCATTACGATCTCGAGAACTGCTCGATCAAAAGGGCGCTCGACGTGCTGGGCGAGAAATGGACGCTGCTGGTGTTGCGCGAGGCGATTTACGGCGTCCGCAGGTTCGACGATTTCGCGCGCGCGCTGAAATGCGGCCGCGGAGTCCTGAGCGCCCGGCTGAAGACGCTGACCGAGGCCGGGATCCTAAAGCGCGTCGAATACAGGGAAGGCGAACAGCGCGCCCGTGCCGAATATCATCTCGACGAGAGCGGCATCGATCTGTTCACGACCATATATGCGCTGTCGCAGTGGGGGGATCGCTGGATGCCGCCGCCCGGTGGTCCGGCGGCAAAGGTAACCGATCGCGGGTCGGGCCGCACGGTGAAGGTTGTCCTGACCAGCGAGCCGAAGCTGAAATCGTTGTCGATGCGCGACCTCAAGATCGCGCCGGGACCCGGCGCGAAGCGGATCAAGTGAGAGGTCATAAACCAGTTTGAGATTGGCCGGCGTAGAGGGAGCAGGACAGCCCGACGGGCTTGTTGTCAACCCGCGTGTCTGCGTCTACTGGACCGTCTGCATTCGCGGGCGATAAGCCAACCGGAGCTTGATTAAATATCGTGGACACTCTGAAGGTACGTGACGCCAGGGATGTCGAGCAGGTGGTGCGCGCGGCGCTTGCCAGCGAGCAACCGCTGGAAATCATCGGCCATGGCTCCAAGCGGCTGATCGGCCAGCCGATGGCGACCAATGCGCTACTGGATCTGTCGGCGCTGAATGCGGTGACGGCCTATGAGCCGAACGAGCTGATCATCACCGTCCAGGCGGGCGCGCCGCTGGCCGACGTGCAGTCGCTGATCGATTCCAAGAACCAGCAGTTTGCGTTCGAACCGGTCAACACCTCGCAGCTGCTGGGGACGCCAGACACCGGAACGATCGGTGGCATGATCGGCGCTGGCCTGGCGGGTCCCCGCCGGATCAAGGCCGGTGGCGCCCGCGACCACCTGCTGGGCGCGCATGCGGTGTCGGGTTTCGGCGACAGCTTCAAGGCCGGCGGCCGGGTGGTGAAGAACGTCACCGGCTACGATCTTTGCAAGCTGCTGGCGGGGTCCTGGGGCACGCTCGCGGTCATGACGGAGGTGACGTTGAAGGTGATGCCGAGGCCCGAGAGCGAACGCACGCTGATGCTGCGCGGGCTGGACGCCATCACCGCAAACCGGGCGATGACGGCGGCGCTGGGCTCGCCGTTCGATGTCTCCGGGGCGGCGCATGTTGTGGATTCGGCGGTTCGAGCCGGGGCGGGGGCTCTGACTGACCTCGGATCGCCGCCAGAGGCCGTCACTTTGCTGCGGCTGGAGGGCATTACCGCGTCAGCCGTCCATCGCGCGGCCGCGCTGGCCGCGGTGCTGGCGCCGTTTGGGACGGCGGAAATTCTGGAAGATGCGGCGTCCGCGGCGGCCTGGCGTTCCGTTCGCGACGTTCAACCGTTCGCGGCCAACGGTTCGCTGGGAGAGCGGCCGGTGTGGCGGATCGTATGTCCCCCAGCCTCCGGCGGCGCGCTCGGCCAGGCGCTGGCGCAGGACACCGGCGGCGAGGTGATCTACGACTGGGGCGGTGGACTGATCTGGGCGGCACTGCCGCCCAAACCGGACGCCCAGGCCGCACTGGTGCGTCAGCGCGTCAACGCCGTCGGCGGCCATGCGACACTGATTCGCGCGCCAACGCAGGTGCGGCGCGACGTCGACGTGTTTCATCCACAGCAAGATGGCCTCGCCGCGCTCGGTGAACGCGTTCGTCTCAGCTTCGATCCGAAAAACATCCTCAATCGCGGGCGGCTGACGCGAGGATCTGCGACATGAAAACCGAATTCAGCCTCGCGCAACTCGCCGATCCCGATATTGCCGAAGCCGACAAGATCCTGCGCGCCTGCGTGCACTGCGGGTTCTGCACCGCGACCTGTCCGACCTACGTGCTGCTCGGCGACGAACTCGACAGCCCGCGCGGCCGAATCTATCTGATCAAGGAAATGCTGGAGAAGAACCGGCCGCCGACGCAGGAAGTGGTCAAGCACATCGACCGCTGCCTCTCCTGCCTCGCCTGCATGACCACCTGTCCGTCGGGTGTGAACTATATGCACCTCGTCGATCAGGCGCGGGCAAGGATCGAAAGAGACTATGCGAGGCCGCTCGCCGAGCGGGCGCTGCGTGCGGTGCTGGCCTGGGTGCTGCCGCGGCCCGGACTGTTTCGCGCCAGCATGATGCTGGCGCGGCTGGGCCGGCCGCTCGCCGCCTTGCTGCCAACATCCAAAACCGCGTCGCCATCGCCCACTTTGTTGCGGCGCATCAAGGCGATGCTGGCGCTCGCGCCCAGCCGTCTGCCGGCATCAGGACCATCCGGCGGAACCACTTTCCCGCCCCTGGGCGCGCGGCGCGGACGTGTCGCGCTGCTGCAGGGCTGCGCCCAACAGGTGCTGGCGCCGCGCATCAATCAGGCCGCGATCAACCTGCTGACGCGTCACGGCATCGAGGTCGTGCTGGTCAAGGACGAGCAATGTTGCGGCGCGCTGACCCACCACCTCGGACGCGACGGCGACGCGCTGGCGCGCGCGCGCGCCAACATCACCGTCTGGCTCGAGGAGGCCGGGCGAGGCGGTCTCGATGCCATCCTGGTGACGACATCGGGGTGCGGCACGGTGATCAAGGACTATGGTTTCATGCTGCGCGAGGACCGCGATTTCGCAAGCCCCGCCGCCAGGATTTCGGCGCTGGCAAAGGACATCACCGAGTATCTCAGCGGCATCGATCTGCGGCCTTCACAGCAACAACATGGCGATATCGTCGTCGCCTATCACTCGGCTTGTTCGCTGCAACACGGACAGAAAATCACACAGCTTCCGAAAGAATTGCTTTCCAAGAGCGGATTCGTGGTGAAAGATGTCCCCGAGAGCCATTTGTGTTGCGGTTCGGCGGGGACGTACAACATTCTCCAGCCTGACATTGCGAGCAGATTGCGCGATCGAAAGGTCGCCAACATCGCGATGGTCAAGCCGGACATGATTGCCGCGGGCAATATCGGATGCATGGTGCAGATTGCCGGCGGCACGTCAGTTCCTGTTGTCCACACGATTGAGCTTCTCGATTGGGCGACAGGCGGTGCCAAGCCAGGATTGAGCTGATCTATTGGCCCCCGCGCGGAAGGCGGACGACTTGAAGCGCTCGATAGACATGGACCAGCGGCAACAGGAGGATCACGATGGCTAAAGGCAAGAAGAGCAAGAAAGGCAAGAAGGCTAAGAAAGCCAAGAAAAGTCTTGTGACAGCGAAGAAGAAATCCGCGAAGAAATCTTCGAAGAAGGCTGCAAAGAAATCGGCTAAAAAGGCCACGAAGTCGGCGAAGAAAGCCGCCAAGAAGTCCAGGGCGGCAGCCCCGAAAAAATCAGCCAAGAAGGCGAGCGCCAAAAAGCGTTCGGCAAAAAAGAAGGCGGCTCCGGCTGCCGCTCCTGCCGCCCCCAAAGCTGCCGCACCAAGGCCCGCGGCGACCAAGCCTGCTGCACCCAAGCCTGCCGCACCCAAGCCTGCTCCACCTACGGCGGCTCCGGCACCCGAGCCTGCGCCCGCCCCGGCACCAAGTTGGGCTACTCCCAGTCCTGCCGCAGCAAGCCCCGCACCGTCATGGGGACACTCGGGTGGTTCGTCGAGCCCGTCATCCTCGGACGGCGACGACGACAACTAGTCGATCACGTCCGATTCCCCGCGGGGTCACGTTTCAAAGGCCGCAGCGTCCGACGCTGCGGCCTTTCTTTGTGAGGGCAATACTGCCCAGGATCGCCATCCGGGTCCGCCGACACTCTGATTCGGTGGGGTGGTCGGCGCCGCAACAATCGCCCGCCCTCCGTCCCAAATGCGCGCCAACCGACTCAAAATGGGTCAAAATTGTTGTCGGAATGCAACACCCGCCGACAACCTTTCATGGAAGGGCTAGAACGCCTAAAAAGTCAGCACATGCTTGTCTTTTTTGCTTCACTCAAGCGGTGGCGCGTTCCAGATTGTAATCAAGTTACGGAATTTCGCTGCAGTCGGTTGTCGTTTGCCCTGGGGGGCGCCGGAATCGGACTGACCTTTTAAAATGTGGTGGGGATCGTCATGAAGAAATTGGTCTTGTTAGCAACGGCGCTGACAATGGTATCGGGGTCGGCTTTCGCAGCGGACTTGCATGTGAAGGCCCTCAAGGCACCGCCGCCGGCTGCGTTCGATCCCTGGGATATCGCCTTCGGCAGCGCGATCATGAACGATTACGTGTTCCGCGGCGTCACCCAGTCCAACCACAAGCCGTCGGTCACGGCCTATTTTGAGCCCCGCTACAACGTCACCAAAGACCTGCAGCTCTATGTCGGCTCGTCGTTCGAGAGCATCTCCTTTACCAACCGTGCCGCGGCTGAAGTGGATATCTACGGTGGTATCCGCCCGACCTTCGGAGCATTCGCCTTCGACTTTGGTGTTTGGGGTTACCTGTATCCGGGCGGGAGTTGCGCCGATAACGTCCTCACTGGCGGTATTCCCGGCGGCGGTGTTTGCGCGGTCAGCACAAACACGGTCTTCCTTGCAAACGGCAACGTCATGAAGAAGGACGTCAGCTTCTACGAAGGCTATGCCAAGGTCAATTATACCATCAACGACATGTTCCAGGTCGGCGCCAACGAATTCTATTCGCCGAACTTCCTGAATAGCGGCGCTTGGGGCAACTACGCTTCGATCACCGGCAAGTTCACTGCACCGAGCACGACTTTCGGCAGCAGCGGTGTCGGCATGTATATCTCCGGCGAGTTCGGTCGGCAGTGGCTCGGTACTTCGGACGCCTTCTACGCTGTCCCTGGGTTCCCGAACGGCATCCCGTATGCTGATTACAACACCTGGAACATCGGCATCGGCTTTACCTACAAGGTGTTCACACTGGACCTGCGCTACTCCGACACCGACTTGTCGAAGGGCAATTGCAATGCCTTCACGAGCGCCTTCAACGCTTCCGGAACGACCAGCATCACCCCGATCAATCCGGGCGGGGCTGGCTCCAACTGGTGCGGCGCGACCGGTATCGTCAAGCTCTCGGCTGACCTGACCGCGATGACCAGCCTGAAATAAGATATCCTCCCGAGACTGCAGGGGGCGGCAGAGCGATCTGCCGCCCCTTTTGTTGTGGTGACCCTGAGATGAGACTGGATTGGCTGCAGGCGGCGAGCCATGCGATCCGCCGCAACGATCACCGGAATAGTCTGGCGGGAGCTTGTTGCAGGTCTTGGAGCAGCCCTGGCGATAGGCGGCATGGACTGGCTCTCGGTCGCGTCGCACTATCCGCTGGTGATCATCCCCTTTGCGACCCCCAACAACCTTCCCTGGTCATTCTTGTTCGCGCCTGTGCTCGCGGGCGCGATGCTACTGACCGCGTTTGCCAATGTCTGGCACCGGTGGCTGCGGCAGCGGCGGTGGCCACAACGCTGGTTGTAGGGCATCGGGCAAGGCCATCACGGTATCACGGCTTGGCGTTCTCGGTTCGATTCCGTAGCGCAAACCGGTCGCCGTCGCGGGTAAACTCCACATTGCGCTGATGGAAGGCTTCAAGCGTCGAGCGATGGCCGATCGAGACGATGGTGGTTGCCGGCAATTTCTCCTCGATCAGGCGATACAGTGCCGCCTCAGAGGCTTCATCGAGCGAGGCGGTGGCTTCATCGAGGAACAGATATTGCGGCGCATGCAGCAGCGCGCGTGCGAGCCCAAGGCGCTGTTGCTCGCCCAGCGAGAGCATTCGGTTCCAGTGCGCTTCTTCCTCCAGTTGCGGCGCGAGCTGAGGCAGGCCCACCGAGATGAGGGCGTCCCTCACCTGATCCGAACTGAACGCGCTCGTCTCCGCAGGATAGACGATCGCCGCCTGCAGCGAGCCCACCGGAAAATATGGCCGTTGCGGCAGCATCATCAGCTTGGCGTTCGCAGGGATAGCAATCGAGCCGTTTCCGAACGGCCAGATCCCGGCGATGGCCCGAAACAAGGTCGACTTGCCGGCGCCGGACGGGCCGGTGACCAGGGTACGCTCATTGCCGAGAATGCTGAAGCTGTCTGCGGAGACCAGCGGCGTCCCGTTTGGCAGCCGGACCAGAAGCTGCTCCAGATCAATCTTGTCGCTGCCGGCCTTCGACACGACATCGATCGAGTCGGCGCCGGTCGCCAGCGTTGCGGCGCTGGCGATCGCCATCTCAAATCCGTCGAGACGCGCGACCACTGCCCGCCATTCCGCCAGCGAGCGATAGGTCGAAACGAAAAATGACAACGCCGATTGCACGCTGCCAAACGCTTCCGCTGTCTGCAGCATGGTGCCGAGCTGAATCTTGCCGGCGAAATAGGCCGGCGCTACCAGGATCATAGGGAATACGACGGCGGCTTGAGAGTAGCTTTGGGTAAACGCCGTCAACCGCTTGGTCCGGCTCATGATGCCGTACCAGTTTCCGACCACGCGGCTGAAGCGCTCCGACAGCCGCTGGCGCTCGGCGGGCTCGCCGCGCAACAGCGCGATCTGTTCGGAGTTTTCGCGTACCCGAACCAGGCTGAAACGAAAATCGGCCTCGAAGCGCTGCTGTTGAAAATCAAGGTTGACCAGCGGCGAGCCGATCCACTGCGTCAGCGCCGTTCCGAAGATGGCATAAATCAGCGCGCCCCATACCAGATAACCGGGGATCGCGAACTCGCGGCCGGAAATCGTCAATGGCGCCGCCGCAGAGAGCCCCCACAAGATGATGACAAAGGAAAACAGCGTCACTATCGAGCTCAGCAGGCCGACACCGATCCCCAACGTTCGCTCGACGAACAGTTTCACGTCGTCTGTGATACGTTGATCCGGGTTGTCGGCGGCATCGCCCTGAAGCTGCATGCGGTAGTGGTTGGCATCGTGCAGCCACTCGCCGAGATATTTCGTAGTCATCCAGCGGCGCCAGCGGATCTGTAGCCACTGATTGAGATAGAGCTGGTAGATCGAAAGCACGACGAGGACGGTTGCCAGCACTGAAAAGACGATGATTTCCCGGACAAAACCGTCCCAGTCTTTTTCCTGCAGGGCGTTGTAGAAACGGCTGCGCCACTGGTTCAGCAACACGTCGTTTCCGACCAGCGCCAGCTCAATGATGATCACCGCCGAGAGCAGCCCACGGCCGGCCCATTTGTCCTCGGAGCGGAAATATGGCGCGGCGATCCGCCATACGATCGCCAGCGTCGAGCGGATGTTGTTCACAGATTGTCGTCTCCGGGGAAAGGGCCTCAAGGCCCTGAAAAAATGGAAGAATTGGAGATATCTAGACTAAAGTCGTAGGTTCCATGTTTCGCGTCCACTTGTCGCGGCGTGCGAGTCGACCCTAGCATGGGACAACGGCGAGGGGCGGGGGGCCATCACACTTCGCGAGGTTGTGAGCGGATTTTGGGGGACCAAATTCGCGGGCAATTTCGCGCATTGCTGGACTCCCGCGATCACGCAAGGCCGACCCGACCGCCCACGCTGGTCGGGGCGCCGCATGATGGCGTGGGGAGGAATCGCAATGTGGAATCAGATCTATAATCCGCTCGGCAACGCAACGTTGTCGACCGTCGCCGCTGCTATTCCCGTGGTCACTCTTCTGGTCCTGATCGCCAGCGGAAAGGTCAAGGCGCATATCGCGGCCCTCGTCGCGTTGATCGTCGCCAATATCATCACGATTTTCATATACACCATGCCTGCTGCGATGTCGGTCAAGGCATCGTTGCTCGGGGTGGTGGTCGGCTTCTTTCCGATCGGATGGATCGTCCTCAACGTCATCTTCCTTTATCGCATCACGGTCGAGACCGGACGATTCGAACTGCTGAAACGCGCGATCGGTGGCGTCACCACCGACCGCCGCCTGCAACTCCTCCTGATTGCATTTGCGTTCGGTGCATTCTTTGAGGGCGCATCCGGCTTCGGAACGCCGGTCGCGATCACCGGCGCGGTCTTGATCGGTCTCGGCTTCTCGCCGTTGGCGGCCTCTGGCCTTTCGCTGATCGCCAATACGGCCCCAGTCGCTTATGGCGCACTTGGTACGCCGATCCAGGGCCTTGCCTCCGTCACCGGCCTCGATCCCTATATCCTTGGTGCGATGGTCGGGCGGCAATTGCCGTTCTTCTCGCTGCTCGTTCCATTCTGGCTGATCTGGGCGTTCGCGGGCTGGCGCGGCATGATCACGATCTGGCCGGCCATCCTCGTCACCGGCGTGTCGTTCGCGATCCCGCAATTCGTGATCTCGAATTACATCAACCCATGGATCGTCGATATCGGCGCGTCGCTGATCTCGATGGGCTGCCTCATCCTCTTCCTCAAGGTCTGGCAACCCAGGGAACTCTGGCTGTCGCCCGCGCTGCGCGGCAAGGATGAATCAGCCGCGACGATGGCGGCGCCGAAGGCCATGGATAAGACACCGCTGACCCAGGCGCAGCTCTGGGGCGCGCTGATGCCGTGGATCATCGTCTGCGCGGTGATGCTGATCTGGGGCAATGGCGCCTTCAAGACCTGGGCGAATTCGATCTTCGTTTGGAACTACGAGGTCCCGGACCTCGACAAAATGATCAACAAGGTGCCTCCGGTGGCGGCCAAGGCTACCCCCGAACGTGCCGTATTCGGATTCACCTACCTGTCGTTCACCGGCTCCGGCATGCTGATCGCTGCGATTATCTCCGGCTTCCTGATGGGCTTCTCGCCGGCCAGGATGATTGCGGAGTATGGCCGCACCATCAAGCTCTGCGCGATTTCCCTGATCACGATTTCGGCGATGCTGGCGATCGGCACGCTGACCCGGCTGTCGGGCGTCGATGCCACGCTCGGTCTCGCTTTTGCTGCGACTGGCGTGCTGTATCCTTTCTTTGGCACGCTGCTCGGCTGGTTGGGCGTGGCGCTGACGGGCTCCGATACCGCCTCCAACGTGCTGTTCGGAAACTTGCAGAAGATCACCTCGGAGCAACTTGGACTCTCGCCGATCCTGATGGGCGCCGCCAACTCGTCCGGCGGCGTGATGGGCAAGATGATCGACGCGCAGTCGATCGTCGTCGCCTCCACCGCCACCAACTGGTATGGGCATGAAGGTACAATCCTGCGTTACGTGTTCGGGCATTCCATCGTGCTGGCGTGCCTTGTCGGCCTTCTCGTGATGTTGCAGGCCTACGTCTATCCGTTCACGGCGATGGTCTTGAAGTAGCAGGTCGATTCCGACCAAAGGTTGCGAAAATCCCCGCGGCCGATCGCCCGCGGGGATTTGTTTGTGAGCCGACAATTTTTGTAGCGGCTGATCCGGGCAGGGTCATGCCTGCCTATCGTGCGACCGGAAAAAACGAATCCGGCTTTTTGTGGGACAAACGTCTTCGTCGGTCCGGAAGATCGCGCTTTAAATTATTGCCAATCGCGCATGATCTTTTCGCCAAACTGCTCACACTTTGGCGGATCATGCGCTAGAACGACGCGCGGCTATGGGTGCAAGAAAAGTTCGAGGAGTTGCATGCTTTTGGTGACAAGATTTTTGCGGCAGGCCGCGGTAGTGCTGGTGCTGGCAGCGGCCGCCTTTCAACCCATCCCGGCTCGCGCCGATGACGAGTTCCCGTTTGGGTTGGAGATGACATTGGACGCGGCGCGTCAGCCCGGATCGAAGCGGCTCCCGACGCTGGATATTGGCGACAGCGGAGAGGCCACGCTCGAACTGTGGTGCAAGGGCGGCAAGGGCCAGTTTTCAATTGCCGGCAACACCGTGATTTTTGTCGCCGGCCCGTTGGAGGATCGCGCCTGCCCACCGGCGCGGGCGCAGGCCGACGACGAACTGGTCGCAGCATTGAGCGAGGCCGCGACCTGGAAGCGGCAGGGCGATTTCGTTTCATTCATCGGAACGAAACCGCTGCGCTTCCGTCTGAACACTAATTGAGTTCAGCCCTCGCGCAAAATCATGTCGGCGCAGGCGCCGGCGGATTGAACCACGCCGGAATAGCCGCCGAAACCCGCATAGGCTGACGCCAGATAGACCCCAGGCACCGCCGTGCGCGGCGAGCGCACCGGGACGCGCCAGATCGAGCGTGGCGGTGTCGGTGCAAACCCGTAGACCGCGCCATCTGGCGCATTGAGATATTGCTGCACCGACAGCGCGGTATTGAACGACGACGCTACCACGGCGTCGGCGAGGCCCGGATAAACCGAAGAGAGATAGCCGACGATCGCCTGCTGCCATCGCCCACGCTTCTCGCGATAGGCGTCCATGTCCGAACTGTCCCAATTCGACAGCTGGTCGGGCCCACAGATCAACAGCACATAGGGCGGCGCGGGCACCCCGGAATCGATCGCGGCGTAATCGACGATCGACATCGGCGGCATTTGTTTCCCGGGTTCCTCCGCCATCAGTGCGGTGCCTTGCGCATAGTCGGACAGCCGCGCCATTTCCGGCGGCAGCAGCTGCGTCGAATAGGCCGAGAACCCGAATTCGCGCGGCGGTTTCGACAGGCCGAGCGTGAGCGCGAACAGCGAAATCGATGGCATGTACCGCCGGTCGTTTTCGGTCAATTTTTCCGCGGCCGCGGCGGGCATCAATGGCGCCAGCGCGGCAGGCGCGGCATTGCCGACGATCCGTACGCACTCCACCACCTGGGCGTCGGTCCCATCGCGGGCGGTGTGCGTGACCGTGCTCGAATCGCCCTGCAAAACCGGGGTGATGCCGCTGACGACGCGGCGCACCAGCACTTCGCCGCCGGCCACCTTGATGGCGCGGGCAAGCGCGCTGGAGAGCCGTTGCGAACCGCCTTGCACGTAACGGCCGCCGCTCAGGAGATAGCTTCCCTGCGCAATCGCAAAGAACACCCACCACAGCGTCGCGGGATCGTCGTGATAATAGGAAAGATTGGCCGCCAGCGCGCATTTGACGGCTTCGTTGTCGCCGAAAACGCGAGTCAGCTTTTGCGAGAGCGACAGGCGCCAGTCGGGGACCGCAGATAATAGTTTCAACAGGGCGCCGAGAGCTTCGCGCGGCCTTCTGAAGGCGCCGCTGCCTTGCGAGAGCGTGCCCACCGCGGACGCTATGCGCTCCATTTCTTCCAACAGTTGATCGATCCCGGCACGGGCTTCCGGGAAGCGCCCGGTCAAGGCTTGCCGCGCCGCATCGAAATTGTCCGGAAGCAAGAATGGCTGGGCGAGCGGACCGCCGCGCGCTTCGTAAAACGCGCCGCCCGGGATCCATTTGACGGCGTCGATGACGCCGGCGCGCCTCAGCGCGCGATGTTTCGGATCGCGGGGATCGTGCGGATCGCTGGTTAAATGCAACGAGCCCTCGACGAACAAGTCGCCGGACTTGTAGCTCGACGCCGCGCCGCCGACCGAGTTGTTGCGCTCGATGACAAGCACCTTGCGTCCCGCGCGGGCGAGGATCGCGCCGGCCGTCAAGCCTCCAAGGCCGGCGCCGATCACCACTACGTCATAGCGCGCCATTGAAATCCTGAAAGCCCTTGGCCGGATACGCCTTGTTCATTGCCGCTATGGTGCGGCATGTCAAATGCACGGGTTGCGTGGTGAGGGTACGTTGCAAGCTGGCCGCGGGATTGATCGACGGCGCTATTTCCAGACCGATTTATCCGCATCCCAGCGCTGGGCCTTGAATGCCTTTGCCAGCGCATCGACAGAGCCGTTGTCGTCCTTTTGTTCGCCTTCCTCGTCGCCGCTGGACTCCTCGGTCAGGTTGAGTTTTGGGCCCGCAGTTTCGTCCGCCGTCGAAATGACGGGGCTTCCGATCCACAGCAACAGCCGGTCGGATGCGCCCGGCCTGTCCGGCGCCACCAGGGCGGAAAGCTCGATTGTCTCGGTGAGGCCGAGCGCGGGGTATATCTGGCTCGGCCGTTTGAACGTCAATTTCAGTTTTCCGGTATTGGCGTTCCATGTCGTCGAGGACGATTTCGCCGAAAGCGTTTTGGACAGGACGTTGACGATCGCCGTCGCCAGTCTGTCCTTGCTGAGCTTGTCGCCGTCGCGCCAGTCGGCGGCCGCAAACCGGATCGAGCGATCCATCTCGACGACGCCGCTGGTCCAGCCGGCGGAAACCACGCCGGGTAACGATCTGAACTTCGCAATCAGCGCCGCGGCGCGGTCCGGATCGGCATTGATGTTGATCGTCTGTTCGCCGGCGCGCAGCGCATCGCACGACACGGTGAGGCTGCTGAGCGAAACTTCCACGTCATGGCCCTTCAATCCCTTCAGGAAATCCGTCGCCGCCTCCAGCTTAACCTTCACTGCAATCGCTTCCGGAGAAACTTCGGTAAAATCCTTCGGCGCCGACGTGATGCCGTCATCGGATGTCTGGTTGTCCTGGAATTCCTTTTCACTGAGGTCGGAATTGTCCGTCGAGGTCACCTCGGTCAGGGTCTGGCCGACGCTGATCTGACCCTTGAATTCGAAGGTGTCGCCGGTCGGCTTGCGCAGGAGTTTGACCGTAACGGGCAATTTATCGCCGAGGCTCTGCGTCGTGCCGGTCAGGGTCTGGCCGTTGACCGTGAGGTTGGCGACAAAGCGGTCCTTGCGATCGGAGCCTTTCTCGGCCGGATAGCAGATGTCGAGCACCGCCGAGGTGACGTTCTTGCCCTGACGGGTCTCCTTGAGCACGACGTCGGCATTGCCGTCCATCAATCCGTCGATGGAAGTGAAGTACCTGACTTCATTGCCGGCCGGTGCGGCTTTGGGCGAGGGCTTCATTTGGGCGAAGGCGAGATCCGATGAAGCCGTCATCAGGCCGATCAGGAGAAGCAGAAGCGCGCGCATGCGAAATTCCTCGAAATACAGAATCGGGCGGTGTCGTCAGGCTCCCTCGATTCCGGCGGAGTCGGAACCAGGCTGGGCCTTCACTAGCAAACCTCGGCACTCTTCGCCAAAAAAGAAGGCCGCCCGGAGGCGGCCTTCGTCGATCGGCAATGTCGGGTAGCGGGCGGCCCTTAGAGCGGGATGACTTTTCTTCGAATCGTCATCCCGCTCTATCTTTTTGGTTGAGCATGAGCTTTTCGGAAAACCGGTTCCCACTTTTCCGGATCATGCTCTAGAAGCCCATGCCGCCCATTCCACCGCCACCGCCGGGCATCGGCGGCGCCGGCTCCTTCGGCAGTTCGGCGACCATGGCTTCGGTCGTCACCAGCAGGGCCGCGACGGACGCTGCATCCTGCAGCGCGGTGCGTACCACCTTGGCCGGATCGATGATGCCTTTGGCGACCATATCGACATACTCTTCGGTCTGCGCATCGAATCCGAACGTCTCGGTCTTGTTCTCAAGGATCTTGCCGACGACAATCGAGCCTTCGACGCCGGCATTCTCGGCGATCTGGCGGACCGGAGCTTCCAGCGCCTTCAGCACGATATTGATGCCGGCCTGCACGTCGGAATTATCGTGATGGATACGGCCGACGGCCCGCTTGGCGCGCAGCAGCGCGACGCCGCCGCCTGGCACGATGCCTTCCTGAACCGCCGCACGGGTCGCGTTGAGCGCGTCCTCGACCCGGTCCTTCTTCTCCTTCACCTCGATCTCGGTCGCACCGCCGACGCGGATGATGGCGACGCCGCCGGCGAGCTTGGCCAGACGTTCCTGCAACTTCTCGCGATCGTAGTCCGAGGTGGTCTCCTCGATCTGCGCCTTGATCTGGCCGACCCGGGCTTCGATGTCCTTCTTCTTGCCGGCGCCGCTGACGATGGTCGTGTTTTCCTTGTCGATCACGACCTTGCGGGCGCGGCCGAGCATGTTGACGGTCACGTTTTCCAGCTTCATGCCGAGTTCATCGGAGATCAGCTGACCGCCGGTCAGGATCGCGATGTCCTCCAGCATCGCCTTGCGGCGGTCGCCGAAGCCGGGCGCCTTGACGGCGGCGACTTTCAGGCCGCCGCGCAGACGATTGACGACCAGCGTGGCCAGCGCCTCGCCTTCGACGTCTTCGGCGATGATCAGCAGCGGCTTGCCGGACTGAACCACCGCTTCGAGCACCGGCAGCATGGCTTGCAGGCCGGACAGCTTCTTCTCGTGCAGCAGCACATAGGCGTCCTCGAGTTCCGCGGTCATTTTCTCGGCGTTGGTAATGAAATAGGGCGACAGGTAACCACGGTCGAATTTCATGCCCTCGACAATGTCGACTTCGGTTTCGAGCGACTTGTTTTCCTCGACGGTGATGACGCCTTCATTGCCGACTTTCTGCATCGCCTGGGCGATCATCTTGCCGATCGCAGTATCGCCATTGGACGAGATGGTGCCGACCTGCGCGATTTCGGATGACGAGGCGACCGGCTTGGCGCGCTTCTCAAGGTCCTTGACCACGGCCGTCACCGCAATCTCGATGCCGCGCCTCAGGTCCATCGGGTTCATTCCGGCGGCAACCGATTTGGCGCCTTCGCGCACGATCGCCTGCGCCAGCACGGTCGCGGTGGTGGTGCCGTCGCCGGCGGTGTCGTTGGTCTTGGAGGCGACTTCGCGCAGCATCTGCGCGCCCATATTCTCGAACTTGTCCTCCAGCTCGATTTCCTTGGCGACGGTCACGCCGTCCTTGGTGATGCGCGGCGCGCCGAAGCTCTTTTCGATAACGACATTGCGACCTTTGGGTCCGAGCGTCACCTTCACCGCATTGGCGAGAACATCGACACCGCGCAGCATGCGCTCGCGCGCGTCTCCGGAAAATTTAACATCCTTGGCAGCCATTTGAATTTCTCCTGGAAATGACCTCATCTTGAGGAGCGGGCTCTTGCCCGCGTCTCGAAGGGTGAGTTGGTGAAAGTGGATTGCCTGCCCTTGCCCTTCGAGACGGCAGCTTCGCTGCCTCCTCAGGGTGAGGACCCGAAGACCGTGCCTTTACGCCAGCACCCCCATGATGTCGGCTTCCTTCATGATCAGGAGTTCCTCACCGTCGAGCTTGATCTCGGTGCCCGACCACTTGCCGAACAGCACACGGTCGCCGGCCTTGAGGTCGATCGGGATCAGCTTGCCGGATTCGTCGCGGCCGCCCGGACCGACCGCCGTGATCTCACCCTGCGAGGGCTTTTCCTTGGCGCTGTCCGGAATGATGATGCCGCCCTTGGTCTTTTCTTCGGCGTCGATACGTTTGACCACGACACGGTCATGCAGCGGACGAAATTGGGATTTAGCCATGACGTTTCCTTTGGAAGGCTCGGTTTTCAGCGTCCGGTCTGCCGTCGAAAGCGGATCTGAATACGGGCGTATTCGACGCCGCCAAGGGGCAAAACAGCTCGCAATCCTTAGCAATCGCGCTCTCGGAGTGCTAATTGTGCGTCCGGGAATATGGCTTGACGCCGATCCTGTCAAGCAACCGGGTTAAGCCTCTGGTGAGGCTGATATAGGATGCTCTGAGGAAACTAAATCGGAGCGCCGGCGTAATTAACTGGACGTCATTGCTCCGACAGTGGTTTTTACGCTTGGCCGCGGGACGGCGGCCACGAATTTGCTCGAGGGAAAACCATGATCAGATCATGTAACGCACGTATGTTTGCCAATCTGGGGATCGCCTCGGCGCTGGCGATACTCCTGGGGGCGTGCAGCAGCATGAGCCTGCCGTCATTCTCATCATCTCATACGGAGCAGGAGCCCGGCGTGGCGCCCGAGATGCCGGCGACACTCCGAGCCGACGAGATTGTCGGCCGCTGGGGCCTTGCGTCGTTTCAGAATCCCAACGACCGTGCGCGCACCGAAGCCGCGGCGCGGTCTCAGTGCAAGCAGCCTTACGTGATCGGCGCCGGTTCTTCCGGTGGCGTCATCATGCATTTGGCTGACCAGGCGACCCCGCAGGAGCTGCGGCTGAAGGGCAGCCCGAGCGGCAAGAATTATATCGGCCCGCCCGGACCAGCCGGTGGCGAGCAGGATCGCGAGATTATTTCCTTCGACGGACGCGTTCTGGTCACCCGTTTCATCGACAAGGATGCGGCGACCCGTTATGGCAACATGGTCTATGTCCGCTGCGGCGCCCGCGCCTGATCCCTCGCCATTGCCACGGCCCGCTCTGGTAGCTGCGGCCTGACGCCCCGGGCGCCCGTGATGCTTCGTCGCCATCAAAGGCGGCATGCAGACCGGTGCCAGAATTTGCCGTCACGGATGTTCAGGGCTGCGGGTCAAGTGCTCGAAATGGCGATCGTTGGCGCCCCGCTGACGCCCGATTGACTTAAAGCTCAAGCAATCCGGTCATCGGGGGTTGCCACCCGGCGCCGCCACGCGTTGAAACTCAGTCAAACAATGCGTCGATGTCGTTCTGCGATGCATGACCGGCGTCGCCGTCGAGCTTCGGACCGTTCAGCAGCCGGGCGTCGCCTTCCCGATCGTCGATGATGGCCGGCGCGTGGGCCTTGATCGCATCGACGCCACCCCAGATATCCATCATGATGATGATATGGTTTTCGATGAATTTCATCGTGGTCATCACCTTGCTGATGCGCTGACCGGTCAGATCCTGGAAATTGCAGGCTTCGAAGATGGAAACGACGCGTTCCTGGATTTCCTCGCTGAGCAGCTTTTGCTGATCCGGCGTGTTCACCTTGGACAGCGCGGTCGCCGCATTATCGATCGCCTCGGCGGCTTCCAGAATCTGCTGGGTGGCTTCTTCGGTGCCACCGACCACGGCGCCGAGCTCGCCATTGACCTTGGCCATTTCCTCGCCGTTGAAGCTCTTGCCGTGCAGCACCGCGATTTCCCGCTTGGTGCGGCTGATGGCATCGTGAATCAGGTCGAGTTCGACCTTGAGTTTCTCGCATTGCTCGATCTGGGCCCGGTAGGTGTCCAGCAGCGCAAGCGCTTCGGCGATCTCGCGGGTAACCGACGCGCCAATGGTTTCCACTGCCACGCTCTTGCCGGTGCCGGAGCTGCCCATCTGGGCACGGATGGCGCGCAGTTCGGACATGATCTCGTGATGCATGGGGCCGATATCGCCGTCAGCGACCGCGGCTATCGGCATGTCGCCAACGACTGCCTGTTCGATACGAAAACGTCTGCGATGAATCGGCATGAGAATTGTTCCTGACCTGCACTCGTCATCTTTTACACAGAGGTGATTTAACATCGGGTTCACGCCCAAAAAATCTTATGAAAACTAGACCTATGTGCGTACCAACGATTAACCATGCGCCGGCCCCGTTCACTGAAAATAAACGCTGCCGGATGAAACCGCGCGGAATTGGCGACGTGGTGAATCCAAAGGCCATTGCTGTTTACCAAACCGATGCGGTTTTGATTTTAATTGGTGGCCTGCAAGGGCGCCGATCAGGGCTCCCCATGACGAAACAGTACAGAGTACGTCGATGTTCAAAAGAGTGTCTTTTGCGCTCCTCGCCGGAGCATGTTGTTTAGGCGCCGGACTTCATCAAGCCGCAGCGATCGAAGCCACGCCGCCTCTGGAGCCCACCGTGATCTACGCCGAGCCGCGGCCTCTCGCGCCGGTACGAACGGCTTACGCCGAGCGCTCCAATCTGGGCGGCGGCTTCATCGAGTTCTTGTTCGGCGATGGACAGAACCAAGGTGAGCGCTATCAGCAGCAGCCGTCCTATGAACCGCGGCGTACGTTGTTTCCGCAGCTTGAACCGCAGCAGGTGTTGCGTCAGCAGGAAGATGACAGCGAGGCCGGGCGGCCTGCCTTCAATCCGATATTCGAGAAGCAACTCGTTGACTATCACGGCAAGGAAAGCGCCGGCACGATCATCGTCGATACGCCCAACAAGTTTCTGTTCCTGGTGCAGGGAAACGGCAAGGCGATGCGCTACGGCATCGGCGTCGGCCGGCCCGGCTTCACCTGGTCGGGCGTCAAGCAGATTTCCGCAAAAAAGGAATGGCCGGCGTGGACGCCGCCGCCGGAAATGCTGGTGCGGCGCCCGGATCTGCCGCGGCACATGGAGGGCGGCCCGCAAAATCCGCTCGGCGCCCGCGCGATGTATCTGGGATCGTCGCTCTATCGCATCCACGGCTCCAACGAGCCCTGGACGATTGGCACCAACGTGTCGTCGGGCTGCATCCGGATGCGCAATGAGGACGTGATCGATCTGTACGGCCGCGTCAATGTCGGCGCGCGGGTCGTCGTCATCTGATTTCCTGGAGCGTTTTCAACGCGGCTCTGGCTTCCAACTAAAATATCGAAAACAACCCCATGCAAAGTAGCATGGCGGTCGCCGGCATGGATGCCTTGAGCTATCCCTGCGAAAACATTTTGACACGTCGGGCAAATCAGTGGCACTGTTCCATCATCGCGCCATTTGCAAAACGCCCATGGCCCTGCCCGACAACGGGCTCCTCTAGCGCGATTGCAGGCAAAAAATCCTTACCCACAATTGAAGTTGCATCACCCGCAATTGAAGTTGCATCGGCTCGCCGAAGTTGCATCGGCTCGCCACAGCGAAGGGTCGCCTCTCGCGTTGCCGAGCCGCGCGCGCTTTCCGATGCGCGAGCCCGAGGAGATATCGACGTGAACCCAGTTCCAGACCTCGACAAGGCAACGGCACTAGAGCGGGATGACGATTCGAAGAAAAGTCATCCCGCTCCAGCGGCTTGAAAATCAAAAACGGCCGCTCGATCGGGGCGGCCGTTTTTCTTTGTATCTCCTTTACGTGTCGGAAACGCATCACGCGTAGTCGCTGCCTCCGTCTCCGTCACCGTCGAAGTCGTCCGAATCGAGATCGGCGTCGTCGTGGTCGTCATCGTTCGATGCCGAATCGAACAATCCCGCGCGCGAATTGTCATCGGCGCCACGTCCGGATGAACCGATGTCGTTGATGCCGGCCTCGCGTGCCAGACCGCTGCCGGACTGATCGCTCCACGGAGTTTGGCCCGTGGCCTTGTCGCCCAATCCTGCGGTATCGCCGAAGCTTTGGTGGCTGCCTCCTCCCATCATCGAGCGGATGCTGCCAAGCAGCAGCGACCCGCCGACCACGCCGGCTGCGGCTGCGGCCGCGGTTCCGAGAAATGAGCCGCCACCGCCACCCATGGGAGCCTGCGGCGCCCCATACGGCTGACCGAAAGGTCCCTGATTATAGGGCGCCGGTCCCTGCGCCTGCTGCAGCACCTGGCCGCTGTTCCATGTCGGACGGCTCGCCAAATCGGGCGGCCTGACGTTCGGCACCGAGCCGCGCTCCTGCCCGAATATCGTCTCACGCATCGAATCGAGGAACCCGCCGGATTGGCGTTGTTCGCCGGCGCCGCCGGCTTCCAGTTCCTGGATGCGGCTATTGGCGCGCTTCAGCGCCTCGTCCTGGAGCAGGACGGTTTGCACCAGCGCGTAAACGGCATTGGGCGCACTGCGAAGACCCTGCGCGATAGCCGCGGCAGCGTCCGGATCGCGTGGCGCGCCCTCCAGCTTGGAGAGCCGGTCGAAAAGATCGTCAACCAATTGGCGTTCTTGCGGTGTCATGGCCTTCTCCCTTGCGTCGAAGCGCGGGGGAGATGTAGGGGCGCTTTATGTCGCCAGTAGTGCCGCCCCGGATTAAATTTATGTATGCGACAAGATGGCTGGCAGGTTTTGTTGACGGATGTCAGTCCAATGTAACTTTGTTCGCGGCCAACAGCCGCGGAAAATGCTCGCCCCCGAGAAACGCGTGTTCGTGTTCGCGTTGGACCGTCAGCGGGTCGAGGCTGACCAGGGTTTCGTCGACGAACCCCGGGTGACACATGATGAGGCCATTCTCCGGAAGCCCATCGAGAAACTGTCGCATCAGCACGCCGAAATCGGGCTGTTGAGAAAAATCATAGGCACCGGCGAAGCCGGGATTGAATGCGATATTGGCGCGCGAGGCGCGGTGACGAAATTGCGCGCTCAGAATGTCGAGAAACAGCGCCTTGGGCGGGCCGAGCCGCCGGAGCAATGGCGCCTCGCGTCCGGCCTGGCGAACCCAGGCCTTGGGCGCAGCTTCTTTCACCGCCGTCAGGAACGCGTCGCGCACTACCGGAAACAGCTGCGCATGCTGATGACCGTCGACGAAATCCGGGGCGCGGCCAAACAGTTCGTTGAAAGCCGCGAGTTGCACCATCAGTTCCGCGCGGATGATTTCAGGATCGAGCGAGCGCAGCAGGCCCGCGCGCAGCAGCTTCGGAAACCCTAAGAACATGCCGCCATCGAGCGGCTGAAAATGCATGGTCAAAGGGCGAAACGGCGCCGTCAACGTGGCGTGCAAGCCGATCGAGCAGCGGGGACTGTTGGCGGCGGCGGCTTGAAGTGCGCTGACTTCGTCACGGCCGATGGCCGGGCCGACCACCATCACCGACGTGGCATTGAGACGGCCACGCTCGATCAGGTCGCGAATGGCGCGGTTGACGCCGGGGCTGAGTCCGTAATCGTCGGCGCACAGCCAGATCCGGCGCAGCGGCGCGGCGTCGTTCATTCGGCGGCGGTCCTCTCGCTGGCGCTTGCGCCGGTTTCCGCCTCGATACGTTTGACACTGTGTTCAGCCACGAAATAGATCGGGCGGGCTTTCAACTCCGACAGAATCTTTCCGATATATTCCCCGACGATGCCGATCATGATGAGCTGCACGCCGCCAATGGTCATCAGGCCGACCACCAGCGAGGGATAGCCGGGAACCGATTTTCCGTCGACCCAGGTTTCCCAGAGGATTGAAAGGCCGAACAGGAAGGCGACGGAAGCGAGTGCCACGCCGAGCAGGCTCGCAAAACGCAGCGGCGCCACCGAGAAAGACGTAAGGCCTTCGATCGAAAGCCCGACCAGCCGGCCGGGGCTGAAGGTGGTGACGCCGTGCGCGCGGGCCGCAGGTTCGTAGTCGACACGGATCTGGCGGAAACCGATCCAGCTGGCGAGGCCCTTGAAGAAGCGATTGCGCTCGGGAAGCTGACGCAGTGCCGCCGCGGCGCGCGGCGACAGCAGGCGGAAGTCGCCGGCATCTTCGGGGATTTTCTGCCGGGCGCCCCAATTGATCAGTGCGTAGAAGCCGCGCACGGCGACCCGCCGCAGCAACGATTCGTTGTCGCGATGGGCTTTGGCGGTATAGACCACGTCGTAGCCGCCATCGATCCAGTGGCCGACAAGCTTCTCGACCAGATTGGGCGGATGCTGACCGTCGCCGTCCATGAACAGGACCGCGCCGCGCCGCGCATGGTCCAATCCTGCCATCAGCGCGGCTTCCTTGCCGAAATTGCGCGACAGCGACACCACCTGAACGTCAATCGCGTCGGCGCCAAGTCCGCGCGCAATACTGAGCGTGGCGTCGGCACTGCCGTCATCGATATAGACAACCTCGCAGGGCAGCCCGTAGCGCTGCCGCAGCGCTTTTGCCATTTCACCAAGCCGCGCGTGCAGCAATGCCAGCCCGGCCGCCTCGTTATAAAGCGGTACGACGATCGACAGTCCTTGCCCCGCAGCCGTCGCCGCGGTGGTTGTTAGGCCAGAAACATCCGTGCCCAGCATCATCGATCAGGTTCCAAACCGCCCACATGGGCAGCATATGCTACTCGTTGCTTGCTGTCGCAACGATGAACAAGACCACGCTCCGCCTCACCGCCGCAGGAACTCCTCAAGCTTGGCGAACAGCGGATTGTCGCGGTCGAGCACGTAGTCGAGCGACGCCACCGACACCGTCTCGGCGCCATGGGCGCGAAGAAAGCTGCCGAGCGCGTAAAGCTGCATCGGCGGACAGTGCAGCGTCACCATTCCCGACGATGTCGGGCCGCCGAACGGCGACACCACGCCGAAGCGATTATGGGCCTCGGCAAGCAGCGCGGCATCGCATCCCTTAAATCGGGTGCGGACTTCCCGGTATTTGCTGGCGCGGGCCCGGGCCGCAATATGATCCAGGATCACGCGCGCGGTCTCGCGGCCCTCGCTCGACCAGTCAGCCTCCCGCGAGGCCACGAGGTTAGCCTGGCTGCGCAGGATCACGCCGTCGTCGAGCACCTTGAGACCGTTGGCGGCAAGCGTGGCGCCGGTCGTCGTGATATCGACGATCATTTCGGCCGTTCCTACCGCAGGTGCACCTTCGGTCGCGCCGGCGCTCTCGACGATCCGGTAGTCGACGACGCCATGGGACGCAAAGAAAGTCCGGGTGAGATTGATGTATTTGGTCGCAACCCGCATCCGCCGGTTATGCTGCGCGCGAAAACCGGTGGTGACGTCGTCGAGATCGGCCATGGTGCGGACATCGATCCAGGCCTGCGGTACGGCGACCACGACATTGGCGCTGCCAAAGCCGAGGTTATGAATCAGCGCGACGCGCTTGTCGGCGTCGACGATGCTTTCACGCACCAGATCTTCGCCGGTGACGCCGAGATGCACCGCGCCGCGCGCAAGCTGCGAGGCAATCTCGCTCGCCGAGAGATAGGCGATCTCGACATTGTCGAGCCCGCTGATGGTGCCGCGATAGTCGCGGGCGCCACGCGGCTTCGCCAGTGCAAGTCCGGCACGGGTGAAGAACGCCTCGGTGTTTTCCTGCAGCCGGCCTTTCGACGGAACCGCGAGAACGAATGGCGTCGTCATGACGGGCTCCCGCGCAAGCCGGTTGCAGCCGGCTTGCGGCCAAGCTGCGTCAAGGCTTCGATCCAGACCGAAAACCCGACGGCGGGGATCGGCGTAGCGGCCCCAAGCTGAGTCATCAGTCCATCATAGCGCCCGCCCGCCACCAGCGGCTCGACACCATTGCCCTTGGCGTGCAGTTCGAATTCGAAGCCGGTATAATAGTCGAGGCCGCGCCCGAACGAGGTCGAAAAGCGTGCCATGCCGGTATCGATGCCGCGCGCGGCCATGAAGCCGACGCGGCTTTCGAACTGGTTGATCGCGGCGGTGATGTTGAGTTTGGTATCGGCGGCCAGCGCGCGCAACCGCGCCACCGCATCGCGCGGATCACCCGCGATCGCGAGGAATCGCTTGATGACGTCAAGCGCATCGCGCGGCAGGGCGCCGCCCTTCAATGTCGACTGTTCGAGGAAGCGATCGGCGATTTCCGAAACCGAGCGCCCGCCGACGTTGGTGGTGCCGGCGATCGACATCAGATCGGTCACCAGCGCCAGCGCCGCCTTGCGGTCGGAGCCGGCAAGGGCGGCGAGCACACCTTCGTATTCGTTGCGGCTCGATCCGGTCGCAAGCGTGAGCCGTTCGAGATCCTGCTCCAGGCTGATCTTGCGGTTGAAATCCTTGATGAGCCGCCGCCTCCACACCGGGTAGAGATCGAGGGCATCGATCAGCGCGATGAACAGCGCCACATCTCCGGTGCGAATTTCGACCTCGGTCAGCCCGAACGCGTTGGTGGCCTCAAGCGCCAGCGCAAGCATTTCGGCGTCGGCTGCGGCGCGATCCTGCCGCCCGAAGGATTCGATACCGGCCTGCAAAAATTCGCTCGGCCGACTGCCGCGGTAACGAAATACCGGCCCGAGGTAGCAGAAGCCGGCAGGCTGGCCGGCGCGGCTGGAGGCGAGATAATCTCGCGCCACTGGAATAGTGAGGTCGGGGCGAAGGCACAGTTCCTCGCCGCTGGCATCGGTCGTGAGATAAAGGCTTTTCCGGATGTCCTCGCCCGAAAGGTCGAGGAACGGCTCGGCAGGCTGCAGGATCGCCGGTTCGGCCTGGACGTAGCCCGCCTGGGCGAACGACAACAGCAGAGCATCCGCCCATGCGGCGGGTCCGGTCGCACGAGGGGCGGCGGTCAGGGTCATCTCGAAGTCCAAATATCCAGAAAATGGGTGCTAAAGCTTCAGCCGGCGCAGCCCCTTAGCATGGCTGGCGCCGGGTTTCGACCTGGATCGGCCAAGTGTCTTAATCAAGTGCCTTAATAACAGGCCAAGAGAACAGGCCAAGAGAACAGGCCGAGAGAACAGGTCAAGGGATCGCTGGTTAAGGCCGCAGCCTATCCGCCTGTCCCGCCATCGGTCCAGTCGCCGAGCGCCGCCTGCACCAGCGCCAGCGCCGCCACCGCGGCGGTGTCGGCCCGCAGAATCCGTGGTCCCAGGGAAAGCCTCAGGGTTCGCGGCTGCCGCAGCAGGATAGTGCGCTCTTCCTCGGCAAATCCACCTTCGGGGCCGATCAGGACATCGATTCCGGTCGAAGCCGCACGGTCGCTTCGCAGAGCTTGCAACGGATCCGTGACGTCTGCGGCCTCGTCGCAGAAAACAAGCAGGCGCTGCCCCTCGCGCTGCGCCAGATAGCGATCGAGCGCGACCGGCTCGGCCACATCGGCGATGCTCAGGATGCCGCATTGCTCGGCAGCCTCGATGACATTGGCGCGCATCCGCTCGCCGTTGATCCTGCTGACCTGGGTGAAGCGGGTCAAGACCGGTTGCAGCGATGATGCTCCCATCTCGACCGCCTTCTGCACCATGTAGTCG
>Ga0209438_1000045_pt1 | contig 30963 bp, 57 predicted proteins | sample GraSoi_2013_20cm_FD_185825 | JGI IMG/M metagenome (GOLD analysis project Ga0209438, IMG submission 185825) | Grasslands soil microbial communities from the Angelo Coastal Reserve, California, USA - Sample 9_17_2013_20cm (SPAdes) (version 2) | ecosystem: Environmental > Terrestrial > Soil >...
ACACAGCGGTTCGTCGTTGAGAGCGATGACCTCGGCCTGTGGGGGATCTGGGACACCTCCCAGCACACCTTCACCTCGCAGGGGACTCCCGTCAGGGCGTGGGCCAGGATCATGGCTGACGCGCTGAACGAACGAGGCCAGGTGCAGTTGGAGTGTGCCAGCTGTGGGGCGACGGACCTCAATCCCGCTTGCGCGGCTGGTGCTGGGTGGCGCCTGGTGCTGGGAAAGCTTCGCTGCCGCCCTTGTGCGGGGGTCTTCCCCGCTTGGATGCGTCGCTCGTTCTGAGTATCGCTCCTTCATCCGTTCGTCTGCCTAGGTGGCTACCAGGGCGGCCCCCGAGGGCCGCCTAGGGGGTTCGAATCCCCCCTTGGGCACTGGACCACTTGACAGCTCTCCGGAGCCGTGAGACGGTCCTTCTGGCAACACCAACCGATTCACCTGAATGCCAACCTTCGGGAATGTCAGGGAGCGGAAGGGGTTGACAGACCAGCCGGAAGCTGAGAGGCTAAGGCTAGCAAGAACCACCCGGGGGATACCGGGAGGGTAGCGGCTCAACCGCAGCCCGGAGGTTGGCTTAACGGCTCTCTGAAGGCAGCGACAGAACCTTGAAAACTGAATAGTGAGTCGTGTGTGAGCCGGACGAAGTTGTCCGCAAGGCTCCCGTTGCTACTGCGCTCCTTGACCCTCGGCGGGATGCCGAGAGAGGTGAAGCGAACTCTAGGGCGGCCAGCCAGTTCACACACCATGATCTTTCTTTCCCTTAGATGGGGCCTTGAGGCTTCGGCCGACTGGGTTCCATCGGGTGGTGAGCGGCGGTTGGGGGCGACTGACCTTTCATCCGTTCTCCGCCCGGGAGCCAGCCCTTTGGGGCTGGCCCTTAAAAAAGGGAGAGATCATGCTCTACTACAAGGCCACTAGGCCCGACGGGACCGATTTCCACACTGGAACGGTCTCCTTCCGGGTGGGGGAGAGCCTTCCCGTCAAGCCCGAGCTTGACTCGTACGAGTGCTGCACGGGGCAGGTTTTCCACGCCTCCGACACCCCCTCGGAAACGTTGATCGGCTGCTCATGGCCGTGTCGGCTGTTCAAAGTGGCGGGAGATCCCGTGGCCCAGAGTGATCACAAGTTCGGATTCCGGACTTTCCGCGTCGTGCGTGAAATCGAGAGCTGGAGAGCCCTCGGGCCCAACGGCAAGGCGGTTGCAGCGATGATCGAGCGCTGCCGGGAGGTAACCCCGGATCATCTTGACCGGTTGGGTCGCATCGATCACCCATCCCTTGATTGGGGCTCGGTCACGATGGGCACGGTTTGGGAGGCTAGCGCTTTGGCGGTCGAAACCGGAGCCCGGCTTGCAGCCGCGCTCGCAGCCCAGGATGCGGCACGGGACGCGGTTAGTGAAGCGATGTGGGACTTCCATCCGAGGCGAAGGGCCTGGGAGCAAGGCAGCACCGCAGTCGTAAACGCTGTACGAGCCCTCGTCGTCAAGGACCTGATCCCGGTCACGTACTTCAACCTCATGCGCGGACCCTGGGAGTCCGTCACGGGAGCCCTGTAATACCTCATCACAGCAGGCAGCAAGGGGAGAGACCATGAACGAGCAGCAGCAGGTAGCGTTTGAATGTGGAGTCGCCGAGGATGACGTCGTGTGGTGCGACGTGAACGGCTGGACCATCGATGGCATGGCGTGGCTGGATTGGCACTTGAGCGTTCTCGAAGATCAGTGACCAGCGAGAGCTACCGGGTTCTTCATCCGGTGGCTGTCGCGGCATCACTGCCGAACAAAGGGAGAGATCATGAACGAGCTGCAAACAAGTGGCTACAACCTCATCATGGATGAAGTCCGTCAGGACGACATCGAGCACGACCCGTGGGGCACCGCGACGACATGGTTGTTCGCCATGGCCGACGTGGTGTGGCTCCGAGAAGGCGAACTCCTTCCGGAGTACGGCCCTTCTCCGATGGGGCTCACGGAGTCGGCGATCACCGAAACCCATGCCGGTGAACGAATTCTGCGCATGTACGACGATGAAGACATTGATCGCGACGACATCAATGCAGCGTACGCCGTGCTGTCCCGGTTCGCCGACATGGCAACGGCGAATGGACGCGGATACTAGGAGTGACTAGCCAGAGCCATTCTCGGACCCCTTTGGGGGTCCGGGGGTTGTGGCAGCATCACTGCTGACGGTAACAAGGGAGAGATCATGAGTGAAAACTTGGGCACCATATGGGTTTGCCGGTGCTGCATGTTGCAGCACGCCAATGGCGAACACTGTGGCGACGCGGAGTACCACGGAGACCAGCCGGAACCGCTCTGCTTGATCGAGTGGCCGAACACGATCACCATGGGGGATGGCGGATGCGAGTGTGACACCAACTCATTCAGTTGGAGCTGGTGTGACGGGTGCGGCAGTTGGTTGGGCGGCGAACGTCATGCGATGACGCTGTGGCGAGAGGATGTGCGATGAAGTTCGAGTCGTACGTCATGCCGAACAAGCTCATCGAACCAGACAAGCTCATCGCCATGGGTGGAGAACTTGACTGGGATGGGTTCTACTACCGTATCGGTTGGCAGTTCATGGCCGGATACGACATGGAGCGAGTGAACATACGAACCCGAGACGACGATGCTAATTTGATCCTGGCGATAGCCCGGATCGACGGCAAGGTCGTAGCGGTAACCACTCAGGTCCGTGCCGGACCAAAAGAATGGGGTTGGGAGTGACCAAACAGTGAGCGGACGGCCCGAAGGCCGTCCGTTGACTAGGCATCACTGCCTGAGACAAGGGAGAGATCATGAAGAGTCTTGAGGACATCAAGGCGGCCCATGCCGCCGGTGGTGGACACTGGTTTGATGATTCCACCATGCGGCTCTTCCAGTCGCGGATCATGAACACGATTCACGATGACGGCTTCGGTGGCGCCTACTTCGTCTCTTCGGAGCGGCACGCCACAGACACGTACGTGTCAAAGCGCCGGTACAGCGTTCGCCACATCGACTCCAACGGTGCGGTTGTGACCGTGGGAGAGTTCATGCAGCACGACTCGTCCCGCGAGGCGTTCAAGGCGATTGAAGGGCTGATCTGATGATTGACGGCATCCTCTTCGGGGCGTTCTGCGTAGGCATAATCTACGTGCCCTACAAGCTCATCTCCATCGTCGTCAAGTCCTTCCGCAAGCCGAGGCACTGATGATGGATTTGGAGAGCGCAGAAGACGATATAGCGACCCTCCTCATCGATCCGTACGAGCGTCATGGACGGTTCGACAGTGAGGCAAACCTCATCCTGCCGGAGTGGTGGGAAAACTGAACGCCGTTCAGTCCAGAGCGTCAAGGGAGAGACCGTGAGGGAATACATCGGGGTCTTCACCGTCATGGACGATGAAGAGTTTTTCAGCAGGAACGGGACCGACCTGCTCCTGCTGGTCGTGGTGGACACCCAGACCGCAGCTGACAACGTCGTGAACCGGCTCCGGCAGGCCTACGGCGACACCAAGGCTTTCACCAGAAGGGTGTGACCGGTGGGGCAGACCGTGAAGTTCGCCAGGGCTCGCCTCGCAAGATACGGCGGCCGAGTGACGTTCATCTACACCGGAACGCATACAGTCCGTTCCGGTGTAGGGATTGTGAAGGTTTCGCGATGACGTACGGCATCCTCGTCCATTGGACCGATGAAGACGGCGCCGAGCGCTGGCACATCTGCAAGGGGTACAACAAGCGAGATGCGTCCACGGTGTACAACATGTGGGCGGAGCACCAGACTCCGTATGTAAAGAAGATCCACGAGCTACAGACTCTAGGCGTAGAATGTCTGTGACCACTCAGAGCCTCCGGCCTACAGGCCGGAGGCTGTGACGGCATCACAGCCGACAGCAAGGGAGAGATCATGATTGAGAGCAAGGCGCTCGATGCCATTGAACCGGCTCGCGAGGCGATTGAAATAGGTCGCAGCCATGGCTGGCACTACGCTGACCATGTGCAGGATCAGGGCGGAGACTTTTGGAAGACTCCGGAAATCCCTCTCCAGTTCAGCAGCGTTGGTAATTCCTATCTGGATGGTCACCGCGATGGAGTGTATGACTGGCTCTCGGAGGGCCAGGACTGGTACATCTTCGAGGAGGGCGACTGGAACGCCTCCGAGGAAGAGGCGAACTGGCACACCTCCGACGATGACTACCTAGAGGATGAATGCCATGACTGATGAAAAGCCGTGCGGGTGGTTCAAGCATGAATGGACCGCGTGGCACTACCTACACGGCAACCTGAAGTTCCGCACGTGCTCCAAATGTGGACGCACGCAAACCAAGTGAGTGACCCTGTTCGCCCCCAGTCGGAAGCCTGGGGGCGTTCACCTTCCACTCACGGAAGGAATTTGTCCCCCGTGCCGCTTCGGGGACTCGAAAAGGGAGAGATCATGAACGATGAACTCTGCAATGAGCCGAATTGTGGCGTCTGCGTCCGACAGGATGTCTCCGCGTGGGACGACGAGTACGCCCGACTGGTTACCTACGTCGGTGATTACGTCGTCCTTACGGCGGTCGCACCCGAGCTTGACTCAGCGGTGGGCCTCTTGACCATCCTCTCCGGGGGCTTCATCCCGGAGTTCCTGACGATCGTTGGGTACGTCGGCGGTGGTAGCATCGCTGAGTCCAACGGGTCCGTGACCGAGTGTGAGTTCACTCGCTTCGCTCTGCGTCATGACGATTTTGACAAGGGGGTTGACGTGCACGATATGATCGTGGAAGGTGTAGAGAACCGCCTCATCGAAGTCGAGCGCATCCTGAGCGAGGAAGAGATGAACGCCCAGTTCGACGAGGGAATCATCTTCGCATCCGAGTAGGTCCACCGAGCTACAAAGCAACCAAGGGAGAGGTCATGATTGAAATCACACTTGACTCAGCCATTGAAGCCGTTCGTGCGGCTGTCGACGAGAAGGGCAAGTATTACACCTACGCCCCGGTCTCGCTTAGCGTCCATGGGGCCGTCGGCTGCGTCTACGTTCACGACGGGGCGCCGTCGTGTGCGGTTGGGCACGCCATGGTCAATCTCGGCGTTCCGATCCACCTGTTCACGGAAGAGGACGAATTCGGCGTCGGCCTCAACGTTGATACCGACGCCTGCGGCCTCCTCGCCGCGCTGGCGAGGGACGGCGAACTGAGCATGCCCCTCGACGCCGAAGAGGCCGATCAGATCGTCACCTTCCTGGCGGCGGTGCAAGACAAGCAGGATGACGGTCGTCCCTGGGGCGAAGCGCTTCAGTACGGCCTGGACAAGGTCGGCAAGTAGCGAGAGTGCCACGCCTTCGGGCGTGGCTCTTTAAGTCAGTGCGGATGTGGGGACTCTCCCCCCCTTGCCCGTACTGGCCTATGGAGCCACGACGAATGATCGTGTTCCACCATGGGAGAGGTCATGAGAAAGTTCAACGTGAACGACCGTGTTTACGTCAGCGCCCAGCTCAATTGGGACGCCACGGTCCAAGAAGATTCGCCCCAGGTGAGCGCTCACGGCTGGACCGGCACGATCACCGACGTTTGGGACGATGACTACGGGGTTCTCCTTGAGAACGACCCCTGGCATCGGCCCGCCTGGTTCTCCCAAGACGAACTCCGGTCCCTGAGTGAGTGGGATTCTTGGGTGTCTGACGTGATCGCCGGTCGACTCGATGTCGATGTGAGCGACTTCGACATCGAGTCCTACAAGTGAGGTCCGCCATCCGTGGCGCGGTGGTTGCCGTGGCTCTTGTAGCCACGGCACTACTCTACTGCCAGGCGGAGAAGAACAGCCCCCAGGGCCCCCCGCAGGGGCCCGTGGTACCCAGCGCCCAGGCACCCGCTCCCATGCCCTCACAGAGCGTTCTGGGCACCGCGAAAGGCACGCCATGAGCATCAACATCACCGGCGAGATGGCCTTGGCCGCTCTCGAAAAGGTTGTCGAACAGCGCGGCGAGAACTACCGCTACACGGGGATCCACTACAGTCCCGAATCCCCACTGACGAGTATGTTGTGCGTCTACGTCCAAGAGGACGAGAGAGGGAACGAGGTCCCAGGCTGCGGCGTTGGTTTCGCGCTCATCAACATGGGCGTCCCGATGGATGCGTTTTGCGAACTGGGCATCAACTCCGGCACCTCCGCCGAGGATGCCCTGACCGAACTCGGGGACGAAGGCTACGTCGATAGCGTCAGCGACGAGGCCGTGGCCATCTTCTCGGATTTCCAGTACCTTCAAGACCCCGGCTACATGGAATACGGCGAAATCCTGAAGTCCATCAAGCGCAATCTTCCTGGCCGCATCAGGCGCTTCCGTTAACGACCGCCGAAAGGAGAGCCCATGGCGGTACCCAGTCGGTCGAAGCAGATCGAAGGCGTTGCCCGATTCCTGGAAGATCCAGCGAACGAGGAACGCACCGTAGGCGAGGTTGCCAAGCTCATCATCGACGGTATCTACGACATGTGGACCGCCGATCAGACCCAAGTGCCGTTCCCGCTCATCGTGGGCAAGGCGTTCAAGACCCCCATGGCTGCCAAGGTGTATCACGTGGCCTGGATCGGTGAGCGCTGGGTGAACCACACCATGGAGCGGGCAGTCTGGGTCGTTGCGGCCGACAGCGAGTACGGTACGTTGCAGCCCTATGACTCCCCGTTGTGGAGTCTGGTTCTTCCATCCAACGCAAAGGCTGGAGCCCCAGGCTCCAGCAAGGATGGGTGGAAGGCGGGCGACATCGTGTCACACAGCCAGGGTTCGTATCGCTACGAGGTACTTGCGGTGGGCGACAAGTGCAATCTCCTCCGCCGCATCGGCCGAGACGACGTACAGTCCGAGCCCAGCTCGATGCTGGAGAAGTACTACCGGAGGGAAAAGAAGTGACGAGCCCTTCCAACGAATGCATTGAGGTGGCTGAGTGATTAACGTCCTGGCGTGGCTGGTGTTCTTCGGGGCGCTCGGCGTGGCGTACTTCGCTGAGCGGTACCGAGGCCAGCGCGACTCCCTTAGGGTTCAGGTCTCCGAGTTCGAAGTGTGGATCGATGAAATCATCGAAGCACTAGAGAATCAAAACGAAGAAGAGGGAGACGGGAAGATTGACTCCCTCGTCTCCCAAGTGAACAACGCATGATGGTTCGGCAGGGCCTAAGGGCCCTGCCGGTTCCACCTTACGTTAGTTCTCGTAGTGGTTGGACGCGTCAGCCCTGGACGCCGCGTTGGAGCGCACTGTACGGCTCCCTGTGACGTCCGCATTGGGGTCGTAGTCCTTGCGCCCGAGCTGCTTCTGTAGGGCCACCACAGCCCGCTGGGTGCGCTTCTTGGCCGTCTCCTCGGTCACATCGAAAACCTCGGCGAGCATCGGCATGGTGTAGTGGTGCCTGTAGTGCAACACCAAGAGGTTGTACGTGTCGACGTCGAGCCCGTCACAGGCAGACTTAACGTCGGCCAGTTCGGCAATGCGGTCTCCGGTGCGATTCGCCTGGACCTTGGCGGTCGGCTGTCCGTCTCCGTGTAGGCCGAAGCTCTGCCAGTTCTCGTACTCGAACGCGTCCGCAAGTAGATCGCGGAGCTTGGGGATGGTGTAGCGGAATAGATCCTCGGGGGAATATCCCTCGACCGCAGCCTTCTCCTTGGCGCAGTAGATCGTCGCTTGCTTGCGTAGCACGGCGGCGATGCGGGCTTCCCATCCGTCGCCCTCTTGGACGACCTGGGAAAACCAGGACTTGTTCTCGTACATGTGGACCCAGAGGTGCCCCTCGGTGTCCTCCGAGGTGACATACGACGGGAAGGAGCGAGAGACTGAGGACGCAACGTCCTTGACCAGCCTGCGCATGCGGGTGTAGTCCAGATCGGCCATCAGTATTTGGTTCCGTTCAGGTGGAAGCCACGATCGGTGGCGATGATCAGTTCGGGGTAGACGCGCTTACCATCATCGCGAAGTAGGCCGAAGCTCATGGTCCAACTCACGGACCCATCCTTGACGTAGGTGGCCTTGACCGGGTCCATGAGGGACCCGAGGTTCATCGTGAATCGAGGGCTCACCTTGCCCTCGTAGCCAAAGGCCCGGGTAACCAAGCCTGGCTGGTGAGTGTGGCCGAACACAAAGCTCTTGTCACTCCCGTAACGCTTGGCGAACTTGGTGTCCCAGGCAGACAAGGTCGCAGCGTAACCGGGTGCTTCGTGGCCGTGGATGGCGTAGACGTTGGTCCCGATACGGATCGGTCCACGCTCGTACGACCACGACTTGCCAAGCTTGAACAGGCTCTCCATCGAGAGGCAGTCAAGGCTCGATAGAGCGGGAGCGTACTTCTGGATGAAGTCCTCTAGCCGCTCATCGTGGTTGCCTCGCAGCCAGATGCGCTTAGCCTTAGGGGCGAGGCTGACGATGGGCTCTAGGAACTTCTCGCGGTAGCTAGTGATGTGCTTCTGAAGGGTCGGGGCGTAGGCCCCGGCCGTACCAACAGACCAGCGAGAGACCTGTGGGAAGTCGATGCCATCGCCTATCTGCACGATCTGTTCCGGCTGAATGTCTTTGATGACACGAAGCAGCTTGTCCACCATGAGCTGGTCATGATAGGGCCACTGCACGTCGGGGACTAGCAGCGTCGTTTTCATAACTGAACCCTACCATGATATGTGATGGAATTGTGGAAGCGATCGATCGGGGATAGCCGTAAGATCCTCCGGTCCATCCTTGCGTAACGTGCAGGATGGACCACACAGAGTGATGTGACCTACGTCACATCCAAGCCGGGAACAAGACAGCATGATCGAAACGTTGCTTCTATAGCGACGCGAAGTTGCGAGCGACACCGACCCCTCGGGAGGGGTCGCCATAGCAGCTCCTGCAAGAGCTATGTCTTCAGTGAACTGGGGTGGCCAGAGGGCCACTTGACCCATCTCTACGCAGCCCCCCTTGGGGGGGTCTGCTCTACGAACGGATGAAAGATGGGAAACGGCATCCACGACAGCGTTTACACTGGCAACACTTCTTACAAGGCTTACATTGATAGAGCCTGGACCGAGCAAGCAGCCTGCTTGAACGTTGATCCAGAGAAGTTCGAGGTGACGCTCGTCTCCGAGATGGAAGACGGGGACATCCCCACCTTGGAGTGGTTCAGGATCCAGAAGTCCAGGTTCGTTGACGCCGAGACCATCTGTGGATCTTGCCCCGTGAAGAAGATGTGCTACGACGAGGCCAAGTCTCAAGACTTCATGTGGACATTCCGCAGCAAATCGCCTCTCGGCCTTCAGCTTCATCGCATTGAGCAGCGAGTGAAGAACGGTACCATCTCCCCCGACGTGTCGGTCGAGGGCGTCAGAGACCTTCTGTACGGCCAGCGTGGGCACTGTAGGAACGGTCACGAGCTGACCAAGGAGACTGCCGTACGATCTAGTGACGGTCGTCTCCGCTGTAAGGAGTGCAAGAAGGGCCAAAAAGAACGGGCCGCTCAGCGTGCTGCCTGACCAGGCCGTGCTACACTGGTACTAGAAAGCATCGAAGAACAGGTCTACCCTCACCCCCCCAAAGGGGGGTGAGGACTAGGTTCGATACCTAGAGATGCACGTAGGATTCTGTTGAAGTAGGAGCCCTTAACCAGCTCCTCGCCGGGCAACCCGGTCGGTCTACACCAGGACCGATACGATCGGAGTTGGGGTGGATGGCTACCACAACGCCTAAGGATGCAAGGGCCTTCGCGGTCGGTCCGGACTGCAAGCCACCAACAACCTCCACCGGAGGGTAAGTGAACTTCCTACCGCAACACCTATCGTTCAGCTCCCTAAGCTCATACGAGAGCTGTCCTAGGCAGTGGTACTTGGCGCGAGTGCGCCATGCTGAAGAGCGACAGACCTGGTTCTTCCCGATAGGTTCGGCTGTCCATGCCTCGATTGAGAGCTATATAGCTTCGGGCGTGGTTCCGGACTTCGAAGGAATCTTCTATCCGTTGGTTGTTCAGCAGATGCAGATTGACCCAGACGACCTGAACTGGTTGGCTGGCGGCCCCAAGGATGATCCCTTCATCAGGGACAAGGCAGTGCAGCTAGGCAAGGACTGCGTAGAACGGGCTGTGACGTTCCTTGAGGATGTCACGGTGCATGAGGTGGAGTACGATGCTACCGGCATGCTGCCAGGCTGCGAGGTGCCCATCAAGGCGTTCGTAGACATCCTTGGGGAGCACAAGAAGCACGGCCCCGTGATCGTGGACTGGAAGTCTTCGGCGTCCAAGCCGAAGACCAACCTTCAGCTTGAGGTGTACCGAGCCCTACTGTCCAACCAGGGCATGCAGCGCTACACCACAGGGCTGTGGGCGATGCTTCGACCAGGGACCAGCAAGGCTCGTCCCGTGGACCTTTCATCCGTTGATCCGAGCGCTCTAGGCGCTCGGTTCCAGAAGTGCTACGATGACATCAAGGCGCGCATCTGGAAGACCAACCACTCGTTCGACTGCAACTTCTGCATTCAGCAAGATAACTGCCTGTTGGTCGCAGGGCCAACGGAGAGGGCGAACTTCTATGACCGAGCAGTCGAAGATGGGTTCCCGTTCTGAGCAGGAAGAGCTGAAGTACTCCTTCACCGCGTCCGTAGGGTACAGCGCGCAGGTCGACCTCATCGCAGACGGCTGGGTTAACAGCCTCGAAGAGTGGGAAGGACTGTCTACCGCCCGTCGCGAAGACATTCTTAACCGCATCCTGTTTAGGTTCGCGGAGGATAGCGTAGAACTCTACTGGGAAAAGGCGCAATGACTACAATCACCTTCCGCATCCCGAGCAAGGCCCATCAGTACGGTTACGCCGAGATCAGCTACCAAGGTGGTGACGATCTCCCGAGTCCCGAACAGCTCGCCAGCGACTACATGGACTACGTCGTCCGCTTCCAAAAGGCCGAGCTTGCGGCGAAGCCGAAGCGCACTGACTCCCGGCTCGTTGATGACGCGTTCAAGGAGGGCGACCCGACCGTCACCGACGGTCCGCCTCCCACCGCGCCAGACGCCGCTGAATCCGTTGACGCTAAGGAACTCATGCGTACCATGCTGGGCGCTCACGTCGTCTCCGAGACTCCCGCTCCGTGGGACGGGCAGGGGGAAGTCCCTGCCGAACTTCAGCCGAAGCCCTGGCAGAAGGGCGCCCGCAAGGCGCCCGCTGCTGACCTGTTCGACTAGACTCAACAACAAGCATCGATCAAAGGATTCTCGGAATGAACATGGACGACCTTCTCGCCCCGTCTGGCGACAACATCAAGCTGAGTTCCCTCGCCGTGGGTGACAAGCTTCAGGGCGTGCTGATTCGACCGGTCGCCGTCCTGCCGGACACCGACTTCAAGACCAAGGAGCAGAAGAAGTCCAAGAAGGGCTCGCTCCTCTGGCAGTTCCGGCTGAACCTGGAAATCGATGGCGCTCCGAAGACCGTGTACCTCCCCGGCGGCGCCTACTGGGAGACGCTGAACGCCTTCAAGGCGGCTGGGATCCGGTCCTTCGACGACACTGAGGGCGGCGTCTGGGCCATCAAGCGGATTGACGACACCCCGCCCGCCACCGCCGGCTTCGCCCCCCGCAAGAACTGGCAGGTCAAGTTCGTCGCGGCTGCTGCGTAACAAACGTTGTGAAGTGGCGGGCCTTCGGGCCCGCCCTTCCAGTCGGAGGGAATCATGGGGCGCCAGTACGTCAACGTGGAATGGTCGGCGATCGTCTCTCGCCACAATACGGAACAGGATGAGATCGACGACTTCCTGTGGGAAGACTTCGTGAAGCGGGTCTGGAAGATCGCGGCCGAAGACAAATACAAGGGGATCCACCTCGAATGAAGGGGGCTAGTGGAATGATGCCAGGACCCAAGGGCGACTTGGAGGCGGACGCCATCGTCCTTCTTCGGTGGGGCTATCCCCTGGAAGAGGTTGTCCTTATTTTGGAATCTGCCCGCACTCAACGCGAGGCGTACGAAAAGAGTCTCAGTGAAGAGAATCAGGATCATTCTTGATGTCGCATCCTTCACCTTCGAGGGAGACTTCGAAGAGGTATTGAATGCGATAGAGGGGCAGCGAAAGAAGGACGGCATGGTCACGGTCAACTCTAGCGCTGGGCGAAAGTCGTTCCCCGCCAACCGGGTGATCCTCATCGAGGAGGAAGTATCAAAACCCTAAGCAGGTCGATCACCCGGGGCCTGTCGGCTGGTGCACCACTACCTACGCCGTATCCCCTCTTCGATAAGAACAAGATGACCTTTCGGCGCTCGTCTATGCAGATGATCGCCGGACCGCCCGGGTCCATGAAGACCATCTTCATGCTCAACATCGTGGACCAAATGGGCCCCGGCGTCCCAACGCTGTACCACAGCTCGGACAGCGACGACTTCACCATGGCTACACGGGTCCACAGCATGCGTACGGGGGCCTCTAGCGAGGAGTCCGAACTTCTGGTCATGGGGAGTCCCGCGCTCGCTCAGGCGGCTCTCAAGGACTTCTCTCACGTCAAGTGGTCGTTCCATGCGGCTCCCACCTTGGAGCATATGTGGACGGAGGCCGAGGCGTTTCTGGAGATCCACGGCGAGTACCCCCACCACACCATCATCGACATCCTGATGGACGTTGACTTCGAAGGTGCCGGGGAGCAGAACTACTGGGCTCTGATGGCGGAACTCAAGGTGATGGCCCGTGATCAGCAGACTTCCCTGACGATCGTGCACCACACGTCGGAGAGCAACAAGGCTGGGACTCCGCCCCCTCGGTCCGCCATCATGGGCAAGGCCAACCAGTTGCCGACGTTGATTCTCACCCTATGGGGAGACGCCTACGCTGGCACCCTGGCCGTTGCCACGGTGAAGAACAGGTTCGGACCGCAGGATGCCATGGCCAAGCGGTGGTTCACGCTGGCCGCCGACCCCGGCATCTGCAAGATAGAGGAGAAGGACTTCGCTGTAGAGAACTTCGCCGACCTGGAAATCGAATTCGATGACTGACTCCGACCAAGTAGGAGACTGACATGGCGCCGTGGAACCGCGACGAGGACAACAACTCGGTCTACGAGATGACCGAGGAGGAGAAGAACCCCGACTACTGCTACACCCACGACACGATCTGCCCGCCCGAGGAGGATTGATGGCATTCGGAAGCACGGGAGAGCCGGAGCCCACTGGGGACGAGAGTGACGAAGAACTGTAAGGACTGTGGACCGGGCGCCCTCAAGCGCCCGGCTCCGCACCCCGGACCGCGCTGCGCAACACACCATAGAGAGCGCAAGAAGGCGGCTAGAAGCGCCGCACACGAGTCCCGCGTAGGGAAGGTCTACGGCCTTAAGCCAGGCCAGTACGAGGCCATCTACGAGGCCCAGGACGGCTGTTGCTACATCTGCACGAGAGCCGTTGGCAAGGCTAAGAAGCTCTCAGTGGACCACGATCACAAGACTGGCTACGTTCGTGGCCTTCTGTGCACGACGTGCAACAACATGTTGGGCCATGCCAGGGATGAGATATCCTTCTTCGGCAGGGCCGTCGACTACCTGACACACCCGCCCGCCCAAGAGGTGGGCGTCTGGGCTAGACCGGAGGTCGTTGTTGCGAGAACAAAGGAGATCGAGAACTGACTGGCCGACCTTCTACCTTGGCCCGGTGCTTGTCCACTACGGTGGCGAACCGGTGGAGGACGGTCGGGGGTGGCACGCCTACCTTTGTCCGTTCCACAAGGAGGGAAGCAAGTCCGCCTCCATCAACACCACACTTCATGTCTTCGTCTGCCACGGGTGTGGCATGAAGGGAAACGCCGTACAGCTCATCATGAAGTGGGAGAACAAAGCTTATGCCGATGCTCTCAAAATCGCAGAGGGTCTTGCTGGAGAGGGCGACTCTCCAGTACGCGACACACGTGGATCTAGCCGAAGAGTATCTGGCCGGGCGGGGAATCGATCTGGAAGCCGCGCGTTCAAGCGCACTTGGCGTAGTGGTTGATCCAGTCCCCGGCCACGAGGGCAGGCAAGGCAGACTCGCCATCCCCTACCTGACCAACGCGGGTCCCGTCAACATGACGTTCCGGTGCATCCGGGATCACTCGTGCAAAGAGCACAAGTGCCCGAAGTACATGAAGCTGGCCGGAGAGCAGACCAATCTGTACGGCGTCCAGTACCTTGATGAAGCGGGTGACTGGATCGCGGTAGCCGAGGGCGAGCTTGACGCACTCAGCAGCAACCTCGCAGGGATCCCCTGCGTGGGGATCCCTGGTGCTGAGAACTGGAAGGACCACTGGACGAACGTCTTCGAAGACTTCACCCGGGTGTACGTCTGGCAGGACGGGGATGCTGCCGGGGAGAAGTTCAGCAAGAAGCTCATGACCGAGATCGGAGCCATTAGGGTTCCGTTCCCTGCGGGCGAGGATGTAAACTCGACACTGGCCAAGCAGGGCGTCCACGCCCTGCGCAAGATGATCCGGAAGTGAGCGCATGATCTACCTGGTGATGAACGAGTGGACCGGGGATCTGGCGGCCGTAACCGAAGTGGTAGCCGCCCACTCCACTCTCCAGCGTGCGGTGGACCACATAGCCAGCATCGCCGAAGACCACGGAGTTCACCTGGAAGATGGCGAGACCAGCATCTACGTGCCCTCGTCGGCTAACAGGTTCCTGACCGATGAGTACTACATCGAAGAAATCAAGGTTGACCATGTCCGGTAAGCACGCGAAGAGCGAAGACGAGAATGACTTCGAGGCCGCAGAGAAGGGCATCCAGTTCGATCAGCAGTGGCGGGAGTCCTTCGACCGAGCCGAGCAGAAGCGTGAGGACGGCGTTGGTGCTTACGCTCCCGACAGGCGGGACTGGGCGGCTCCCAAGCCGCCTGAGCGGAGGGGCAAGTGATCTTTTCCGGAGGCGGGATCGCAATCGAACTCCTCGTCAAGGAATTCCTTGCGATCAAGGCCAACCAGGAAGAGCTGGCCAAGCGGGTCAAGGCTCTTGAAGACGATGTTGCACTCCTCAAGAGTGCTGCCCGACCTGGGGGTGTTCGTGGCTGGTGAGTACTCGCACTACACGGTCAACGAGATGGGCCGCATGGCAGCTCGTGGCGTCTACTTGGCTACCCGCCGCAAGGACGGGTGGTTGTTCACCGAGATCAAGGCTCGCCACGGCAAGATCCGCAAGTTCGTCAACCCGAAGAACGTAACGGATGACAGGGGCGGATACGACATCCGCCTGATCGACAAGGCCAGCGAAGTCTAGAACGCAGAAAAGCGGCCCACCCCCGAAGGGTGGGCCGTTCTCTGTGGGGGCTTACTTGCCGGGGACCTTGAGGAACCGGTCAACCAGGGCATCGACCTGCGGAATGGCCATCAAGCGGGCGGCACCGGCCGCCGCCGCGATAACGCCACCGCCGATAGCGGAAGTCTCCCCAAGCCCGAGCGCGTTCACCAGGACCGGCGCTACGGGAATCAGCGCAAGCAGCGCCTGTGCAGCGGTGCGCAGAGTGCGCACCCATTCGTTCTTCATCTACGCTCCATAGGGCCAGATTCGTTCTATCTGATTAGCGGTGGCATCATCAATGATACCGGTCGGATTGAGCCCAAAGAGGACCTGTATCCCACGGATGTGGGATGTGGTTGACTCGTCAAGCTCCCCGTTGATGTCGCAGCGCAGTACGCGCTGAACGTGTCGAACCGCTTCGTGCTCTTGTTCGTTCGTTGCGGCGATGATGCGACGCGAATACCATGACTTGAGCATCAGGCCCCCATCTTGTCCGCGATCCTATCTACAACTCCTCTGACGCCTGCAACCTCAGAGGCGACGGCTTCGACGTCGGCTCGCTGGGTCACAAGCGATTCCAGGACCTCGATCCTGACACGCAGATCGGTGATGGTTTCAGCCTTTTCTGAGTTGCCAGTCTCCAGCGTTTCGATGCGTACTTGAAGAAGCTCGACGACCCCCACGGCGGTCTCGACCGCCGCCGTGTTGCTCCTTCTCTTGCCCCCGACAAAGCCACCAAGCGCAGCTCCTAGAGCTACGATTACGGTAACCATAGTTCCCGTGTCCAATGTGTTCCCCTTGTTATGAGTCGGCTACCGTTCTCAGTACCACGGTCAGGTGGCCACCCAGCGTGCCGAAGTTCGGGCCAGGGGGAGACAGTTGCTCGAACGTCCAGTCGTCGATGACGACCTGGGTGGTTATGTTTTCGTATAGTTCCTGGTAAAGAACTACGTCGCCTGCCCTTGCCGCAGCCTGGAAGGACTCGAACCTCGCTCTTGCGTAGCCGTCGTATCCGATACTCTGGCCAGTCTTGTCCTGCTCCGAGTCGAACAGTTCGAAGACCTGGGTGATGATGCGCTGACGGAGCACGCCAGGAAGAGTTTTGACCTGCCATCCGTTGAGCACTCCACCCAGCGTGGGATCAGTTCCGGGGCCAAGGGTGAATTGGAAAGCTATCCAGTTCTGTGGTCCGATGGGCTGGGCTATGCCCAGATCCGAGGTTCCGGGGGGTTGAGATGGACCGTAGGTGATGAGCGGGAAGCTTCCCCCGCCTTCGGATAGGACCGTAATGCCGACCGAGCCGGTCAGGGGTATGGGCGTTCTGATGGAGATGAACTTGTACAGCTTGGGCTCTTCCGTGTTGAACCGGATGCGCCCCGTGTTCAAGTATGCATGCGCTAGGAGCACGCTGGCATCCTCTAGAACGGAACCCACGCCCTCTACCGCAAAGACTCTTCGGTTACTTGCTCCGAAGTTGGTGACCGAACTTACCTGACCCTGGCCTACGTAGTAGATATCACGAGCGTAGGCGTAGCGTACGGTGTTGGTGGTCTGCTCCTGTACGGTTACGCCGAGGTTGACCCGGAAGAGTCCGGTATTCCCGTCGTGAGCGTTGGTCGAGCCCACCCACATGAACGTGTCTTCGCCGGTGATGCCGTGACAGCCACCGGTCGGAGTGAACAGCAGCGGACCGTAGGCGATGTTCCCACTACCGTCGATCTGACCGACTCGGAATCCCTTGTTGGTGGCGATGCCGATGAAGCTCTGTACGTAGGTGTAGATACTGTTGATGATCTCGCCGGTCGGCATGGTAGCCGTAACCCCGGCCCATGACAGGAGCGGGATCCCGGTGTTGTCTGCGGTTGCGGTGAACGCGTGGATCTCGGACTTCGTGCCGGAGCTACCGGCGATATAGATAGCTGTGGGTCCGTCCGTAATCGAAGACCATCTCCACGCCGAGTCCTGGTGTGCGTAGATGACTCCACCAGTTGCCCCGCTAGAACTCGTAGGAAGGGCCACTGGAGCCCCGCTAGGCGGGTTGAGCAGCTGGTATACCTTGTTGTCCGTGCAGCCGATTAGGCGGCCCTTCAGCCATTCCAGGGTCCAGTTCGTTTCGGTACCTGTGTAGTACTGTGTGGGCGCCCCAGCGTCCACACCAGACCAGATGCCGTTGGTCCTGCCAAGGAAGTACCGAGAGCCGGTTGACGTCATGTCAAAGATGGTCGCACCACCACCGGCGACAATGCTAGTGGTGGCCGCATCGGTCACCTTGTGCAGATCGTCCCCAGAGGACTGCCAATAGGAATCGACCCCCGAGGGGTCGATGTATCCCTCGACCCGGACGGGAGACTTGCCAGCGTTAGTGAGCTTCAGGGCCGTCTGCCGGAGGAGCTTGAGTTCCCCGGAAGTCCAGCAATCGACGCCAAGGGAGTCCGAGAACCTGACATCGAACTGGTTGTCGTTGTCCGGGTCCTGGTACAGGATGCCCGCTCCGCCGGTGAAGTTCGACTGACTCCGTAGCCACCAGCCTTCCAGGGACTGTTCACCGGGTTCGGCGAAGGAGTCGAACTGTTGCTTGCGGATGGGGGCCATGACCTCAGTGTAAGCCCGCTTGTGGATGTAGTCTCCACCCTGGACTGTGGACAGGAACGGGATCCCCGCAAGGGCGTAGTCGTAGGCGTCGTCGGTCAGTGCGTACGTGGAGTTCGTGAAACCGGTGATCGCAGTAATCTCGTTGGGAATCCGGTTGACTACGTCGTTCATTACACCTCCCGATACCAGCCCTGAATGGTCAACGTCGATCCAGCAAGAAGGTTGGCACCCGTGAGGGTGATGTTAGTGGACGTAAGAATCTGATCGATCTGGGCCAGGGTGCCACCCGCCGTGACGATCCCGGAGTACGTACCAGGGCTGCTGACCGAGCTACAGTTCAACGGGATGAGCTGCCTTGTCGTGTTAGCACCAGCGCCGGCTCGGAACGGAACGGACGGAAGGGCGACGGTGACGCCAGTACCACCGGACCCAGCGACGTTCACCTGAATATAGACAGAGAGCATGACCATCTTGCCGATTTTGAAGTACGACCCGAACTGAGTTGTGAAGGTGGCTGAGCCACCCCCACCCACAGTGGGGGTGTACGTGATCGGGGTGTTGCTCATGTAGTTGCTCAGCATGCCGGTGTTGTCGAACGTGGCGACAGATGAACTGTTGTTCTGCATGTCGAGCGCTTTACCGGTCGAAGTGTTCGGCAGGTTGATGTGCACGCCGTCGACCGAAGTATCACTCGGGGTGAAGTTGGCGAAGCCACCGTTGGTGACCTGCAAAACGGGGATGCCACCACTCTTAAGATCCAGGATCTTGCTGTTCGACGGGGCGCCTGCGGTGGTGGTTACTCCAAAGTGGGACACCACTCCGCTCGTGCTGGGCGAAGAAACGATGAAGGTTCCATCTACCTGAAGACCCTGGGCGGCTACGCGTCGGAGGGTTACATCCTGGATTGCGCTACCAGGACCCCAGAGAGTGTCGCCATTCTCCTTGACGAACCACCGGGCGTTCGCGTCGCCAGTGGCCCTGCCCTCGATCAGGGAGTCCGTAGCGCTAGTCCTGTTGGACCGGATGAGCTGGGAGGTGTCGATCTCACCAGAGAACGTGGTGTTGGTAGTGAACGACTGAGTGCCAGAGAAGACTGGACCACCAGTAAACGACGGGTTGCCGGAGAACACAGGGTTACCGGTGATCGTGCCAGAGATGGGGCCTGTGATAGTGAAGCCCGCTAGCGTCTTGTTGCTCAGCGTCTGAACATCAGTAGTTCCAACAACGTCACTGCCAACAGAAAGGCCATGTACGGCATCAAGGGCGTTCTCATGATTACGCGAATCCCTGTAGTCTCGTGCGGAACTGACGTGGCGCACAAGGGCGCCACCGGTGTGCGAAGTGGCAGAGGTTCCGTCAACGCCCCGGGTGACCGTGAACGTAGTTCCAGCAATGCCGGTAACGTCCACAAGCTCTTCGGTCGGAGTCTCGTAGTCGAGAGCGAGGGTGAACGGGGTCATGTTGGGAAGGCCGACCGCGTCGGTAAGCTGGATCGTGGTGGTCGAGTTGGTGATACCAGCCACCAGGTTCTTCGGCGTGGACGTGCTGGAATAGAAACGGACGGTCATGGTTCCTCTTATCCGTTGAAGGTCTGGTAGGACTCGAAGAGCCTCTGGAGACGCGTACGCTCCTCTGTGAGCCTGCGAGTGTACAGGGCCAGGAAGAACTGCGTCGCGCTACTGGCGGCGCTCGTAGGCACCAGTCCAGCCCTTTCGGTAGCTTCGATGGAGGACTGCTGAAGCCGTCCAGCCTCGTAGGACGGAAGGACTCGCCAGCAAGCACCGTACACAATCATGTCGATGTAGCGCTCAGGGAACCCGGTGACCACCGTGAAGTCATCGTTGTTGTTGGCAAGGGTGTTGGGAGCCTTGGTGTAGGACACTCGGATGTTCCGGCCAGGAACCGTCCGGTTGTTACCGAGGTCAACGGTAATAGTCTTGCCAGTGGGAGTGGGTGTCGGCTTCACTTGTCCGGCAGTAGTGGACGCCAGGGGGTTGAAGCGCCACGAATCCATCGGGAACCAGATGGCAGACGGACCGATGGTGTTCGATGTCACCTTGTATACGTCGTCAACGTCGGTCGGGACGGGGTACTCGTACCGCGCTGCAACGTACGGGAACTCGAACTCGCCGAACACCCACAAGTCTGGATACACACCGTTGATCGTGTCGTTGATAGCTTCTTTGATCCGCTCTCGGGGGAACCGAGGATCGTCAGTGACCAGAGTGCCAGCAGTATGAGAGGCAGGGGTGGTGCCCTCAACACCACGCCCCGTAGAGGGCGTGGTGGGAAGGCCGAATAGAGTTACGGTACCTGCGGTGCGATCGTAGTTCTTGACAAGAAGCATCTCGTCGTCGATCTCGATCAGGCCGCGAGAGAGGTTCACGACAGTCGACGGGTCAACAACGAACGAAGTGTCGGTGGCCGTGATGTCGTTGAGAAGGTACGATACCGAAGCTTGGTCCTTGGTGTAACCGAGAAGCTGTTGCCTCACTCGGTCCACGATGTTGGCGTAAGTGACTGCCACGATCTCTCCTTAGACGAAGAACCCGTTCGCTACGATGGTAGCGCTAGTAGCGCCCCCGGTAGCAAATTCCAGGGTTACGGCGTTGCCCGGAGGGGCAACGACGATGATGGAAATGGTTCCGGATCCGTGAACCGTGGTCAAGGCGAGTCCGGTAAGCGACAGCCGATGAACGACAGTACCGCTGTCCGGGTTCGCGCCGGTTCCAGATACGGTAACCGACGGCGTTGCCGTCGCCGCTAGGGCGACGGACGCTGACATGAACAGTTCGCCGGACCAGACGATACCAGCGGGTACCGTGAGGATGGTCCCTGTGGTGGTTCGACTAGCGCAGGCCATCGCGCCCGTGCTGGGCGTGAAGTTTATCATCAGAACTCTCCCCACACGAGGTTTATGTTCCAGTTTTGGTCGGTGTCGCCAGTTGAAGTCGAGAAACAGATACCCTCGCCAGGGGCGAAGGTGAGAGGCCCGGCCCCGCCAGGGGGAACGACTCGGTAGATGTAGTTGTTGGTGGCGGGCTGAGCCGGAGGCGGAACGGAGAACCATGCGGCCCCAGAGGTAACCGTGGGGTTTCCGAGCCTAACCTCTGCGACGGGGTTGGCGTACGAGCTAATGCGCTTGGCGATTGCGGTAGACGATTGCAGAGTGCCCAGGGTCGCGGACGTGATAAGGAGTCCACGAAGAGATATCCGGGTCGTGCTGGCCCCGCTATCGAGATAGCTGGAGACGGACCCGCCGAGGAGCACCATAGTTTTGCCGCTGAGCAGCGGATTGAAGAGCGACAAGAACACGTTGGCCGCAACGACGCCAGCCATGTCGGCTGTGTTGAATGTGTACGTCCCCGTGTAGGACGGGTTGATGACCGGGTAGTCTGAGACGGAGCCCGACACTACCTGAGTGCCAGAGGGCAGCGCGGTGACAGTGCCGCTGACAGCCTGGGTGCCGGAGGGGATAACGGTTACGGTGCCCGTAACCGCCTGGGTGCCAGAGGGGACCGTGGTGACGGTCCCCGATACCGGGAAGACCGCTGGACTGGTAACGGCTACATTCTGGGTGCCGGAAGGTACGGTAGTGACGGTGCCGCTAACCGGCACGATGGCCGGACTAGTGATGGCTACGTTCTGAGTGCCGGACGGAGTCGTAGTGATGGTGCCGCTGACAACTGAATTCAGGGACCCGTCTGAGTTGATCGACAGGTTCGCGTTGGACGTGCGGTCTTTGATCTGAACGGACTGTGCCATGTCATCCACCTGCCATTATCGTACAGGTGGCGGTTGCTCCACCGGTGATGTTGGTGGTTACTCGCGCCCTAGCGAATCGCCATGCTTCGGCGCTCACGGTGAGCATGGTATTGGTGTTGGTGGCCAGGTTGACGGTGCCGTCCGAAACCCAGTTGGTTCCGTCTTGGGAGGTGTCCATTCCCATGACGCCTGCCGTGACCGTACCGGTCACGAGAATGGCCATGGTGATGTTGCTTTTGGACGTGCCGAAGTCGACGGAGGTCCCGGTTCCAGTAGTGGCAGCCGTAAGGCTAGTGGTGGCGGTGGCGGTTCCAGACGCCGTGGCAACCGATGTCCCGCTAAGGGGGCTGGTTACCGCTACGTTCTGGGTTCCACTGGGGGTGGTGGTGAGGGTTCCTGTGACAGGAAGGGTTGAGCCCGGAGGCCACATCCCTTCTACCATTATGCGGTTCTCGGCCATAAGGGTGGGGTCCTTTGGCTAATGAGCGCCCTCAGGCGCTCCGATACGCCTCGCCAGTACGTTGTGAGATGTCCATGGCTTTGCGGGTCTGGCTCAGTTTGGTACCAGCGGGTTGGACTCCTTGACGCACAGCGTCTCGGTAGGCGTCAAGTTCCGAGTCCCAAGCCTTTTGGACGTTGGTCTCGGAGAGGTGGGGATTGAGGTTGAGGTTCTTGGATCGCATGCATTCGCCGAATGTGCGATGGTCCCTGGTGACGCACGCTGAAGAACAGCGTGCGCCCTTCTTGAGCTTACCGGCCATCAGTCGTTGTCACCAACCGAGTTAGTTCCGTAGATGCCCATGCGGAAGCCATCGTGGCTTGAGCCCAGGGCAGCATTGCGGTGCATGTCGATGACACGCTTGAGTCCCATGTCAAGAATGCCACGCTCGTTGTTCTCGATGTTACTCGTACGGCCACCAGGGCCATCGATGTCGAACCGAGAGCCGCCCCAGTCGGAGTCGTCATCCCGGCGGATCTCAAAGTCTTCGTCCTGCGGCTCTATGGCCGGGTCGCGGTAGAGATCGCTCACTTCGAACCCTTCCTTCCAGCCGCAGCCATCTTGGCCATCTTGGCATTCCCGTACTTCTTGCGACCAGCAGCCGCCGCGATGGCGGCGCCCTTCTTGCCACCGCCAGCAGACTTGGCTACGGCAGCAAAGCGTCCGCCCTGACCGAGCGGCGCCTTCTTGTTCGGCTTCGCAGCCATGGTTACTCCTTAAGCAGTGGACGAATCAATGATTAGACCGATGGACGCCAGACCGGTTAGGAGACTGGCGAGTGCGACGTTTCCACCACGGGAGCCCGTGACGGTCGGCTTGGTGAAGCTCACTACGTTACCTGCGGCATCGCGGAACGAGGGCTTGCCAGCGTTCGAGTAGCAGATGAAACCGCCGGTCGGGTTGGTAGTGGGAGCGGTCGTCGCATCCTTCATGGAGATGACGGAACCAGCGGACCCGCCAAGGTCGACGCTCGTTGAACCAAGCTGGAGTGCAGACGTGCTGAACGTGGTGGCCCGGAAGATCGCATTGCCAGACGTGTTCACCTGGAAGCGCTGGTTTCCTGCGGAGTCCTTCAGGTTCACCATGTCGAGGCCGCCGGACGTGGCGGTCATGGCCAGGCCGATGGTAGCCGTGTCACCCTGGTTGATCTCGATAGCCCCAGAGGGCACGTGGCCGGTCGGAACGCGGACTCCGACAGCACCAGTAGCCTTGACTACGAAGTCGTCTCTAGAGTTGTTCCGAAGCGTGATAAGGTTTCCGGTCGTAGCGCCGGTGGTTCCGGTAACGAAGATGCCCTGGGCCGCCGTGCCAGACGTTTGAAGATCGATGCTGAGACCAGCCGCCGAAGAGTCATTCCCAAGGGCGTTTCCGACGTGAGCCACCTTGATGGTTCCACGGTTCAGCTCTTGGCCGGACACCTCAAAGGAGCTGAACCCGGGGTTGTTGCTGACCACGTTGAGGGCGGCGTTCGTTGTGCCGGTGGTGTCCGCCTGGAAGAACGTTCCAGCATGCGTGTTCGGCGAACTGGACTTAGAGAAAATGACCTGGCCCGCAACGTCAGCACTGGTGTTCTGGGCGTTGATGTGGGCCGAGGTATTCAGGTCTCCGGTCATAGCGCCGCCTGCCAGGGGCAGGGCGGCGTTGGCGGCAGTCTGTGCAGCCACGGCTTCTAGTTCGATAGAAGTAAGGGCCGCGTTAAGCGGCACGTCCCAGTTGAGCGTGCCTTCCGGAATCGGAGTATAGCTCATTCTCCAAAACCTCCTTCTCCGAAACCGCCCTGGCCGAAGCCTTGGTTCGGCGTGATGGTGAAGTTGCTTTCATCTACGCCCACGTCGGACGATATGAGACAAGCCTTGGTGGCGTCGTCTACGATCCATTCGTAGCCGCCGCGGAAGTAGTGCAGCCCCCCTGAAGGAGCTGGCCAGAAGTCGGTATCGTCAGCGTTCGGGTTCGTCGGCAGGTTCGTGGCGCCGATCTCTTGCGTGTATGCGTCGTATCTGACCTGCTGGTAGACGCAAGGGCTTACCTCTTGGATGGAGATTCCTCTGTCCATTCGGAAGCGCTGCATGAGCGGATTCCAGGCGAAGGGGGTCTCCGCAATCGTGGGAGTAGTGAATATCCAACTGGTCACGGAGACCCCTTCCGGTTAGTGAATCACTGGGAATAAATCGTGAACCACTGGGTACCGTCAGAGACGATGCCAGCTCGGCCCGTGGAGCCGTTGACCGTGCCAGCCACCATCGGGAAGGTAGTAAGACCATTGATGGTCTCGGCGGCGTTGCCATCCAGTGTGGCAATACCGGTGTTGGTGCAGACGAACTCATAGACCCGACCCGGCTGGGTCGTAGCAACGGGCGGCAGGTTAACCGTCTTGGCTGCGGAGTTGGTGTAGATAACAATGAAGTCGTTCGCCGTGACCGTGTCGGTTGTAGCAGCCGAAGTTCGTACGGTGAACGAGGTGTCGTCGAGTCCACTCATCGAAGAGTTCCTTTCAGGACGTTTGGGTGATGACCACGGAGTAGGTGTGGCCGAAGGCGAAGGGAACCTGACCAAGCGGAATGCCAACAGAGCTGTTGTTGATGACCAGGGTCATCTGAACTCCACTTTGAATACCGTTGACAACGCCGTTCAGAACGGCGGTAGTAGTGTTCTGTCCGGTTTCATTCTGCGAGGCGAGGGTGTACTCGCCGGGGTCAGTAAAAACAGCCATTCATACTCCTAGAGCGAGCCGGGGCCCGTAGGCCCCGGACTCATCAGACAGTCAGACGCAGACTGGAGTTCGTCTGAGTCAGGATCAGCGCCTCGGGGCGGTAGAGGGACCAGCCGGCAACGCCGTACCAGCCGAGGGGCTGGAAGCGAGTCAGCTTGTCGACCACCGGACCGCGAACGGTGTGGAACTCTTCAGCAACAGCCTCGGCGAGAGCCTGCTGACCAACGGTGTAGGTGTTGAACACACGGGTCTGGTTGGGGGCAGAGCCAGCACCGACCTGAGCGTTGATCGCACGCGGAGTCTCGATGAACACCGAGCCTTCGTACTCGCCGATCTCGCCAGACCAGATGTTTCCAGCCGCAGAGTAGTTGTGCGGGTCGCGCCAGGGCGCAGCACCGGTCTCCGACCGGAGGTCAGCACTGACCTGCGGGTGGATGTAGGTGCAGTAGTAAGTACCCTTGCACGGGTGGACCTTGTTGGTCCGAAGCTGAGCAACCGCGAAGCGAACATCGGCCGAGTGGAAGTTAGAACCAACCGAACCATCGATCGCGTTAAGAGCGACCGGGTTAGTAGGCGTACCGCTCGGGGGCTGATAGCCGATCGTAGTGAAGCTCGTACCCGGGGTGTTGCGGATGATCTGGTTGGTGCCAGCCAGAACGTTCTGAACGATAAGGTCGACAGAGTCACCCAGGTTCCACGCGACCTGGTTGACGAGACCAGCGGTCACGTCGGTGAAGCTGAACAGGTCCAGCTTGTTGGACACCAGGATCGCGTTGCCGTACTCGTTAAGGGTAACGGAAACCGTGGTCGGGTTACCGGCCGCAACGGCGTCCGGGTCTACCAGCTCGTTCAGCGGGGTGATCTGCTGAGCAAGGTCCTGGTACAGTTCGAACACAACGCTGGAACCAGGCATAGACTGTTGCACCGGTCGCTTGTCGGCGACCATGCGGAAGAGCGGCTGCGCACGCAGAGCGAACTCAAGGGCGCGGTCGTACGAGGTCTGGACCAGGTTGCTAAGAGCACCAGTACCAGTGAAGGCGTTAGCCATCTCATCTCCTTATGGAGCGGGACTACATGGTCTGCCATGCTTTGAGAAGTCCCTGAATGTCAGTAGCGTCATTGATCCGACCAAGCGCCGCATCGGCATTGCTGAGCGGCGTACCCGCAGCACCAGCCTCGTTAAAGGACTGAAGCTGCCGAGCCGTTTCGCCATCAAGGACCGGCGTGGTCGGATCAGCGGTCGGGGCACTAGGCGTCCCCTGCCCACCGAATACAGATCGCATAGTGGAAGCCCACTCCTTGACCTTCTCCGGGTCGGCGTCTCCCGTATACAGCGCGGCGGCTGCGGTCGGAACGCCCAATTCACTGAGGGTAGCCGAAACCTTCTGCTGCGAGAGCTGACGCTGCACGGCGGCCAGGCCGTCTGCCAGATCCTTGTTCTGCTGCTTCATGGCTTCGTACGCATCACGAAGAGCCTTCGGGCCAGTCATTTCGTTGCTGTTGCCCAGGTCGTTCGTGGCGTCCTCAATACCCCAGTTGCTCATCTAATCTCCTAAAGTGATGGATGCCTAAGACTAAGGCTAGGGAACCTAGGTCACGCTCATCCGATGATGCTGGTCTTTGCATACGGCACTACCTGCCAGCTTCGGCGTACCGGTGGCCCCGCTCAGATTCGCACTGAGGTCTTCAGCTTATGAGGCTGACGTGGGACTACTCCACCACGGGGCATTGGCAGGCCCCTTCGGGGGACCTGCGTTGTTCTAGAACGATCCGCCAGTAGAAGCCAGTCCACGGGCCGCAGAGGCGCTACCAGCGCCTCCACTGAACTGAGCCCTCTCCTGTCCAACGAGCCGACCCTGCTGCTGTACCGCTTGAGAGTCACCGATGAACGAAGCGTTCTCGGCCTGACGCTGAGTCCAGGCGCTTCCGTAGATAGATCCAAGCGTCTCCAGCTGATTGAACTGTTGACCGATCTGGTTATACGTTGAAGCGGCTTGCGACTGAGAGACCCCCTCGGAGGCCAGGTTCTGCGAGTACTGCTGATCGAAGTTAAACCCTCGCTGTAGCGCCTCGCTGCCGATGGCAGCAGTCGCCGCCTGTCGCTGTAGGATCGGCAGCGACTTTACCGGATCAAGGAAGTATGCCGTGATCGACGCCTGGTCCAAGCCCATCTGTTGCAGCGCTTGCTTGTACGCCGGGTTGGCAGTGGCCGTAGCCTGGCTTGCCAGGTCTACACGCGACTGCAACTCCGTCGGACTCACATCGGTACCGATGAAGTTGGTGAAGTCGTCAGTGCCGTCATAGAAGCCCTGGGGCAGGCCAGCCTGCCTCATGATCTGACGGTAGCTATCCTCAGTAGACAGGTAGCTCGAAGGGCTCAGGGCCGGCAGGCCCGCCTTCTCGCGGGCCACATTGCCAGCGAACCTCGCCTTGTACTCTGGCGTATCCTGAAGCAGGATGCTGATCGTGTCGGACGAGTAACCATTCTTCACGTAGTTGAAGATGTTGCCAGCCAGCGAACCGAGTCCATAACCGCTGAACAAGGTGTTGAGAGCGAGGTACGCATCCCTGCTCGTGCCAGACAGAAGCTTGTCGTACTGACCGGTCGTCGAGTAGATGTTGTTCTGCGTGGTGTTCAAGGAGTTGTTCGAAGCGGTGATCTGGCTCTGAAGACTGTTAACCCTCGCCTGCGCACTAGTCTTTCCAGATGATGTCTTCTGGCTGGACAGGAGTCTCTGCGCAACCTGAAGCTGGAGATTAAGCGAGGCCACCTTCTGCTTCTGGGATGCCAAGGTGGCGTTGAGTTGGTCAAGCGTCGAAAGAGGAGCCGCCGCAGGAAGTGCCGGTGTGGGCGTCGTCATGTCTCTCCTACGTCTTCAGGCCGAAGTCTTGTAGAACCTGGTGCCCAACCTGCATCAAGGAGTCCTGGGCGTTCTGTGTCTGCTTCCAGCGGGGATCGCTTCGCAGGGAATTCTGGAACTGCCAGAGTGGCATGCCAGCACCGGCCGTATTGCTTGTCGTGCTTCCGATGTAGGTCATGGCCTTCTTGATGGTCGGATCGAACGTGTTGATCGAACCCGCAGGGATCTCAAGAATCTGGGACATACTCTGCATGTACGGCTGAGCCAGGTCTGATACCGTCTGCCCAGCATCGATCTGCTTGGCGAACTGGGAGTACTGGGCCTTGGCCAGGGTGTTGATCTGATTCTTTACGCCCTGAACCGAACTCTTGCCAGAGATGATATTCCTGATCTGGTTCCCGTACCAGGTCGAGTTGCCGGGGGTAACCCCCATGGAGTAGGCGTACGACCTAAGAGCATTGAGGTCGTCGGCGCCTTCGCCCCTGGCCTGGTTTCCGTAGAAGTAGACGTACTGCCCAAGGAAACTGCGAACCTGCTCATCGTTCCAACCCTTGGCCGCTACGTTGTACGCGGCCGTTGCGACCTGCGCCTTGACATACGCCGTGTTGCCCACGCCGATCTGTGCAGCCATTTGGTTCACATGGCTCTGGGCCTGCTGGAGAGTCGCCCTAGCAGTGGCTGGGTCCGACTTGACCTGGAGAAGATACTGCCTCTCCGTCGAGTCATGCTGTTGCCACCACTTCGTGTTGCGAAGCTCGGCTTGGAACTTGGTCGCAGTCCAGGTACCCGCTACCGCCTTCTGGAACAAACCCTTCAGTTCGGGGTTGGAGTTCAGGAGTGACGCCGTGAACCCGTACTGCTCTGCGAGTGTTGCGCTGTCAAGCTTGGGCGTCACGGTCGCTCCTATCGCAGTGCTGTCCGATCCGGTAGCGGGCATCCCTGCCGCTATGTTCATAACGGAGTCGACATAGCCTTTGACGGAAGGGCCACCGTATTGTGAAGCGGTCGAGTTGGACAGGTTCGGACTGCCGCTATACCACGCTGAGGCGGCGCCCCTGGCGCCGTACTTGTTGAAGTATGACTGGAGTACTCCCCGGGCCACAGCATCCTGCGCAGCGGGGTTGTTGAGGTACTGGCTAGAGGTAAGTGTCTTGCCGTAATACTTCCGAGTCCAGGACGGGATGTTGGCGCCCATCACCTGGTACTTGCCGTACGCCCTATCGCCGCCAGTCTCTACACCGACCGCCGAGTAGCGACCACCCGATTCCTGTTGGGCTATCGCCGAGAAGAACTGTTCGAAGGAAACGGTCACTAGCTATCCCTTCGCTATGAGTCCCATGTCGGTGAGTACTTTCGTCCCTGCGGACATCAGTGAGTCCTGCGCGTTCTGAGTAGCTTTCCAGCGAGGATCGTTTCTGACGAGGGACTGGAAGTCAACCTGGTCCATGCCGGTCGGCTGCCCCTTGTCGTCGAGCCCGTTGAGAGCCTGCTTGACCAGAGGGTCCGTAAGACCGATCCCCTGGGCGGGGATCTCAAGGCCCTGAGACATGCTCTGGATGTACGGCTGAGCGATGTCCATCATCGTAGATCCGGCAGCGAGTTGGTTCTTGTAGGCTGGGTATGCACTGGCCGCCTGCTGTTGGATCTGATTCTCGAAGTCCTTCTGCGTAGCCAGGCCGCGCCCGATGAGGGCGGCCTGGTTCTTAATGGTTTGATCCGAGAGAGTTACGCCCTGGTTGTACGCGACCTGCTTGATGTTGTTCTCGTAGGTCCCAGCATCTCCGTTCAAGTTCCCGCTCTTGCCGAACTTGATGTACTGGCCAAGAACGTTGCGCAACCCCTCCTCGTTCAGCCCGGTAGTTACTACCTGGTCGGCTATGGAGTCGAGTTGCTTCACGGAAATCGCTGCACCCATCTGGGATGCGAGGTCTTGCACCTGGATCCTGGCCGCCGAAACGTTGGCGTTGTACGTAGCAGGATCCGTACTCTTCTGTAGGGCGGCCTGACGCATCGTGTTCGAGTTGTCCTGCCACCACTTTGTGCCCCGAAGCTGGGCCTGGAACTGGTCAGCAGACCACGACTGATCAACCGCCTCGCCGAATAGCTTCTTGAGGTCGGGCTGAGAGTTGAGGAATGCGTAGGACCAGCCGTACTGACTCGCCAGTTCCGTAGGCGAGAGCCTGGCTGCGGCACCGGTAACACCAGGGTTCCAGTCAGACGAAGGGCCACCGCCGGTGATGCCGCTGACCCGGCGTGCTCCTACGAACGAATCGTAGTAGTAGCCGGAAGTGATGTCGGTTACCCGAACCTTCTCCCCGGGCTTGGGGGCTTCGATCATCTTTCCATTGCCGATGTACAGCCCAACGTGATCAGGACCTTTGATGCTCGGGTTGGTGTCGAAAAAGACCATGTCACCAGCCTGAAGCTGGTTCATGTTGATGGCCTTGCCCACTCCGATCTGTTGATACGTCGTCCTAGGGACGCTCAGACCGAAGTGGCTATAGACCTGCTGGACAAGCCCAGAGCAGTCGACACCAGAAGTCAGGCTGTTTCCGCCCCAGACATACGGAGTACCTAGGTACTGCTGAGCGAAGTTCGCGATATCCGAACCGGAAACAGCCATCGTCTCTCCTAGCTCTTGCCCGCCATGCCCATCAGGGCATTGAAGTACGTAGTTGCCGCCTGGTACGCACCGTACTCAGGATCCTTCTCCGCCTGCTGTTGGGCAATATCCTGCTCGGCGGCGGCCGAAGCGCCGCCGCTAACCGTGCTGGTCTGATTCTTTATGTTGCCACCCTGGGTCGTGGTGTTGGTTGTCGTGACCTGGGGGTGCTCCTTCTCGTACGCGTTGATCGTAGCGAGAAAGTTCCGAGACTCGGCCTTCGTCGGGTCTCGGCCTAGGAGCGACTGCGCCGCCGTGGTGAACAAGGAGTGCGCATCGTTGAACGTAGAGAGCTGGACGTTGCTCGTAGTGGATGTGGTGGTCTTGGGAGGGGCTGACTCACGCTGCTTCATATCCTTGGCCATCACATCCCACGGAGTGAGCTGAACGCCCTGAGCGAAGTAGCTGGCAGACTGCTGAGCATAAGCTGCCCACGCCTGAGCCATCTGGCTATCACTCATGTTGCTCGTATCGTAACCAGCGAGGTTGAGCTTGGTCAGGAACGCAGACTTCGTCTTATCGTCCCACGTGTAGTACTGAGAGGAGACTGCGGACAGACTCTGGGAATTGATCTTAGGAGTCTTGATGGTGCCAGTTATTTCACGGTCTCCAGAGTGGCCCTGCCCACCATACTTCGGCGCGCTGGTCGTGGTCATGCCCATGAAGACCGGCGGG
>Ga0209438_1000047_pt1 | contig 30154 bp, 20 predicted proteins | sample GraSoi_2013_20cm_FD_185825 | JGI IMG/M metagenome (GOLD analysis project Ga0209438, IMG submission 185825) | Grasslands soil microbial communities from the Angelo Coastal Reserve, California, USA - Sample 9_17_2013_20cm (SPAdes) (version 2) | ecosystem: Environmental > Terrestrial > Soil >...
GCGAGGGCAATGTGATCCGCGACCCGGCGCGCGACCGGGAGATCGCCGGGGTGGAACGCATGGAGCTGCTTCGAGTAGAACCCGACAATCATCACTTGATCGCGCGCGTGCGTGAACACGCTGAGCAGCGAGCGGTAGCCGGCACGAACCGCCTGATCCCGCAAGTCCTCCGCGGCAGGGTTCGGGAAGGCATCGGCTCTCAGATCGTCGATGATGAATGCCTCAGGCCGTGCCGTGGTCAGCTTGACCCGGGTGGGCGGATTCGGAACGTCGTCGGTCGAGGCCGCCTGACGAATGAGATTTCCCTCCCGATCGATGAACGCCATGACCAGCCGGTCGTGCGGCAACATCTTGTTCGCAATCTCCGACACGCGCGAAAAGACCGTGCGAATGTCGAGCACGTCAGCGATCGTCTGCAACAGCTCGACCGAACCATCGAGTTCGCAGGCGTGTTCCCGTTCGATCCGTCGCGCCGGTGCCGGCAGCGGCATGCGAAACGTTGGCGGTTGGCTGACATTGCTCATCGACGTATTCACCGCGATTGTCATAGGCGCCTCTCAGTCTCAATGGCGACTCGCGGAGGAGCAAACCTGAAGCCGCCGCGACAGCGGAAAAGTCCGCGGAAACCTGCTATCGAGTTGGTGAAATGAGGTGAATACGGTCGAATGTGGTGATTCCGGTGAGTCTGGTGATCCTGATGGAGAGACTCGAGGAAGCTTGACCTGTCCGCAGCGTCAGCTTCGGCGTGCGATCGCACAAGTCGACATATGCGCGACCGGCGATCGCACGTCCAAGCGATAGTCACGGCAGTCCGTGCTACTTCGCCGCGCTCGCCGTCAGAGTGATCAAAACGACCTGGTCCGTGTTCGACGTCACCCGGTTGGTTGATTTGCGGGCGCGGCGCAACACAAGCGACGATCCCCGGGTCTGTGAATTCCAGATGTTCGTCAGCCGGTAGCTGTTCTCGTAATGGCTGAAGACGAGCAGGGGCTGATCGCCCTTGGGATCGAGGCCGTCAGCCGGCTGGGTAATCGCAAACATGCCTCTGCCGTTGTCCCGTCCACGGATCGTGAGTACTGCCTGGCTGGTCCTGAATTCGTAACGGCCGGCAGGGAACTCCTCGCTGCCGACGACGAATGAGAACGGTATTCTTGCGTTGAGAATGTCTTGCGCATTCGACACGCCAACCAACAGTCCAATGAATACTGCGGCTGTGAGGGTTGATGTTTTCAAGATCGTGCCCATGGGTCCTCTTCTCCTTTGCAAACGGCTCCTACGCATACCCCGACGGCCGCAAAGGGAGGGCCACTACCACTGCACCGTGGAAATGCGCCGTTTCGTGCTGACGACGAGCGCCGAATGCTGCGCCGTCGTCCGCCGGCGCACAGAGTGGGGCGTGGCGGTCAGCGAGGTCGCCGGTGCCGCTTATTGCTCGGGCCCCTTCTTGGACGGGTCTGAATTGGGCTGCGCTTTCTCCCGTGCGACCCATTCGCGCACATAAGGCGGGCAGTTTCTGAGTTCGATTCCATTCGCTTCGGAGTCCGCCAGAAATCTCACCGCATCTCGATCGACCAACACGACGTCCTTCAGATCGATGGCGACAACCGAACGATTCTCCGCTGCGAACAGGTCTCGAAGGATATCCAGGTCGTCCGCGCCGATCCGACCACTGACGCTGAAGATCACACGATTATCGTCAGTGACGAGGCGCTCGATTCGGCAGGTCATTCGGGCGGTGCGCTGTTCGTTCTGCGGAGCAAACCTGGAGCCAGCGGCGCCGTGATGTGGAATCGGAGTCTGAGACGGTGAAGTGCAGTGAATCGGGCGAATCTGGTTATTCTGGTGATTCCGGTGGTGATTTTGGTGACTTTGGTGATGGCGTCAGATGAAACCTGAATCGCTTCTTGTTGATGTTCAGCGCCTTGATCCGATGATCGAGCGTGGACGGTGGAATGCCCAGCTTCGCCGCCGCACCTGACGGACCCGAGATGCGGCCGCGGCTCTCGGCGAGCGCCGCCTCGATCAACTCGCGCTCGCTGCGCGGCTCCGTGGGGACGGGCACCGCTGCCGGAACAACCGCGATCGATGGCCGGGCCTCCGTGAGGAGCCAGGATTCATCGACGGCAAAGACGTCCCCGGTGCTGAGAATCACGGACCGCTCGATGACGTTCTGCAACTCGCGAATGTTGCCGGGCCAGTCGTAGGCCAGCAACAGGTTGAGCGTCTTTTTGTCGATCGCGCGGAAATGTCTGCCCATCCGGCTGGCGTAGCGCTGCACGAAGTATTCGACCAGCATTGGGATGTCGTCTTTCCGTTCGCGGAGTGGTGGCACCTCGACGGGAAAGACATTCAGGCGATAAAACAGGTCCTGGCGGAAGCCGCCATTCGTGACAGCCGCGCTCAAATCGCGATTGGTAGCCGCAATCACGCGCACGTCCACGTGAATGGGCTGAATGCCTCCGACGCGCTCGAATTCCCGCTCTTGCAGGACCCGCAAAAGCGCCATCTGCGTGTCGGGCAGGAGTTCACCGACTTCATCGAGGAAAAGGGTGCCACCACCCGCCAATTCAAAACGGCCCAACTTCCGCTGGACCGCGCCGGTGAACGCTCCTTTCTCGTGCCCGAACAATTCCGAGGCGATCAACGTCGGCGCCAGCGCAGCACAGTTGACGCTGACGAACGGGCCGTCAGACCGCCGCGATCGCTTATGAACGGCGCGGGCCATGAGTTCCTTCCCGGTGCCCGTTTCGCCCCTGATGAACACCGTCGAGTCCGTGGGTGCCACTTTCGCGATCCGCGACAGTACGGTCTTCAGCGTCGCGGAGGAGCCGATGATTTCCTCGAACATCGAGACCCGATCGACTTCGTCCCGGAGTGCCAGATTTTCCCGATAGAGCTGGTCCTTGAGCGACCGGATCTCGGCTTCGGCCTGCTTCTGTTCGCTCAATTCGAGGACGAAGGCGACGCCCTCGCGCCCGCTCTCTTCGAACCGCGCGCTTCCTACCAGCACGGGCACGCGGCCGCCATCTTTCCGGAAGAGTTCTTTCTCGTACGCCTGCACGGTCCCGGTGGCCTCGAGCTCGGTCAGGGCGCTGGCGTCGCGCTCGCGCCATTCGGGCGGTGTCAGATCCATCCAGGACACCAGGCCGGCGCCGAGATCGTCACGGTTGAAGTGCACGATGCGGAGAAACGCGTCATTGGCGTCAAGGATCGCGCCGTCAACGTTCGCGATGCAGACGCCCAGGATATTCGCGTCGACCAGGCGGCGGATCTTCGCTTCGCGATGTTCGAGGTCGCGATAGAGGCGCGTATTCTCGAGCGCGATCGCCGCCTGCGACGCCAGCACCTTCAACAGCGTGATCCGGTCGGGCGTGAACACGTGCGGACTCAGGTTGTTTTCCAGGTAGAGCGCGCCGGTCAGTTTGCCCTGGTTCACCAACGGCAGGCAGAGCGCGGACCGCGGGCGACGCTCCATCACGTACGGATCGGACGAATACGGGGTCGGGGCCGAGGCATCGTCCAGGATCACGTGCTGGCGGGTGCGCATGACCGAGCGGACGATCGACTCGGGCACGGCGCCCCTGGCCGCAGCTGCGTCGGGCCGATGAACAATCACGTCGCTGCTGCTGATGGTTGCCTCCGCTTCGATCTGCACATCATCGTCTCGCGGGAACAGCAGCACCCCTCGTTCGGCGCCGGCGTGCTCGACGGCCAGACGCAGGAGGCGATCGATCAGTTTTTCCAGAACCATCTCGCCAGAGATCGTCTGTGACACCTTGATCACCGTCGCGACATCGAGCAGTTCAAGCGGTGCCACGAACGTGCTCGTCTGGCCCGGGGCGGACGCCTGCTTCCTGAGCTCTGGGTACCGCTCCTCCAGCTGCTTCACCTTCGCATCGGCGCCCCAGCAGAGATAGGCGTAACGCGCTTTCCGCAAATAGGTATCCGCGAAGTCCGCGAATCCGCGCGCTGCATAGAACCGCGCGGCGAGCTCAAACGCAATCGCCTCGGTGTGAATGAATTCGTTGACCCGCGCGGAGCGGATCGCCTTCTCATAGAGGCTCTCGGCATCGAGCGCCCGGTTTTCCAGTCGGGCGATCTCGGCTGCTACCAATGCGGCGCGATTCTCGAAAGTCTCCGGGCAATTCCGGGCCCAGATGTCGAGCTGTTGCTGGTGGGTCGCCAGTGCGGCCAGATGCGCGGGCCGCTCCGCGGGCGCTGCCGAGTCGCAGCAGAGCGCTCGCGCCAGCGCTCCGTAGAAGTGATACTCCGCGGATTCCAGAAACGAAGCAGAAGTCCACAGCAAGCGTTCGGCCTGCTGCGCCGCCGCGAGAGCTGTCGTCGCGTCGCCGGCCAGCACGCGCGCCTGCAGCTTGCGGACCCAATACCAGCACTCCGCCATTTGCAGATTCGGATTTTGCGCGAATCGACGCTCCGCCCGTGCCTCGTCGAACTGGTCATCGTCCAGCGAGCCGAATCGACGTGTGAGCCCGCGGAGCGTTCGCACCAGGCCGAGCTGGGCGGCAATCATCTCGATGACCAGACCGAACCGCGTCTTCTGTGCGAACGCCAGCCCGCGCCCGGCTTCGCGTTCCACGTCCATCAGGTGATCGCCCGCCATCAGCAGGTTCGTGTTGAGGTGGCACGCGCTGCCGTTTGCATAGATCACATCGCCGACGGCGTTCGCGGCCTCGAACGCCCGACGCAAAAAATGACGGCCGGACCTTACAGGCTCGATCCATGGAAGGATCGCCGGGCCGAACGCCAGGTCGGTACGAGGCTGGACCCGCGTCCACCCGTGACGTTCGGCCAGCTCGCAGCCGAGCCGACCGAGGCGGTATCCCGCCTGGTAGTTGCCGAACAGGGGGCCGGCGATCATCGCCAGGGAGGTATAGGCGATGCACGACGCCTCGCTGTGGCCGCGCTCGAGGCTGAGATTGACGGCCCGGCAGCTGACCAGCACCTCGAGATTCGGCTCATTCATGAGCGCCGGGGTTGCGAGTTTCGCGAGGATGTCGAGCGAGGCGAGCGGTACCGGATCGGTCACGACAGGCAGCGCGATTAGATCCTCGTCCGTACGCGTCCCGAGCTCCGACCAGATGCGGTCGTATTCGCGTCTCGCGTCCTCGGCGCTTGGATGCGCTGACCAGTCGACGCCGACATCCCGGAGATACTCGAGACCGATACTTATCGCGCGGGCAGATTGATCGAGCGCGATGCACAAATCGATGCGCAAGCCGGCCACCGACGCTCGCTCGACCGGCGTGGCGGCACGCGTCGCCAGCGAGGCGAGGCGCGCCTCGGCCGGCGCGAATTGGCCGGTCACGTACTCGCATTCCGCCCGATGCAGCTCCAGCGCAAAGGCGAGATCGTGGCGGCGGTCCCAGCAGTCTTCTGGCAAAACGTCCGCGCCGGCGACCAGATAGACCAGGGCCGACGCGTAGGCGGCGGCCGCCTTGGCGCGCCGGCCGGCGAGCAGGTTCAACTCGGCAAGCTGCTCGCGTTCGTCGTCTGCGGTGATGAGCGCAGCGCCGCGGTTGAGTTGAGTGACGATGCCGAAAACGACCTCGGTCCGTTGTTCCGGCGGCGTCGCGGCCGCGAGCAGTCTCCCGATGCGCAGATGTGCTGCCGCCCGGGAGCCCTCGGGGATCAGCGAATACGCCGCTTCCTGAATGCGGTCGTGCACGAATTCATACGAGCTCGCCCCGCGTTCCACCAATTCCAGGCGAACCGCCTCCTGGAGCACCGCGTGCACCTGGTCCTCGGCCGTCTTCGAGAGAAGCTGCGACAGCATCGCGATGTCAGCGCAGTGGCCGAGGCATGCCAGCTGTTGCAAGGCGGACTGCGTGTCCTGCGGCAGGCGACGCAGCTTGCCCACCAGCAGGTCCACCACGTTATCGGTATGCCCCTTGGCACGGATGCGATCGACGTCCCACGACCATTCACCACGGTCGCGGTCGAACGCCAGCGATGCTTCGTCGACGAGCGCCTGCAGGAATTGAATCAGGAAAAATGGGTTGCCAGCCGTCTTCTCGTGGACCGATCGTGCCAGCGACTCGGCGTGCGCTGGTTGACAGCGAAGCGCGTCGGCCAGGAACTGCTGCACGTCCGTGCGGGCGAGCGACCGCAGGGTGATCTCCCGCATTGCCGCGCCCGCCTCGCGGAGGCCAGCCAACCGGCGCGTTAACGGATGATGCGCATCGACTTCGTTGTCGCGATAGGCGCCAATCACCAGCAGGTGCGTGACCTCGGTGTGCGTGAGCAGATCCTCGAGCACGTCCAACGTGCCGGGATCGATCCATTGCAGATCATCGACGAAGAGCGCCAGCGGATGTTCCGGCCGCGCGAACACGCTCACGAATCTGCGGACCACCCGCTCGAATCGGTTCTGTGCCTGTGGTGCCGGCAACTCCGGCGCCGCCGGTTGTTCGCCGATAATCAGGCGCAGCTCCGGCACCAGATCGACGATGAGCGCGCCATTGAAGCCGAGAGCCTCGCGCAGGGCCTCGCGCCAAACCGCCAGCTCCGTATCGCTTTTCCCGAGCAGCGATCGGATGAGCGTCTGAAACGCCTGCGCCAATGTCGCGTACGGAACGTCGCGCTTGTACTGATCGAACTTGCCGGATGCAAACCGCCCGCGCGGTGAAACGAGCACCTTGTGCAGCTCGTTGACGACGGACGACTTGCCTATGCCGGAATAACCGGAGACGAGCACGAGCTCCGGCGCGCCGCTCGTCACCACGCGGCCGAAGGCGGCGAGCAGTGTGTCGATCTCCCGCTCTCGCCCGTACAATTTCTCGGGAATCACCAGCCGGTCCGCGATGTCGTGTTCGGCAAGCGGGAACGAGTCGATTCGGCCGTGGGTGTTCCATTCGAGCAGACACCGCCGGAGATCGGACGCTGCGCCGGCGGCGGTCTGATAGCGTTCCTCCGCCATCTTGGTCAGCAACTTCATGACGATTGCCGAAACCGGGGGCGGAATCTCGAGCACCCGGTCGCCGGGCGGTAGCGGCTGTCGCGCGACATGGGCGTGCACCCATTCCATCGGATCGGAAGCGGTGAATGGGAGAACCCCGGTCAGCATTTCGTAGAACACGATACCGAGCGAATACAGATCACTGCGCGAATCGATCGATCGATTCATCCGTCCCGTTTGCTCTGGGGACATGTAAGGGAGCGTTCCCGCGATGACCTCGGGAGGCGTCGGCGCCTGGCGCTCGCGCGGCCGGCCCGAGGCGATCCCAAAACCTGTGAGCCAGCTGCGAGCGCGGAGCGGGTCAACCAGGATGTTCGCCGGCTTCACGTCCTTGTGAATCAACTGACGATGGTGCAACTCGCTCAGCGCCGTGGCGAGGCTCTCGGCTATTGGGAGGAACTGCGGCATCTCCATCGGCCCGCGAAGAAGGCGACTGAGCGGCTCGCCGCCGGGATCTTCGACGACGAGCACCTGGTGGCCGTTGCGGCGCGACAGCGCGAGAGGTCGAGCGGCCCACGCCGGGTCCAGCTCACGCCGTAGTGAATACTCGTGCTCCATCTTCATGAGCGTTTCGAGGCCGGGGTCCGCTGCCACAGGTTCGCGCAGGAGAATGGACCGCGGGTCCGCCGTTTCCGCGTAGCCGCGGTAAAGGGTAAATTGGTCGTCTTCGTGGAGGCGTTCGAGAACGTACGCTGAGAGATCCACGATGATTCTCCCCTTGTGCGGAACCATGCGGCAGCGGCAAGAACACGGCCCCGACGGAGCGCAAGCGGCGCCGATTCGGCGCAGGGTGAAGTGTAAGGCGTTCAGCGGAACTTGAACTGTCGTTTGTCGATATTCCAGGTCTTGATCATGCGGTCCAGCGTGGACGGTGGAATGTGGTTGCCGCCGGGGTCGTCGCGGACGAGCAACAACTGCTGGCGATAGCGCGACACGGCCACGGGCCGAGCGGACCACGCGGGATACAAGTCAGACTGGAATGAATACTCGTGGTCTATTTTCTTGAGCGTTTCCAGGGTCGGACGGCCTGATACGGGGGCGGACACCAGAATTGACGGCGGATCGGTGCCCTCAGCACGACCACGGTACAGGATGAATTCGTCATCTTCGTGGAGGCGTTCAAGGACATATGCGGAAAGCTCCATCAGCTTTTACGAATGGTCGAAAGTCTACCCACCTCTTGTCTCACCCGACAAGTGGCTCGACTCAGCGATTAGGTGACGGCGGGATTAGGACGTGCGTTGCCGCCGAGGGCGCCGGCGAACAGGCGAGTGCGTCGCGCCGCCGTCGCGACGCCAACGTCGCGAAGCACGCGCTGCAGGATCGCGACGGTTGGCTGCGTCAAAACCCGATGCTGGACGACGATCACGGGGAAGCGCCAGCGTCCGTCGTTCAGGACCAGCACGAACCGCCGCGCTGCGTCATCCCGATCGACGTCGAAGTCGTCGTAATCGAAGCCCGAGTTCGTCAGCTATTCACGCAACACGCGCGTCAGGCCGCAGCGATCCGCACCCTACACCTGGATATCGCTCGCCAACGGTTCCTCCGTCCGTCCGCTGGCGGAGAAATCTACCGGTCGTCGAATACCGAAATGACTCTGGTCGGTCGATGCGCGACCGCGAGTTGGCGGCCCGCGCCATCGGTCAGAGTCGCAGAGACCTCATACTCACCGCCGGGCACGTCCGGGAACGACAGCTCGATCGTCTTCGGCGCTTGCTCTCCCTCGAGTTGCACTTCGCTGCTGCGATAGAACTCATCGCCGTCAGCAACGATGGTGAGGCGGCGGTTCTCGGGATTCGGCTCGATCCGGGCGCGAATCCTGACGGTGGCGGGAGCGATCGCAAATGCCGGCGAAACGGCGATCGTCAGCGGTTCCCGTCCGGCTGCAGGCAGTACGGCGGCCCCAATCAATCCACAGATGGCAATAGCTCTTCGCATGGCAGCGGTCCTCCGCCGCTCAAGCGAGGCAACCGCCGCGCCACCGGACGTCACGTAATCGCCTGAAAAAAACGACGCGAGTGTCCGCCTCGTGTGGAACCACGCACTCTGCGCGCGCGAAACGCACCGTCGCGCTTCATCCCCCGAACGGCCGTTGCTGAATGGCGGCAGCGCCGCGGTGAGTCTCGACGCGCAATGTGCCTGCCGGCGTGCACCTCGATGCGAACAGCCGCCCGAACCTCGGGCGGAATCAGATCAGGACGCAGTGGAATGCTCGTTGAAGTGTGCAAGCACAGGGGGGCGCGATGACCACACTGTTCTCCACACCATCGCAGTCGCCAGGAAACCACCGCCGCGGCGTTCTTTACATCGTCTTGGGACTTATCGTCGCGATCGTTCTGATGATCGCCGTGGCCGGATGCCCGTCGTGATGATTCCTTCGCGACGGATTAACGAAATGCGGCCAGGGCCACAAGGAGGCTCCATGCGCGGCGAGCGGTACTTGAAAATCATCCTTACAGTCATCGCACTCGAGCTCGCGTGGATTGGCGTGAAGGAGGCCTCTCCCGGCGTCTCCGCGCAGAGTGCGGTCACGCGCGTTGTGGTCGCCGGCTCCGACGCGCCCATCACAGTGACGGCTGACGTGCCACTGCCGGTGCGTCCGGTGCCGTACACGCCGAGCGAGCGGCCGGGCGAGTGAGGGGCTTGTGGCGGCGCGCATGGACGCGCACCGCGCGCAGTGGCACACAGGGGAAAAAGGCGCGTCACAGGCGCCATCCTGAGGCAGAAGCGTCTGGCGTCGACCTTGCCGTGAAGTGACGCCATGAAGGCCGCGATTGTGTTCGCGGGTGAGAGCGCGGCGTAACCGCTTAATCGAGTGACCATGGCAGACATGCTGGACGAGGCGACGGCGACGAATCAACGCGTCAAGCCCCGGGAGCCGTCAGGCAGCCGGATCTCACACACGCTGCCGCCGGAGCTGCATGCGGAAGCATCCCGGCGACTCGGCCGGCTGGCACTGGTGTTCGCGATTGGGGGACTCGTCGCCCAGATCGGCTATCGCGTGCTGCTCGCCGCCGCCGGCACGCTCGACGTGCATCTGCACTCATCCGATCTGTTCGGCCTCGGCACTGTGGCGATCGGTCTCGGGGTCTATGCGCTGACGCGGAGTGGAAAGATTTCGCCGAAACGGCTGCTCGACCTGGGCCTTGTGTTCGAAGTTGCCGGGGCGTTCGGCATCGCCGTCAGCCGCTTGTGGGCCACGGGCATGCCTGCGCCATCGGTCGCGACATTTGCGCTGATGCCGGCCGAATGCGTGTGGATCCTGCTTTATCCGCTCGTCGTGCCGAACGCGCCGAACAAAGTGCTGACGGCGTCGCTGCTTGCTGCCTCCGCCGGGCCGGCAAGCGCGATCATCTGGAGTCAGGCGACCGGAACCTCTGTCGAGCGGCCACTTATGGTCGCCATCTTCTTTCTCGTCTCCAATTACACGAGCGCCGTCATTGCCTACGTCGTTGCGCGCATCGTGCACCGGTTCAACGTCAGGTTCAAGCACGCGCGCGAGGTTGGCAGCTACGCGCTCGTCGAGAAGCTGGGCGAAGGTGGCATGGGCGAGGTCTGGCGCGCGAAGCACCGGATGCTGGCGCGGCCGGCGGCGATCAAACTGATTCGCGCGGATCTGCTGGGATCCAGCTATCACACGCGCGACGCGATTCTCCTTCGATTCGAGCGGGAAGCGCAGGACACCGCGACGCTGCGCTCACCACACACGATCGACGTCTACGATTTCGGCATCACCGAAGACGGCGATTTCTATTACGTGATGGAGCTGCTCGACGGGATCAGCCTCGAGCGATTCGTCCAGCTTTATGGCCCCATGGAACCGGCTCGAGCCGTCTACCTGCTTGGTCAGGTCTGTCACTCGCTGCGGGAGGCCCACGCACGAGGGCTGATCCACCGCGACATCAAGCCCGCCAACCTATTCGTCTGCCACCTCGGTCCCGATGACGACTTCGTCAAGGTGGTCGACTTTGGCCTGGTCAAACATGTCGAAGAGTCGGGCCTGAGGTTGACCGTCGAGGGGTCGACGGCTGGGACGCCCGCGTACATGGCGCCAGAGATCGCGCTCGGCCGTCCGGGCGTCGACACGCGAGCGGATCTCTACTCGCTCGGCTGCGTCGCATATTACCTGCTCACGGGGCAGCCGGTGTTCTCCGGTGAAACCCCGGTGGCCACTGCGCTCGCACATGTGCAGATGCAGCCGGTCCCGCCGAGCGCGCGCTCGGAACTCGACATCCCTCCGGCTCTCGATGCGCTGATCCTCGAATGCCTGGCCAAGGACCCGGCCAACAGGCCGGCATCGGCAGCCGAACTGGGGCGCCGTCTCGCCGCGACTGTTCCGCGGGATGCCTGGACCGCGGACACCGCGCATGCGTGGTGGGAGCTTCGCCGTGCGAACGCGGCGGAGCGCAGTACTTCCAGGAACTATGACCCGGCGGCTTCAGTCGCCGTGCACCCGCGCTGGCCGCGATTCGACCGCAGCGCCACGAAGGAACAGCTCGCATGAGCGCTATGGCAACGGCATCTCCTGTGAGTACGTTCGTCCCGTACCCCGAAGCAGAATCGCATCACTCGCTCCCCGTATTTCGGGTCGACGGGGAGGCTCCGAAAAACAGCCTTGAGCGACTCCTGTCCGTGTTCGCCGACGTCCGAGCCGGTGAAGGCGTCGGCACGCTGCTCCTCACGGTGAACGTCTTCCTGCTCCTCGCCGCGTACTCGGTGATGAAGCCGGCGCGGGACGGCCTCATTCTGACCGAAGGGGGAGCGGAGCTCGCCTCCTACTCGGCTGCCGCCCAGGGGGTGCTGCTCATGGCCGTGGTGCCGATCTACGGCTGGCTTGGCTCACGCCTCGAGCGATCCCGCCTCATCACCATCGTCACGTTGTTCTTTACGGTAACGCTCGTTGCGTTCTACGCGGGCGGACGGATCGGTCTGCGTGAAGGGCTGGCGTTCTACATCTGGATCGGCCTGGTGAACGTGTTCATCGTGTCGCAGTTCTGGCAGTTCGCGAACGATCTGTTCACCGAGGCGCAGGGCCGCCGTCTCTTTCCATTTATCGGCGTCGGGCAGTCGCTGGGCGCGTGGGTGGGCGCCGCGTCAGTGGCGCCGCTCGTCGCAGGCTTGAACTACACGCCGTACACGCTGATGCTGATCGGCGCCTGCGTGCTGCTCGTCGCACTCGGGTTCACGCTCGCGGTGAGTAGGCGCGGAACGGGGCCTGCTGGCGTTCAGGCGCACGACGCGGCTCGCGAGCCGCTGGGACGGGATGGCGGCTTCGAGCTGATCTTCCGCGACCGATACCTGTTCTGGATTGCCGTCCTGATCGTCCTGCTCAACGTCGTCAATACGACGGGGCAATACATCCTTAACCGGCTGATCGTGACTGAGGCCGTGGCGCGATTCGGCCATGATCCGGCGGCTGTCGTGCCCACCCGGCAATTCGTCACCGCGTTCTCCGGTTCGATCACCGCGTCGGTCAACCTGCTCGGGCTGCTACTGCAGCTGTTCGCGACCTCACGTGTAATCCGGTGGATCGGCATACGAGGGGCGCTGTTCGTGCTGCCGGTGATCGCACTCGTCAACTACTCGATCATCGCCGTTGCGCCGCTGCTTGCCGTTGTGCGCGTCGGCAAGATCCTCGAGAACAGCACCGACTATTCCGTTCAGAATACGGTGCGGCAGGCGCTGTTCCTGCCGACCTCGCGCGAAGCCAAATACAAGGCCAAAGCCGCGATCGATACATTCTTCACACGCGCAGGCGACGTCGTCTCCGCGGGTTTCGTGGCATATGGCCAACTGGTTGGGATGACGATTTCCGCGTTCGCCGGCGTCAATGTCCTGCTCGCGGTTGCTTGGCTCGCCGTGGCGCGCGCGATTGCGGGCGCAGATCGACAGCGGACGGTCTAGCGAGGACTGACCAGACTGACCAACGTTGTCGCCCCAGAGCCTGATTATGAGTTCACGCCCGAACGCGCGTTCGAACCATGGACGCGAATCGTACGCGCTGCAGCCCGTTCCGGCCCGTGGCGGCGCGATGATCACACTCGTTCGTACGGATCGGAAGGAGCGGGACAATTCGACACATCAAGGTGATACACGAATCCGAAGACGTTTACGCGGCTGCTCACTGCCATCGCCACGAATGACATCGTCGAGACGCCGCCATTACGCTCGATCGCGGGGTCGAACCGTGAGGTCGTGGTATCCAGTCGCCAACGGATGATGCCACACGACCACAGCTATCCGCGCGGCGCGCACGATTACGACCACGCACCGCGCGATGTCACTGGCCGTGCGCTCGCTGGCGCCGTCGGACTCACGCTCGCCTTCGTCGCTATCGAGGCGCTGTTCGGATGGTTCGGCCACAGCCTCGCCGTGCTGTCGGACGCGGGTCACAACCTCGCGGATGCGGCGGCGCTCGGCTTCAGCTGGTACGCCGTGCGCATCGCCGAGCGCCCTTCGCACGAAGGGATGACGTACGGCTATCACCGAATTGGGATCGTCGCCGCGCTGGCCAACGCGGGATCGCTTGCGGTGATTGCTCTCGTCATCGGGTGGGAAGCCATCTCGAAGCTCGTGCATCCTGAAGCGCCGAATCCCGGCGTCATGATCGGCGTCGCCGCCGTGGCGGTGGTCCTGAACGCGGCAATCGGATTCAGGCTCCGCGGAAGCGCCAAAGGCGACGTGAACGTCCGCAGCGCGTACCGGCACATGAGAGGCGATGCCGTGTCAGCGCTTGGCGTTGTCATTGCGGGAATCATCGTTGCGATCACGAACGAGCCGCGTGCCGATCCGATCGTGTCGCTGCTGATCGCGGCCCTGATTCTGTGGAGCGGCTACGGCGTGTTCCGCGAGAGCGCCACCGTGCTGCTCGAAGGCACCCCCCTCGGCATCGAGATGCCGGCGCTGATTGACGCGATTCGATCAGCGAACGGTGTGCTCGACGTGCACGACCTTCACGTTTGGATGGTCGGTCCGGGCCTGATTGCCTGCAGTTGCCACATTCTGGTGGTCGAACAGAGCGTCCGTGAAGGGCAGCAAGTGCTGCGCGCCGTCGTCCACAATCTCGAATCGCGCTTCCATATCACGCATACGACGATCCAGGTCGAGGTCGAAGGCTGCGAGTCGAGCGACATGTATTGCATCGCTCAGCGTGCGGTTGGCCGCTGACGACAGCGTGGTCCGACGCTCCGGAGGGCTACTGGGCAGCGGCACGCTTCAGCGTAACGACGCCGCGTTCAAGGGTTAGGGCGAGCCTTACCGTTGCGCGTGTCGTAACGTGGGAACAATTTGGGAACAATAACGCCCAAACACCAGGGAAAAAGGAGGAACAGGGCCGACCAGGAAGCAAGACGAGTCAACAAGATAGGCGTTCGGCCCTGTCTGCAAAACCTCGATCCCCGGTTCACATCCGGGCGGCGCCTCCAAAATTTGCAACGAGTCTCTAAAGCTGCCGAAAATGCTGGTTGCGTGCCACTGCAACCAACTGCATCTGGTCGCGGGCGTCGGTCTCCGGAAGGCCTTTGTTTTCTTGGAGACGCCCAAGTGTACGCCTTCGATGGCCGAGAGCCGCCGCGGTCTCGTGCGGCGTGCGAGTGGTGAAGGCCTTGGCCATTTCAAGCCGCCCTGCCGCGCTTTCGGGTTGCTACGAGTGCCTCCACGGCTGCGGCCTTGTGCTCCGGCGCCAAGTGAGCGTACCGGAGTGTCATCGCGAGCGACTTGTGACCCAGTAATTCTCGCACTGTATTTAGATCCACCGCGGCCCATCACAAGCTTGCTTGCGAACGTGTGTCGGAGATCGTGAAAACGGAACGACGTCACATTCGCAGTCTTCAAGAGGCCTCGCCATGTCTTTCTCACCGCGACGATCGGAGTGGATTCGGTGGAACCTCCGAACACGCACCATCCCGGCTCTTCGGCGGTCGGCCGCCACGCCTTCATCACACGAGTGGCCTCGCTGTTGAGCGGGAGATGCCGCGTCTGGTGCGTCTTCGCTCCTTCGCCACGCACTGTCAGCACGCGTCATTGCAGGTCGAGGTCGCGCCAACAGAGTTGAAGCAATTCACCTCGGCGCAACCCCGTATTGAGGGCCAGCAGTACGAGAGGCGTCAGGTAGTCGCTGTACGTTCCGTAGGTGACCTACCGGGCGTCATTGAGTTCGGCGGCAAGAATGCGATGGTGGCCTATCCCGACTGTGATCCAGCGAAAGTCGCGGCCGTGCAACACTCGGCATGAACTTCAACACAACATCCGACCAGTCCTGCATGACGAATAGTCGCGTGTAACTGCACGAATGCCAGCTGCCCGCCACTTTTCCCACACAGGGTTGTTGACGTCTGGTTCGAGTCTCGTTCGGATCACCAGATTGGCTGGCGCGAACGACGTGGCTGGAGACACCTGCATCGAGACCGGCTCGTTCGCGCCGACGACCGTGGTCATCATCATCGCCAGCTGCATGCCCCACGCGTGAATACTCATCGACCTGTCTCCTCTGACCGCGCGATGCATTACAAGGCGCGCGTCATGCGGCCGCCGATGACGTCAAGCTGAAATCCGTGCGTCCGCAGATGAGTGACTGCGCGGGCGCACACATTGTGCGCGCGCTCAGTCATCTCGGCGGTGGCTCCGTTTCATCCGGGCGCGCTGCGGCGCAGCAGCCAGTGGCTCAATACCCTTGGTTTCCGCGAGCGGGCGCGGTGCGCGCACAGCCGGCCCCCGCCTTGCGATTCAACACATCCAGAAGCGTTGACGGAGATATCCATATGAAGCGCCGCAATATGATTCTTGTTTTGCTACCGGGTGTATTTCTGCTGGCGGCCTCAGCAGTGTATCTCAGTGGATTGTCGCCTCTCACCGTCGCAGGATTGGCGCTGAACGCCTTTCGCGCCGCGAATAGCCCGTCAGGCACACTGGTCGTGGAGCTTCGCGGCGCTCCACCGGTGACGGCCGTCGGTACAACCGGCGCGGCCGATACGTCGTCGCGAGCGAATGGCGAACCGTCCGACGCCGGAAGCTGGGCGAGCTACAACCGGACACTCACCTCGCAGCGATACTCGCCGCTCCGCCAGATCAATACGCGCAGCGTTCGCGGACTGAAAGTACTGTGCAGCTACGACACCGGCCTGTATGAGAATTTCAATCCCGGTCCCCTCATGGTCGACGGTGCGTTGATCGGCACCACCGCGCATGACATTTTCTCGATTGATCCGTCCGACTGCCGAGAGAACTGGCGTACCCATGAGGACTTCAAACCCGGCCTTCTATTGGTCAATCGTGGCGCTGCGTACCTGGACGGCCGTGTGTTCCGAGGCACCTTGGACGGACGGGTGCTGGCCTATGACTTCAAGACCGGCAAGCGCTTGTGGGTAACAACGATCGCCGACCCCAAGACCGGCGAGATCGTAAGCGCGGCACCGATCGCCTGGAACGGACTCGTGTTCATTGGCAATGCCCTTGGGGATGTGAAAGGAGTAAAAGGGCGGATGTATGCCCTGGCGGCGGATAGCGGTCGGATCGTCTGGGAAACCTATTTGGTACCCAAGCAACCAGACGACCCGGTTCGTGGCCCCCAAGGGCGGATGCCCGCGTCCGCTCTCACCACCTGGGAGAACGCACCCGATGTGCCGATCAGCGGCGGCGCAACCTGGACTTCCTACACGCTTGATCCAGCCACAGGTCGCCTGTACGTGCCTGTCGCCAACGGTGCACCCGATTATGCAAAACATTTGCGCGAAGGCGCGAACCTGTATACCAACTCCGTACTGGCGTTGGACGCGAAGACTGGCGCCTACATTGGCCATTTTCCAGCTGCACCCGAAGGGGACTGGCATGACTGGGATGTTTCCAACGCGCCCTCCATATTCATGACCAAGGGCGGCAAGCAGTTGTTGTCGTTGGCACCCAAAAACGGACACCTGTATGCCTTTGATCTGGCGACAACCCAACTCCTGTATCGACGCCCGGTGACCCGAATTGAAAATGCTGACGCACCACTTTCCACCGACAAGGACACCCACTTCTGCCCAGGGGTAGTCGGCGGTGGTGAATGGAATGGTGTGGCCTACGACCCCCAGACCAATCTTGTCTTCACCGGCCAAACCGAGTGGTGCACCACAGTGAAACTGCAGCCGGATGCGAAAGTCAAAGGCGCTAAGGATGGCTGGCCGTGGATGGGAAATGCGGAAAGCCCGATCAATCCGTTGGCTCTTTTCGGTCGACAAGATCCGCGCGCGGACTGGGGCGGCTGGGTATATGCCACGGATGCCGACAGCGGCGAGTGGAAGTGGCGGCTGAAGAGCAACTACCCGACCCTGAGCGGCCTCACCCCCACGGGTGGAGGCATTGTGTTCTTTGGCGACATAGGCGGCAACTTCTACGCGGTGGACGCGAGCAACGGTCGGCGGATATGGGGCCAGAAACTGGAGGGCGCGGTCGGCGGCGGCGTGATTACCTACATGGCAAACGGTTCGCAAAAGGTGGCCGTGGCAGCGGGCCTGAGTTCGATCATGTGGCCGACAGAAGTTGCCACCGCGAAGATCGTGATCCTGGGGTTGAGCGAACCTCCGCGGTGAATCGCTATGGATCCCGCTCTTCAACCTGCTTTAATCACTGCACTCGCTCTGTCGCCGCATTGCTCGGCCGAAGGTCCTGATCGAAGAAAACCGCATCCTCCGTGGCCACGTGTGCGGTCGAATCCCGTACTCGCGCCGCGTGGTCGTAGATTTGCGCCGTGGCGATGAGTTCGTCCGCTTCGGTGGCATCGACGAACTTCTGGAGTCCCTCGGCGATCGTCGACTCCGCGCCGACGAACGCAACCAGTTGCATCTGCTCGAGCGGCTGTGCCTCGCCAATATTCCGACTGCGGTGAAACACCGGCGCGGAGGTGCACACCGCGCCCGAACGACGATGGATCGTCTGTCGACGACCCTGAGCACGATGGTGAGCCGCCGCCCGCGCGGCCAATCGTCTGACACCGTCGTTCGTCGCAGAGATCCGGTGCAGGAGCACCAATCGACTCTCCGGGCATAGACGTGGGTCGGCCGAACCGTCCGTGCGGCGGCGGGCCCCGGCCGCTGCTGGTTCGGATGCTGATGCGGTCGTGAAGGTGATCGTGAACGATATGCTTGCCGGGTAACGTCCGTTGAAGCGAGGGACGCTTGCCGACCGCGCATTGATGAGACGCGTACTGCGCATCGCACGACAACGGGGTTTGGCGAAACGTCAGGTCGGCTCCGTCGACGACGTCATCACCGCCTGGCACGTCCAGTGACGTCTCGGGCGAACTGAGCGTGAACTGGCCGAGGTGATTCGCGAGGAAGGTACGCCACGTCTGTGACGGCGCCCGGAGTCGGTCTGGCAGATACCGCGACACTGTGCGTTCTGAGACGACGAGCCCAAGCTTGAGCAACTCGCCGTGGATTCGCGGAGCGCCCCAGAGACAGTTTTCGGCGGCCAAGCGCCGAATCAAGCCTCGACATTCTGAATCGATGCGTGGTCTGCCAGGACGTCGCGGGCGGCGGCGCCAGCATCGATGGAACCCCTCGCGACGCCAACGCTCGACCGTGGCCGGCTGGACCAGCACCAGCGCGTCTGTCCATCGAGGCCACACCTGTCGCAACACCAGCCAGAGCAGACGGTCAGATGGGCGAAAGCGGCGATTCGAACGAACGAGTACGTGCAGCTGGTGGCGGAGGGCAAGGATCTCGAGCAGCAGGTCTCGACGCGTCGACAGGGCGAACCGGATCGCAACGACCATCCGGACGACGTCACGCATCGCGCGTAGAATGCCAGCTACCGCGCCAACGTCAAACGAGTTTTTCCGGACGCAGTATTGGCGAGGCACAAGTACCACCCTCGGATCCCACCGGTTAACTCAACCACTCGCGCGATAAGGCGACGACGCCGGACCGCATACCGTTCGGGTACCACCGGGCGCGCCATTTGCTCCGCTTAGAGATGCGATGTCGGAACGGCAGATCGATGGTCAAACGCGGTCATTGATTGACCAGATTGACGAATGCTTGCGTGATGCAGAACGGTTGAGGAACCACGTCAATACCCATCAGGCTCGTGTCTGGCCTGATCGCCGTCGCGTGAGTCGCATACCTGCGGTTCCGGGCAAGGGAAGCGGAGACAAAGGGAACGGAGCAAGATGAGTTGTGGCCGATCATCGCCACGTGCCATCGCCGGATGACACAATAAAGGTCGTCAAGCAGCTCGAAGACCTGACGAGCGAAGCACAACGACTCAGTGACCAATTGTCCGCGCTTGCACGCGCGGAGTCCGCACCTCGGCCGAACCAGCGGAGGAACCACCAGGGACGACCGCCCGGCACGCCCCCATTAGGCGAGAACTAGCCGCGTCACGACCACTGGCGATCGTCAGTCCTCTCGTATCATCGTGGTTCGATGTCCGACGAATGGCCGCCTCCAGGAACACGACCACGCCTGCCGACGTATGAGCATGTCCGGGACGTCTGGACCCTGCACGGCATTCAATCGACCGTGACTGCTACGATCTGGCGCAACGACTTCGGACTCGAGCTCCGGATCGATCATGGTGGCGAGTTGATGGAGTCGCGCCTCTCGCGGTTCGGAGAAGAACCGTTGCTGCTGATCGCGGATCAACTGAAGGCGGCGCTACTCACGCAAGGATGGTTCGATCACCTCTAGATCAACAACGTCACCGCATCGACGCGCGAGTGGTATGAGTGCGCTTGGAAAGCGTTCACAGCCCCCTACTTGCCCCCTCGCGCACATAGATAGCGTGATCGCACGCGCGACTAATCGAATAAGTCATTTGTTTATAATGAGTTAGATGGTGGACCTGATTTTCCCGAGATGGAACCCACTGACCAGCTGGATGCGGCGAATCGAAGACTTCCAGAGGGCCGCATAGGGCGGTTTGCCAAACGGAAGCCCGCCTCTCGTCCCACCTCGATTTTCCTCGTAAATCTTTCACTATTTTATACTTCCCCGATCGAGCGAGTTGGCTAGCATTGGCTCTGGACACGCTGTTTTGGCGCGTCTCAGGGACAATCGTGGGGACAGTTCCATACGCGACGACTGTCGCCGCCGATGCGCCGGATTGACTGTCCCAGGCAACCGTCCACCTGACGCCGTCCCATCGAATTGTCGAAACCCGCAGAAAGAACGGCTGCGTCAAGAAGTTCGAGGAACAGCTCGTTTCAGGCGCAATCGGCCTCGGCCCGCGGTCACTCTGTCTCTGGAAGTATCACTTCGGTGACAGTGACGACGTTTCCGCTACCCGCAGTTCCATCCGTTCGGCGATCAACGCAAAGTCGCTGGCCGGCACTTCAACATGCCCGAATCTGAAGGCCGCGCCCCAGTGGGACTTGTTCTTGATGAAAGAGAGATGCTCTACGAGTGGCTTGATCGGCGTTTCCTTGGACGGTGCGAAGTGACAGTCCACTCGATGAGGCTTGAAGGCCGGCGTCACTTCGACCTGGTACACGTCGCCGGTGACCACCGTGCCAATCGCGGTGAAGGCTTGGAGTCGTTCACCATCGGGATATGCCGTCCGCGGCGAGTACATGATGACACCGTCCCCAGCCTTCAGTCGCCGCACTGCCGCCTGTTGTCCGTGATTCAACTGTACGAAGTGTCCCTTAACCCCAAGGTCTACGTGATCCCTCGACGCGACACCGATCCAGAAGCGACACGCGCCCGCCATGGTTCTCACGCGTGATCCACGTGTGCGACCTCGCACAGAATCGGGTTCGAAGCTGGCGAGCGCGCCAGCGCGCGTCATGTGCGGGCGTGCGTCCGGATTCCGAAGCATCGCTTCGAAGGCGTCGCGACTGCTCCACTGCGCATAGTTGACGACGTGTCGGCCGTCAAAACTAGTGTGAATGCTGGCGGAGATGAAACCCGGCAGATGGCGCATCGTGTGCTCGGTTGCTTCGATAAGCACGTTGGCGAGCTCCTGTTGATGATCAGGTGCGACTGAGAAGACGTTGATCAAGGTGAAGATCTCGACTCCGGCGCGAATCGTCGATGTGTCCGTTGTCATCTGAGCCTCCGGCGTAGTAGCATTATCAGTGTCCTGATGTATGTATCAGGACACTGATAACAAGGCAAGCGTGAAATGAACACAGCAGATCGTGTGTTGGACCTTGTTGGGTACCAACTGAAGCGTGCCCAGCATTCGCTGCGCGCGGCGATGGATGAGGGCCTGCGAGCGCAGGGGCTGACCACCCCGCAATACGCCGTGTTGACCCACCTCGAAGCTGCCGCGCCACTCTCTGGGGCGGAGCTGGCGCGTCGCTGTTTTGTCACGGCGCAGACGATGAACGCCATCCTCGTCGGCCTGGAGCGGGCTCGGCTCGTGGAGCGAGCGCCTCACGCCAAGCATGGCCGTGTCATTGAGGCACGGCTCACAACTCGGGGCCGCGCCACAGTCCGGGACGCACACAGGACCGTTTTCGGGATTGAGGAACGAATGCTGTCCAAAATTACGTCAGCGGGGCGTCGAAAACTGAACGAGACCCTGTGTCAATTGGTAGAGAACTTGAGGACCTCGTAAGCATTGGGCCGTCAAGCGCGGCGCCGTCGGCGGGGTGAGCAAATGAGCGGGGAATCCAGCAGAACAGAATCCTCTCGATCTGTCGAGCACCTCGGTCCGTTGCTCCGAGCCCCCTGCTGGCGTCCGATCGGCCGCTCTGATATGTATTGCAATACATATGACCTCTGTGACATAATCAGCCCGTGCTGCCGTGGAGCGTCGACCTGCATGCGCAGTTCGTTCCCGAGTTCGAGGCCCTTCCGGAAGCGGTCCAGGATGAGCTGCTGGCCCACATCGCCGTTCTTGAGACCTTCGGACCGCAGCTCGGGCGTCCACGCGTCGACACGCTGAACGGCTCGCGGCACAAGAACATGAAGGAGTTGCGCTTCGACGCCGACAACGGTGTCTGGCGGTTCGCCTTCGCTTTCGATCCGAAGCGGACAGCGATCGTACTGTGCGGTGGCGACAAGTCCGGCGGTAGTGAGCAGCGGTTCTATCGTCAACTCATCGCGAAGGCCGACGGACGTTTCGATGCCCACATGGCCGACCGGAAGACGCGAGAGACGAAGAAGAAGGGCAAGCAACGATCATGAAGAATCTCAATCGCGTTCGAAAGCAATTGAATCCCGCTCGGCGCAAGAAGATCAAGGCACGTGCCGCGGCGCTCATCTCTGAAGAGAGAACGCTTCAGGAATTGCGGCACGCGCACAAGTTGACGCAGAAGCGAATGGCTGAAGTCCTCGGCATCGGCCAGGACAGCGTGTCGCGACTCGAACAGCGGAGCGATCTTCTGATTTCGACGTTGCGCGGCTACGTCGAAGCCATGGGCGGCCGTCTGTCGCTGATCGCAGAGTTTCCGAATCAGGACCCGGTCGTCCTGGCCGGACTCGCAGCCATTGAGTCGGCGAAAACCGATGGTTGACGGCGATTCCAAACCCTTTTCGGTCGAGCGTTGTCGCGAGCTGCTCGGGACCGAAGACGGCGGCCTTTCAGACGAGGAGATCGAAGCAATTCGGGTTCAAACCGACGCGTGGGCACACGTACTCCTTGACATCTATCTCGATCAACAACGGCAACAACGGGCTCGCGAGGTCGCGACAGATGAACGCGGTTCGATCCCGGTTTGGTCGAAAAATGGATCTGCTTGGAAATAAACGCCTTAGCAAAAGACGAATTTCAAGCGATCGAACCGCTTAACCTTCGCGCCGGCATGCGTTTGCGGCGATTTCAAAATTTGGTGGACCTGACCGGGATCGAACCGGTGACCTCCTGAATGCCATTCAGGCGCGCTCCCAACTGCGCTACAGGCCCACTCGGAGGGGACCTTTGATGGTAGCGCAGGCCCTTCCCTGAAGGAAGACCTGCGCCCCTCCTGCCTTTCTACCGGGCGCGCGATGCGAAGCTCGCGCGCGACGTCGCGATCAGATCAGGCCCTCGACCAGCTGGCCGTGCTCGACCCTCGCCAGGCGCGCATTGTGGAGCTGCGATACTTCGGCGGTTTCTCCGAGGAGGAAGTCGCGGACGCGCTGAGCGTGTCACGGTCGACGGTCACGCGCGAGTGGCAGACCGCCCGCGCCTGGATGTACAGACGCCTGACGACAGGGCGGAGGTGAGATCGAGGCCGCGAGCCGGCGCCGACCGTCCTATCGCTAGACCGACGGCCGGGCGGCCGCGTTGATGGCTGCGAAGCGCTGATGCGCCAGCACCAGCCACTGCGACAATTGCCGAGCTGCCTCATCAGGCGTCTGTCCATAGAACGGCATCATCGCGGTGGGCACCCCCGGTCCCCGGCGCAACTGGGCCCGCCACCGATTGCTGACGGCCGTGACCTCGATCTGATACGCGCGGCCGCCGATGGTCTCTTCGAAGTGATGAACGATCACGTCTTCGCGTCCCCGGTGGGGTCAGGAGCGGCGACGATCTTATTCGGCGTGGCCTCGCAATCAAGCGAAGGGAGACGCGAAGCGCCCATGCACAGCGGCCGGCACGGCGGATTGCCCGCATCGCGCGCGGAAAAAAATTTCGCTGTCGCGGTTGTCCACAGGATATGCACGTCTCATGCACAGGATTTCCACATCTTGCCATCCGACTGCGCCATTGCGGCAGACGCTACAATAGGAATTCACCCTGCATGACTCGGCGTATTGCCTCCCTCGTCGTACTCGTGTGGCTCGCGGCCGTGCCCCTGGCGCGCGCGGCGGCCGACGCGACGCTGTTCCGCCTGTTCTTCCGTGACGGCGCCAGCGTCGTCAGCTACGGCGAGTTCGCGCGGCTCGACGACCAGGTCGTCTTCTCGATGCCCGTCGGCGGGCCCGCCGATCAGCCGCGCCTGCATGTCGTGACGCTGCCCTCGTCGCAGATCGACTGGGCGCGAACCGAGCGCTACGCCGCTTCCGCGCGCTACGAGCACTACGCGGAAACACGCGGCGAGGAGGACTTTCAGCGGCTGAGCAGCGACGTCGCGCGCGTGCTGAACGACGTGGCGCTGGCGGCCGACAAGACCGCCGCGCTCGATCAGGCGGAGCAGGCGCGCAAGACGCTCGCGGACTGGCCCGCGAGCCACTACGGCTATCGCCAGCGCGACGTGCGCGAGGTGGTGTCGCTGCTCGACGAAGCCATCTCGGATCTCCGCGCGTCGGCAGGCCGGAGCGACTTCAACCTCGCGCTGGTCGCGACGCCGGAAGAAACAGGATTCGAGCCGCTGCTGGCCGCGCCGAGCATCTCCGAACAGATCAACGCGACGTTCCGCGTGGCGCAGCTCGCGCCGCGCGTGGCCGACCGCATCTCCCTCCTGCAGGAAGCGCTCGCGCTCGTCGTGGAAGGCGGCGCATCGTTGCCGCCGGCCGAGGCGACGCGGTTCCGCCGGATCGCCGAGGATCAAATCCACGACGAGATCGACATCGACCAGCGGTACGCGGCGATGTCCCGGCGCCTGCTCGCGTCGGCGGCCAACGCCGCCGGGCGGGCGCGCATCGTGGACGCCGAGCGGGTCCTCAACCAGGTGTCGAAGGAAGACGAACGTCTTGGCGGCCGCCGCCCCGAAGTCGTGCAGGCGCTCAGCACGGCGCTGCAGCTGCAGCTCGAAAGCGCGCGCCGCCTCCGTTTGCTCCGTGACCAGTGGCAGGTTCGCCGCACGAGCTATCGCGAGTACCAGCGCGCCGTCGGGTCGCAGCTGATGCAGCTGGTCAAGATTCAACCGTCGCTCGATTCCATCCGCCGCCTCGCCGGTCCTTCGCCGACCACGCTGGTCACGCTGCGGAGCCGGCTGGCGGGCGGAGCGGACCGGTTGCAGCGGATGCCCGTCCCCGACGATCTTCGCGCGACGCACCAGCTGCTCGTGAGCGCGTGGCGGTTTGCCGAGTCGGCGGTCGACATCCGGTACAGCGCGGTCTCGTCGGGTGATGTCGGCATTGCCTGGCAGGCGTCCTCGTCCGCCGCGGGTGCCATCCTGATGGTGGCGCGCGTGCAGCACGACATCCGGGCGCTGCTCGAACCTCCACGTCTCCAGTGATCACACCCCGCACGACCCGACTCGTGCGGGCGGCGGATCTGCGGTCGTTCCGAAGCGCGCTCGCGGCGCTGGCCACCGGCGGCTCCCCGCTCGAAGCCCGCGACCGGCTCCTCGTCTGTCCCACGCGCGCCGCCTCGCACCATCTGCTTCGCTCGATCGAGGACCGGCTGCCCGCCGGCGCCGCCCTCGTCCTTCCGGATTTCGTGACGCGCGCGGAACTGCACGAGCGGTTGTTCGAGCGGATTGCGTCGGCGGACGAGGTGGCGCCCCGTAAAGGGGCGCCCTGCCAAGGCGCGGCGTACACGACGGAGGAGCGGGAGGCGTTGCTGGCCGTCGCGTGCCGCGCCGCGATCGATGCGGGCGACGAGCCGCCGTTTCGCGTTCGTCCCGGCCTGATTGGCGCGATGCTCGAATTCTTCGATGCGCTCGAGCGCCATCAGAAGTCGGTGGACGACTTCGAGCGGCTGACCATCGGAAGGCTCGATGGCGGGCAGGACGCCGACCGCGGCGCCGAGCGGCTGGTTCGGCAGACGCGCTTCTTCGCCGCGGCGTTCCGCGAGTTCAAGCGGCTGTGCGCCGCATCCGGCGGCGTCGACGAGCACGCGATGCGCGACCGGCTGCTCGCAGACGCTGCCGCGCATCCGTGGCGGCACGTGATTGTGGCCGTGCGCGATCGCGCGGGCGATCGCTACGGCCTGTTTCCGGTTGACTGGGATCTGCTCGCGCGCATCCCCGGCCTCGAGCGCCTCGACGTCGTCGTCACCGACACGATGCTCGCGGGCTCGTTTCACGAGCGCATCCATCAGTGGCTTCCGGGCATCGAGGAGACGCGGCTCGAGCAGGCAGCAGGCAGCCGGCTGCAGCCAGAACGTGGCGCCAGTGCATGTGCTGCCAGCTGCCAGCTGCCGGCTGCCAGCTTCTCAGTCGCCCGCGACCGCGAAGACGAGGTCGCATCGTTTGCCCGCCGGGTACGCGCGGACGCGTGCGCGCCCGCGCCGCCGGCCCTCGATCGCATCGCCATCGTCGTGCGCCAGCGGCTGCCGTACGTCTACCTCGCGCAGGAGGTGTTCCGGTCGCAGGGCATCCCCTGCCAGATGTTCGACGCGCTTCCGCTTGCCGCGGAGCCGTACGCGGCGGCCGTCGATCTGTTGTTCTCGTTCGTCAGCGCCAACTTCGCGCGCGTCCCGGCCGTCGCGCTGCTGCGCTCGCCGCACCTGCGGTTCCCGGGTGCGGATGGCGAGGCGGTTCGCGCAAGAGAGATTGCCGCGCTCGATCGGGCGTTGAGCGAGGCCGGCTACCTTGGTGGTCTCGACTCGCTCGATCGGCTCGTCGACACGTGGCGTGCCGGGTCGCGCGTCTCGAAAGCGGCCGTGGCCGGCGCATCGGTTCTGCAGGCGGTTGCCAGGGAGATGACGGGGCTGCGCTGCGACGCGACGATTGCCGCGCACCTCGATCGCCTGCTGACGTTCCTGGCCGCGCACGAGAACGCCCCTGGTTCGCCGGACCATTCGGCGGAGGCGGAGCCGCTTCACGCGCGACAGCTCCGGGCGCGCGGCGCCGTTCTCGGCGTGCTGCGGTCGCTGCGTGACGCCTGCGAGCGCTTCGATTCGAGGACCGTGCCGTTCGACGAGGTCGCGGCGATGGTGCGCCGCGGGATCGACATGCACACGTTCGCGTCGCGCCGCGGGGAGTCCGGCGTGCACCTGGTCGATGCCGAGAGCGCGCCGTTCGGCGAGTTCGACCACGTGCAGCTCGCGGGCCTCGTTGACGGCGAGTGGCCGGACCGGCCGCGGCGCAGCATCTTCTATTCGCCGGCCATCCTGCGCGACCTTGGCTGGCCCGCGGACGCCGACCGGGTCGAGGCGGAACGCGCGGCCTTTGCCGATCTGCGGGGCCTGCCCGCGAAGACGCTTGGGATCTCGACCTTCTCGCTCGAACACGATTCGCTCGTGTCGCCGTCGATGCTCCTGGACGAGATCGAACGGACGGGGACGGAGGCGCGGGTGGGGGCGGGAGAGGAGGCGGTCGTACTCTCCGACGCCGCGAGGGCGTGGGCGGCCCGGCGCGTGGCCCGGCCGGCCGATTCGATCGCCGGCGGCCAGACGGCCGCGCACATCGCGCAGGCGTACTCCGTCAGCGCGCTCGAGCGCTACCAGGACTGTCCGTTCAAGTTCTTCGCGGCCGACGTCCTCGAGCTCGACGAGCTGCCCGAAGACGAAGCGGCGCTGTCGCCGCGCGCCCGCGGCAGGTTCATCCACGAAGTCTTTCAACGCTTCTTCGAGGCGTGGGACCGCCGGCGCGAGGGACAGATCACGCCGGAGACCCTCGATTCGGCGCGCGCGGTATTTGCGGAGGTCGCGGCGCCGCTGCTCGCGCACCTTCCGGACGCGGACGCCGCGCTCGAGCGGACACGGCTCTTCGGCTCGGCGATTTCCGTCGGCATCGTCGACGTCGTGCTCGGCCTCGAGGCCACGCGCCCCGCCGACGTCGTCGAGCGGTGGCTCGAGTACCGGCTCGACGGCGAGTTCACGCTCGGCGCGGCAGGCGGCCGCGCGGTGCCGCTTCGCGGCGTCGCCGATCGCATCGACCTGCTCGCGGGGAACCGGCTTCGCGTGATCGACTACAAGTCGGGCGCGGTGTATCAACCAAAGCGCGCGCTGCAGGTGCCCATCTACGCGCTGTGCGCCCAGGAACGGCTCGCCGGGCAGCGGGGAGGCACGTGGCAGGTCGATGAGGCGGCATACGTCGCGTTCACCGGCAAGCGGTCGCTCGTGCCGATCGTCAGGGCGGGGCGGAACGACCAGGACGCCGTGCTCGCCGACGCGCGCGGGCGCCTGCTCGACCTCATCTCGGCGATCGAGCGCGGGGAATTTCCGCCGCGCCCGTACGAGCCGCGCATCTGTTCGTACTGCGCGTACCCGTCGGTCTGCAGGAAGGACTACATCGGTGACGAGTAGTCCGCGGCTGCCGTTCGACGTGGACAAGGCGATCGACAAGGACCAGGAGGCGCGCGATCGCGCGGTCGATCCGCGGTACAACGTCGCGCTCGAGGCGTCCGCGGGCACGGGGAAGACGCGCGTCCTGGTCGATCGCTACATCAACCTGCTGCGCGCGGGCGTGGACCCGTCGAACATCCTCGCGATGACGTTCACGCGCAAGGCGGCAACGGAGATGCGCGGGCGGATCATCGCGACGCTTCGCGACGCGGCGGCCCGGGGCGACATTCCGGCGGCGCGGTGGCGCGAGCTGCGCGACCGCATCGACGACATCGCCATCAGCACCATCGACGCGTTCTGCCTCTCGCTGCTGCGCGAATTTCCGCTCGAGGCCGACCTCGACCCGGGCTTCGACATCGCGGACGAAACCGAGGTGCCGCGCCTGGTGGACGAATCGCTCGACCGCGCGCTGCGGACCTGCCGGAGCCTCGCGCGCGAGGACGAGAACATCGCGCTCGTGTTCGCGCAGCTGGGCGACCGCCGCGCGCGCCGTGGCCTGGCGGCGCTGCTGAACCGCAGGCTCGTCGCGCCCGTCGTGCTGCAGCGGTACCTCGACACAGGGCCGCGCGACCTCGACGTCGCCGTGGCCACGCGCCGGGCGGTCACCCGGCTGCTCGACGTCTTCACGTCGATGCCGGGCGGCCTGTCGCGCTTTCTCGCGTCCGGCCCGCCGGAAACCGTCTTCGTGCTGCTGGCCAGGGAACTGCGCCGGCTCGAGCACAGCGTGGAGACAAACGTGGCGCTGGAGCCAGCCGCCGTTCAGGCGGCGTACGCCCACGCCCGCGACTACTTCCTCACGCAGGAAGGCGAGCCGCGCAAACAGAGCCAGTTCAAGAAGACGCAGTTCGCGACGGAGTCGGCGTGGACCACCCACCGCGACCTCGTCGTCGGGCATGCGGCGGCGGTGAGGGAGGCGATCAACCGTTACAAGCGGGATCTGAACGTCCTCGTCTCGCGCGGCATCCTGCGGATGTACCGCGTCGCGGAGACGGAGTACCGCCGGACGCTCGATGCCCACGCCGTGCTCGACTTCGCGGATCTGCTGCTCCGGACCCTCCAGCTCCTGCGTCAGATGGAAGAGTTCGCCCGGAGCCGCTATCGCCTCGAGTCGCGCTACCACCACGTGCTCGTCGACGAGTTCCAGGACACGAGCCGCGCGCAGTGGGAGCTGGTCTCGCTGCTCGTGCAGTCGTGGGGCGAGGGCGCCGGCCTGGCATCCACCGGCCCGCTCGCCCCCTCCATCTTCATCGTCGGCGACCGCAAGCAGTCGATCTACGGCTTCCGCGACGCCGACGTCTCGATCCTCGACGATGCGAGGCGGTACATCGAGGCGCTTCGTCCGGGCGGCGACGCGCGGCGCTCGATCGCGCGGAGCTTCAGGTCGGTTCCCGCGCTGCTCGCGTTCGTCAACGACGTGTCGCGCGACATGCCGAAGGCCGGCGGACGCCGCGACGGGTTTCGATACGGCGAGGACGATTGCTTTCCGCTCGACGGCGAGGGCAGCCCCGCGGACCACGCGCTCGGGCTCGTCACCGCCGACACACCCGACGCGTGCGCCGAAACGACCGCCGCCGAAATCGCGCGGCTTCTCGCGGAGGGCGCGATCGTGCGCGACAGGATCACGGGCGTTCACCGCCCTGTGACGGCCGCGGACATCGCGATCCTCTTCCGCACGCGCGATTCGCACCGCGAGTTCGAGGCCGCGCTCGAGCGCCGCGGCATCGGCGCGTACGTGTACAAGGGGCTCGGCTTCTTCGACGCCGACGAGATCAAGGACGTCCTCGCGCTCCTGTGGTACCTCGCGGACCCGCTGTCGGACCTTCGAGCCGCGGCGCTGCTGCGATCCCGCTTCTTCCGTGTGTCGGACGAGACGCTGCGGCTGCTGGCGCCGGACATCGCGGCGGCGCTTGCGGGACCGGATCCCGCCCTTGGACAGGCTCAGGGCGCCCCGAGGCTCTCGAGGGCCGGATCCCGGATCCCGGCTCCCGGCCTGGATCCCGCAGACGCGTCGACGCTCGCTCACGTGCGCGAGGTCTCGGCCGGGTGGCGCGCGCGCGTCGATCGGATGCCGCCCGCCGAACTGCTCGACTTCGTGCTCGCGGAGTCGGCGTACTTCGTCGAGATGCGCGGCCCCCGGTTTCCGCAGGCGCG
>Ga0209438_1000048_pt1 | contig 30083 bp, 27 predicted proteins | sample GraSoi_2013_20cm_FD_185825 | JGI IMG/M metagenome (GOLD analysis project Ga0209438, IMG submission 185825) | Grasslands soil microbial communities from the Angelo Coastal Reserve, California, USA - Sample 9_17_2013_20cm (SPAdes) (version 2) | ecosystem: Environmental > Terrestrial > Soil >...
TAGTCACGTATAAGTAGCGCAATGTATCCGATATGTTGCGGCATTGTAGGACAATGCAACGAGCGCCCTAGGTCCGCAATGGGTCAAAGCAATGGGTCAAAAGCGACATCGAAGGCATGTCAGCTTGGCGCGAAACTGACGGTTGGCGAAGGGCCCGGATCCGCTAAAGTGGCCTCCAACGATTGGCGGACCGGTAGCGTCGTGGGCCGCAAGAAATGCCAGGGGGAAAGTATGGGTCGGAAGATAGCTATCGTCGGAGCTGGTGCCGTTGGCGGGTATGCCGGCGCCCATATGGTGCAGGCGGGCGAGGACGTGACGTTCATCGATCCGTGGCCCGAGCACGTCGAGCACATGAGGAAGCACGGACTGCGCGTCACCCATGCAAGGGACGTCGCGGAATTCTCGGTTCCCGTGCGCGTGCTGCACGTCACGGACGCGCAGCAGCTCGCCAAGGAGACGCCGGTCGACATCGCCTTCGTGTGCATGAAGTCGTACGACACGGCCTGGGCTACCACGCTGATCCGGCAGTATCTGGCGCCGGACGGCTATGTCGTGTCGCTGCAGAACTGCATGAATGAAGAGACGATCGCCGGCATCGTCGGCTGGGGCAAGACGCTGGGGTGCATTGCCAGCAGCATCACGGTCAACCTGCCTGAGCCGGGCCATATCCACCGGGGCGCTGGCAAGGGCGGGGCGGCGCACACCGTATTTCGCGCCGGCGAAGTGCACGGCCGAATCACGCAACGGGCGGAGGAAATTTGCCGCCTGGTCGGCTACGCCGACAGCGCCAAGGTAACCGGCAATCTATGGGGCGAGCGCTGGTCGAAACTGGTTGCCAATGCCATGGGCAATGGGCTCTCCGCCTGCACAGGTCTGCCCGGCGCAGATATGTTGCAAAGCGAACCGATTCGCCGCTTCTCCACGCGGCTCGGGAGCGAAGCGATCCGCGTCGGGCAAGCGCACGGCTATCAACTGGAAGAGATCTTGCATCTACCGGCTGAGACGATAGCGCGTGCCGGCGAGGGTGACGAGACGGCGACGCGCGTCTGCGACGAGCAGCGCTTCAAGGACGGCAAGCGCATCTCTTCCGAGCAGCGTCCCTCGATGGGCCAGGACATCCAGAAAGGCCGGCGCACGGAGATCGAATTCCTCAACGGCTTCGTCGTACGCGAGGGCGAGAAGGTCGGCCTCTCGTGCACCGCCAATGCCGCGCTGACGGACATCGTCAAGCGCGTGGAACGTAATGAGCTGAGCCCGGATCCGCGGCATATCACTGAGCTACGGTTGAACTGAGCCGCCGGCAGCAGAAGAACACGTGGTTACGCCCGTGACTTCGCATATTCGAGAGCGGAACTGGCTTATCGTGAAACGGCAGGTTCGGGATCGTCCAGGGCATCCCGAAAAACTCACCCCGAATCTCCCATTGGGCAGGCCGCCAGAGGTAGCATCGTGACGCCAAAGGCGTCCAAGCGCGCGAAAGCCGCCCTGTGAGGGCTTGGCATGAGTCTTACGACGGGCGCGCCGCCATTTCATCCAAGCGCAACCTCTGGTGGATAGCGAGGTCGGACGCTGTAAAATGGTGGAATAAATGTGGGGGTCGGACACCCAGTTTTGGCCTTCTTCGACCATTGAAGCGGCCCGGAATCGCCCAGAATTGGCCCTTCGGCGAAAGCACCCTCCGAGAACGACAAACCATCGGGGTTTGAAAAAATGAAACCTTATGATCTCAAATCGATGTCGGTGGACGAGCTATGCTCGCTTCACGAATTTGTTTCCTCGGCATTGGCTCAAAAAATACCAGCCGAAAAAGCAAGGCTTGATCAAAGATTGCGCCAGCTCCGCCTGAGTGCTGAACCTCACAAGATGAGTCACGCGCGGCGCCCTTACCCGAAGGTTTTTCCGAAATTTAGAAATCCCGCGGAGCCGTCCGAGACTTGGGCAGGCCGCGGGAAAAAGCCACGCTGGCTGACGGCACAGCTTAAGCTGGGAAAACAGATCGACGATTTTCGGATCCATTAGAGCATGATCCGGAAAAGCATGCCCTCGGGCCACGACCCGATGGGTGAGTACCGATTTTCCCTCGGGACAAACGCGAAGTGTTTGCCCGGCGATCATGCTCAAACAAAAAGATAGGGCGCGATGACCATTCGAAGAAAAGTCATCCCGCTGCAGGTTCAAGCCGGAATGCGCTTTCTTTTTCTGTGTAGCTGCGGCGATTTCCGAGCCGATAGTTGCGCGTTCCTGACCAGGTCGCGCAGTCTGTTCAATTCCAATAATTGAACATTGAGATTGGCTGCGGCGTTGATGACGACTGCAAGGCGGGTGTCGGTGGCGCTTGAACGGCGCTGCTGAATAGAACTCATTTGAACCCCCAACAAACTCAAATGGACGCTAAAAAAACTGAGCACAAATTACGCTGGACGTATGTCACGGTGATGAATCGAAGCTCAGGTTAGTCCGCTTTGCCCGGCATATCAAGATCAGCAACTTAAGGGCGAAACATGCCAGCTCAGCATATCATTGTTTGAGCTAGCGGCGATTCGCTCGCTCGAAGAAAAGGGGGGCTCAAAAAGGGGGGCTTAGAAGCCGCGACATAGTAGCGGCCCCAGCGTAAGGGGACGCTGAGGCGGGGGGCGCAGGCGCATATGGGAATTGGCGTTGGGTCGAAACGCTGCATACAATGGCCGGGGATAGCCATCTTGGCGCGAGCGCAATGACCGGAACCACCCTTAACGTCGTGTCCTTCCTGTTTCTCGGCTTCTTCCTCGGGATGCGGCATGCGACCGACGCCGACCACGTGGTCGCCATTGCGACGATCGTCAGTCGCGAGCGCAGCATGGTGGGCTCGGCGCTGATCGGCGCCGCCTGGGGCGTCGGGCACACCATCACGGTCATGGCGGTCGGCGCGGCGATCATCGTGTTCGGGGTCGTCATCCCGCCAAAGCTCGGTCTGTCGATGGAATTCGCCGTCGGCATCATGCTGGTCCTGCTCGGTATTCTCACCTTGACAGGGATGGGCCGCGCGGTCGGCGCCGCCCACGCCCATGCGGGCGTCCCGGGTGGACATGCGCTCGACCTCCACGATCACCCGCATGCGCACGGCGACTACGTGCACCAGCACCCGCACGGTCATGGCCCCGGTGCGCACGGGCACGCCGAGGAGCACACGCCGCTGGCGCGGCTCGACCGCAGTGGGCTCGGCCGGATCGCGTTCTATCAGTGGCTGCGACCCTTCGCGGTCGGCCTCGTGCACGGCCTTGCAGGATCGGCCGCCGTCGCCCTGATGGTCCTGTCCATCATCCGCGAACCGGTCGCCGCGCTCGGCTATCTGCTGCTGTTCGGGCTCGGCACGATCGTCGGAATGATGCTGATCACGCTGATCCTGTCGGCGCCGTTTGCGTTCACGGCGGTCAATCTGCCGAAATTCAATTGGCGGCTCCGCGTGGCGTCGGGCCTGGTCAGCTTCGTCTTCGGGGTGGTCCTGATCTACGGTATCGGCTTTGCCGAGGGCGGCCTGTTCACCGACGCGCCGACCTGGGATCCCCGTTGACCGCTCGCGCGGCTCGCGGTCCAACGGCAAGCCATGAGTGCGCAGGTCTGTAGTGCGCGCAGGTCTGTTTCGCCGCCGCCCCGGTTGACCGCCCCGGAAACCGAGGGATACACTGCCGCAACAAGACATAACAAATAACAATACATGGAGGATGCGCCATTCAGACGATCGGCATGCCCGGCGGGCGGTCGTTGTTGCTGGCCGGCGTCATTGTGGCGCTCGCAGCAATCACGGGTGCCGCGTGGCTGCACGAGGTGCGGCCGCGGTCGGTGGTGCAACCGGCGGCGCAAACTGTCAGCACGCGAGCCGAGAAACCCCAGCCGCCGGCGTTGACGGCGGACGAGGAACGCTTCGCGACAGCCTTGTGGGCCGTCCACCGCGAGGCGACCCGGTTGGCGGTGGCGATGAGCTTTGCCGGCATCACCTATCAGACCGAGGATCGGGACGCGCGCGCGCTCGCACGAAAGATCGAGCCGCTGGCGAAATTCTTTCATGATGCCGAAATGCAGGTCCGCGCCATGAGCACACCGCCGTCGCTGTCCAGGACGCAGGGGCAGTACGTCGACGCGATGGCGCTCTTCGCCAACGCTGCCACCGAGATACTGAAATTCACTGAGGATGGCGACCCGCAGCGTCTCGGCGACGCTCACCGGATGGATGTGAGAGCCTCGGAAGACATGCTGCGCGTCGGCGAAGTGCTGTGGCCGGGACAATACAAGCCGCACTAGAGCATGATCCGGAAAAGTGGGTCCCGGTTTTTCCGAAAGGATCATGCTCAAACAAAAAGATAGAGCGGAATGACGATTCGAAGAAAAGTCATCCCGCTCTAGGGGGCAATCGGATCGAAGAAAGAAGAAAGAAGAGAGCAAGCGCAGTCCAATCTCAATCAGAGAAGCTCAATCTAGCTCTAGGGAGGAAGGCAATGAGAAAACGCGCGTTACGAATTCGTCCATCCGCGTGGACCGCGGTGATAGCGGCGCTGGCATGCCTGTTCGGCGCGGCGGCGCAGGCCCAGCAACCGATCTGCTCGGCATGGCTGATCGAGAGCAGCCGTTTCATGAACGTGCCGTTCGGATCGTTCATGCCGGATCGCGCGTTCGTGCCCGGCAGCACCAAGCCGGAGAGCAACATTCCGAGCGTCGATCTGCCGGTGAACGTCGGCGTGATCAAGTGCGGCAGTGAGTTGATCCTCTACGATACCGGCTGGAAGCAGCAGGATTATCTGAAGATGACCGGGTCGGACCACTGGGCTCCGCTGCCGGACCAGCTGAAGGTTCTCGGCTTCAATGCCGCCGATGTCACCAAGGTGGTGATCGGCCACGCCCACTGGGACCATGCCGGCCAATTGTCCGACCTGCCCAATGCCGTGCTCTACGTCCAACGCGAGGAGCTCAAGGCGATCGAGTGGGCGCTCAACTATCCGGAGCCGCACATCCGGGCGGTCAACTCCGATCCCGGCGGCTGCAATCGTACGCCCGCTTGCGGTTACATGCCGCTCACCATCGAGGAGGTCTACGGCAAGGTGCTGAAGGGCAAGGCGGTGATCGTCGACGGCGAGACCGAGATCCTGCCGGGCGTGCGGATTCATCCGGCGTTTCGCGCCCATACGGCCGGCTCGCAGCTGCTCGAGGTGCCGACCAGCATCGGCAAGCTGGTGTTCGGCTCGGACGCGTTCTCGTCGTACGAAGGCATCCGCGATTGGATGACGGCGAACGTGCAGCAGACCGATACGGTCCAGCAGTTTCTCGCCTACGAGAAGTGCTACAAGATCACCGGCGGCTACAGCAACTGCGTCGCAGCCCACGAGCCGCTGAGCTACACGGACAAATATCCGCTGACGAAGAATTCCTGGGTGGCGCTGAACGGCGGACGCATGGCCGAGATCGCGCTGGCGCCGGGTGAAAAATCGCGCAAGCCATGAGGGGTGCTTTCGGGGTGGGACCAGTCTCCCCACCCCGACCGCTTCATCCTGGGATTGGAAAAAAACCGATCGGCCTGCGTCGGCTGACCCTCTGGCTTGCCTGCGTCGTGTCCCTCCTGGCCGGCAGCGCGTCGGCACATGATGCGAGCAGCTATGGCGGCGTGTTTCGCTCCCGCGATCTGGGCGCCGCCTGGTTGAATGCGGATGTCGGTCTGTTTCTCAATGCGGCACTCGTCATTGCGGTCGATCCACGCGATTCGTCCCACCTGCTGGTCGGCACCGATCTCGGAATCCTGAGTTCGCGCAATGGGGGGCGGAGCTGGGTGCCGGAGGCGCGCGACCTCATCATCGGCGCGGTATTTGCGCTCGCCTTTTCGCCGGACGGCGAGCTGGCCATGTGCGCGGCAGCCAGCGGCGTGTTTCGTCGCGACCGGGACGGTTGGCTGCGCGCCGAGGCCCCGGAGTCCGCGATCCCGGCGCGGGCGCTGGTCGCCGGGCCGACGAACGATCGTTTCTATCTGCTCGGCCGGAGCCGGCTGTTCGCGAGCGAGGACGGCGGCCGCACCTATGCGGTCGTGCCCGGGCCGCCGCAGATGAGCGAGATGACGGCGCTGGTTGCGATCCCGGGATCGGCCGACATTCTGGCGGCCGTGATCGACGGCCGGGCGATGATCAGCCACGATGGGGGGCGCAGCTGGCGCAACGCCGGTTTCGACGGCGCAGGTGCGCCGGTCGACACCATCGCGACCGATGCGACGCGGCCGCAACGCATCTGGGCGGCAGCGGGCGGCCGGATCGTGGTCAGCGACGATCTCGGCGCCGGTTGGCATTCCGTCGGACGTTTGCTACCCGAGGCGAGAACCCGAGTGCGCGGCATCGCGGCGAGCGCAGACGCGACGATCCTGGTGGTCTCCTCCGATCGCGGAATCTATCGCAGCGAGGATGGCGGTGAAACCTGGACGCCGAAAGCAGACAACCTTCCGACCCATATCGAGGCCGGGCCTCTCGCCCGCGATCCGAACGATGCGGGCGTCATCTACACGGTGTTCTCGCTGATGCCCTATGCGGAAGTCTGGCGCATTGCCATCGAAGGCGGCAACCTGCTGGCGCGCATCGAACCGATCAGCCTCGCCGGCGGGCTCTCGTTTTGTGTGCTGGTACTGATCGGCGGCGGTGTTGCGGCGTGGCACCTGTCGCGCCGGCGCGCCGCCGCCCATTTGCGGCGCTGATCCGCGCATGGCCGCTAGAACCCGAAGTTCGCTCATACCGTGCGGCAGCTGCTGTTGAGAACTTCGGGTTCAAGAGCGGCACCGGAATCATGGAGTTGCCAGTGTCCTTATCGATTCCGAAGTTGGTACGGAGCGTGCCGCGAATGCTGGCGAACTTCGGAATAAGGACACTGGCGGCGGTGCTCGGCATCGCGGTCCTGGCGGCAGGCGCGCTCCTGCTGGTGCGCGCCGTCCCGGAGGAAAAATTCGTCGAGTACCGCATGAGCGAGCCGCAGGATGCGCCGATCGCGATTGCGGCGGGCGCTGACGGCAGCATCTGGTTCACCATCGACCATGCCGATGCGATCGGCCGTTTGCGCAACGGCCGCGTCGAGCGGCTGCCGACGTCGAGCCGCAACAACGAGCCGCTCGGGCTCGCGGTCGCGGCCGACGGCAGCGCCTGGTACACGGACCTCGCCGCGCGCGCCATTGCGCGCATCAGCAGCGTCGGCGAGATCGAACGGTTTGTGCTCGACACTCCGATCGCTCGCCTCGGACGGCTGGCGATCGCGCCCGACGGCGCCGCCTGGTTCGCCGACCCGACCGGTTATGGCATGACCAGGCTGAAGGACGGAGTTTTTACCCGCTATCAGATCGAGTCCGCGCGCGGCGGACCCTACGGGGTCGCAGTGACGGCCGACGGTGCCGTATGGGCGACGCTGCAGAACGGCAACCAGTTGCTCAACATCGCCGCCGACGGGACCGGCAGGACATTCGACCTGCCGCGCGGCGGCGCCGTGCCGACTGACGTTGCGGTCGGCTCCGACGGCTCGGTGTGGTTCCTGCAGTTCCGCGCCAATCGCATCGGGCGATTCAAGGATGGACAATTCTGGGATGTCGAGGCGGGCCGGGAAAATGCCGGTCTTAGCGGCATTGCCGTGGCTCCCAATGACGACGTCTGGTTCGGCATGCTGCGCCGCGCGAGCCTCGGGCGGCTGCGCAACGGCCAGATCACGGTCTTTGCGCTTCCCCGCGACAATGCCCGGCCGTTCAGCGTCGCCGTCGATCGCGATGCCAATGTCTGGTACGCCGACATCAGCGGATTTGTCGGCATGCTGCCGGCCAGCTATGCGGGTGCGCGGTAGCCAGTGCGGCACACGACTGTGCCGCAAGGTGGTGCGAACTTCGGAATCGGATCACCAGACATTCAGCCCGGCAACGCCGCCAGCTCGGACACCGCGCGGATGGTCAGCACCACGCCCATGCCGACGATCAGCAGGCTGGTGGCGATCTGCAGGCGGACCATCCAGATGCTGGCCAGCCAGTCGAGCACCTTTTCGCCGACCTTCGCGGCAACGATGCCGACCACCACCAGCGTCGCCGCGAAGCCGAGGCTGAACACGACGACAGTGACCAGGCCGAGCAGGACTTTTCCGCTCGACAGCGCGCCGAGCAGCAGCGCCAGCGCGGCTGGATCGGGGAGCAGGCCGCCCGCAATACCCAGCGCCAGCAGCACTGGCAGTTTCGGACGGTTCTCGGCCACCACGTCCAGCCGGTGGGCGTGGACCTTGCCGAAACCGTGGCTGTGCCAGACCACCGGCTCGCCGTGCCCATGGCCATGCGGGTGGTCGTGAGCGTGGTCGTGACCGTGATCCCGCGCGTGCGCATCCGCTCCGCTGGTGCCATCGCCCGGCTCGCCGGCTTCGCCCATGGCGAGCGCTACAAGATCGCGCTGCGCCCACAGCATCCACAGGCCGAGCACGATCACCAGGATGCCGACGGCGACCGCCAAGTAGGCTTCGATGCGCTGCGGCCGCAGCCAGGTCGAGCCGAGCGAGGCGAGCACGCCGACCAGCACGATGCCGCTGGTGTGGGACAGCGTGACGAAAATTCCGAGGATCACCGCGTCGATCGGCTTGCCGCGCGCGCCAACGATGTAGGCGGCCGCGATTGTCTTGCCGTGCCCCGGCGTCGCCGCGTGCGCGGCGCCCGCCCAGAAGCTCGACGCGACGAAGAACAGGAGTTCCCGCATTCAGGTAACCGTCAGTTGGCCGGCCAAGGCCGTTGCTAGGCGTGGATAAGTAGCATGTCGGCTCTGGTTATGGCGCTCGTCGCCAATGGCAAAATGTTGCCGTATCGATTTTAGGCGATGCGAACCCCCGCTGCCAACAATATCAATCACTTAGTTTCATCCCTTAGCACAGAAGTCGAATGCCCCGCATGTGATGGAACGGAATTTCCCAAGGTAAGGCAACCAGACCAGCCGGGTCGCAAAATAAATCCCGCGCCCTGCCAGCAATGCTTTGGCCCATGGACCAGTGGCATATTTCAAGGCGGCTGGCATGGGGTTTCATCCATCCCGGCAAAAAGCGGGAGGGGTTTTCTGCCCGTTTTGGTTCGCGGCTATGAACTAGGGCAGGCGAAGGCATTTGAGAATGCCGGCATCCCTCGCAACCTGCGGGCATTCATCAACATTAAATTCAATGAGAACGTTCCCGGTGGCCCTTGCGGATGCAACGATCGAATTCGACTTTTGTTATCGACAACAACACTTTGGTGAAAGGAAAGCCCATGCGGAAGGCAGCAGTTGTTTTCTCCGCCGCCGCCGTAACAGTCATGACTGCAGTCTCCATACCGACACCGGTTGAAGCGCGTGGAGGTTGGGGCTGGGGTCCGGGCATCGCAGGCGGATTAATTGCCGGCGCCCTTATCGGCGGTCTAGCTTCCAACGCATACGGATACGGCCCGGGATATGGCTACTACGGACCCGGCTACGGCTACTACGGTGGCTATGCGCCCGCCTACTACGGCGGCTACGCCCCCGCATATTATGGATATGGATATGGCCGACCATACTACGGATATCGGCGGGCTTATTATCGTGGATATCGCCCGGCGTACTATCGTCCGTACTATGGTCCGCGTTTCTACGGGGGGTGGGGCGGCTGGTAGAACCAATCTGTGCCTGATCGGACATCCATACGGCAGCGGCACCTCATGATCTAAGACCACGGCCGATACCGCCGCGAGGCCAACCGTTACGCGATGAATTTTTTGTACAACCAACGACGGCCGTCGTGGCGCCGCCAAACCTGTCCGCGCACAAGCCGGCCGGTAATTGTGCGTCTTGGGATGATGACCGTCCGTAAATGCCAAGCCCTCGTCATTGCGGGGCGTTGGCTCAATCCAAAGGTGAGGCGAATGGCTGTCATCGTTCCCTCCTGTGGGCTCAATCAGCCCGCTTCATATACGGGCCGTACAGAACGTCCTGGTGCCACTCGTAGGCTTTCACGATGACAGCTCCACCGGCGACCGCGAAAGCGATTCCTTCCGCCACAAGATCCATAGACGATTGACCGGCCACAGTGGTCAATGAAATCCGGGTTTTCTCCTGAAGCGATATTAATAGTGCGCGCTGCGACATTTTTGCAGCGCCTGCCTATCAGTTCGTCGGATCGAACCGTTGGTCGCGGGCGATTGTGTATCCGGACGGTCGGCTGCGGATCGCCTACGCGCCTGCCATCGTCCTGGCGTTGACTATCGAACTCGACGCCCCGACGATTCCCTCAGAAGCTTGCGGCCATTTCGACCAACAGATGGTGCGCGGCCTCACGGGCGAGCCGCGCCGGCTCCGCCGGGCCGACAGTTGGGCCAATCAGCGCGAAACGAACGTCGCTGACGCCGATGAAGCGCAATGCCTCGCGTAAATAGGGGGTCGCCATATCGATGCGTCCCCGATTCATGCCGGTGACGAAGTCGCTGCCGCTGGCCAGGATCACGATCGTGGGCCTGTTCTTCAGCAGCGGAAAGTAACCCAGCGCCGGATCGTAGCGGAAGGTGAGCCCAGGCTGGACGATCAGATCGAACCATTGCTTCAGCTTGTACGGAATGCCGAAATTCCACATCGGCGTGGAAATCAGCACCCGGTCGGCAAGCGCGAACCGCATCGCCATTCGTTCGAGCACGGCGAAAGCCTCACGCTGGGCGCCGCTGAATTCCCGCCCGCTCTGGCGCGCGTATTTGGCTTCCAGCGCGTCGCCGTCGAACTCGGGCAGGGTTTCACGCCAGATGTCCATCACGTCGATATCCCAGCTCGGCCGCACCTCTTGAAATCGGTTCACGAACGCCTCCGCACCGGCCGAGGATTCGGAGGCCGGACGCGGCGAACAACGCAGGTGGAACAGTTTGGGCACGCCTTCCAGCCTTCCTTAACGCCGCTCCAGACGCTCACCCGATCGCTTTGATCACCGCGTCCGCGTTGGTGACGATGGCGACGTTCTGCATCGCGAAATTGATCGATGCGTTGTGCCACTCGGCGTTCATGGTCGAACAGCAATCCTCGGGCACGATCATGAAATAGCCCTTGTCGGCCCCGGTGCGCGCGGTGTGCTCGATCGACATGTTGGTCCAGGCACCGGTATCGATCAGCATGTCGCGGCCGGTCGCCTTCAGGATCGTTTCCAGCCGGCTGCCTTCCCACGCGCTCATGCGCATCTTCTCGACGATGAAGTCGCCCGGACGGGGCTCGAGCCCCGCTACCGGCGCCGCGCCCCAGGAGCCGCGCACCATCGCCTTGGAATCGACCAGTCCCTCGAACAGCGGGGCGTTCAGCGTCAGGCCCGGCGCGCCGGGTTCGACGATGAACCAGACGTGGATCACGATGACGCCCCGAGCACGCGCCGCATCGGCGAGCCGGCGCACGTTGTCGACGACGTGCTGCGCGCGCGCGTGGGCCGGCGCGCCCGACTCCGCGAATGCGCCGCCCTCCATGATGACGTCGTTCTGCAGATCCTGGATGATCAGCGCGCAACGCTTCGGATCGAGCTGCAGGCCATCGGTCGGCAGCTGCGGCGCGGACGCAGAAGATGCCGCGATGCCCGCGTCTGCTTTGGCGGTCATATAAGGTTCAGCGCGCGGTCCGACCTTGGTGGTGACCGTGTAGACCGAGTGCGTCGCGGTCATGAACAGCGTGCGGAAGTCGGCGCCGCCCCAGCTCAGATTGGCGACCAGTTCGGGCACGCGAACCTTGCCCAAGAGATCGCCGTTCATCGCATAGACCCACACGCCGCCCGGCGCCGTGACCCAGATGTTCCCACGCTGATCGCATTTCATGCCATCAGGCACGCCAGGCTCGAGCTCGGAGCGGATCCCGTTGGCGAAGATGCGGGCGTTGGAAAGCGAACCGTCAGCTTCGACGTCGAAGACGCGAATCAGCGTCTGTACGGTGTCGTTGACATAAAGCCGCTTTTCGTCCGGCGAAAAGCAGAGGCCATTCGGCTGGTCGAATAAATAGCGATCGACCAGCAGTTGCGGTGCGGCACCGTCGGGAGGCACGCGATAGACGCCCTGGAAGCCGAGCTGCCGCGGCCGCTCGACACCGTAGACCGGCATGCGGCCGTACCAGGGGTCGGAGAAATAGATCGCGCCGCTCGAATGTACGCAGACGTCGTTCGGGCTGTTGAGTTCCTGTTTCTCGAAGTGTGAGGCAAGGACTTCGCGACGGCCGTCGGGGCGCTCGCGGATCAGCGCTGACGTCGCGTGCTCGCAGACGATCAGGTTGAGGTCGGCGTCATAGGTCATGCCATTGCATTTGTTCGAAGGGTGCTTGACCTCGACGACGCCGCGCGTGGCGTCCCAGCGACGGCGAACGTCGGCGGGCATGTCCGAAAAAAGAAGGTAGCGACCGACCGGATGCCAGATCGGCCCCTCGGTGAAGGTAAAGCCGGTGCCGAGCTGACCGACGGGCGCATAGGGATCGATCAGGTCTTCGAATTCAGGGCGCAGCGTGGCATGGGTCATCGGTGATCCCTTCGTCCGGCTCAGGCCGGGAACCAGTTGCGCCGGGGCAGCGACTGAACAACCGGGCCCGGCACCTGATCCTGCAGCCGCCCGACAACATCTCCGCCTTCGATCTTGCAGGGCCGGTCGTGCACCGGCAGCAGAAAGCGCGAGCTGTTGACGAGCTTCTTGATGGCGGCTTTTTCCGCGCGTTTCGACGTGCCGTGGTTGCCGGTCGTGCGCGGTTCGGCGTCGTGGATCTCGCGGAAGGGATCCACAAGCTGATCGTTGATGTCGTAGAGCACGTCGCCGCAGATCGTCGCGATTCCCTCCGCCGTGTGAACGTGCAAATTCATCGACCCTTCGGTGTGAGCGTTGGCGGCCTCGCAATAGACGCCCGGGATCAGTTCAACCGGACCCGTGATCTCGAGATCAAGGAATCGCAGAGCGCTCTTGGTGTGCAGCCGATCGATCAGATGCTTGATGTCGGGCGCCGGGTATTGCGGGTGCATCAGGCCGGAGACGGAATATTCGAGCTCCTTGCGGTTGAGGACGACCGTCGTGTTCATCGGAAACAGATCATCCTTGCCGGCGTGGTCGATGTGCAGGTGGGTGTGGCAAACGAAGCGGACGTCGCCCATGCGCACGCCGTGACGCGCCAGCTGGTTCTCGATCATGTTCTCGTGGAACTGCAGGCCGCGCATGCCGAGCGTTTCCATGATCTGATTGGAACGGTAGCCAGTGTCGACGACGATCGGGTAGGGGCCCCCGACAATGAGAAAACCCAGCGTCAGCACACGGCGCGTGCGCCCACAGTCGCGACCGAGCACGAGGAAGCTCGATTCCAGTTCGATGTCGCCATAGTCAAGAATCTTGATTTCCAACGCCATGTCTGCCTCCCGTTCCCTTCGTTTGTTTCCCCCGGCGCAAGGCTAGGGCGCGAGACGATAGACCCGCATTGCCGTATCGCGCAGGATCGCGTCGCGATGGCGCGGGTTCGTTTTGACGGTGTCGAGATAGGCGTCGATGAGATCGCCATAGCCGGTCCACAGCTTCTCGATCGGAAAATTCGAACCGAACAGGCAGCGATCGGCCCCGAAGATCGCCACCGTCTCCGAAACGATACCGGCGATGTGCGCAGGGTCGTTGCGATGGATGAACGTGCCCAGCCCTGAGAGCTTGCAGACGATGTTCGGACACGCCGCCAGCCGTACCATGCCGGCGCGCCAGGCCGAGCGACCGGCAGGGGACAGGTCCTCCAGCATTCCGGCGTGCTGCAGCACGAACGTGACCTTCGGACAGGTTTCGGCCAAGGTGGCCGCGTCCGGCATCTGCGGTGCGAACACCTGCAGATCGAAGCTCCAGCCGTAGTCGGCGAGCCGCGCGATGTTGCGACGAAGCGTCGGGTCCGCGCACAGATCAGCGTGCGGGGCGAAGCGGTAGAGCGGGTTCTGGTGCCAGTGCAGCTGCATGCGTACGCCACGCACCAGCGGGTAGCGCTTGAGCCGGTCGAGCTGCGGGCGTACGTCGTCCGCGCCGAAATCCGCGTAGGCGACGATGGCATGCGGCCAGCCGGTTTCCGCGGAGGTGCGTTGCACCCAGGCCGTCTCGTCCTCGTACCGCGCCTTCGCCCAATTCGTCTGTACATAGACCGACTTGACGACGCCATTGCCCGCGAGGTCGTCGAGGTATTCGCGGACCGGATAGTCGCGACGGATCGGTTCGTAGGGACCGAAGATGCGCGGCTGCATCGGACCCACCAGCCAAGGAAGATCGGCCTGGCGCCAGATGTGATGATGCGCGTCGATCAAGCCGATCACGCGGCTCTCCTATGTCGCAGCGAAAGCACATGCGCGACCACGGCCGCGCTAGATCCGCCGTCGGCCATGTCGTCGACGAAGCGGCGAATGGCGATCAGCGCCTCGGTCTGCGGCACGAAGCCGGAGCCGACCGCGAGCGGCGTCAGCCAGCTCAGGTGCCAGGCCCGCCGCGACAGTTTCGCGACCGCGTCGCGCAAGGCCGCGAGATCGCCGCGCTCCAGCCCGTCGGACAGGATGACGACCGCGGCGCCGCGCGCGTAGCCGCCGAAGCGCGGCACGGCGAGAAAAGCCTGCAGCGCGTCGCCGATGCGGGTGCCGCCGTCCCAATCGCTCACCAGATGCGCGGCGGCTGCGAGCGCCTGCTCGCGGCGCTTGAGCCGCAACGCGCGCGTCAGGCGCGTCAGGCGCGTGCCAAAGGTGAAGACTTCGACATTCGGCGTCGCCTGTACCAGCGTATGCGCGAGCCTGAGATTGTCCTCCGAGCGTGCTTTCATCGAGCCCGAGACGTCGATCAGCAGCAGCATTTTGCGCGGCCGCGGGCGGCGCTTTAGCCGCCCGAGCCGCATCACCTCGCCGTCGTTGCGGACGGATTCGCGCAGGGTTCGTCGGAGGTCCGCCCAAGGCCCGCGCCGCGCGCGCATGCGGCGATGGCCGCGGCGGCGTGGCAGGCGCGTCGGGGCTTCGCGCGCGAGCCGGCGCAGCGCATCGCTCGGCCCGCTCGGGCCGAAGCGGCGCTCTGCCAGTGCTTCGGCGCGCACCGCCATTTCGCCGGATACGTTGGCGTCGTCGGCGAGCGGCGGCTCCTCGTCGCCGCGTCCCTCTTCCTGCAGCCGTACGACCTCTTCGTCCTCGCCTTCGGCGCCAGGAACCCCTTCCCCGCCGAGGAAGTGGATTCGGAACAGCATGTCGTAGGCCGCGCGCCGCTCGGGGGGAGGGGCCAGAGTCGCCAGTCCCGCCTGCCTGATGTCGGAAGGACTGCGCGGACCAAGCAACTGGATCGCTTGCAGGAACGCCGTGGTTTGCTCGGGCGCGATTGCAAAACCGTTGGCGCGCAACAGCGCCACGAACGAGACGAAGGCGCGCGCGGCGCGCGGCAGCTGTGGCGCTTCGCTCACGCCGCTGCCTCCGCGATCAGCGCGTCGAGCCGGCCGGCGATGAAGGCGAGGTCCTCCTCGTCCTTCAGCGCAACGCCGATCGAACGCTTGAACGCGTCCGGCCAGCGCGCGCCGCCCTTATTGAGCAACGTCGCCGCCTCCGCCCAATCGACGGCCTCGGCGACGCCGGGCGCCTTGCTCAGCGGCTCGCGCCTTAGTTTGCCGACGGCGGCGACAACCGCGCGTGCGGTCGCCTCGGCGACGCTGGAGGCGCGTATCATGATGATCCTCGCCTCGCGCTCCGCCGTCGGGTAATCGATCCAGTGATAAACGCAGCGCCGGCGCAGTGCCTCGTGCAGATCGCGCGTGCGGTTGGAGGTCAGCACCACTACCGGCCGCTCGGCCGCCCGGATGGTGCCGCGCTCGGGAATCGAAATCTGGAAGTCGGACAGGAATTCGAGCAGGAAGGCCTCGAACTCCTGATCCGAGCGATCGATCTCGTCGATCAGCAGCACGGTCGAGTCCGGCGCGCGCAGCGCCGCGAGCATCGGACGCTCGATCAGGAAAGTCTCGCCGTAAATGTCGATGGTCTCGTCGCCAGCCTGGCGGATCGCCAGCATCTGTCGTGGGTAATTCCATTCATAGAGCGCGGCGGAGGCGTCGATCCCCTCGTAGCATTGCAGGCGAATGAGCCGGCGACCGAGTATTGCGGCGATCGCCTTCGCCGCTTCCGTCTTGCCGACGCCGGGGGCGCCTTCGAGCAGCAGCGGCTTGCCCAGCGCGAGCGCCAGATAGGCCGCTGTCGCGATGCCTTCGTCGGCGAGGTAATAGGCCGCGCGCAGCGCCTTCTCCAGCGCCTCCGGGCTGTCGATGCCGCCAATGGTTCCGCGAACCGCCATCAGCGCCGCGCCTGCGGCCGCGCGCCGCCTTGCGCCTTGATCGCGCGCAACACTTTCTCCGGCGTGATCGGCAGTTCGTCGACGCGCACACCGACCGCATTGAAAATCGCGTTGGCGACCGCCGGCATCACAGGATTGGCGCACATCTCGCCCGGGCCCTTGGCACCGAACGGACCATCCGCCGCCGGGCGCTCCAGCACCGCGATGTCGTGCGGGCAGATGTCGCCGGGACCCGGCATCAGATATTCGACAAAGTCGCGCGGGCCGTGCCCCGGATCGGGATAATAGGGCTCGGTCGTCTCGTAAAGCGCGTGACTGATCCCCATCCAGGCCCCGCCGACCAGTTGCTGTTCGACGAGCCGCGGATTGAGCGCGCGCCCGAGTTCGTAGGCGCTGTCCATGCGCACCATCGTCACTTCGCCGGTCTCATCGTCGACCTCGACTTCGGCGACCATGCAGGCGTGCGCATAACAGGTCGCCGGCGACATTTCACCGGTCTCGGGATCGACGGCGGAGAGCGGCACCAGGAAGATGCCGCGCCCGGAGATCGTCTTGCCTTGCCTGAACTGTGCGGCGATCGCGACGTCCTTGGTCGAGATCGATCGATGCGGAGCGCCCTTGACGTGAATGTTGCCGCGACCGTCGGTTTCGAGGTCGGCGGCGTTGACCTCGAGCTCCTCGGCCGCCGCCTCCATCATCACCCCGCGCGCTTCCTTCGCGGCGGCCATTACCGCGTTGCCGACGCGATGCGTGCCGCGCGAGGCGAAACTGCCCATGCAGTGCGGTCCGGTGTCGGAATCGGCGGTGTCGACATAGACGTCCTCCACCGGCACGCCGAGTGTCTCGGCGCAGATCTGCCGGGTTACCGACTTCATGCCCTGACCGAGATCGATCGAGGACAGCGAGACCGTGAACTTGCCGCTCGGATTGGAATGCACCAGCGCCTGACTCGGATCACCACCGAGGTTCATCCCGATGGGATAGTTGATCGACGCGATGCCGCGTCCGCGATGCATGGCCATGATCAGCGTCTCCTCGAGCCAAAGACGGAGGAAAAACGTATCGCGCCGTGCGAGGCGGGCTGCGGCGCGGGCGTCGGCGAAACCGGGGGAGGCGGTGCCGGGTTCGGCGGCTGGGGCTCGGCGGCGGGCTGCGGCGCGCGATCATAGGGCGTACGTTGCTGTCCGCTTGGGCGCGCCGGCGCGAGCGAGTCCACCGTGGTCGCGGGAACCGCAGCGCGCGGGCCACCGCCGTCCTTGCGCGAGGACATCCGCTTGAATTCCTCGCGCAGCGGCCACTTCGCCTTTTCGGCGGCGACCTGCACGCATTCGATCAGCGCGGTGTTCTTGGCTTCGCGCCGATGCGCCTTCATGTCGCCGTCGCGATAGGCGTTGAGGATGCGGAACTCCATCGGGTCCATGCCAACGAGATGGGCGAGCTTGTCCATCTGGCATTCGATCGCGAAATCCATCGCGGTGACGCCGAAGCCACGCATCGCAGTGGCCGGTGTGCGGTTGGTGAAGACGCAATAGATATCGCCGTAAACGTTCGGGATCGTATAGGGCCCGGGCAAATGCGCCGCACATTTGACCGCGGCGTAGCTCGACAGCCTTGTATAGGCGCCGCTGTCGAAATAGGCGCGCACCTTGCGCGCGACGATGCGGCCGTCACGCATGACGCCGTCCTTCAGGTAGATGCGTTCGGCGCCGCGCGGCGGACCATATTGCATCTCCTCCTCGCGGCCGAAGATGTAGCGCACGGGACGGCCGGTCAGCATCGCTCCGAGGATGGCAAGCGGCTCGGTCAGGGTGTCGACCTTGCCGCCGAAGCCGCCGCCCACGGTACCTCCGATGAAATGAAAGGTGTTCGAGGGCACATCGAGAATCTTTGCGCAGGTGTCGAGCGAGAAGAACAACGCCTGGGTGGAGGTGTAGACGACATAACGTCCGTTGGTGTCGGGTGCTGCGATCGAACCGTTGGTCTCGGTCGGCGCGTGCTCGATTGGCGACATCTGATAGCGCTGCTCGAGCACATGGTCCGCGCTTGCGAAGCCGCGCTCGACGTCGCCGAAACGCAATTTCTGATGATCATAGATGTCGTAATAGGTGAAGGTGTTCTTTGGATAGGTTTCGTTGACCACCGGCGCGCCGGCCTTCAGCGCTTCCTCGACGTCGAAAACCGCGGGCAGCGATTCATAGTCGACGCGGACCTTGCCGATGGCCTCGAAGGCCTCGCGGTGGCTGTCGGCGACAATGGCCAAGACTGGCTCGCCCTTGTAGCGCACTTTGTCGACTGCGAGTGTCGGTTCGTCGTCCTTGCCGAAATTGATGAGGCTGAGCAGCGTGTTGAGGTTGCGCGGCACGTCGGCGCCGCGAATCAGCCGGCGCACCCCGGAGCTGCGCTCGGCTTCCGCGGTGTCGATATGCCTGATGCGGGCGTGCGCGTGCGGGCTGCGCAGCACCTTCAGATGCAGCATGCCCTGCAATTGGTGGTCGTTGAAATAGGTGGACGCGCCGGTGACATGACCGAGCATATCCTGGCGCTGTGTGCCTTTGCCGATCTCCTTGAGATTGTCGTCACGCTCGTCGGCGAAAATGTCTTTGCGCAGTTCCAGCATGGCGCGGTCCTCTAGGCGCGCGCGCGGCCGCCCGAAGCGGCGGCGAGCACGGCGTTGATGATGGGTTCGTATCCGGTGCAGCGGCAGATGTTGCCGGCGATGGCGTTGGCGACCTCGTCGCGGGTAGGCGAGGGGTTGTGGTCGAGCAGGGCCTTTGCCGCCGTCAGCATCCCCGGAGTGCAATAGCCGCACTCCGCCGCGAAATGCTCCATGAAGGCGCGCTGTAGCGGATGCAAATTCGGTCCATCCTTCAGGCCATCGAGCGTTTCCACGGAGCGGCCTTCCACGGTCTGCGCCAGCGTCAGGCATGCGAGGTGCGCATCGCCGTCGATCAGCACCGTGCAGGCGCCGCATCCGCCCTGGCCGCAACCGAACTTGGGAGTCATGTCGCCGACGGCGTCGCGCAGGGTGGTTAGCAGATTGGCGCCGCCATCGACGAACACGGCGACATCGCGGCCATTGTGACGAAATTGCAGGGCGGTCTTGGCCATGGGCTTTCCTATACTTGGCCGGTGAGCAGGCGGCGCAGATGGACCCCGACCACCTCGCGCCGATACCAGGCGCTGGCGAGCGAATCGTTGACCGGTGAAGTCCCTTCCGTCGCGGCGGCGACAGCGGCTGAGACGCTCGCCGCGTCCAGCACGCGTCCTTCGAGCGCGCGCTCGGCCGCCTTGGCGCGAACGGGTGCAGCCGCCATCGCGCCGAGCGCGATGCGCGCGCCGATGACGCGGCCGCCACTGGTCGGAAGATGCGCGGCGAGCGTCACCACGGAGCCGCCTTTCGGCTTGATGCGCGAGAGCTTTCGATAACGGAACGCGTCGGCGTTGGACGGACGCTGGCAGGAGACCGAGAGGACGAGCGCGCGCGGGAAGCGATCACGCCCGGCGAGAAACTCCTCGATCGGCGCGTCGCGCGCGCCATAGCCGCCCTGCACCGAAACAGTCGCGTCGAGTGCAAGCAGGGCGACTGCGAAATCGCCGAATGGCGTTGGCGCGAACAGGTTGCCGCCGATGGTGCCCATGTTGCGCACGGCCGGTCCGCCGATCGAACCCGCGACGGGATGCAGAAACGCGAGCTCGCGCTCGGCGAGAACGCGCGCGAAAGTGACGCCGGCGCCAATCGTGATGCGGGAGCTGGCGACGTCGAGGTGCGTCAGGGCGCGGTCTGTCGCCCGCACCACCGTCGAAATCGAGATATCGCCTTCGTTGAGCGCGCGCATGACCAGCGTACCGCCGCCGAGGTAGCGTGCCTCGCGCTCCGACGACAGCGCCGCTGCTGCTTCTCCAGACGTCGTGAAGGTCTTCACGGTTACGGGCATGATGTCGCCTCCGCTCTCATAAGATCTCCCGCAGATGCCGGCGAACCGCCTCGAAGCCGGCCTGGTAGATCTGTTCGCCGACCATGGCAGTGAGCTCCGCCGCTTCAGCGGGCCGCGCGGTGAAGCGCGACTCCCAGTGCCAGAAGGTCCGGTCACCGTCGGTGACCGGCAGCAACCGGACATGCGCGACGTAGTTGAACATCGGAATCGGCGTATCGAGCAGGCAATAGCTGAAGGTCTGTTCGAGATCGGAGAGCGCCAATAATTGCTCGCGCAGTTCCGAGCCGTCCTTCAGTTTGAAGCGGCGCACGCAGCCGATGCGGTCCGCGGCCTGCGCGCGCTCGATCGTGCTGGTCGCGATCGCGGGGTGCCAACGGTCATGGCCGTTGAAATCGCGCAGCACATTCCAGACCACGCCGGTCGGCGCGTCTAGGATCGTGCTCTTGACAATGTGCGGCACGGATTCAGCCTCCGAACACGCGCTTGAGCGCATCGAAGCCGCCCTGAAACACGCCGGCTCCGATCGTGTTGATCAGTTCGGTCTCGCGCTCCGGCGCACAGTCGAATTCGGCCGACCATTCCAGGAAGGTCTTTTCACCGTCGGTCACCGGCGTCAGACGCAATGTCGCGACGTAGTTCTCGACGCCCATCGGCGATTCGAGAATCGAATAGGTGCAGAACATGTCGTAGTCCGAGAGGCCGAGCAGCTTTTCGCGAATGCGGTCGCCGTTGCGCAGCGTGAAATCGCGCACGCAACCGATTTTGTCTGCGGGTTCTCCGCCCTCGATGCGGCTCTCGGCGATCGCCGGATGCCAGTTGGGCAGGCCATTGAAGTCGCGTACCCGTGCCCAGACCCGATCGTTGCGGACATTGACGACGGTCGAAACATAGACACGAGCCATGGCGCGCCCTCAGCTCTTCTTGCCCGGGCGCGAAGGTTTAGCCTCACCCTCGGCTGGACCGGCGGGCGGTGCCGCCGGCCTGGCCTCACCCTCATTCCTTGGCGCGGCCTCCTTACGGATACCCTGCATATCGCGTGCTTCGCGAATAAGGCCTGGCATCTTCGAGAGACTGCCACCCTCGACGCCGATGTCGGCGAGGATCGAGTCGATCAGCGGCGCCTGAACGCGGTAACGCAACGCCGAATCGATCACTTCGTCCGTTGCACTGCGTCCGCCGCCGCCGTTGGCGGCACCGCCGGCCAGGCCGTCGACATGCAGGATGCGGATGCCCTCGATCTTCTCCATCGGCTTGACGCTCTCGCGCACAATGCCCTCGATGCGGTCGAGCAGCTTGCGGCGGAACAGCGAGTAGCGCGCCTGGTCGGTGAGCACGTTCTCGGCTTCATTGAGCAGCTTCTGCCCCTCTGCTTCGACCGCCGCACGCACCCGTTCGGCCTCCGCGCCGATACGCTTCTCCTCGGCTTCCTTCTCGGCGATCAGCACTTCGACCGTCTTGCGCCGCTTGGCGATCTCGCTGTCGCGCACGGTGACGACGCGTTCGGCCGCCTCGGTCGCACGCGCCTTGGCGTTCTCGGCCTCGGCATGCGCGGCCGAATGCTCCAGCGATTTCTGATAGAGAGCAATCGCCTTCTCCATCAGCGCCGTCTCGACCTCCTTCTCGCGCTGGACCTCCAGCTTGCGCAACTCCCGCTCGCGACCGATGCGGGCCTCGTCGAGACCACGGTCCGAAGCGATGCGCGCGCGCTGGACCTCCTCGTTCGCGGCAATCTCGGCTTCCTGCAAGGCCTGGACGCGACCGACTTCGAGCTGCTCGATCACGCGCCTGCGCTCCAACCGAGCCGCTTCGAGCGCCTGCTCCCTGGACACTTCACTGGTCTCGACGTCGCGACGGGCGACGATCTCGGCCTGCTTGACCTGCCGATCGGCGTCGATGCGCTCGGAGCGCTTCGCCGACAGCGCGATGACCCGGTCCTCGTCGGCGAGTTCGACCGTTTTCTTCTGCTCGATGTTGAGCACCTCGCGCGTCTTGCTGGAGGCAATGCGCTCAGCCTCGAGCGCAAGCTCTACGCCGATGCGCTGGCGCTCGATCGCGTCGCGCCGCTTCAGTTCGGCCGCCTCGATCGACTCCGACCGCTCGATGTCCTGCTCCTTTGTCGCTTGTTCGCTCGAAATGCGGGCGAGGGCGATGTTCTTTTCCTGGGCGATCCTCGCCGCCTCGATGGCCTCGCGCGAGGCAATGTCGGCTTCCTCGACCGCGCGATGGCGCGCGATTTCGAGCGAACGGATGCGTTCCTCCTGCGCGATGCGCGTGGTTTCGGTCGCTTCGCGCGCCGCGATACCGGCAACTTCGAGGGCCTGATTGCGGTCGATTTCCAATTTGCGGGTGCTCTGCTCGGCGGCGATGCGGCTCGATGCGAGGGCGCGTTCGCGCGCGATCCGAGCGGCTTCCACCGCCTGTTGCGCGGCGATCTCGGCTTCCTGGACAGCGCGAACCTGCTGGATCTCGAGTGAGCGGGTTTGCTCGTCGGAGGCGATCCGTTCGGCGTTGACGATGGTGGTCTGGGCGATCCGTGCCTTCTCGGTCGCTTCCTTGGCGGTAATCTCGGCTTCGTCAACCGCCCGGGTGCGTTCGATCTCGCGCCGGCGAGTCTCCTCCTCGTTGGCGATGCGTGCGTCAGTGATGACGCGGTCCTGCTGAATGCGGGCCTTCTCGATGAATTCGCGGGCCTGGATCTCGGCTTCCTCGACCGCGCGGCCGCGCTCGATCTCCTTCTGCCGCACCTCGCGTTCGGAGGCGATGCGGGCGGTGTCGACGGAGCGCTGGTTGGCGATGCGCGCCTTTTCGATTTCCTCGCGCGCGAGGATCTCCTTTTCCTCGACCGCCTGTGTGCGCTCGATTTCCTTCTGGCGGGTTTCGCGCTCCGAGGCGATGCGCGCTTCCGCGATAGCCTGCTCGTTGGCAATGCGTGCCTTCTCGATGGTCTCACGCGCGGAGATCTGCGCCTGTTCGGCTTCGGTCTCGCGCAATGCCCGTTCGCGCGCTACCTCGGTCCGCTGCAAGGCCCGGCGAACCTCGATGTCGCGCTCCTGCTCCAGGCGGGCGGTCTCGCTCTCACGCTCGATATCGAGCGCCTGCCGTTCGGCTTCGAGATTGCGGGTGCGGATCCTGATCATCGAATCCTGTTCGATGTCGTTGCGCAGTTTGCGCTTGGCCTCGATGTTCTCCATCAACTGGGTCAGGCCCTCCGCGTCGAAGCGGTTCGACGGGTTGAAGAATTCGAGGTCGGTCTGATCGAGGTCGGTGATCGCGACGGATTCCAGCTCGAGGCCGTTCTGGGCGAGGGCCTCGGCGGCGGCGGCCTTGACGCGGGCGACGTAGTCGCCACGCTTCTCGTGCATCTGCTCCATGGTCATTTCCGAGGCGACGGAGCGCATCGCGGAAACGAACTTGCCGGAGAGCAGCGCATGCAGCCGTTCGGGTTCGAGCGTTCGCCGACCGAGAGTCGCCGCGGCGATCGAGACCGCTTCGCGCGTCGGCTGCACCCGGACGTAAAAATCGGCTTCGATGTCGATGCGCATGCGATCCCGGGTGATGACGGCGTCCTGCTTCGACCGCGTGATCGGCATCGACAGCACATTCATGTTGACCGGCGTGAAGTCATGAATGAAAGGCAGCACGAAGGCGCCGCCGTTGATCACCACCTGTTCGCCGAGGAAGCCCGTGCGCACAAACGACACTTCCTTGGAGGAGCGGTGATAGAGCCAGTTCACGATGTAGACCGCCACGACGATCACGATCAACGCGACGATCAGCCATAGGATCAATTCGCCAACAGCAATGCCTGACATGGTACCAACCTCCCGTAACCGGCGCTCAACGCCCGCCGATCGCCTTGAACTTTCGAACCTGCTCCGTCAGCGCCCGCTCCACCGGAAGCCGCTCCATCGAGGATGCTCCGTAGAAGCCGTGACATTTGCGCGTGTGTTTCATGATGAACGCGGCGTCGGCCGGCTCGGCCACCGGCCCGCCATGCGCCAGCACCAGAATCTCGGGATTGACGCCTAACGCTGCCGCCGCCCAGGCGTCGATGCGGGCGGGACAATCCTCCAGTTTCAGCGCGGTCTGCGCGCCGATCGCGCCGCCGGTCGTCAGTCCGAGATGGCAGACGACGATGTCTGCGCCCGCTGTGGCCATCGCCTTGGCGTCGGCGGCATTGAACACGTAGGGCGTGGTCAGCATGTCCTTGGCGCGCGCCTTGGCGATCATCTCGACCTCCAGCGCGTAGGACATGCCGGTCTCTTCGAGATTTGCGCGGAAGATCCCGTCGATCAGCCCGACCGTCGGAAAATTCTGCACCCCGGCAAAACCGAGCGCCTTCAGCTGATCGAGGAAAACGTCCATGTCGCGGAAGGGGTCGGTGCCGTTGACGCCCGCAAGCACCGGCGTGTTCTTGACGACGGGCAGCACTTCGCCCGCCATTTCGACGACGATCGCATTGGCATCGCCATACGGCATCAGTCCTGCGAGCGAGCCGCGCCCGGCCATCCGGTAACGGCCCGAATTATAGATCACGATCAGATCGATGCCGCCGGCTTCCTCGCATTTGGCGGAGAGACCGGTGCCGGCGCCGCCGCCGACGATCGGCTCGCCGCGCGCGACCATGGCGCGGAATTTCCTCAGGAGGTCGGCGCGTTCAAATCGGGGCATCGATCACCTCACCACCCGCCGGCGCGTGCTCGTGCGTCCGATCAACGAGCGGAACGCGGTGACGGTCGCCGCCGCGAATTCGGCTTCGTTGATGTTGCACCTCAGTCGGATGAGCTGCCGATTGCTGGTCTGGCGTACCGTCCGATCGAGCGCGCGGAACAGCGCGGCGTCGGCTTCGGGATCCCAGAAGGGTTGCCCCGGCGCGTCGAGCGCGGAGACGCCGCCTTCAGGCAGAAAGAACCGCACCGGCCCGTCCATCGCGTTGAGGCGCTCGCCGATCCAGCGGCCGATGCGTTCGTTCTCTTCGGCGGTGGTGCGCATTAGCGTGACCTGCGGATTGTGAACGTGCAGCTTGCGGCCACGGTAGCGCTCGGGGATGGTGTCGGGCGATCCGAAATTGACCATGTCGAGCGCGCCGACCGCGCCGATGTAAGGGACGCGGGTGCGAATGATGGCGCCGAAACGATCCTCGGTCGCCGGGAACACGCCGCCCATCAGCAGATCGCCGACTTCCGTGGTCGTGATGTCGATCACCCCCGCCAGGAGACCGGAATCGACCAGCTTCTCCATCGAGCGGCCGCCGACGCCGGTGGCATGGAAGACGAGGCACTCGTAATCGCCGCGCAGCGCTGCCGCGATCTGCTGCACGGCGGGAGTAGTGACGCCGAACATCGTCAGGCCGATCGCCGGCAGATGGGGGCTCAACTCGCGCGCATTCGCCGCGCGCGCGTCGAGTCGTGCCTTCACCATGCCGACGAGTGCGTTGGCGCCGTTGGCAAGCACCTGGCGCGAGATCGAGTTCAGCCCCTGCACATCGGTGACTGAGTACATCATGGTGATGTCGGCGTGTCCGACATAGGGCGCGACGTCGCCCGAGGCGACCGAGGAGATGATGAGCTTGGGCACGCCGATCGGCAGCGCGCGCATGCCCGGCGCCACCAGCGAAGCGCCGCCCGACCCGCCGGCGGAGATCACGCCGACGATGTCGGCCTGGCGACGCAGCCAGTTGGCGAAGGCCTCGGCCATCGCAGTTACCGAGGTGCCGCGATCCGGGCCGAACACGGCGCCGCCCCCGCGCGCGTGGTTGAGGGCTATTTCCTGGGCGGAGACGTCGCAGGACGAGGGCTTGCCACTGGTCGAGACGTCGACGAGGCGCGCACGTAACCCGCTGCCGCCGACGATGTCGCGGATGAATCTGAGTTCCTCGCCCTTGGTATCCAGCGTGCCGACAACGAGCACGGTCGGCGGTCCGGCGCTTCGCGCCGCTTCCGCGTCGCGCCGCGGCCGCGCGGCCTCCTGCAGCCGCAACACGCCGCTCGAGAGTGTCCGCGCGCTGGACTCGATGCGCGCGATTGGCGCGGGCTGCGACCACCTGGTCGGCAGCGTCGGATTGGAAATATAGACGCGCCTCGGCGCCAAGCTCAGCGGGCGCGGGGAGGCCGAGCCCGCCGCGACAGCGTCGTTCGCCTCGGCATCGATCTCGAGCTCGGCTTGCGAATGACGTCCGACGCCAAGCAGGCGCTGTTGCAGGTCGCGATCGGCGGCAAGGCGCGAGGATTCGATGAGGCGATTGACGCGGCCATTGACCATGATTGCGACGGTCTTCGAGACCGCCGTCGCCACCCCGATATTCTGCTCGATGACGAGTACCGAAATATCACCGTCCTCGCCCAGGCCCGCCAGCATCTCCTCGACCTGAGCAACGATGACGGGCGCGAGCCCTTCGGTCGGCTCGTCCATGATCAGGAGACGTGGATTGGTCACCAGCGCGCGCGCGATCGCCAGCATCTGCTGCTCGCCGCCGGAGAGCTGGGCGCCGCCGTTGTTCTTGCGCTCGGCCAACCGCGGGAATGTGTCATAGATGCGCTCGACGGTCCAGGCGCCGCGCCGCATGCCCGCGGTCATGCGCAGGTGCTCGTCGACGGTGAGCGAGCGCCACAGGCGCCGCCCTTGCGGCACGTAACCAACGCCAAGCCGGGCGACCTGCGCCGGTTGCAACGACAACAACTCCTCGCCGCGCATGCGCACGGAACCTCCGGTCGCGCGCACGAGCCCCATGATCGTCTTGCAGAGCGTCGTCTTGCCCATGCCATTACGGCCGACGACGGCAAGCACACCGGAGTCGAGCGTCAGGTCGACGCCCTGCAGCGCGTGGGAGCGACCGTAATAGACGTCGAGGCCCCTGACCTCGAGGATCGGTGCGGTGCGGCGGGGGTCAGCCATATCTTGCTCCAAGATCATGGCCGCCTCCGAGATAAAGCTGCTGAACCTCGGGATCGGATTCGATTTCCTGCGGCGGCCCCTCCTTGAAGATGCGGCCATTGTGCATCATCGTCACGCTCTCGACGACGCGCAGCGCGACGTCCATGTCGTGCTCGATGATGATATAGCCGATATGGCCGGGCAGAGCCGCCAGGATTTCCACCAGTTCGCCGCGCTCGGTCGGTGACAGACCGGCGGCCGGTTCGTCGAACAGGACGAGGCGCGGCGCCCCGGCGAGCGCGAGCGCGATTTCCAGCTGGCGCTGCTGACCGTAGGCGAGTTCGGCTACGCGCCGCTCCTTCACCGCCGTCAGATGTACTGCCTGGACGAGATCGTCGGCCGATTGCATCAGCGCGTCGTTGATGCGCGGCCGGATCGGCGAGAAGCGGCTGCGCGAAACGCCACAGCAGGCAAGGTAGACGTTGTCGTGAACGCTGAGCCCCGGGAACAGCGCGGAAATCTGATAGGTACGCCGAAGGCCGCGGCGGATGCGCTCGAAGGGCGGAAAGTTGGTCACGTCCTCGCCGAAAAAACGGATCGTGCCGGAGGTCGGTGGAAAATCGCCGGTAATGCAGTTGAACAGCGTGGTTTTCCCGGCGCCGTTGGAGCCGAGTACCGCGCGCCGCTCGCCGGGGCGCACCGTCAGCGTGACGTCGGTCAGCGCCGCGAGCGCACCGAAAAGCCGCGTCACGCCGCGCAATTCGAGCGCGGCTCCGGCGCCGACTGTTGAAAGGCGATGCGCGACGCTATCCATGGCCTTGGTCTCCGCCCGGCTGCGACTGTCCTGACCCGGCTCGGCGGCGCCAGCGCTCCCAAAGCCCGACAATGCCGTCCGGGGAAAACAGCACGATGACGAGGAAGCCGAGACCAATGAGCAGGCGGAAGCGATTGCCGTCGAGCCCGATCGCAACCAGAAAATCCAGCGTGAAGGTGCGCAGCAGGACAAAAACCAGGGCGCCGATGAACGGACCGATCGGACGGGTGACGCCGCCGACGACGGCGATGATGAGAATGTCGATCGCCCGCTCGACGCCGATCGAACCCGGCGAGATCTGCCGGTAGTTCCAAACCTGCAAAACGCCGCCGAGCGCAGCCACGAAGGAGGCGAACGCATAGGCCGCGATGCGGTGCGCGTTGACGTTGAACCCAAGCGCCGCCATGCGGCGCGGATTGTCGCGCACGCCTTGCAAAGCCAGCCCGAACGGCGCGCGCACGAGATAGCTGACCGCGCCGAAGCAGAGCACCGCGACCACGAGTATTACATAATAGAACGGGACATCCGCGCGCCAGTCGACGCCCCAGAAATGCGGAGTGACGATGCTGTTGATGCCGGTGTGGCCGTTGAAAATGACCCAATTCTGGTTGGTGAAGTAGTAGAAGGCCGATGCGATCGCCAGCGTGATCATGATCGTGTAGATGCCCTCGGTGCGTACCGCGAGCGCGCCGCCGACGGTGCCGAACAGCGTCGCCAGGGCGAGCGCCATCGGCGTCGCAAGCCACCAGGGCCATCCGAGGCTGATGTTCGCGTTGCCGCTGGCGCCGAGGACCGCCGTCATGTAGCCGGCAAGGCCCGCGATCGTCAGCTGCATCAGGCTGACCATGCCGCCATAGCCGGCCAGGAACATCAGGCTCAGCGCAACGATGCCGAGAATCAGGGTCGTTCCGAAAATCTCGATCAGGAAAAAGCCGTTGGCGATGAGCGGCATCGCGATCAGGAAGAAGGCGACAATCCAGGCGGCGGGATGACCGAAATCCGCTTGAGCGAGACCGGTCAAGGACGTCGCCGCGGCGGGTTCGGGCTGCAGTCGCGCGTCTTGCGTGATCGACATGGCTAGCGGCCCGCCAGCAGGCCCTGCGGCCGAACGGCCAGCACGAGCACCATGATCAGAAACGTCACTACGATCGCATAGGTCGGAATGTAGACCGAGCCGAGCTGCTCGGCGAGGCCAACAATAAGAGCGCCGAGCGCCGCGCCGGGGATCGATCCCATGCCACCGATGATGACGACGACGAGCGAGGCGAGCAGGAATCGGGTGTCTTCGCCGGGCGAGATCGACTGAAATGTGCCGCCGACGACGCCGGCCATGCCGGCGAGACCGGCGCCGAGGGCGAACACGAGGACGAACACCAGCTGAATGCGGACGCCCATCGCCGCCAGAATGTCGCGATCATCGACACCGGCGCGCACGATCATGCCGATGCGCGTGCGATTGAGCCCAAGCCACATGGCGACGCCGATGACGACGGACGCTACGAAGATGACGAGGCGCACCATCGGGTATTGCAGGTAGACCGCCTCGCCCGAAGACTTTACCGCGGTGACGAACGGCAACGCGATCGGGCCAACCAGCGCGCTCGGCGTCTGGATCTGATAGAAGTCGCCGCCGAACGCCCAGAGCATCAGGTCTGCAAACACGATCGACAGTCCGATCGTCACCATGGTCTGGCGCAGGTCCTGGCCCTCAATGCGGCGGAAGACCAGGATTTGCATGGCGGCGCCGACCAGCGCAACGACGATGAACGCGACGACGAAACTCAGCATCCAGGACCCGGTCGCGATGCTGATCGCGTAACCGACGTAGCCGCCGAACAGATAAAGCGAGCCATGCGCGAGATTGACGTTGCGCATCAGGCCGAAGATGAGGGTGAAGCCGCTCGCCACGAGGAAATACAGGCCGCCGAGCGTGATGCCGTTAAAAACCGCGCTGAGGAACACCTTCTTCCGGCCGAAGGCGTCCTCCAGACCTTGCGGCCAGGTCGCGAAAATCAGCCACAGCGCCGCCGCGACTGCGATCAGGATGACGAACGCCCATAGCGGATTGCGTTCGACGAACTTTGTCATGAGCGCCGCCCATGCTCTGTCAGGGCGCCGGCGCAGGTGAGGGCCCGGCCTACGCCAGCCGATGCGCGACGAAGGGCTGAAACGTTCGACGCCATGTCGGCCC
>Ga0209438_1000053_pt1 | contig 29279 bp, 33 predicted proteins | sample GraSoi_2013_20cm_FD_185825 | JGI IMG/M metagenome (GOLD analysis project Ga0209438, IMG submission 185825) | Grasslands soil microbial communities from the Angelo Coastal Reserve, California, USA - Sample 9_17_2013_20cm (SPAdes) (version 2) | ecosystem: Environmental > Terrestrial > Soil >...
TGGCAAAGAACGGCAGGACCTGCGATCTCCGCAGCGCCTTGCGGACGATGACTTCGCCCGCATCACCGATGCCATGAACCTGAAAGATGTTCTTGGCCAAATCGAGGCCGATCGTGCTAATTTCCATCGCGGATGGCTCCCCTCATTGTGGTGCTTCGATAGCAACCACGCACTTTGGCACTCAGATGCCGGGAGCGGGAGCCATCCACCCCATCTGTTTTCCACCCATTGCGGACATTGGCGATCCGCTTCAGTCTAACGGGATGATCCTGCGCGTTCTCGCGGTTGCGGCGCTTTTTGCGTTGGGTGGCCCGGCCTCGGCCCAGGGTCCGTCGCCCGGGGCGCTGCCGTTCGTGCTCAAGCAGGTCGGTCCCGGCGCCTACGCGGCGATCGACGGGCCGGAGCATAAGGCCGGGTCCAATGCCGGGTTTGTGATTGGCGACGACGGGGTGCTGGTGGTCGACGCCTTCTTCACCCCCGATGCGGCCAGGGCACTGGTCGCCGAGATCCGGCGGCTGACGCCCAAGCCGATCCGCTATGTCGTCAATACGCATTATCACGCCGATCATACCGGCGGGGACCAGTTGCTGCGCGACGCCGGCGCGGTGATCATCGCGCACAAGAACGTCCGCGGCTGGGTGCGGACCAACAACATCAATCTGTTCGGCGACCGAATCACGCCCGAGATCAAAGTCCGAATCGAAGCGCTGCCGCTGCCCGACATCGTCACAGACAAGGACCTCACCGTCTGGCTTGGCTCGCGCAAGGTCGTGGTGCGGACCGTGCTCGGCCACACCGGCGGCGACCTCACCATCTTCGTACCCGACGCGAAGGTGCTGTTCACTGGCGATATGCTGTGGCGGAAGGTGCCGCCCAATTTGATCGACGGCTCGGTCAAGGAATGGACGGCGACCGACGCCGAATTCGCCGCGATGCCCGACGCGGCACACACGACTTATGTGCCGGGCCACGGCGACGTCGCGGACGTCAAGGATGTGATGGAATTTCGCGCCTATCTGCTCGATGCGCGCCGGCTGGTGAGCGAGGGCCGCAAGGCGAGGCTGAAGGATGACGCCCTGGTGGCGTTTGTCGCGCCGAAGTTGCGGGCGCTTCATCCCGACTGGACGATCAGCGACCGCGCGATCGCGGCCGAGGTCCGGTACATTGATCAGGAGCTGGCGGGGACGAAGAAGCGGCCGGTTCCCCAGCCGGATTAGGAAATTAGGCGAGCTTTTCCGCGTAAATCATACGGCCGCCGGCGAGCTTGCGCATCACTTCCCACTGGCTCTTGCGGGACATGGCGAAACAGCCTTCGGAGCGGCCGAGCTTGCCGTGGAGCGGGATCATGTCGTCCTCGGCATACCAGGCGTTGTGGATGACGATCGCGCGCGGCTCCGCGTTGTAGTTCGACCAGTCGAGTCCGCGGACCTTCATCGAAAGCCCGTATTTGCCGTCGTAATAATCGCCGGTGACGTAAGTCCCGTTCGACGTGGCGTAAGACCCGAACTCGTTCGAGAAATGCTCGACGAAACCCGAATGATCGGGGTCCGAACCGCGGCCGTGCGCGACCAGATGGCTGTCGACGCTGCCGTCGAACAGATTGACGAGGTGGAAGCGCGGCTCGCTCGAGGGGAGCGAGAAATCGACCACGCCCATGGTGTCGCGCGGCCCGACCTGGTGGCTATTGAGCGCGGCCTTGGCGCGGGCGAGCAATTGCGGATTGATGCCGGCGGGAGCCGCTGCAACGGGCTGCGGCGCGACCGGAAGCGGCGCCAGCGGATCAGGTCCGCCGGTGTTGCTGAGCGAAAAGGTGCTCGGCAAAATCTGCGAGCTGGCCGACGACGACAGGACCAGACCGGCCGCCCCCAGCGCACCAAAACGCAGCATCTCCCGGCGATTCAAAGACACGAACACCCTCCCGAACGAAGCGCATGGTCTAACATTCAATGGGTTAATGGCCGATAACCCAAACGTTCATGTTGCTCTCCCCATCGTTCAGGAAGCTCTGTTCATCGCAAGCGCGGCGGCTCGAACCGCGCATCGCGGCTTGAATTGCGGCAATGTCACAGTAGCTGGGTCCCGCCGCCGGGCACCCGCGGTCAGGGTTGAAGGCTCGCTTAGGCCCTGCTAAGGGCCGCGCGCCGCCGAGGTTCGCCCTCTGACGGCCGATATCGTGCCGCCGGCGAACATGCGCCGCTTGGTACCAGGAAAATTTGAGGAGTGTGACGGGCTTTTATGCAGATCATCGTTCGCGACAATAATGTCGAGCAGGCGCTGCGCGCGCTCAAGAAGAAGCTGCAGCGCGAGGGCGTCTACCGCGAGATGAAGCTACGCCGTCATTACGAGAAGCCGTCGGAAAAGCGCGCCCGCGAGCGCGCCGCCGCGATCCGCCGCGCCCGCAAGCTCGAGCGCAAGCGCGCCGAGCGCGAAGGCACGGCCCGTTGAACCTGGGCCGATAGACGAAAGCATGCCTGCCGCCGAAGCCGCCCATCGACCCGCCACCGGCAGCGGACGGACCATGCGTTTGTGGCTCGGTTTCCTGATTATCGTCGCGGCCGCGATCGGGCTCGCCTGGTTCGGCGCGGGCTCGCTGCGGCCTGAGGTCAGCTCGACCGGCCTCGAGTTCCGCACGATCAAGGCCGGCACGGGTGAGCCGATCGGCGCCCAAGATGCCGCCCTGCTCGATTATGTCGGCACGCTCGACGACGGGACGGTGTTCGACAGCAGCCAGGCCCATGGCGGGCCGCAGCCGTTTGCTATGGCCGGCGTCTTCCCCGGTTTCGCCGAAGCGATGGGCCGGATGCAGGAAGGCGGAGCCTACCGCTTCAGCATGCCCAAGAGCCTCGCGTTCGTTGATCGTCCGGCGCCGCAGGGCTTCTCCGGCGATAAGCTGACCTTCGAGGTCGAAGTGCGCAAGATCGTGCGCGGTGGCGCTGCGATGATGCAGGGCGCGGCCGCCGGAACGCCTCCGCCGCCGCAGCAATAAGGGCCTAACCCGAAACCGTTTCCGGGAGCTCGCCGTCCTTTTCCGCCTGTTGATTCGACAGGTCGACCAGCACCACCTTCAACGTCGCGAGAATCGGGTCGGCGAACAGCACGCCGAGGATTCCGAACAACGCCCCCATCAAGAGCTGCATCGCAAGCACCAGCGCCGGGGCGAGATCGACCGTGCGGCGCGCGATGTACGGCACGACGAGATAGCCATCGATATTCTGGACGAAGAAATAGACGAAGATCGCGTAGATGCCCTGTTGCGGGCCGGCGCTGAAGCCGACCGCGACCATCAGCACGCCCGAGGTGATCGCGCCGATGTTCGGAATGAAGGCGAGGACGCCGGTGACGAGCCCGAGCAGCGCGGCCATTGGCACCCCGCCGAGCGACAGCATAAGCCAGGTGAAGACGCCCTCGAACAGCATCCCGACCAACCGGCCGAACAGCAGCCGGCGGAGGGTGAAGCCGACGTGGGCAGCGATCCGGTAGAAGCCGCCGCGGTGGCGAAGCGGCAGCATCCACGCGATGCCTCGGTCGTAGATGCGCGGCTCGGCGGCGAGGAAAATGCCGATCACGATCATTGCGATGACGCTGGTCGCCGCGCCGATCGCGCTGCCTACCGCGCTGGTCAGGCGGCCGACCGACCCGAGCAACTCCGTGCCGAGATTGGCCGGCGGGCCCTTGGGCACCAGGCCGAGCGATCCGGCGAAGCCCATCACCCGGTCGAACTGCGCGGTGACGACGACGCGAAGGGCTTCGAACTGGGCAGCGATGGTGGTCCCGGCGAACCAGAACACCCAGCCGATGAAGCCGAAGCCGAGCAGGATCGTAAGGAGCAGCCGCCACGCGCGCGGAATCGGCAGCGCCCGGCCGAGCAGGCGCGTGCCACCGTCGAGGAAAACCGCGAACACCGCGCCGCCGAGGATCAGCAGCAGCGGTTGCGCGAGGACGATGACCCCGGCGACGACCAGCGCCATGCCGAGCCACACCGCCGCCTTGGCGATCTCGCGGCGGACGAACGGATCGCGGAACTCCGCGGGGCCGGGCCGCTCGATATGCGGCTCGGTCGTCGGCAGCTGCACCGTCGGGGCCTTGATGGCTCTCCGGCGCGGCCGCTCCGCCATCAGCTGTTCCGCAGCGAGTGGCCGGCGCGGCCGGAACGGAACGCCTTGAGCCAGGTCAGGGGGTTGTACCAGACCGTCGACCCGTCGAGCGAAAAGGTGATGAACTCGGCGCGGCCGCCGATATTCTCCCACGGCACCGGGCCGCCGAGCCCGCCCTGCGATTCGGCGATCCGGCTATCGGCCGAATCGTCGCGATTGTCGCCCATCAGCCAGACATGGCCGGCCGGGATGCGGGTCGGGAGGAAATCGTCTTCGCCCGAGCGGCCGAGCTCGACGGTGTCGTAGGAGCGGCCGTTGGGCAGGGTCTCACGCACGATCGGCACGCGGCAAAGGGCGGTGCCGTCCGGCGCGGTGATGCGATGCTCGCCAAGCGCCGGGTCGGTCGGCGATCCGCACGGGAGGTTCGGATCGACGGGAATCACAACCGCGGGGCGCGGTACGCGCTTCACCGGCTGGCCGTTGATGATCAAGGTGCCATCAATCATCTGCAGCGTGTCGCCGGGCAAGCCGATCACGCGCTTGATATAATCCTCGTTGCGGCCGGGCGGGGTGACGATGACGATGTCGCCGCGCTCGGGCAGCTTGCCGAGCACGCGGCCGTGCTGGAACGGCAGCGTGATGCCCCACGATTCGCCCGAGCGCAGCAGCACCGAGCGGATGATCGCGAACGGATTGGGGATGGTCGGCGACACGTAGGACCAGCCGTAGGGATATTTGGTCACCACCAGGCGATCGCCGGTGAGCAGGCCGGGCATCATCGATTCGGACGGGATGTAGAACGGCTTGGCGATGAAGCTGTGGAAGGCGAGCACCGCGAGCAGCACCCACAACAGGCCCTTGATCTCACGCCACAGCGCCGAGCCCTTATGCTCTTTTTTCTCGACTGGAGGCGTCTCCGGCTGATCGGCGGTCGCCTCGGGGATCGTGTCGGTCAACAATCAAGGCTCCAGCTTGCGGGCGGTGAGGATAACGAAGGCCTGAGCCCACGGATGATCGTCGGTCATGGTCAGATGTATGTCGATGGCGTGGCCTGCCGGCGCAAGGGCGTCAAGACGATCCCTTGCTCCGCCGGTGACGCTTAGCGTCGGCTGGCCAGATGGGAGATTAACGACGCCGATGTCCTTCATGAACACGCCGCGCTTGAAGCCGGTGCCAACCGCTTTTGAGAAGGCCTCCTTGGCGGCGAAGCGTTTGGCGAGGGTGCCGGCGGTCGTGAAGGGACGGCGCGCCGCCTTGGCCCGCTCGATGTCGGTGAACACGCGATTGAGGAATTTGTCGCCCCACCGATCGAGCGATTTCTGGATGCGCTCGATGTTGCACAGGTCGGAGCCGATCCCGACGATCATGCTCGGCTCGCTACTTTCGAGGCAAGCCAAAGCAACAGCCGAACGAAGGCAGTCCCAATCAAGAGCCAAAGGGACCAATTTGGCGTCTCGATGTGTGATCGGCCAACCAAAAGCCCCCAAACGACAACACCCAAGATCCACAGAGCGGCTGCAAACATGACCAGCCGCGCGGCCAATTGGGCCCGAGCGATCACCGCGCCGCGTCCATCAACTCGCGCATCTGGCTCACGCTGGCGTCGAGGCCGGTGAAGATCGCCTCGCCGATGAGGAAATGGCCGATGTTGAGCTCGGCGAGCTGCGGGATGGCGGCGACAGGAGCGACATTGTCGAAGGTCAGGCCGTGCCCGGCGTGGGGCTCGATCCCGTTCTTGACCGCGAGCGCGGCACAATCCGCAACCCGTTTCAACTCAGCCGAGCGCTCATCGCCCGCGACATGGGCATAACGGCCGGTGTGGAATTCGACGACCGGAGCGCCGAGCCGCAGCGCCGCCTCGACCTGGCGCTCGCTGGGTTCGATGAACAGGCTGACGCGGATGCCGGCGGCCTTGAGCCGGTCGACGAACGCAACCAGGTGATCGAACTGTCCGGCGGCGTCGAGCCCGCCTTCGGTGGTCCGTTCCTCGCGCTTTTCGGGGACGATGCAGGCGGCGTGGGGACGGTGGGCGAGCGCGATTCCGAGCATTTCCTCGGTCGCCGCCATTTCGAGATTCAGCGGCAGGTCGATCTCGGCCATCAGCCGGTCGATGTCGCGGTCGGTGATGTGCCGCCGGTCTTCGCGCAGATGGGCGGTAATGCCATCGGCGCCGGCCTCGGCCGCCATGATCGCCGCGCGCACCGGATCGGGATGATCGCCGCCGCGCGCGTTCCGGATGGTCGCGACATGGTCGATATTGACGCCGAGGCGGAGCCTGCCGGTCACGCCGCCGCGCGGCTCCCGGGCTTAATCGCCGGGATCGCCGCGAGTTCGGGCGGAAGCGCGTCAGCGGCGTAGGTCGGGACGTCGATGCGAATCAGCGGCGTGAAGGGCACGCCGAGATCAACCGTTCCGCCCGAACGGTCGACCAGAGCGGCTTCAGCAATGACTTCGCCGCCGGCCGCGCGGACAGCGTCGATTGCCTCGCGCGACGACAGCCCGGTGGTGACGACGTCCTCGACCATCAATACCTTTGTGCCCGGTTCGAGGCGGAAGCCGCGGCGCAGCCCGAACGTGCCTTCAGGCCGCTCGAGGAACATCGCCGGCTTTCCGAGTGCGCGGCCCATTTCGTGGCCGATGATCACGCCGCCCATCGCCGGCGAGACGACGGCTTCAACCGCTTCCCGGATCTCGGTCGGCAGCTTGGCGGCGAGTGCTTGCGCCAGCCGTTCGGCGCGGCGCGGGTCCATCAACACCCGGGCGCATTGCAGGTAGCGCCCGCTCCTGAGGCCCGACGAGAGAATGAAATGGCCTTCGAGCAGCGCGTCGGCGGCGCGGAATTCCGCGAGGATGTCGTCGTCGCTCATCATCTCGAGAAGGGCCATTAGGCCGGGCGGAACAGCCCATCAACTGTTGTCGGGAACAGGCGCTTGAGGCTCTCGGAACCCGCGCCTATAGAGACGCCCAAATCGGGGAGCGCGAACCTGCGTTTCCAGTCTCACTGCACGCAACCGGGGTTGTGAATGAAACTGATTGGATGGGCGATCGCCTTGGCCGCGGCCGGCCTTACACCTGCGGCCGCACAGGCGCCCGCCAGCGCGACGACTGAGAATAAAGCTGCTGCTGCGCCGGCGGCCGCCGCCGCGGCTGCTCCCGCGCCGATCGTCTATGGCAGCGTCGGCCATCAGATCCCGACGCCCGGGATCGGCATGCCCGTTCCCGGCGCCCTGGGGATTGAAGAACAGGTTACGCCGCTCGGAAAGCGCGCCGCGCATTTCCACAATTTCTGGCTGATGAGCATCATCACCCTGATCAGCGTCTTCGTGCTCGGCCTGCTGTTGTGGACGATCTACCGCTACCGGCGCGGCCGCAATCCGACGCCGTCGCGCAATTCGCACAACACCTTTATCGAGGTGGTCTGGACGCTGGTTCCGGTGCTCATCCTGGTCGGGATCGCAATCCCCTCGATCGGGCTGCTCCGCGCGCAATATTCGCCGCCGCCGGCGGACGTGACGGTCAAGATCACCGGCCACCAATGGTATTGGTCGTACGATTATCCTGACAATGGCGTCACCTTCGACAGCTATATCCTGAAAGAGCGCGACGACCCGACGCGGACCAAGGACCAGCGCTACCGCACCGATCTCGACGGCCCGCCGTTGCTCGCCGCCGACGAGCGGATGGTCATCCCCGCGGGCAAGGTGGTGAAGTTCATCATTACTGCCGACGACGTCATCCACAGCTTCGCGGTCCCGGCCTTCTGGACCAAGCTCGACGCCAACCCCGGCCAGCTCAACGAGACTTGGGTCAAAGTCGACCGCCCAGGCGTTTACTTCGGGCAATGTTCCGAACTGTGCGGCGCGCGTCACGGCTTCATGCCGATCAACGTCGAGGTCGTGACCCCGGCGCAGTTCGCGCAATGGGTCGCATCGAAGGGCGGGAAGATGCCCGGCGCCAAGCCGGCCGCCGCTCCTGCCGACGCTGCGGCAGCCACACCTCAACCGGCGCAGACCGGCACCGCCACCCCACCCGCGACCAACCAGGCCGCGACGGCCCAGAACTGAGAGCGAAGCACAACCGATGAGCACGATTCCCGCCGACGCGCTGAATCTGAAGCCGCATGAGGCGCACGACGCGCATCATGACGCCGATCACAAGCCGGGCTTTTTCGTCCGCTGGTTCATGTCGACCAACCACAAGGACATCGGCACGCTCTATCTGATCTTCGCGATCGTCGCCGGGATCATCGGTGGCGGCATTTCCGGGATCATGCGCTGGGAACTGGCCGAGCCGGGGATCCAGGTTTTGAACCATATCTGGCCGCTCGGCGCCGGGGCCGGAGCCAGCTTCGACGAGCAGTTGCACCACTGGAACGTGCTGATCACCGCGCACGGCCTGATCATGGTGTTCTTCATGGTCATGCCGGCGATGATCGGCGGCTTCGGCAACTGGTTCGTGCCGCTGATGATCGGCGCGCCGGACATGGCGTTCCCGCGGATGAACAACATCAGCTTCTGGCTGCTGATCCCCTCGTTCCTGCTGCTGCTCGGCTCGAGCTTCGTGTCCGGTGGTACCGGGCTCGGCGCGGGCACCGGCTGGACGCTTTACGCACCGCTCTCGACCTCGGGGTCGAGCGGGCCGGCGGTAGACATGGCGATCTTCTCGCTCCACCTCGCTGGCGCGAGCTCGATCCTCGGCGCGATCAATTTCATCACCACGATTTTCAACATGCGCGCGCCGGGCATGACCCTGCACAAAATGCCGCTGTTCGTATGGTCGGTGCTGATCACGGCGTTCCTGCTGCTGCTCGCGCTACCCGTGCTCGCGGGCGCGATCACCATGCTGCTGACCGATCGCAATTTCGGGACGACCTTCTTCGACGCGGCGGGCGGCGGCAACGTCGTCCTCTATCAGCATCTGTTCTGGTTTTTCGGCCACCCCGAAGTCTACATCCTGATCCTGCCCGGGTTCGGGATGGTCAGCCAGATCGTCGCCACGTTCAGCCGCAAGCCGGTGTTCGGCTATCTCGGCATGGCCTATGCGATGGTCGCCATCGGCGTCGTCGGCTTCGTCGTCTGGGCTCACCACATGTTCACCACCGGCATGAACGTGAACGAGAAGATGTATTTCACCGCCGCGACGATGATCATCGCGGTGCCGACCGGCGTGAAGATCTTCAGCTGGATCGCCACCATGTGGGGCGGCTCGATCAGCTTCGAGACGCCGATGCTGTGGGCGATCGGGTTCATTTTCCTGTTCACCGTCGGCGGCGTGACCGGGGTCGTGCTCGCCAACGGCGGCGTCGATAATTACATGCACGACACTTATTACGTGGTCGCGCACTTCCACTACGTGCTCAGCCTCGGCGCGGTGTTCGCGATCTTCGGCGGCTTCTATTACTGGTTCCCGAAGATGAGCGGCAAAATGTACAACGAGCTGCTCGGCAAGCTGCATTTCTTCACCATGTTCATCGGCGTGAACCTGGTGTTCTTCCCGCAGCACTTCCTCGGGCTGGACGGCATGCCGCGGCGCATTCCGGATTACACTCCGGCGTTCGCTTACTGGAACAAGATTTCGTCCATCGGCTATATGATCACCATCGTCGGCGTCGCGATCTTCTTCATCAACATCATCTGGTCGCTCGCGGCCGGCAAAAAGGCGCCGAACAACCCGTGGGGCGAGGGCGCGACGACGCTCGAATGGACGCTGTCGAGCCCGCCGCCGTTCCACCAATATTCGACCCTGCCGAAGATCGATTAGGCGGCGCGGCAACGGTCGAAAGAAGACGCCCCGGCCATCACGGCCGGGGCGCTTTTCGTTGGGGCCTACTTCAGCCGCGCGGCCTTGATGATCTTGATCGGCGGCTCGAGCATCTGCCCCATCATCGCGCCCTCGCCCTTGGTCGGCGAGACCGGGGCCGCGAAAATGGCTTTGACCACGTCCATGCCCTCGATCACGCGGCCGAAGGCGGCGTAGCCGTCCGGTCCGTCGAACCCGGTGATATCGGTGGTCAGGATGAAGAAGGCGGCCTGCGCCTGGCCGGGGGCGGGGGCGGCCATGGATATCGCTCCAGCAGTGTTCGACAGGCCCGTCGCATTGGTCGATTCGAACGCGATCGGCTTGTTGAGCTTGCGCGCGTCGCTGCTGATCCCGCCCTGGATCAGCCCGCCGCCGTCGCCGTAGGGCATGGCGCGGTAGAATGTCTCGCCGTCGTATTTGTGGGCGTCGACATAGCGAAGGAAGTTGGCGGTGGTGATCGGTGCGTGCAGGCGATCGAGCCCAATGACGACGCGGCCGAGGCTGGTGTCGATCGACACCGGGACGACATCGCTCGCGGCGCCCGGCGCCCCGGTCACATCGGCGGGAGTTTGCTGGGCCAGCGCGGGCGCGGCCGAAACAAGCAGCGCGGCGACGAGGATTCGATCAATCATGCGGCCCCATACCAACGGCTAAATGAACCGCGCCAAACCTTTTCCTATTGAGATCGAGCATTTATAGGCCGCGGCAATGCCCGCCATCGAAATGAGCAATGCGGCCCCGCTGCCGGCCGACTGGCGCGACCTGCTCGCGCTGACCAAGCCGCGGGTGATGAGCCTGGTGGTGTTCACCGGCCTGTGCGGCTGGCTGGCTGCGCCGGCCCTGCCGCCAGTGGTGCTCGGCTTCACCGCGATCCTGTGCATTGCGCTAGCCGCGGGAGCATGCGGCGCGCTTAACCAATGGTACGAAACCGATATCGACGCCAAGATGCGGCGGACGGCCAGGCGGCCGCTCCCGGCGGGGCGGATGGAGCGCCAGACCGCGCTGCACTTCGGGGTCGGCCTCGGCGTCTTTTCGGTGCTGCTAATGGGGCTAGCGGCCAATTGGCTGGCGGCTGGACTGCTGGCCGTGTCGATCCTGTTCTATGTCGTCGTCTACACCATCTGGCTGAAGCCCAGGACGGCGCAAAATATTGTCATTGGCGGGGCCGCCGGGGCGTTTCCGCCGCTGATCGGCTGGGTCGCCGCGACGGGCCACATCGCGCCGTTGCCGCTGATGCTGTTCGCGATCATTTTCCTGTGGACCCCGCCGCATTTCTGGGCGCTGTCGCTGTTCGTCCGCTCGGATTATGCCGCCGCCGGAATTCCGATGCTGCCTGTGGTTGCGGGCGTGCCGAATACCCGGCACCAGATTTTCCTCTACAGCCTGCCGATGGCGGCGGCGGCTGTCGCCCCGTGGCCGCTCGGCCTGACCGGGCGCGCCTACGGCCTGTCCGCCGCGATCCTCAGCCTCGTGTTCGTCGTCCTCGCCGGGCGCGTGCTGGCGAACCGAGCGACCGAACCGGCCGACATGGCGCCGGAGAAAAAGCTGTTCGCTTATTCGGTCTTCTATTTGTTCGCGTTGTTCACCGTGCTCGTCGTCGACCGGTGGCTGCCGCAATGACGCCCGAGGAGGAGATCGTCCGCCGCCAGCGCGAACGGGCGCGGATCATGGCTTGGCTGCTGGGCGCGTTCGTCGTCCTGTTGTTTTTCATCACCATCGCCAAGACGGGGATCAACTGGTGACCGCTGTCGCCCAGAGGAACACGCGCACGGCGCTGGCCATGGCATTGTTCGCATTGGCCATGGTCGGCCTCGCCTTCGCTTCGGTGCCGCTGTACCGCGCCTTTTGCCAGCTCACCGGGTTCGACGGGACGCCGCTGCGGGCGGAGAAGGCGCCGGGCGCGATCGCCGGGCAGATCGGCGTCCGGTTCGACGCCAACGTCCATCCCGGCCTGCCGTGGCGCTTCGAGCCGGTGCAGAATACGGTGCGAATCGCGCCCGGCGCGCGCACCACGATTTATTACCGCGCGACCAATCTAAGCGCGCGGCCGATCACCGGCCAGGCGGTGTTCAACGTCACCCCCGACACCGTCGGGCAATACTTCAACAAGATCGAATGCTTCTGCTTCACCGAGCAGACGCTGAAACCGGGCGAAAGCGTCGACATGCCGGTGGTGTTTTACGTCGATCCCAAGATCCGCCAGGACGACCAGACCAAGGCGATTGACGAGATCACCTTGAGCTACACATTTTACCCGGTGGAAACCGCCGCCTCGGCCCGCTAGAGGCTCAATCACGAACTACGAGGGAAGCCGCACGCATGGCCGCGACGAAGAACCACGATTACCATTTGGTCGAGCCCGATATCTGGCCGCTGATCGGCGCCCTTTCGGCCTTCGCCTTGTTTGGCGGCGCCGTGATGTGGTTCCACGACAACCATTATGGGCCGTTCGTCGGCGGGCTCGGCGTGGCCGGTGTGCTGATCACCATGTACAGCTGGTGGGCCAACACCATCCGCGAAGCCCACACCGGTTATCACACGCCGGTCGTTCAGCTTCATCTGCGCTACGGGATGATCCTGTTCATCGCCTCGGAGGTAATGTTCTTCCTCGCCTGGTTCTGGGCGTTCTTCGACAGCTCGTTATTCCCGCAAGCCGCGATCGGCGGACATTGGCCGCCCAAGGGCATCGAAGTGCTCGATCCGTGGGGCTTCCCGCTACTCAACACGATGATCCTGCTGTGTTCCGGAACCACCGTGACCTGGGCGCACCATGCGCTGATCCACGGCGACCGCCAGGGGCTGAAGCGCGGCCTGATGTGCACCATCGCGCTCGGCTTGTTGTTCACCAGCATCCAGGCCTGGGAATATGCCCACGCCCCGTTCGCGTTCAAAGGCAATATCTACGGCGCGACTTTCTTCATGGCGACCGGCTTCCACGGCTTCCACGTGATCGTCGGGACGATCTTCCTCACCGTCTGCCTGATCCGAGCGTTCAAGGGCGACTTCACGCCGCGGCAGCATTTCGGGTTCGAGGCAGCGGCCTGGTACTGGCATTTCGTCGACGTCGTGTGGCTGTTCCTGTTCACCTCGATCTACGTCTGGGGCGGCTGGGGCGCGCCGCACGCGGGGTGAGCCCCGAGCGGCCGGTGGCCGCGCACTCGCCGCTGGCGGCCGCGGGCGCCGGCGAATGCCCGCGCTGCGGTGAGCAAAGCCTGTTCGATGGCTGGGTGCGGTTTGCGCACAAGTGCCGCAAGTGCGGGCTCGATTTCGACAGCTTCAATGTCGGCGACGGGCCCGCCGCTTTCCTGATCCTGATCGTTGGGGCGATCGTGGTCGCCGGAGCGATCACGCTCGAGCTCGCGGCCGAGCCGCCGTTCTGGGTTCATTTGATCTGGATCCCCGTCGCCACGGTACTGACGGTCGGCGGGCTGCGCTTCGCCAAGGCGTTGCTGCTGGGGCAGGAGTATCGCCACCGCGCGCGCGAAGGGAAGATTGCCGAATGATCCGGCGCCTGCCCGTTGTCGCTACAATTTTTGTCATCGCAGCTATTGCGTTCCTTATTCGCCTCGGCATTTGGCAGCTCAAGCAGGCCGAGCGAAAGCAGGCTCTACTAGTCAGCTATGCGGCCGCCGAGAAACTGCCTCCGGTGACTTGGCCGACGGTGCCGCCCAAGGATGCGAACCTGCCGCTGTTCCGTCACGCGACGGGCGTTTGCCTGCGCGTCATCGGACAGACGGTGACCGGCGGAGAAAACCAGTCGGGCGAATCCGGTTATGTCCATATTCTCGATTGCGCGACGGGGGCCGAAGGGCCTGGAATGAGCGTCGAGGTCGGCTGGGCGAAAGACCCCAAAACACGCGCGCAATGGCCGGGGGGACTGGTCAGCGGCATCATCGTCCCCGATCGGCGGACCCGGATGCGGCTGGTTGCGGCGACCGCCCCACCAGGGCTTGAGCCGAGCAGGACGCCCGACGTCAGCACGGTCAGCCCGATCACCCCGACCATCCATCGCGGCTATGCTGCGACCTGGTTCGCCTTGGCGCTCGCGGGCCTGATCATCTACATCATCGCGGTCATGAAACGCGGTCGCAAACCATGAGTGCGGGACTTCATCGCCTGGCGAACGGGCTGACGGTGGCGGTCGATCCGATGCCGGGCGCGCAATCGGTGTCGATCGGCTTGTACGCTCAGGTCGGCGCGCGCTCCGAGCCCGAGCCTCTGTCGGGCCTCGCTCACGTCGTAGAACATATGGTGTTCAAGGGCGCCGGCAGCCGCGACACGCGCGCGCTGGCGGAAGCGATCGAGGATGTCGGCGGGGTGCTCAACGCCTGGACCGCGCGCGACCAGACGGTGTTCTATGGGCGGACGCTGGCCAAGGATGCGCCTTTGCTGTGCGAGCTGCTCGCCGACCTGATCCGCGCCCCGCACCTCACCGCCGAGCATCTCGAGCGCGAGAAGGACGTGATCCTGTCCGAACTCGGCGAAGTCACCGACGCGCCCGACGATTTGGTCCACGAGCATCTGTTCGAAGCGGCGTTCGAGGGCCAGCCGCTCGGCCGCTCGATCCTCGGACGCACCGAGACGATCCGCGCGATCACCCGCGACGATTGTCTCCGCTGGATCCAGGGCGAGTTGGTGCCGTCGCGGCTGATCCTGTCGGCGAGCGGGCGAGTCGATCCGGACGAATTGCTGCGCGTCGCCGAGCGGTTGCTCGGCGACATGGTCGACTGGCCCGGCGTTCCCATTAGTCGCGCCGAATTTACCGGAGGCGTGCGCAACGACCGGCGCGAGTTCGAACAAGCGCATTGGTGCCTGGGTCTGCCGGGACTGGCGGCCGCCGACCCGCGGCTGCCGGCGCTGTCGATCTTCGTTCAGGCGCTGGGCGGAGGGATGTCGTCACGGCTGTTCCAGGAACTGCGCGAAGAACGCGGGCTGGCGTATTCGGTCAGCGCGTGGAGCCAGGCGTTTGCCGATACCGGGATCGTCGCCTTGAGCTGCGCCGCCGACCGCGAGCGCGCGGCCGAATCGATGCATCTGGCGCGGGCCGTGCTCGGCGATACGGTCGAGAACTTGCACGAAGCCGAAGTCAACCGCGCCCGCGCCCAGCTCGAAGCCGGGTTGCTGATGGCCCTCGAGAGCCCGAGCGGCCGCGCCGACCATATGGCGCGCTCAATCGAGGTGTTCGGGCGAATCCTCGACCTCGACGAATTGCTCGGCCAGCTGCGCGCGGTCGACGCCGCGGCGGCGAAGGCCGCCGGCGCGGCGATCATCGACGGCCGCACCGCAATCGCCTCGGTCGGCGCCCAGCTCGCGCTGGCGGCGTGAGCGAGCTCACGACGCTTGTCGCCGAGCCGTGGGCCGACTGGGGCCTGATCGACTGCGGCCATGGGCAGAAGTTCGAACGTTACGGCGCGGTCACCGTCGTCCGGCCCGAGCCGCAGGCGATGTGGGCTCCAGCGAGCGACGACTGGGATCCCGACGCGACCTTCGTCCCTGGATCGGATGAAGAGGGCGGGGGGCGCTGGGTCGAGCATCGGCCGGTGCCGAAAAGCTGGGAGCTGTCGCGGGGGAAGGTCCGCTTCAACGCGTCGCTGACGCCGTTTCGCCACCTCGGCTTCTTTCCCGACATGGCCCCGCAATGGGACTGGATGGTCGAGCGTGCGTCTGACGCCGAGGTGCTCAACCTGTTCGGTTACACCGGGGTCGGCAGCCTGCTGCTGAGCGATTCCGGCGCGCGGCTGGTCCATGTCGACGCGTCGAAGAAATCGGTCGAACAGGGCAAGGACAATGCGGCGCTGTCGGGCATGGCCGGCCGGCCGATCCGCTGGCTCGTCGACGATGCGACCAAATTCACCGCGCGCGAGGTGCGGCGCGGGCGACGCTATGACGGTATATTGCTCGACCCGCCCAAGTTCGGCCGCGGGCCCGAAGGCGAAGTGTGGCGGCTGGAGGAGGACCTCGCGCCGCTGCTCGCCGACTGTCGTCAATTGCTCGACGGGAACAGCTGCTTCCTGGTGCTGACCGCTTACGCGGTGCGAATGTCGGCACTGGCGATCGGCGAGCTGGTCAGGCAGACGCTGGGCGACCTCGGCGGCACGGTCGAAGTGGGCGAGATGGCGGTGCGCGAGGAGGCGCGCGGGCTGCTCCTGCCGACCGCGATTTTCGCGCGGTGGTCTAAGTCCGGCTAGCGCGGATCGCGACGGCGGTCACGAACGGCGCCCCGGCAATGAGCAGCAGCGACACGGCGGCCTCGAGCGGAAATGCGTTGGCCGCGCCGAAGATCAACAGCGGCACCGCCAGCGGCAACAGCAGCAACCCGGCCAATGAACCTGCCCGCGGCAGGCCCGAGGTGACCGCCGCAACCGCGACCGCCAGCGCCGCCAGCCCGAGCGTCCCGACCGCCAGCGCGAGTTCGATCCGGGCGAGCGCGGCCCCGTCCATCGCCAGCAGCGCTGACGCGGGCACCGTCGCAATCAGCAGCAAGGGCCCGAAGGCCAGCCAGTGGCTGGCGATCTTGGCGGCGGCCATCGCTTCCTCCGTGACGCTGTGGAGGGCGAGTTGATCGAGGATTCCGTCGGCGCGGTCGGGCTCGATCAAGCGCTCGATCGGCAACAGCGCCGCGGTCAACGCCGCGATCCACAACGCGCCGGAGCCGATCCGCGCGAGCAGTCGGGCATCGGGTCCAACCGCGAACGGCACGAGCGCCGCGACGAGCAAAAAGAAGGCGACCGGCAGCCACGCGGCGCCGGTCAGGCCGCGGCGGACGTCGCGCAAGATCAGCGCGCCGATCATTGGCCGAGCTCCAGCACGCGCCAGTCGCCGGGCAGCTGAACGTGGGACGCGGCGACCACCGCCCCGCCGGTCGCGGTATGGGCGTCGATCAGTTCGACGAGGTTGCTGAAGCCGTCCGCATCGAGGCCGTTGGTCGGCTCGTCGAGCAGCCACAGCGGCGCCCCCGAGGCGGCGGCGCGGGCCAGTGTCGCGCGCTTCAGCTGCCCCGACGAAAGCAGCCGGACGGGCACATCCACGAGCTCGGCGAGGCCGAGGGCCGCCATCGCGGGCCCCGCCGCCCCCGCCCAGAAGCCGAGCGCGCGCGTGAGCGGCAGCTCGCGATCGAGCGCGACATGCTCGTCGGCCAGCGCAAGCTGCGCTCGGTCGATCGATCCGCGCTCGGCGCGCAACAGCCCGGCGGCGAGCCGGATCAGGCTCGATTTGCCGCTGCCGTTGGGGCCAGCAATTTGCAGCGTTTCGCCGGGTCCGAGTTCGAGACTGAGATCCTCGAACAACAGCCGCCCGCCGCGCCGCAGGCTGACCTCGTCGAAGCGCAGCAGCGGCGTCACGCGACTCCGTCCTCGAGCGCGTGCATGTCGTCGTCGCTAAGGCCGAAATGGTGGCCAACCTCGTGGATCAGCACGTGCGCGACGAGATGTTCGAGCGTGTCGTCGCTGCTCGCCCATTCGTCGAGGATCGGGCGGCGGAACAGGCGGATGCGCTCGGGCAAAGTGCCCGACTGGGCGACACTGCGTTCGGTCAGGGGGACGCCCTCATAAATGCCCGAAAGCTCGAACGGGTCGTCGATTTCCATTGCATCGAGGGTTTCGTCGTCGGCGAAATCCTCGACCAGCACAACGACGTCGTCGAGGCTGTCGGCGAACGGTTCGGGCAGGGCCTTCAGCGTGGCGCGCGCGATCGCCTCGATGTCGTCGGCGGTGGGGGGCGGTCCGAAATGGCGCATCGCATCGGCATAGGGGTTCAACGCCGAGCGCGGCAAGGTTGCCCGATCTGCAGTCGGACCCTAAACGGCGCGCTTCCAGCGCGATTCTTTTTAAGTTTTGCACCCGTCCGGGTGCGGCGGGAGCGGTGGCCGAGTGGTCGAAGGCGCTCGCCTGGAAAGTGAGTATACGCCAAAAGCGTATCGAGGGTTCGAATCCCTCCCGCTCCGCCATTTCCTTCAGCTTGTCGGATCACCACCCGCGGCATAAGCTGGCGGCGCCGAATCCAGTCCGCTTTGACGGAGGGGAACCATGGCGACCGCGGCTTCGGCATTTCAGGCCAGCACCACCAAGGACCAACTGCTGACATCGCAAGATGTGCGGCGCTACCAACGCATCTTCGAAGCGCAGGCGGTTCGCAGCTACCTCTATTTGAGCCTCGGGATTGGCCTGATCGCGATTGCGCTGCCAGTCCTGCTGATGATCGCGGGGGGCGATCGGCCCCACGATTCGATCAGCTCGTTCTACCACGACACGACCGGATCAGCGCGCGACATCCTGGTCGGCTCGCTGTGCGCGGTCGGCGTGTTCCTGTTCCTGTTCCACGGCCTGTCGAAGCTCGAGAACTGGCTGTTGAACGTCGCGGGGGTCGCGATCATCGCGGTCGCGTTGATCCCGTCGCCAGGCAGTACGGGCTCCGGCTCCCCATGGCCTCACCGGGGTGCCGCGATCGTCTTCTTCGTCCTGATCGGGATTGTCGCGATTTTCCTGTCGAAGGGCCGCATCAAGAATATCAGGAGTGAACGAAAGAAACGCTGGTTCACCGCAGCCTACAATAGCGCGGGCGCGGCGATGGTCGTGCTGCCCGTCTTCGTCGCCGCGCTCCAGGGGACTAACTGGGTCTTTCTGACCGAATGGGCCGGGATTTGGGCGTTCTCGGCTTATTGGATCCTGAAGACTATCGAGTATCGAATGCTGCTCAGGATCCGGTGGACGGGCTGAACCGCGCTGGAGCAGCTCGGCCGAACGTGACGGGACGATCGTTCAGGAGCCGTTCCGGTTGGAGCTGCGACAGGCGGGCCGATGATCGATCGCAGAACGTTACTCGGAGGCGGAAGCGCGGCGGCCGCCGGATTGCTGTTCGGCGGCTGCTCGGCGAGCGCGACAGCGGTGCGCTTCCCGGTCACCAAAACGGACGCCCAGTGGCGCGAACAGCTTGGCCCGCAGCGCTACCATATCCTGCGCGAAGCCGGGACCGAGCGGGCGGGCACGAGTCCGCTCAACGATGAGCATCGCCGCGGTACCTTCGACTGCGCCGCCTGCGCCAACCCGCTGTTCAACTCCGCGACCAAGTTCGACAGCGGCACCGGCTGGCCGAGTTTCTGGAAAGCTTTGCCGAATGCCGTCGTCACCCGCGGGGTGCACAATCTGTTCTTCGGCACGGAGATTTTGTGTGCGCGCTGCGGCGGGCATCTCGGCCACGTGTTCAACGACGGGCCGAAGCCAACCGGCCTGCGCTATTGCATGAACGGGCTGGCGCTCGCCTTCCGCGCCGCGTGATTCAGCCGACGATGCGCAGCTTGGATCGCTTGCCGGGCGCCTCGTAGCAGACCTTGCCGAGCTCGCGCTGCAGCCGTTCAAGCTCGCGCTCCTTGGCGTCCTTCGCCGCCTCGGCGTAGCGGCGCTCGATTTCGGCCTCTTCCTCGGTCTGGTCGCGCAAGTAAGTGATGGTGATCCGGCGTCCGAACACGTCGTCGCCGCGAAGCTTGAGCTCGGCACTGCATTCGGGCGGCAGGCTGTCGCGCAGTTCGTTGAGCTTGCCGATCAGCTCATCGAGGGACGAATGGTCCCCGATGTCGACGAACTCTTTGACTCGTCTGGTCATTCGTGACCCTCCCCGGTCCCGATGCGTTTAATACAATTCGCGTGAATCGCCACGCAATCCGGTTTGGCGGGTTATCCCCAGGGAAGTTGCACCAACCTGAATTGGATTGAAATCGGAGGGTCAGGAAAGCATGGCCGAAGCGATGGTGAAATTGACTGCTGGCCACCTTCAGGCCGAGCTAAGTCCTTCGATTGGCGGTGCTATTTTCGGATTCGAATGGACCGGACCGGGCGGTCCCCGGCCGATATTGCGCAAATGCCACAGCCCGCTCGAAAAGGTGCTCGACGCCGCGAGTTTCCCGCTGATCCCTTACGTCAACCGCATCCGCAGCGGGCAGTTCGCCTTTCGCGGACGTGAAGTCAGCCTGGCTCCGAACATGCCGGGCGATCCGAGCCCGCTCCATGGCCAGGGGTGGCTCAGCGCGTGGCAGGTCGACGAGCAGAGCGAAGCCCATGCTGTGCTGAGCTTTCGCCACCTGGCCGGCGAATGGCCGTGGGATTATGACGCGCGGCAGGAATTCGGCCTGGATGCGCGCGGCCTGTCCGTCGGCCTGACCTGTACCAACACCAGCCGTGAGGCGATACCGTGCGGGCTCGGCCAGCATCCCTATTTCCCGTGTGGGCCACGGACCCGGATCGACACCGAGGTCACGCATGTGTGGACGATCGACGCGCAGGTGCTGCCGGTCGAGAAGGTGCCGGCGGACGGACGCTATGATCTTCGCGAGCGTCTCGTATGCGGGCAGGATCTCGATCACGGCTTCGGCGGGTGGAACGGGACGGCGACCGTGACCGACCCGGACTGGCCGTACGACATTCGCCTGTCGTCGCCCGAGGCGCGCTTCTTCCAGCTCTACTCTCCGGCCGAAGGCGGCACTTTCGTCGCCGAACCGGTGACCCACGCCAATGCCGCGCTCAACGCGCCCGAGGCGCAATGGGCCGAGCTCGGGATGCGCGTGCTTCGGCCGGGCGAGACGATGCGGCTCGACCTGCGGCTGGAGATCATGCCCAAATAGCGCGGAGTTCAGGTTGATGCCTTGAATATCGGCTTATATAGGCCGCTGTTCCCGAGAGGGGCCGTTCCCGGAGACGTGGGTGAGTGGCTGAAACCAGCGGTTTGCTAAACCGCCGTACGGGGAATTCCCGTACCGAGGGTTCGAATCCCTCCGTCTCCGCCAATTCTTAGCCTCAGCGCAAATGACAATCCGTACATCGGTCGTGCCGTGAGTTAGGCGCCAGCGCCTTCGCATTCGGCCGCGACGCGCCGTAGCCCGGCCCGAATGTCCGCCGTCAGGTCATCGAGATGTTCAATTCCGACGGAGAGCCGCAGCAGGCCGGGGCCGATGCCCGCACGTGACCTTTCCTCTTCGCTGAGCACTGCGTGGGACATGCTCACGGGATGGGCGATCAGGCTTTCTACGCCACCCAACGACTCTGCGATGGTGATGCAGGTCAGGCCGTTTGCAAAGGTCCGTGCAGCATTTTCACCGCCATCGAATTCAAACGACAGCATGGCGCCGAAGCCGTCCTGCTGGCGGACCGCGATCGCATGTCCGGGATGGTCGGGCAGCCCCGGATAGTGAACGGCGGCAACGTGCGGATCGTCCGCCAGCAGTTCCGCGATCGCCGCACAGTTGGCCTGCTGGATGCGAAGCCTTGCGTCCAGCGTGCGCAGTCCGCGCAGCGTCAGGAAGGAATCGAATGGAGATCCGGTCAAACCGAGCGCATTCGCCCACCAGGCGAGCCGCTCGACCAGCGCGAGATCACCTGCAATCGCGGCGCCTCCGACGACGTCGCTGTGGCCGTTGATATACTTCGTCGTCGAATGGACGACGATGTCCGCGCCGTGCTCAAGTGGGCGCTGCAGCGCGGGCGACAGGAAGGTGTTGTCGACGACGACGAGCGCTCCGGCTGCGTGGGCCGCGGCCGCAGTTGCGGCAAGATCGGTAATCCGCAGCAACGGATTGGACGGCGTCTCCAGCCAAACCACGTCAGGCTTGCGCCCGATCGCCGCATCGACCGCCAACGCATCGGTGAAGTTGCAGCTGTCGAGCTCGAACGCGCCCTTTGCGGCGAGTGCCGTAAACAATCGCCAGCTCCCGCCGTAGCAATCGTGGGGGACGAGTAGCCGGTTTCCGGGCTCGAGCAGCGCATGCAGGATCAGACTCACGGCCGCCATGCCCGTCGCCGTCACGACAGCGGCGGCACCCCCTTCCAACGAAGCGAGGGCGTCGCCCAGCTGATCTCGTGTCGGATTGCGGCTGCGCGTGTAGTCGTAACGGCGCTTCCCATCGAAGCCGTCGAAGCTGAAGTTTGCTGACAGGACGAGCGGGGGGACGATGGAGCCGAAGGCGGTGTCGCAGTTGATCCCGGCGCGCACGGCGCGCGTCGAAAGGGCCTTGGTCATGCAGTATCGCTCCTTCACCCCAACAAATCCCTCCAGCGAGGCATGCGGGGTGGCGGAAAGCTGGCCTCACCGTCATGTCCGGTGAGCCTCAACCATCTGCCGGCGGACCTCAGGTCCCCGCAGGACTTGGCACCGTTGGGCGAGCTTTCGCGCGCTCCTGGTTGCCCCGGCGTCTTCGGGCCTGTCCCTCAGCCGGTCTCGATGGAAGGCAGTTCAGTGACGGGGGGCAGAAGAGCTGTCAACCAGGCTTTGGAGATGTGCCGCGAATCCCTCCGTCTCCGTCAGACTCACCGAATAATCAGGTCGGCCAGCTCGCCGCTCGTCGGCCCGGCGTCGGCCCAGCTGGCCGCCGCGATGTCCACCGCGGCCAGTGTTGCAGTCGGGAATGACTCCTCGATTTGAGTCCGCAAGCCGCGATCGTCGCTGCGCGTCAGATCGAGCAACAGGAGGTGGAGTCCGGGATCGTGGCCGACGAGGAGCAACGTCAGCGCCTCGTCATCCGCCTGGCGGACCGCGTCGAGCAAAGTCTCGGGCGATGCATTGTAGATGCGCCGATCATATTCGGCTTCGAGCGGGCCATAACCTTCGGCGAGCGCGGCGAGCGTTTCGACCACGCGTTTCGCGGGGCTGGCGATAATCGCATCCGGACGAAGGCCGCGTTCGCGCATGGCGCGTCCGACATTTGCGGCGTCCTTCCATCCGCGCTCGGCCAATGGCCGATCGAAGTCCCGGCCGCTGTTCGAATCGCGCTCGGCCTTGGCGTGGCGCAGCACCAGCAATCTTTTCACGCATCGACTCCCGTCACAGCGGGTTGGTCAACGCGCTCGGCGGCCAGCCGCTCCGCGACCCGCGCGATGGCGATATCGAGCGGCACACGGCGGATCGGGACGCCCGGCGGGAAGGCGGACAGCAATCGCGACGGCATCGCCGCCGACAGGATCACGAACAGCCCGCAGTCGCCCTGGCGGCGAATCAAGCGGCCGAATGCCTGCGCAAGCCGGGCGCGGACCACGCGATCGTCATATTTGCTGCCGCCGCCCGCCATCCGCCGCGCCGCGTGGAGCACGGTCGGGCGCGGCCACGGCACGCGCTCCATCACCACTAGCCGCAGCGATTCGCCGGGGACATCGACGCCGTCGCGCAGTGCGTCGGTGCCGAGCAAGGACGCGCGCGGATCGTCGCGGAAAATGTCGACCAAAGTCCCGGCGTCGATCGGGTCGACGTGCTGGGCGAGCAGCGGCAGGCCGGCGCGGGCGAGGCGGTCGGCGATCCGCGCATGCACCGCCTTCAACCGCTGGATCGCGGTGAACAGGCCGAGCGTGCCGCCGTTCGCGGCCTCGATCAGCCGGGCATAGGCTCCGGCGAGCGACGCCACGTCGTTGCGGCCGATGTCGGTGACGATGAGGACCTCGGAGCAGCCGGCGTAATCGAACGGGCTGTCGGCTTCGAAATGCTGGGCTCCAACCGGCAGATGGACCGCACCTGTGCGGGCGTCCGCCGCCGGCCAGTCCTCGCCGCCGCGCAAGGTCGCCGAAGTTACCAGCACACCGTCGGCCGGCGCGAGCACTGTTGCAGCGAGTGGCCTGGTCGGGTCGAGCCAGCGGCGGTGGATCGCGACATCATATTCGCGCCCATCGACCCGCTCGACCGCCAGCCAGTCGACGAATTCGGGATCGGCTTCGCCGCCAATCCGCGCCAGCAGCGCGATCCACGCGGCGAGCGTTTCGCGCCGCCAGGTAAGGCCGCGGATCGCCCCGTCGATTCGCGCGCGCGCCTGGCTGTCGAGCCAGTCCGGCGCATCCTCAAGCACCGCTTCGAGACGGCGGGCGAGGGCCGCGAGCGGTTTTTGCAGGGCTTCAAGCATGGCCATCGAGGCCGCCGCCTGCGACACCAAAGCGCCGTCGGGTTCGGCCAGCTCGGTCTCGAGCCCGTACCCCGCCTCCTGCGCCCTGGCGCGGGCGTAAACCATGCCGCGAACTTCGCTCAGCAGCGCCTCGACCGGGCCGAAGGGAGCGCCTTCGACCAGCCGCTGGAGCCAGCCGTCGGACGGCAACAACCGCGCTGCCTCGATCGCGGCGTCGAGCGCGCGCGCCCCTTCCTCGTCATAGGAGGCGAGGTCCATCAGCCGCGCGGCGAGCCCACGCCGGCGGCCGCGCGAACGGCCTTCGGGGCCGACGATCCAGCGCCGCATCTCGATCGCTTCCTGGCCGCCGAACGCGACCGCGAAGATCGAATCGGCGGCGTCGAACAGATGATGGCCCTCGTCGAACAGGATCCGGCCGGGTGCGTCCTCGCGGGCTCGCGCGGCGTTGACCATCACCAAGGCGTGATTGGCGATGACGATGTCGGCTTCGCGGCTGGCGCGCTCGGCGCGTTCAATAAAGCAGCGGCGATAATGCGGGCAGCCGGCGTAGACGCATTCGCCGCGGCGGTCGGTCAAGGCTGCGGCCCCGGCGCGGCGGAACAGGCTCGGCAGCCAGCCGGGCAGGTCGCCGCCGACCATGTCGCCGTCCTTGGTGTAAGCCGCCCAGCGGCCGACCAACTGAGCGAGGATCGCCGCGCGCCCGGCGAACGCGCCTTGCAATGCGTCTTCGAGGTTGAGCAGGCACAGATAATTCTCGCGGCCCTTGCGGATGACGATCTTGCGCTTGCGCTCCTCAGGGTCGGCGAACAGTTTCGGGCCTTCGCCGTCGAGCTGGCGCTGCAACGCCTTGGTGAAGGTCGAGACCCATACCGTTCCGGCTGACGCTTCGGCCCACAACGCGGCGGGGGCGAGATAGGCCAGCGTCTTGCCGATGCCCGTCCCGGCTTCGGCCAGCAGCATGTTCGGCGAATCCTTGGCGCGCTTGGGGGCGAACACCGACGTCACCGCTTCGGCCATCTTGCGCTGCCCTTCGCGCGGCTCGATCTTGCCGGTCAGCCGGTCGAGCTTGGCGCTGGCCTCGACGGGATCGATCGAAATCGGGCGCGGCGGCGGGCGTTCGGCGGCTTCGTCCCAGGATTTCAAGCGCGCGAACAGCATGCGCTCGCCGCGCTCTGGCCGTTCGAGGCGCGCGCCGATCAGCGGCGCCCAGCCCCAGCCGAGCCGGTGCAACGTTGCATTCGACGTCCACGCCCCTTCGCGCTCGGGCCAGTCCGAATCGGCCAGCGTTGCCAGCAGACACCCGGCGATGCGCTTGAGCGCCGCCGCCGCGTCCGCTTCGCCGTCGGGAGGATCGAGCCCGAGCGTCCGACTGATTCCGGCCACCGTCGGCACCGCGAACCGCGCCGGGTAGATGAAGGCGAACAATTCGAGCAGATCGAGCCCGGACAGATCCGGATAGCCGAGCCGCTGCCCGACCAAAGGCGCGTTGAGGATGATGTGCGGAGTCTCGGCGGCGCGCGCGATGGCTTCGCCGCGGCTCGCCTCGCGCACCTCCCCGTCGCCGGTCGCGAGCCAAATCCCGGCATGGGTTGCGTGGAGCGCGGGAAGCGGCAAAGGAACGGCCATCCCGCGACCTTGAAGCTAAGAGAACAGAAGAGCAACGAATTTGGGCGCTGACGACATTCGTTCTGCCGCGATGCAATCCAAGGCCTGGCCCTATGAGGAGGCGCGCAAACTGTTGAAGCGCTGGCCCGAGGGGAAGACTGGCGGCGCGCCGATGATCTTCGAGACCGGCTATGGCCCGTCGGGACTGCCGCATATCGGCACGTTCAACGAAGTGCTGCGGACGACCTTCGTCCTTCACGCCTATGAGGAACTGACCGGTGGTGCGCCGACGCGGTTGATTGCGTTCAGCGACGACATGGACGGGCTGCGGAAGGTGCCGGACAACGTCCCCGAGCAAGCGATGCTGGCGGAAAATCTCGGCCGCCCGCTGACCAAAATCCCCGACCCGTTCGGCACGCACGAGAGCTTCGCCCACCACAATAATGCGATGCTCCGCCATTTCCTCGACCGGTTCGGGTTCGATTATGAATTCGTGTCGGCGACCGATCGCTACACCGGCGGCGCGTTCGACGACGTCATCCGCAAGGTGCTGATGGGCTGGGACGCGATACTCGGGGTGATGCTGCCGACGCTCGGCGAGGACCGGCGCAAGACCTATTCGCCGCTGCTGCCAATCTCGCCGACCAGTGGGCGGGTCCTTCAAGTGCCCGTCGAGGTGATCGATGCGCAAGCGGGCCTGATCGCGTTCGACGACGAGGACGGCTCACGCGTCCGGCAATCGGCGTTCGGCGGCCTGGGCAAGCTGCAATGGAAGGTCGACTGGGCGGCGCGCTGGGTCGCGCTCGGGGTCGACTACGAAATGTCGGGCAAGGACTTGATCGACAGCGTCGTCCAGTCGGGCAAGATCGCCCGCATCCTCGGTGGCCGCCCGCCCGAGGGCTTCAATTACGAGATGTTCCTCGACGAAAAGGGCGAGAAAATCTCCAAGTCAAAGGGCAATGGCCTCAGCCTCGAGGAATGGCTGCGCTACGGCAGCGAGGAGAGCCTGGCTTTCTACATCTACCGCGAGCCCAAGCGCGCCAAGAGCCTGCACATCGGCGTGATCCCGCGCGCGGTCGATGAATATTGGCAATTCCGTGGGAGTTACGCGGCGCAGCCGGTCGAGCAAAAGCTCGGCAATCCGGTGCATCACATTCACAACGGCAAGGTGCCGGGCGAGATGCTGCCGCTGACCTACGGGTTGCTGCTGAACCTCGTCAGCCTACCGGGCGTCGCCGACGAGGACACCGCGTGGAAATTCGTCCAGCGCTATGCGCCGGGCACATCACCGGAGGGCGATCCCGAACTCGACCAGTTGATCGGGCTGGCGGTCAATTATGCGCGCGATTTCGCCAGCGCGGACCTGAAGCGCCGGGCGCCGAGCGAGATTGAAGCCGCGGCATTGCGCGACCTCGATGACGAACTCGCCAAGCTACCCGAGAACGCGACGGCCGAGGACATCCAGACGCAGGTGTTCGAAGTCGGCAAGCGCCACCCGTTCGAGAGCCTGCGCGGCTGGTTCCAGGCGCTCTATGAAACCCTGCTGGGTTCGTCGCAAGGCCCGCGCATGGGCAGCTTCATCGCGCTTTATGGGATCGACAACAGCCGCCGCCTGATCGCCGAGGCGCTTGGTCAGACTTAGGCTGATCTCCGCTTTCGACCCATTGCGGACGGTGGAGCTTAACGCAGCTGAGAGAGCTGGGGCTTTGCGGCCTAGCCGCGCTGGACGTCGGCCGCTCCGTACAGGCGACAGATCATGGCCCGTTCGTGGTCGCTGAGATACGGGTTCCACGCGTCGATGATCAGCACCGCGCGGTCGCGCTCGCTGCGGTTCCATGCCTCATGCTCGATGGTGTCGTCGAAGGCGAAGGCCTGCCCTTTGACCCAGCTGCGCGTCTCCCCGCCCACGCGGAACTCGCATCCTTCGGGCACGATCAACGGCAAGTGGACGACACTGCGCACATTGGTCACCCCGGTGTGCGCGGGGATGTGGCTGCCGGCCTTGAGGATCGAGAAGAAAACGTTGGGGGCGCGGCCTTTGATTTGGCAGATCGGAAGCGATTCGACCAAGGCTGCGGTGCGCGGCGCGCGCGCGCACGCCTGGTCAAAGCGCTCGCCCTCCTTCCACAGGTGGAAGGCGCCCCAGTCCAGCGATTTGTCGAGGCCGGACCATTTGTTCGCCGGCACCCCGGGCGGAAGCGAAATATAAGGCGTGAGACCCGGCTCCGGGTCGCCGAGGATGGCCTCGAGCTCGACGAGGATCGTCCCGGTCGCGGCTTCCAGCTCGCCGAGCCAGGGAAAATGCTCGCGATCGAAAAACTCGTCGGCGGGCAGGAACGGGTAGTGCAGGCTCTCGCAATGGTTGGTGTAGATCGGCCGCTTTCCAAGCCAGGCGCCAGCCGCCGCCTGCATTCGCCGCCGGTCGCGAGCACTGGCTTCAGCCAGTTCATCGGCTAACGCGCCGTCGACGGCATCCACAAGGTTCTGCTGCTGTTCCCTGACATATTGCTTCGCATGAGTGAGGATCCCGGCGAATTCGGGCGACGGGTCATTGATGCTCGACGAAAGCGCCAGGACCGCGGACCAGCGCTCAGCCGCCGGAGTTTCTTCTCCCAACCGTTCGTGAAGCTCCGCGATGCGGACCAAAGCGAGGAGGTCGGTTTGATCGATGGCAAGCGCTTGTTCGAGCGCCGTGCGTTCGCGCTCGCCATCGCCGAGCATCCGCTGGGCCGCCGCGAGGTTGAGCCAATGCGACCGTTCGCGGGGCTCGCGTTGACACGCGATTTCGAAATGCATGGCGGCCGTGGGTGCGTCCGTCCGCGCCAGAGCGTCCGCCCCGAGCCAGTTGCGGGCGGTCGGCTCCTCGCCGTCAATCGCGAGCACCGCTTCGAAATGGCTTCGCGCCTTGTCGCGAAGGCCCGCTAGACTCGCGCGCTGCGCTTCGGCCAGATGCTGCTGGGTGCCATCGACCGACATGACGGGATTGAGGCAGAGCAAACCGAGTCGGTCAAGCTCGGGTCCGCATTTCGTACTCGCGGCGGTTCAGAGACAATTGTCTCTAACCGTCCGCTTTCCACCCAAAGCGGACCTAAGCCGCTAGGCGCGCTTGCTGCGCCCCTTCGGCTTCGCTGCGGCGCTCGCTTTGAGCACTGCGAGCCGTTCCTCGATCGCATCGTCGCGCTTCATTGCCGCGATGTCGGCCATCGCGCGCGCCGCTTCGGCAGGCTCGGCGACGGCACTGCGCTCGGACATCGCCCGCTCGAATATCCGGTCGGCTTTGTCCATCGCCTTGGCGACGCGATCCTGGACGCCGTCCTTGCCGCCGCGCGCCGGAGCGCCCGCCGATTGCTCGCGTTCGAGCGTCGCCAGTTCGCTCTGGATCTGTTTGCGCCGGGCGGCGACCTGGGCGAGCGCGTCGTCGATGCATTTCGCCTCGATTTTGGCCTCGGCGGCGATGGTCTCCCAATCGCCGGCTTCCTTCTCCAGCTCGACCTGACGGGCGACCGCAGCGCGGGCCAAATCCTCGCGGCCCTTGCCCAGCGCATAGTGCGCATGGTCGGTCAGCTCGGTGAGCTTGGTCCGAATCTCTTTTTGCGCGTCGGCCGCGCGGCGGGCCTTGCGGTCGGCGGTCTGACGATCGGAGCGCAGCCGCTCCTCGGCCTGCTCGAGTTCGCGCGCGGCTTCGCGCACCAGCACGACGCCGCTGGCTCTCTCGGCCAGCTCGAGCGCGCGGTCGGCGCTGGTGCGAACGATCCGCTCGACGCGGACGAAAACGGAATCCGGCATATTAAAGCCCGATAAATTCGTTCAACCCCGCAGTCCTAGCGGGCCCTCAGCTTGTTGCGGTGGACCGGTTCGGCCGGAATCTCCGTTGTGTTGATCCGCTCGGCCTCGTCACGCGGCAGGCCCGCCTT
>Ga0209438_1000054_pt1 | contig 29228 bp, 22 predicted proteins | sample GraSoi_2013_20cm_FD_185825 | JGI IMG/M metagenome (GOLD analysis project Ga0209438, IMG submission 185825) | Grasslands soil microbial communities from the Angelo Coastal Reserve, California, USA - Sample 9_17_2013_20cm (SPAdes) (version 2) | ecosystem: Environmental > Terrestrial > Soil >...
CTCTGTGTCTCTGTGGCCCGTCGCCGGTGAACGGCGTTCCCGATCAGGACACCGCCTCGAATACCCCCGTCTCGCGATTCTTGCGGACCTTGTTCCACTCGAAATGCCGCCCGTTCATCGCGATGTAGATCCCGGGGGACAGCACCTGCACGAGCGACAGCGCGCTGCCAAGGTTGAAGAGTCCGTCCGAGGAACCGAACGCGTACGGAATCATCGCGCCCGTGAGGACGATCGTCTTGCCGGGCACGGCGCGGGCAAGCGCGGCCGCGGTGTCCACCATCGTGTCCGTGCCGTGCGTGATCACGATGCACGACTCGGCGCACTGCTGGCAGTTGCGGACGATGACGTCGCGATCGGCGTCGGTCATCTCCAGGCTGTCGATCATCATCAGCGTGCGGACGCTGACCTCGACGCGCGAGCGGCCGAGCCGCAGCATCTCGGGCAGGTGCGTGTCCGTGAACGAGAGCTGACCCTCGATCTCGTCGTAGGTCTTGTCGAACGTCCCGCCCGTCACGAAGATGCGAATCACACTCGAATAGTACCGGAGAAGGTAGGATCTTCGGCGTGAGCGACACCACGACGCGCGAGTCCACCGATCGTCTCGTGCGCGGCATCGGCCTCGCGGAGGCCACCGCGCTCAACATGATCGACATGATCGGCGTCGGCCCGTTCATCACGATCCCGCTGATGGTCGCGACGATGCACGGGCCGCAGGCGATGCTCGGATGGGTCCTGGGCGCCGCGCTGGTCGTCTGCGACGGCATGGTCTGGGCCGAGCTCGGCGCCGCGATGCCGCAGGCGGGCGGGCCGGTCCGCTACCTGCGCGCGATGTACCCGGGGCGCGCCGGGCGCTGGCTCTCGTTCCTCTTCGTCTGGCAGCTCACCTTCAGCGCGCCGCTCTCGATGGCCTCGGGGTGCATCGGCTTCGCGCAATACGCCGGCTACCTGTGGCCGTCGCTCATGCGGACCATCACCTCGACGAAGCTCCCGATCCCGATTCCGGGGATCGGGACCACGACCGTCGAGTTCACGATCACCAACGGGACGTTCGTCGCGATGGGCGTCGCGGCGTTTGCCGTGCTGCTGCTCTACCGCCGCATCACGGTCATCGGGCGCATGGCGGCCTTCCTCTGGATTGGCGTCGTCGGGACGACGCTGTGGATCATCGGATCGGGCGTGACGCACTTCAGCGCCGCGCAGGCGTTCTCGTTTCCACCGGACGCGTGGACCCTGACGCCGGCGTTCTTCACGGGGCTCGGCGCCGCGCTGCTGATCGCGGTGTACGACTACTGGGGCTACTACAACGTGTGCTATCTCGGCGCCGAGATCCGCGACCCGGCGCGTGTCATCCCGCGAGCCATCCTGCTGTCCATCGCGGGCGTCGCCGCGATGTACCTGACGATGAACATCTCGATCCTCGGGTCGATGCCGTGGCAGGAGGTCGAGAAGTCCAGCTTCATCGCCTCCGACTTCATGGCGCGCATCTGGGGTCCGCGGGCGGCCGCCGTGGTGACGGTCCTGATGCTGTGGACCGCCTTCGCGTCGGTCTTCTCGCTGTTGCTGGGTTACTCACGCGTGCCGTACGCGGCCGCGCTCGACGGCGACTACTTCCAGGTCTTCGCGCGCGTCCACCCGAAGCACCAGTTCCCGCACGTCTCGCTGCTCGTGCTCGGCGCCGCGGCGATCGTCTTCTGTCTCTTCCGCCTCGCGGACGTGGTCACCGCGCTCGTGGTCATCCGCATCCTGACGCAGTTCCTGGCGCAGACGCTCGGCATCATCGTGCTGCGCACGACGCGGCCGGACTTTCCGCGCCCGTTCCGGATGTGGCTGTATCCGCTCCCGGCGCTGCTCGCGTTCGGAGGCTATCTGTACACGGTCGTGATGCGGCCGAAGTCGATCGAGTCGATCAGGCTCGCGCTGCTCGTCGCGATCGCGGGGACGATCCTGTTCTGGCTTCGTCAGCGGCAGGCGGCTCACAGCTCCTGAGCGAGCTGCCGCCGCTTCGCGGCCGCCTCGTCGAGCTTCTTCCCGGCGGCGTTCAACCAGGCGCGATCGCGATCGAGCCGCTCCCGCGACGCGGCGAGCGCGCGAGCCGTTTCCTCCGGCGCAGGCCCGCCCGGCGTGCGGCGGACCTCGACGAAATGCCGCGCGCTGGTAATGGTCGCAAGCTCCTCGGGCGTGTATCTCTGAACCGCGCCCTTCACATCACCCGCCTGGTACGCGGCGGCCAGCGCGTGCGCCTTGCTGAACGGAATATCGTGGTCGCGCACGAGCCGATCCGCCAGCTCCGTCAGCGTCGTCCCGCCTTCCTCCGCGTGCGCCCGCAGCCGTTCCTCGTCGAATTCCGCCCCGCGAATCGACGCGGCCGCCAGTGCGACGGCGCGCTGCGCGTCGCGGAACATCGAGGCGACGAGCGGCTGCAGATCGTCCTCGGTGTCGACGATGTCGCCGAACGGCGTGTTGTGTACGGCCGTGACGATCGCGGCGGCCTGGCCGAGCGCCTTGCTCGTGATCGAGCGCGCGTGCTCGAGCGCCACCGGGTTCCGCTTCTGCGGCATGATGCTGCTGCCCTGCACGAGGCCGTCGGCCAGCCGCAGGTAGCCGAATTCACGCGTGCACCATAGCAGCAGGTCCTGCACGACACGGCCGAGGCCCACGAGCAGCACCTGGGCCGCGGAGACGCTCTCGAGCAGGTAATCGACGGTCGCGATGCTGCCGTAGGTGTTGCCCGTCGGCTCGTCGAACCCGAGCAGGTCGCTCGTCAGCTGGCGATCGATGGGGAACCCCGTTCCCGTGATCGCGCAGGCGCCGAGCGGGCTCTTGTTCGTCGATATGTAGGCCGCCTGCAGCCGCACGTGATCGCGCTCCAGCTGTTCGACGATCGCCAGCAGGTAGTGCGCGATCGTCGTTGGCTGCGCCGGCTGCGTATGGGTGTGGGCCGCGAAGATCGTCTCGCGGTGGCGCGCCGCGACGTCGACGAGGGCGCCGCGCAAATCGAGCACGGCGGCCGCGAGCGAGGCGACGAATTCCCGCTGCCGCATGCGGTACATCGTCATGTCGATGTCGTTGCGGCTGCGCGCGACGTGGAGACGCCCCGCGACGTCCTCGCCGCAGGCCTGGACGAGGAGCCGCTCGAGGTGGAAGAAGAGGTCTTCGCAGGCGTGGTCGAACGGCGTGGCCATGACGGCCGGGAGTGAGATGGAATCGAGGGCGTCGCGGAGCACGCGCGCGTCGGCGGCGCTGACGATGCCCCGCCGCCGCAGCATCACCAGGTGGGCATAGTGGATCGCGACGAGCGGCGACAGGAACAGGGTCTTCGCGTCCTCGAAGTTCTCGCGGAGCACGCGCGAGACGTATTCGGGGTCGAAGCCCATTACGTCATCCCTTCAACCATCCTTCGAACAGGCGCCGCTGCGTCTCGGCGGCCGCGGGCGACACGTCCAGCCGCCAGCCCTTGGGCGGCTCGGCGCCGAGCGTCACCGGAATCCGCACCAGTTGCTCGCGGCGCGCGACGAGGAACGTGACCTTGTCGCCGTTCTTGTACTGCTCGAGACGGTTCTCGAATCGATCGGCGCGCACGCGGAAGTCGTCGATCGCGAGAATCTCGTCGTCCACGTTGAGGCCGGCGACGTCCGCCGGCGAATCGCGCTGCACCTGCGTGATGAGGAGGCGGCCGTTGTCGTTGCGGGTCGTGACGCCCGGCCACGGCCTGGCCCCGCGGTCGGCCGGCGCGGCCGCGGCCGGCTTGAACCGCAGGCCGTAGGTCGCGAGCGCCTCCGCGTAATCCAGCTCGGAGGTCCCTTCGACCGCGGACTCCCAGAAGGCCTTGAGGCTCGTGCCCGCCACTTCTTCGGCGACGGCGCGGAACTGTTCCGGCGTGTAGCCCTTCGGCCCCGCGAACTTCTGATACGCCACGCGCATCACGTCGTCCAGCGATTTCGCGCCGCTGGTCGCCTTGCGAATCTTCGCGTCGAGAAGAAACGCGATGACCGTCCCCTTCGTGTAGTAGCTGACCGACGTGTTGTTCGTGTTCTCGTCCGGCCGGTAGTACTTGATCCACGCGTCGAAGGACGCCATCTCCGCGGACTGCACCAGGCGGCCCGGCGTGGTCTGCAGGAGCTCGATCGTGTTCGAGAGGTCCTCCAGGTACTCGTCGCGGGTCTGCAGCCCGGCGCGCTCGACCTGCAGGTCGGCGTAGTAGTCGGTGAAGCCCTCGGCGATCCAGAGGCTCCGCGTGACGTTCTCGTTCTCGTAATCGAAGGGACCGAGCTCCGCCGGCCGCAGGCGCTTGATGTTCCACGCGTGGAAGTATTCGTGGCTCGCCAGCTGCAGCCAGGCGAGATACGCGCGGCGGGTCCGCGTGGACCACCGGTTGGTCATCAGCACCGTCGAGCTCTTGTGCTCGAGGCCGCCGCCCGATTCCGTGATCATGTTGAAGAAGATGTAGCGGTCGTACGGCAGCGACCCCCACAGGCGGCGGTCTTCCTTGACGACCGCCTCGAGGTCCTTCGCCGCGCGGGCGCCGTCGAAGACCCCGCCCTCGCCGACGTCCACGAGCGAGTGCTTCTTCCCGTCGACGTCGAAGTCGTAGACGGCCGGGTTGCCGACCACGATCGGAGAGTCGACGAGCGTGTCATAGTCCGGCGCGCGGTAGCGATGGTCGCCGCCGGCCATCGCCGGCAGCGCCGTAATCGATCGCTTCCACCCGGACGCGGGGGTGATGACGACCTCGTGCGGACGCGGCGCGAGGTCCGCGAGCGTGATGAACGTCGGCGCGCCGTTCAGCAGCGCGAAGTCGGTCTCGACCCAGTTGGTGCGGACCGACATCTCGCGGCAGTAGAGGCGGTACTTCACCGTGATGGTGGGCGCGCCGCCCGTCGCGATGCGCCAGTGGTTCTTCTTCGACTTGTCCACGTCGAGCGCGCGGCCGTCCGGGCCCGACGCGGTGACGGCCTCGACGTTCCGGGCGTACTCGCGTACGAGGTACGACCCGGGCGTCCAGACCGCCATCATCAATTCGACATCCGCGCGGCGCCCCGTGGGAACCGCGGCGGTCACTTCGACGTAGTGTGTCTGTGGCGCGGGAAAACTGAGCGTGTATCTGATCGGCTCCGGCGCGCTCTGCGCGCCCGCTGTGGCGGCATGCATCATAGGGATCAGAAGAAGGACGACCCAACACTTTGCGGCCATTGGTAGATCCTACTTGTCTCCACCACAAAGGTGGATGTCAGTGAGACCCCCGTTCAAACCGTGCGTGCGGATTTCCCGCACACGGCTTACCGGTGGTCGTTCGAGTCGCGGCATTACGCAAACCCCGGATATTGAATCGTTCCGCGCAGGCGGACGAGCCCTAAGGCCTCGAAGGAGGCGCGGGTCCAGATCGCCACACCGCCGACGCGGAGACGAGAGTCGGCCCGTTTGAGTCGCAGGCCGCGCAGACGTTCTTCGACATAGCGGTCGATCTGGACAAACTTTCCCGCCGCGTTTCCCGTGCGAAAATACTGGGCCCAGCCCCGGATCACCCGATTGACGTCCGCAATCACGAGACGCAGACCGACATGACACCGGCGCCGAGGCGTCAGTTCGCGCACGCGAGCGCGCACCCGCGCCATGGCGCGCTGAGACGGCCACCGATGCAGGTAGTAGACGCGACGGTGCGTCCGTTCCCAGATCAGTCCGCTCATGCGCTTGCGCAGGTGGCACCCGAGAAAGTCGAAGCCGTCGCGTCCCCGCGAGAGATCGACCATTCTCGTCTTCTCCGGATGCAGCTCGAGCCCGAGCCGGGTGAGCACCGCGCTCACTCGACGACGGGCCTCCTCGACCGCTGTCGTCGTGTCACACATGACGACAAAGTCATCGGCGTATCGGACGAGCGTGCCCAGGTGCGCACACCGGTCCTCCCACACCCGGTCGAGGACATGCAGATAGATGTTCGACAGCAGCGGCGAGATGACGCCGCCCTGCGGCGTGCCCGCCATCGTCGCGCGCCATTGCCCGTCGTCCATCACGCCTGCCGCGAGCCACTGCCGCAGCAGCTTCAGCACCCGCCGATCCGAGATCCGCAGCGCCACGAGCTTCAGCAGCTTCGTGTGATCGATGCTGCCAAAGTAATCGCGGATATCCGCGTCCAGTACATGGTTGCCGCCCCGCGCGCCGTGCGCGCGGAGCGTCTCCAGTGCCTGCGTCGCACTGCGCTTCGGCCGGAAACCATACGATGCGGCCCGAAAATCGGCCTCAAAGATCGGTTCCAGCACGATCGTGGTCGCCATCTGCGCGACCCGATCCCGCACCGTCGGAATGCCGAGCGGCCGCGGGCGGCCATCGGCCTTCGGGATGTATCGCCGCAGGACCGGCTGTGGTCGATACGTGCCCGCCTGCAGTGCGTCGTGGAGTTCATCGAGCATCCGCTCCACGCCATACTGCTCGACGCGATCCAGCGTCTCCTGATCGACGCCCGCCGCGCCGCGGTTCCGTTTCACCCGCCGCCATGCCTCCCACAGGACGTCACGCCTATGGATCCGATCGAGCAGGGCATGGAAGCGGCGTTCCGGGGATCGCTTGGCCGCGACCCACAGTCGACGTTGCAATTGGCGCACTTTGTCGGGGGGCGGGTGCCCACCGGAGTGATTGGGTCCGGACCTGCCGGCCATGCTCTCGCGCGTCCTTGCGCCGTCGACGTGACCACCGCAGGGGCCCTTCCCTCCCGCCGCGTTATTCGTCGCGGCGATCCCCGGTACTACGACCCCCTCGGACGCCCGCTGCGCCGCGCTCACTTTCACCATCGGCTTATATGAGCCGCGCTGCCCTGACCCGGGCCGCGCAGACGGGTCTCTCGAGTTCCGTGGCTCTCCCTGCACGCGTGCTGCGCCCCGTACCCCGCCGAGATCGGCCGCGTGTACCTCTCCGGACTGCGACGCGGCCGATGTCGCCTTCGCCGTGACATGAGCGGCTCGGCTCTCGGATTGTGAATCTGTCGAGGCTGCAGGCTTCACGTAACGTTGCGGCCCGCGTGCTTGCTTCCTCCGTGGAGGCTTCTGACACCCCGCTCGGGCCATCGCGCTCTCGCGCGGTGCCTGGGGTCTGCTACTCGGCGCTCCGGCGCTTACCGAGGCGGGACTTGCACCCGCTGGAGAGGAACGGCGAAGAGCAGACGCGTTTCTATCTGCTCCGTCTCGACGCACCATGCCGCGATTCTATAGAATTTTCCTGCTGATCGGCTTTTCGCTCGCGCTGCCCCGTCATCGGTGCCTGATTCGGCGACCTCGACGCGTCAGAGCCTCAATCTCGGGATTTTCGTGCTGATGGGCGTGACCGGCGGCGTGCTGGCCGGATTCCTGCGATTCATGATCTCGATCGTGCGTTTGTCGAAGGCGGACCTGAAGGTCCGCCTCTACGACAATCGTGGTCGATCAACGGACGTAGAGGTCGGACTCCCAGTCGAAGCCTCGGCGCAGGCGACGAGCATCGACCAGATCATCGTCATCGTCCACTGGCTGATGCTGGTGATGTTCGTTGGCTGGAGCGCGCGTGTGGATGCGTTTCCTGCGGAGCGGCAGGCGGCCGTCGTGCGCGTGGTCGCCGAACAGTTCCGATCCCGGATCCCGCATCCCGGCCTGCAGCCACAAAAAAAACGGCGGGGTACCTGGTGCGGGTACCCCGCCAATGGAGGATCGACTGAGACGTTGTGGTGCAGTAGCCGACGTGGCGGTCGACTACTTCTTCGTGCCCTTGGTGGCTGCGGGCTTGGCCGATGCCACCTGCTTCGGCGCGGCCTTCGCCGCGGCCAGGGTCACACTCTCGGCCATCTTGTGGCCGTTGTCTTCCTTGTAGCGAACCGTGATGCGCGAGCCGGTCGCGCCGTTCAGATCGCTGGTCGTCAGCGTCTTGCCGGCGCGGCGGATCTTCACGTCGTTGCCGAACATCACGTCCTCGCTCCCCTTCGCGGTCTGGATGGTCAGATCCTGACCTTCAACTTTCTGCAGCGTGCCACTGACCGTCATGGTCTTCGCGGCCTTCGCCGGTTTCGCCGCCGGCTTGGCCTGCGCGGCATACGCCGGCATCGACAGCGCAAACGCGGCCACTGCAGCAACGGCGGTCAATCGAAACGTACGCGACATACTTCCTCCTGCGTTCCCCTGAAATCGGCGTCTGGCGCCACCGGACTTGGCATTCGTCCGTGCAGAGCACAAAGGCGATGCCACCCCCCGCTCGACGGCCTGTAAACGGCTAACTGGTTCTGCTACTGTGACTTTCATGCAGGTGAGCACGGAGGGCGGTTCCGGCCCTGCCGCGCAGGATCGCCCCACTGCGACACGATCGCCACGCCGCCTCGCGCTCGGCACGCGGCTGACGATTTACGTGACGCTGTCGGTGGCGGCCGTGATCACGCTCATCACGTTCGTCGGCACGCTCATCGCGCAGCGCCAGCTCGACAAGGACCTGCGCGAAACCGCGGAGGTCACCGCCTTTGCGGTCGCCGACGACATCGAGTTGCGGCAGGAGCCCGTCGCCGTCGATCCGCTCGTCCCCGTGCTGCGTTCGTTCATGAACGCCGCGCCCGACCTCCGCTCGATCACCGTGTTCCTCGCGGTTGACGGCCACGCCGAGACGCTCGTCAGCACGTCCGTGGTTGCGCCCGCGCCGCCGGCGCTGGTGCAGGACGTCATCGACCGCGGCGACATGGTCACCGCACAGCCGACGCCCGACACCCTGTTCGTCGCGGTACCCATCCGGGCCGGCAATAGGGTGGAGGGAGCGGTCGCGGTGGCCGTCTCGCTCGGCGCGGTGAGGCAATTGCAAAGGACGGCAGGACTGGTGGCCTTCGGCGGCGCCGTGTTTGCGGTCGTCGCGATCGCGATCCTGATCAACCTGTTCGCGCGCCGCCTGATGCTGCGGCCGCTGAACGAGATACACCGCGTGATGCGGCGCGCCCGCGGCGGCGACCTGGGCGCGCGCGCCCGTGTCACGCAGGAGAACGAGCTGCGGGATGTCGCCGACGGCCTCAACGCGATGCTCGCGGAGCTGGACGACCTTCATCGCTCGCTCAGCCAGCGGGTCGCGGCGGCCACCGGGGAACTGCGGGTGCGCAACGAGGAGCTCGTCCGGTCGTACGAAAGCGTATCGAGGCTGCGTGAAACCGCCGCGCGCGCGCAACAACTCGCGGCCGTGGGACAGACGATGGCAAACGTGGCGCACCAGATCGGCACGCCGCTCAATCTCGTGTCCGGGCACGTCCAGCTGCTGGAGCACGAGATCTCGGACCCCGCCATCCGGCGCCGCCTGCGGATCGTCGAGGAACAGATCGATCGCGTCGTCGCGACCGTCCGTGGCCTGCTCGAACGGGCGCGGCCCCACGGCGACCGCCAGCCGGTGCGCGTCGACTCGGTCATCTCGCGCATCGGCGATGCGATGCGTGCCAGGCTCGCGAGCAGCGGCGTGACGCTCGATCTCGACCTGCGCCAGCCGCTCGGCAGCGTCGCCGCGGACGAGTCGCAGCTCGAGCTCGCGCTGCTCAACCTGGTGACCAACGCGCTCGACGCGATGCCGGGCGGCGGCACGCTCACGCTCGCCGCGGCCAGCGACGGCGGCCGCTTGCGGATCGCCGTTCGCGACACGGGGGGCGGGATCGATGCGGCGGTGCTGCCGCGCATCTTCGAGCCGTGGGTCACCACGAAGGCGGCCGGGCGCGGGACCGGCCTCGGCCTGACCATCACGCGCGATCTCGTGACGTCGCTCGGCGGGACCATCGCGGTCTCGACGTCGCACGGGCGCGGGACGACGTTCACCATCGAGCTGCCCGCTGCTGCATCGGCCGTAGAGGTGTCATGACCACGTCGCCGCTTCCCGTTCGCATCCTGATCGTTGACGACGACGTCGAGACGTGCCGTCTGATCGCGGAGCTGGTTGCGGCGCCGGGGCGGGAGCTCCAGCAGTGCCAGACCGCGGCGAAAGCGATGGAGCTGGCGAACAAGGACGAGTTCCACCTCGTGATTTCGGACATCAACCTGAATGGGCCGGCGTCGGGGCTCGACGTGCTCAAGGCCTTCAAGGAGGCGCACCCCGCGGCCGAGGTCGTGCTGATCAGCGGCTTCGGCACGCTCGACACGGCGGTGCAGGCCGTGCGCGCGGGGGCCTTCGACTACATCAGCAAGCCGTTCAACATCGCGGAGGTGCGGGCGACGGTCGCGCGGGCGCTCGCACGCGATTCGCACGTGGCGGCGCCGGAAGCGCGTCCCGACGTTCCACCCGAAGGGATCATCGGGAGGACGGCCGGCATGCTGGCCGTCTACAAGCAGATCGCCTATGCGTCCGATTCCGTCGCACCGGTGCTCATCCAGGGCGAAAGCGGCACCGGCAAAGAGCTCGTCGCGCGCGCCATTCATGCGCACGGCGCGCGCGCCGCGCGGCCGTTCGTCGCTGTCAACTGCGGCGCCATCACCGAGACGCTGCTCGAGTCGGAGCTGTTCGGCCACGTGCGCGGCGCGTTCACCGGCGCCGTCGCCGACCGCAAGGGCGTCTTCGAGCAGGCGCACGGCGGCACGGTGTTTCTCGACGAGATCGGCGACATGGCGCCGGCGATGCAGGTGAAGCTGCTGCGGGTGCTGCAGGACGGCGAAGTCCGACCGGTCGGCGGCAGCCGCGCGATCCACACCGACGCGCGCGTCGTCGCCGCCACCAACGTCGATCTCGATCGATCCGTCGCCGAGCAGCGCTTCCGACAGGACCTGTACTACCGTCTCAGCGTCATCGTCATCCACATCCCGGCGCTGCGCGACCGCCGCGAGGACATCCCGCTGCTCATCGAGCAGTTCGTGCGCAACGCGTCGGTGCGAACGGGCCGGCCCGTCGTCATTTCGCCCGAGGCGGTCGTCGCGCTGACGTCCTACCGCTGGCCGGGCAACGTGCGCGAGCTCGAAAACACCATCGAGCGCCTCGTCGTCTTCAGCCGCGGGCGCATCGAGCTGCCCGACCTGCCGGACGCGGTGCTCGCGGCGCCGTCGTTCGAGGAGCGGATGTTCCAGGACCTGCCGACGCTCGACGAGCTCGAACGGCGGTACCTCGTTCACGTGCTCGAAGCGGTTGGCGGCAACCGCTCGCGCGCCGCGGAGGCGCTCGGCATCGATCGCCGCACGTTGTATCGAATGGCGGAACGCCTCGGTGTCGCGTTGAAAGATGAGGCGGAACGCGCTACCTGATGAAGCCGGTTTCACAGGTGTGCAGCGACGCACTCACGCGGCACCGCGTCAGCTCAGGCTCGCGCTGGTGTTTCTTCAACGCGTTCAGCAATTTCCGGCAATCGCGCGCTCCTGCGATCCAACAGCGAAACAGGCTGGCGCACGCCTTGCTCAATCTGGGGGTAAGGGCACACGGCCCGCGAGAAGGGAGATTGAATGGCGAGGAAAACGATCCCCTCACCCCCCGCGCGAGACCGGTCCCGCGAAGACGAGTCGTTGCTGCTTCGCTCCGCGGAGTCGCTCGGCCGCGTGATTGGCTCGCTGCAGCGGCAGCTTGACATCGCGACCGGACGTTTGGACGGGTCGAAGGCGAATGGAAGCGTCGGCCGGAAGACCGCGGCGAAGCGCAGCGTGAAGGCGAAGAGCGGGGCCACGACATCGCGCGGGGGCGCGCGAAAGAAATCGACGGCGGGAACATCAGCCGCTCGCAGGAGCGCGAAGAAGCGCTGAACCCGACATCCTGCCGCCGCCGGTATAATCCGGCGCGGCAGGAGATTCCACCCCGTTGTCCCGCCCGCCGCACCGCGCCACCGCGCGGGCTCCCCAGCACACCGCGATTCCACCCATCGAACGCGACCCCGACGTCGTCCGGTCGTTTCTCAGCGACGCGGCGCACGTGCCGGGAGGCTCCGCGGAGGGAGTGGTCTTTCCCGCAACGGTTGACGAGGTGGCGGCGGTCGTCGCGTCCGCCTCGCGCGTCCTTCCCGTCGGCGCGCAGTCGTCGTTGACGGGAGGCGCGACCCCGCGCGGCGATCTCGTGCTGAGCACGCGGCGGCTGTCGCACATCGCCGAGCCGCACGAGCGAACGGTTCGCGTGGGCGCAGGCGTGCCGCTCGCGGAACTGCACCGCTTTCTCGCCGCGCGGGGACTGTACTATCCGCCCGCGCCGACCTTCGACGGCGCATTCATCGGCGGCACGATCGCGACCAACGCCGCCGGGCCCGCCACGTTCAAGTACGGCGTCACGCGCCCGTGGGTCGCCGCCATCACCGTCGTCCTTGCCGACGGATCGATTCTCGACCTGGCCCGTGGAGAGGTGCGCGCATCCGGCGAGGGCGTCATCGAGATCCAGACGATCGGCCGCGGGCTCGTACACGTTCCGGTGCCGGCCTACGAGGTGCCGACGCACCTGCCGAAGCTCTCCGCCGGTTACTTCGCAGGGCGCAATCTCGATCTGCTCGACTTGTTCGTCGGTTCGGAGGGAACACTCGGGGTCATCGCCGAGGCCACGGTTCGCATCACGCCCCGCCCGTTGCGATGCGTCGTTCTCGTTCCGTGCGAGTCCGAGGGACAGGCCGTCACGTCGAGCGCCGCGCTTGCCGCAAGCGCTCTCGAGATCGCCGCCATCGAATACATGGACTCACGGTCGCTGCAGCTGCTCGACGATGGCGTGTACGCGCGGGCGGGCATATCGCGCCCGCCCGTGGGCGCCACGCTGCTGCTCGTGCAGGTCGAAACGGAGGACGGGCTCGACGCCGCGCTGGCACGTCTCGACGACATCCTGCAGACGAGCCGCGTCGCCGGCGATCCGGTCGTTGCGCTCCCCGACGACGAGCGGACGGCGGCCCGCCTGTTCGAGCTTCGCGAGGCCGTTCCCGCTGCCGTCAACGCGCGGGTTGGAGACGCGAAAGCGCGCATCCATCCGGGCATCCAGAAGACCGCCGGTGACTTCATCGTCCCCGTTGGATCGATCGATCGCGCGCTCGCGCTGTATCGCGGCGCGTTCGACCGCCGCGGGCTCGAATACGCCATCTGGGGGCATATCTCGGACGGGAACCTGCATCCGAACCTGATTCCCCGCTCGCTCGAGGACGTCGAGGCGGGGCGTGACGCGTTGCGCGAGATGGCGCGCGGCGTCATCGAGCTCGGCGGCGCGCCCGTCGCCGAGCACGGCGTCGGGCGCAATCCGCTGAAGCAGCGGTTCCTGCGGGACCTGTACGGCGACGAAGGGATCGAGCAGATGCGCGCGGTGAAGCGTGCGCTCGATCCCGAGGGAAAGTTCGCGGCCGGCGTCCTGTTCGCGGCGGCGCGGACCTCGTAGATCCTCGAGCAGCGTGGACCGCTCAGGTCCGCGAGGTGCGCGGCCGCGAGGCAGTCGCCGCGAGAATCAACCCCGCCGCGGCACCCCACGCAAGGTGGGCGGCAATCATCAGGCCCGTGCGCGCCACCGGATCGTAGGTGATCGGCTGCCTGACGCCCGACACGGGAAGCCATCCAACGTAGCTCGTCGCCCAGACGCCCAGGCCGAACAGCGCTCCGGAAACGGCCCCGGCCGCGGTCCTGCGCGGGGCAATGGTCGAGAAGACCGCGCCGGTCAGCGCGGCATACCCGACGTGAAACGCCAGCGTCAGGTTCTGCATGTCGCGCTCGGAGAGATCGCCGTGGACGCCGAACTTGACGGCGATCGCCTCCGCGATTTCACGTGGCGGCAGCGGCCGCGGGACTTCCCCCTGAAGGCGCTCGTGCAGCGTCTCCATCACGATGGTCATTGGTACCGTTGCGGCGACACCGGCCGCTGCACCTGCCAGCACGTTCCTCATGTGATCCTCCGTCGGGTCCGCCGGTTCCGCGACGCGTGGCTCTGAGAGCTGCGCGGGACCCCGGCTTACAACAGCAGGCTGACGGCGGTTGCGGCGAGCCCCGCGATCATCAGCCACAGCGGCAACGCGCCGGCATCTCCGCTTCCCATCTTGTCCGCGTTGATGCGGCCCTGCGCGTTGAACGCCGCGCCGAGCGCCCCGAGCAGGAGCAGCCAGCCGAGGCCGAGGACGATTCGCGAGGGGATGCCGGATGGGTGGACGAAGACGACCGCGATGGACGCGATCCAGCCGATCAGCGCCGCGCCGGCGATCAGCCGCAGGCGCGCCAGCTCGCGATCGACCGCCTGGCGGCGCAACTCGTGCCGAAGCAGCTCCTCGGCGCGGCGGCGCTCGTCTTCGAGCTGCGCCCGTTCGAGCTCGAGCCGTGCGTGGTCGCGGTCGAACGCTTCTTTCAGCGCGGCGACGACGACGTTGGTCAGCCGCGTTTCGATCTGGCCGGCCAGACCCTGCGCGGCGGCGGTTTGCGACAACGACGTTTCCGGCGCCGCGGACGGGGGCGCGCTGAACTTGCGCGCGGCGTCGCGCAGCGCCACCACCGTGTCGTAAGCCCTGAAGAGCGTGGAGAAATTCACCCCATGGATGCGTTCAAAACGTGTTCCCGGCCTGCGACCTCAACCATGCGTCGCGTACGCGCCGCTGGGCGTCCGTGAGTCCCTGGCCGGCCTGCTCAGCGGGAACGATTTCCAGGCGCGGGTCGGCAATCACTCGAATTGTCGAAGAGATCGGCTGTCCGCGGCCGCGATGGAGATAGGTGACAGCCAGCGGCGTCCCCGGCCGCGCCCCGCGAACGGCCGTGTCAACGTCGTCCGCGCGCGTGACCGATGCGCCGCCGACCTGCGTCAGGACGTCGTCACGCTCGAGGCCAGCCTGATACGCGGGCGTTCCCGCGGGAACGGCCGCGCCGATGCGGACACCTCCTGGCCCATCCTGCAGGTGAAGCTCACCCGCAAAGCCGGACTGCGGCGCGCGCGGCCGCACCACGAGCCCGGCGGCGGCCAGCAGCCTGGCATAGTCCACGACCTCGTGTCCCTGGATGTAGCGGGCGAAGAAGTCGTCCGCGAACGCCGGATCGCCTGAGACGGCGCCGAGCACCGCCTTCGCGTCCGCAACCGTGTACGGCCGATCGACGTATCCGGGTGCGCGGCCGCCGGGCTTGCCGAAGCGCTGCCACATCGCGCGCATGAAGTCGTCCAGCGTCACCTTGCCGTCGCTGCGCTCGCGCAACGTGAGGTCGAGGCCGAGCGCAATCGATTCGCCCCAGGTGTAGTACGAGATGAACGTGTTCTCGAAATCCGTTCGATCGATGGCCGCGGCCGCGTCGACAAACGGCGCCATCTGGCTCATCTCCTCCGCCGTGCGGACCTGCCGGCCCGGGCTGAAGGTGACGGCGTTGACGGCCGACGCGAGCGTCGCCGCGAATTCCGCGAGCCGTGTCAGGCCGGCGCGTTGCAACGTCAGCGGTCCGTAGTAGTTGGTGAAGCCCTCGGCCAGCCAGAGCTCGCCGGACATGTTCGCGTCGTCGAAGTTGAACGGCTCGAGCGACCTCGGCCTGATGCGCTCGACGTTCCACGAGTGAAAGAACTCGTGAGAGACGGTGCTGAGCAGACCGGCCCGATTCCCCCTGATGGATGACGACGACGTGATGATGGTGCTGTTGCGGTGCTCCATCCCGTCGCCGTTGTTCCACGGCAGGTAATCGGCGATGAACGTGTAGGTCCCGCCGTCGTACGGCGCGAACTCACCGTAGACGCCGCGCTCCTCGCGAACGATCTTCTCGACGTCACGCGCGAAGCTGTCGAGCTCGCCGTCGTCGCCGTCGTGATGAACGGCGACGCGAAACGCCGGCTCACGCGCGCCGTCGCGCACCGTGAACGTCCGGAGCGCGTGGGCGCTGAGCTCCGTCGGGCTGTCCATCAGGTATTGCAGGTTGGGCGCGGTGAACGTCTGCGCGTCGGCGCCGGGAAACAATTGCGTCGCGACGCGCCAGGTGACGCCCGCCGGCGATGCGAACCGCACGGTGACTGGACGATCCTCGAGCCCGCGGACCCACATCAGCGCGGCGGGCATGTTGATGTGCGCGTGCGCCGGATCGACCGAGAGGTACGTCCCGTCGGTGCGATCGCCAAAGACGCGGTAGCTCACGCGAACGGCCGACGGGTGCTCGGCAGCCACCCACTGATGCGGCGTCGAGTGCGTCACGTGCAACGCGGCACCCGCCGCGTCGGTCACGCGCACGTCGAAGACGTTCTTGGCGAACTCGTGAAGCGCGTAGCGCCCGGGAGACGCGCGGCTCATGTGGAGCTCGAGCGGCGCCGCCGGCAGATCGGCGAGCGTGAGCTCGACCTGCATCCAGCGGTGCTCCGGTTCGGGGAAGCTCAGTTGATAAGAAACCGGCGCCTGGGCAAGCGCGTTCGCGGCGACCGTCAGCGTCAGAACGGCCGCGGCGGCGAAGATCTTCATAAGAGACCGGGTTTAATTTTGCTGCATCTCCAGGAAATTCGCTATAAACAGAATCGATGAGCGCCGTCGTTGCCCGTCCCGCATCCACCGTCGTCCTGCTGCGGCCGGCGCATCCGTTCGACGTCTTCCTCGTCCGGCGCAGCGACAGCATCGCGTTCATGGGCGGCGCGCACGTGTTTCCCGGCGGCCGCGTGGACGCAGCCGATCAGATCGACGATATCGCCGCGGCGAGCGACGGAATGACCGCCGCGGCGGCGCGCATGGCCGACGAGCCACCGGAGATGGCCGTCGCCCATCACGTCGCCGCGCTTCGCGAGCTGTTCGAGGAAGCGGGGGTGCTGCTGGCGCGGCCGCTGACGGCAACGTCAGAAGGACGACTCGACGACTACCGGCGGGATCTGCTGGCCGGGACGACGGGATTCGCAGAGATCATCCGCCGCGAGCACCTCCGCCTCGCGCTCGACGAGCTCGCCTACTTCGCGCACTGGGTCACGCCCGAGATCGAGACGCGCCGGTTCGACACGCGCTTCTTCCTGGCTCGCGCGCCCGAAGGGCAGACACCCGTCCATGACGAGGGCGAGACGAGCCACAGCGAGTGGCTCGCGCCGCTCGCGGCGATCGACCGGTGCCGCGCCGGCCAGATCTCGCTCCCGCCGCCGACCTGGACGACATTGAGCATGCTGGCGAGATTCGATTCGATCGACGCGGTGTTCGCGTGGGCGAGGCGGAAGCCGATTCCGCGCGTGCAGCCACGATTCGAGAAGCAGGGCGAGCGGACGTTGCTCTTCTATCCCGGCGACCCGATGTACCCGGCCGTCGAGGGATTCGACGCGACGGACACGCGCTTTGTGCTGGAAAACCGGCGGTGGCGGCCGATTGCGCCGCACGAAACCTGAACCTGCTTACGCGGCGCCGTGGATGACGTTGCCCACGATCTGGACGACGTTGGTCTCGTTGACCGTCACGCGAAGCTCGAGCCTCCGTTTGTAGAGCAGCGGCGTCGGGAACCCGATCGTCATCGTCTTCAGCGCCGGCGAGTGGACGAGCACCAGTCCGAACGGGTTCTGCTGGGTCAACCCTTCGTTGGCGGCGGCGGCGAACGACAGGTTCACGACGTTACGGCCGTCGATGTCGAGAATCACGAACGTCAGATCGTTCGCGCCTCCCTGCTTCGCCACAGCCGCGCCAAGAAATACGCCGGGCCCGGTGAGCGCCACGAGCGAGTGATTTCCCTGGAGCGCGGGCGCACGCAGACCCTGCGTACGCTCCGGGTCGCACACGCCGGCTGCGCAGCACGGCTCCTGACGTACAGGGGCTGGTCTCGAAGATCGCGTTTTTGCCATCAGCGGTTGCCTCCTATCACGGAGATAACGCGCGACGGCCCGAATTCGAACAGCCTCACGTCGCTTTTGTGCTTTTTGCGGGGGCAGTGATCGTCAGCGGCCGGCCGGTCTCGTACCGCCGGATCGTCCGAAGGACGACGTCGGCCATCATGTCGATGAACAGCGGATCGTCGTTGACCGCCTCGGAGCGCACCATCGGCAGCTCGAGCGACGCGCAGACGGCGGCCGCCTCGCGATCGAGGTCGTACAGCACCTCCACGTGATCGCACACGAAGCCGACCGGGCAGATGACGGCGGCCGCGAGGCCGTGCTCGTGCTCGCGGCGCAGGTAGTCGCACACGTCCGGCTCCAGCCACGGATCCTGCGGGCGGCCGCTGCGGCTCTGGTAGACGAGCGCCCACTTCAGCCCCACCTGCTCCGCGATCGCGGCGCACGAGACCCAGAGCTGGTGCTGATACTGCGAGGCCTCGGCCATCTCCTTGGGGATGCTGTGCGCGGTGAACACGAGGCGCGTCCCGTCGCGGACGTCCGCGGGCAGCCGGCTCAGCGCCGTGCGCACGTGGAAGGCGTTGGCCGCGACGAAGAGCGGATGCTCGAACCAGCTCTCGACGAACGTCACGTCGAGGTGGCCGCCGCCGGCGCGAAGCGTTTCCTGCGCCGCGGCGACGTTCTCGCGATACTGCTGGCAGCTCGAGTAGGAATGGTGCGCGGCGGCAATGAAGCCGACGGCGCGGCGCCTGCCGTCGGCGTGCATCTGCTTCAGCGTATCGGCCAGCAGCGGATGCCAGTTGCGCATGCCGACGTACACCGGCAGCTCGCGCCCCGCGGCCACCAGCCGCGAGCGCAGGCCCTCGGCCTGGCGGCGCGTCAGCTCGGTGATCGGCGAGACGCCGTCGAACAGCTCGTAGTGATGGGCGACCTCTTCGACGCGCTCGGGGCTGACGCGGCGGCCGCGAAGCACGTTCGCGAGAAACGGACGAATGTCGGCGCGCCCCTGCGGGCCGCCGAACGACACGATGAGAACGGAATCGAACGCGTGCGCCACGTGTATACTCAGCGATCTCCTCGCCAGTCTATCGGATGAAGCCCACATCCATTTCCAACCCGAAGGAGAAGATCGAGGAGCTCGGCCGGCGGATCGATCGTCTCCGCCGCTCGGTGCTCGAGCCCGGCGTGCTGCGCGGGCTGCTGCCGATCAAGTCGATGCTGCTGCCGCACCGGATGCGGGCGCCCGAGGCGCGCGCGCGCGAGGACCGCTTTCGCGCCGCATCGGAGTCGTACGCACGAACGCTCTCCGACGATCACGCGTTCGCCGCCAACGCGCGGACGATGGAGCTGGACGGACTTCGGTGGTGGGTGCCGATCCTCCGGCCGGACGACGAGGCCGACGCGCAGCGCTACATGCGTCACCAGGATTTTCCATACCGCGTCATCACGCAGACGCGCGAGGTGGCGCTCGGCGGCGTGATGCTCGACATCGGCTGCAACAACGGGCGCATGGCGGTGCCGCGCGCCATTCTCGGCGACGTGAGCGCCGTCTACGGCGCCGAGCCCGATCCGTTGAACTACGCGTGCCTGGTGCGCAACGTCCGCGACAACCACCTCTCCGGCATCGTCATGCCCGACTGGACGGCGATCGGCTCCGAGAACGGCGTCACCCGTCTTCGTCGGTCCAGGCACGCCGGCGGACACAAAGTGATCGACGCGGTGGCGGCGGCGAACGGCGAGCTTGTCGAGGTGCCGTGCTCGACGCTGGATCGCTGGATCGAGCGGCTCGGCATGGCGGTCGAAGACATCTCGTTCGTGAAGGTCGACGTGCAGGGATCCGAGGGGGCGGTGCTCCGAGGCGCGACGGGCCTGCTCCAGCAGAAACACGTCGCGTGGCAGATGGAAATCGACCCGCCGCTGCTCGCGGAACGCCAGGTGACGACCGGCGAGCTGTACGAGACGCTCGCGCGGACGGGCCTGCTCCAGCAGAAACACGTCGCGTGGCAGATGGAAATCGACCCGCCGCTGCTCGCGGAACGCCAGGTGACGACCGGCGAGCTGTACGAGACGCTCGCGCGTCACTTCACGCACTTCATCGATCTGAATCGGCAACTGGCGGGCCCGCGCGTGCGGCCGGCCGCGGAGATGGCCGCGGCGCTCGCCTACATCCTGGAATCGACGGATGGGCGGACCGACGTCCTGCTGTTTTCGATGGCGTGATCACCACGAAGGTCGCTACGCGACGCGCACGGAGACCACGAAGCCAAAACAGCACTGGCTTCGTGGTTTTCCTCCTAAAACGATCCGCGCGACAGCACGACGCCGGCGAGGAACCGTGACTGCTTGTTGTTGTGTCCCGTGGTCCGGATGATGCGGTAGTCACCCTGGAGCCGGACGCCGACGTTCGGGGCAACACGAACGTCGATGCCCACGCCTGGTTGATAAGTGAACCCCGTATTCAACGCACCGTCGAACTCGGTGCCCCCGCTCATGTGAGTTCCACCAAAGAGGACCTGGGCAAAGGGTGTCACGACGGACACTGCGTGAGAGGCGATCCTGGGTCCTCCCAGGTAGCTGAGGAGCCGGATGTGGAGATCCTGTCCGCGAAGAACCTGGCTCGCGAACGGACCGCGCTGACAGTTCGTGCAGGTGCTGTGGTCACCGCCGACCTCGGCGACGATGCCAATCCAGCTGTTGACATTTCCTGTCGCCGCGAACGCCCACCCGGCGGGAAAGGTTTCCGATCGATCCGAGTCGTGCAGGAATGCGTACGCGCCGACGACTTCGTATCTCGGCGTATCGGCTGCAAAGAGCGGTACGGCCCCCGACAGCATCACGCACAGCAGTACTCCTCCAGCTCTCATAGCGGCTCCTCGCACCCGTTCAGCGCCGGATCGCCGGTGCTGAACGGGGCATTTGTCATCGGGGAATGGTCAGAAGGAGAACTCCGCGCCGAGCTCGGCGATTCTCGGCGGCAACACGCCCCCGGGTCGCCCGAAGTTCACGCCGGAGAGTTGAGTGATCGACTGCTCGCTGTTGATATTCGTGACGTTGAAGAGGTTCAGCCGCAGCGCCAGCTTTCGTCCCTGTGACATGCGGATCGCCTTCTCGACGCGCATGTGGAGCAGGTTGATGTCCGGCAGGTGCTGTGCGCCGATGCTCTCGGTCCGCAGCACGATCGTCGGAATGGGCTGACCAGCGGGCGCCGCGAAATTCACCGTCCGCGCCCACGGCTGGCCGCTGCGATGTTCGAAGTTCGCCGACACCTGAAGCCCCCACCCCAGGATGTACGCCGCGTCCATGCGGCCCGTGGATTCCCAGACCTTGTACGCCGAATTGATCTCGGCGTTCGGATCGAGCGTCGCCAGGAACACCTGCAGGCCAGGCATCGTGAAGTCATTGCCGGTGCTCGCGGTATTCTGCCAGTGCGGAACGTCGATCTTCGTTGCGGAGTAGGACGCCATCAGCATCCATCGCCTGTCGAGCCGTTTGCTCGCCGCGATTTCGACCGTCGTGTACTTCTGATCGTCGGCGGAGGTGCCGTTGACGAGCATCGGCTGCTGGAACTGCCGCGCGGCGAGCGCCGCCGGATATTCGTAGAACGTGATGGATTGTCCTGGATCATCAGCCGTGTTCAGCACGCCGTCGGGACCCGGGTCGGGCCGCGTAATCGGCGTGTTGTACGCGCTGTAGGGCCGCAGGTTGTTCTGGACGCGGAAGACCTGCTGCCGCGAATAGATCCCGGTTGCGCGAATGGCAACGGAACGCGTCATCTGCCGCTCGACGCCGATTGAGAACTCGTGGCTCATCGGCTCTTTGATGTTCGGGTTCGACACCGCGCCCGCCAGCCCGTCCTCGCCGCCGGTGAAGAGGCTCGTCGACACGAAGTCCGGGCCCGCCGCGTCGAAATTGATCTCGCCGGGCTCGAACAGCTTGTTGCCGTTGAGATCGTGCCAGAGGAACCGCGACACCAGATGGACGTTCTCGTTCGCCATCTGCAGTTCGTCGGAGTGCCAGTTGTGCGCGAAGCGGCCGTAGCCGCCTTTGATCACGGTGCGGCCGCTGCCGGTGAGATCGTACGCCGCGTGGAGGCGCGGGACGATCGAGTTCCACGTCCGGAAATTGATCCGATCCCAGCACTTCGCGGGATACACGGTCTCGAGGGGCGGTGCGGAGGCCGTGCGGCACTGCTCCGGGATGAACCCGGCCGCGTGCGCGTAGCGCGCGCCGAGGTTCAGCGTCAACTGACGACGGATCGTCCAGCTGTCCTCCGCATAGCCCCACAGCGTGTGCGTGAGATCCTTCGGCGTGCAATCCGGCCGGTCGTCTTCGTAACAGTTGTTATAGGCGTCCATCGCGAACGGGACCACCGATGGCGATCCCGGCGGCGTGCGGTAGACGAGCTGATAGTTGCCGACGAACCCCTTGGGGAGCCCGGTCTGGGCGCTGCCGCGGCCGTCGCGCGAGCTGATCTTCCGATCCGCGTGCGCGGCCGCGTAGTCGAAGCCCGCCTTGAAATCGTGGTTGCCCGCGAAGAAATTCGGCTTGTACCACGTCAGCCGTCCGAGAGTGTGGTTGCGCCCCTCGAACGAATTGATCCCGTAGTTGTTGTTGCAGCCGGTGAGGCGGCTCGTCAGCAGGTCGGTCGTCGCGACGTTGTTCGAGTAGCACTGCCGCGACACGTTCCAGATCCAGGCGCCCGACTGCAGCGACATGAACTTGTCGCCCATGATGCCCTGCCACTCGATCTTGCTCGTCGTCGCCTGCGTGGGGCTGTAGATGCGCGAGTCAAACGTCGAGAACTGATTGTTGGTGGCCTCGCCGCCCTGGCGGACGTACTGGACGAAGCCGATGAACTTGTTCGACGGGTTCATCTGATACGAGATCTTCCCCGTGTGGAAGTACTGGAACATGTCCGACACCGACGGCGTGACGCCGTCCTCGTGGAAGGCGTTGAACGTCTGCACGCGCTCCTCGCGCCGGCGCGTCGAGTAGTAGAACCAGAGCTTGCTGGGGACAATCCGTCCGCCAAGCTCGCCGCTGGCGTCCCAGCGGGAATTCACCGGGTTGCCGCCCGTGATGCCGCGCGCGCGCAGCTTGTCGTTGACGTTGTCGAATTCCAGGTTGTGGTTGGTCCCGAAGAACGCGCCATTGCCGTGGAACTGATCGCCGCCGGATTTCAGGATGACGTTGATCTGCAGTCCCTTGGTCGGCGCATCCGCCGTATTGCCAACCGTGGAGACGGTCGATTCCTCGATGGCCGAGTAATCGTAGTGATTGCCACCCTGCGTGCCGGTCTTCGGGCCGCTGGTCACGACGCCTTCCATGGCGACCCACTGTTCGCCGAGCTCGCCGAAGACCTTGAACTGGGGGTTACCCGTCGTAAAGCTCCAATCCAGTTGCGGCCGCGCGCCGGGCGCCTGAATCATGAGCGCGACGATGCTGTTGCGCCCGGTCGGGATGACCTCCAGCGTCTCGCGTGTCAGCTGCGTCGTTGCCGTCGTCGAGGTCACATCCACGAGCGGCGCTTCGCCTGAGACCGTGATCGTCTCGGCGAGCGTGCTCACCTTGAGCACGACGTCCACCTTCGCGGTGAAGCCGGCGGTGATACGCAGCTCCGTTCTTCGGATCGATTGAAATCCTTCGAGCGTGTACTCGACGGCATAGGTGCCGAGCGGCAGCGGCGTGATGCGGTACTCACCGCGCTCGTTGGTCACGACGCCGACTTGCGGAACCTGTAATGAGGGGCTCGTGGCCACGACGGTGACACCGGGCAGCACGGCGCCCGATTCGTCGGTGACCTGACCGATGATGCTGGCCTCCTGCGCCCAGGCGGCAGAGGCCAGGCAGAGCGTGAAAACGAAGACAGAGACCCGAAGAACATACCGCCCGCGTGGACTGGTCTCCATGACTCGCGCCTCCTGTGAAAACGGCGACGGCCCATTGATGACGCAACGCGACGAGAGCTGCTCCGGCCGGAACCTCCTGAAACGATTTGCCTTCCAGATTCTGGGATTTCCGGTCGACTGCCGCGAGATAGTATCTGGTCGAAGAAATTCGTCAAGCAAAAACCCGCGAGTCCGGGGTCGCACGCGGGCGCCCGTCCGGCGTTGCACAGAAACACCGTCCGGCGGCCCGGATATGCAATCCCTAGATGAGCGCCTTGACGAGGCCGAGCAACAGCTCGCGAATGGGAATCTGCAGCGCCGCGACGACGAGCATCGGCGCGACGATCGGCAGCACGATCGCGGCGAGCGATGCCTGGCCGATGGGAAAGCAGCGCATCGACCGGACGGCGTCGAACATCTCCGCGGCGTCGGCGATCGGTCCAACGCCCGCCGGCTCGAGCAGCGGCGCGTCGGCGTCAGATGCGCCGTCGATCCACCGGCGGCGGACTAGGCGGCCCTGCCTGGCGACCAGCGCCGCATAGGACGGCAGCGCCGCGCGCTTTGCGCGCCGCAGCGTCGGCATCAGCGCGGCGAAGGGGACCAGCAGCAGCAGCGACCACACGACGACGAATGCCGCCGCCGGAAGCTTGAGCGCCGCGAGCGTCTGGCCGTGATAGACAATCGCGTGCGCCCAGTGTGACGCGAGCACCCCCGACAGCGCCAGGCTCACGGGGGCAAACGCGCCAGGCAGCGTTTCGAGAAAGCCGAGCCCGCCTGCGCGGTCGGGATGTGACGGCACGAGCGAGAGGTCGAGCCGGGCGAGTCGCACGAACAGCATCGCGAGCAGCCCGATGCGCCACAACCAGCCCAGGAGCAGGCCGACAAAAACAGGCCGGACGACGTAGGCGAACCAGAGACCGCCGAACGCGAGCGTCCCCTGCTCGTCGACCGCCCAGGACATCGTGTCGCCGTGGGCGCCCGCCGCGCGATCGGCGAACGTCCACGCGAGCGCGGCCCCGATCACGAACAGCCACGGGAGCGAGGAGTCGCGCCAGCGCCGCACGGTGCGCCACGCGGCCTCGAAGCGGGGTCGCGTGGCGTCGTCGACGAGGCCGCTTCCAGTGAACTGCGGGAAGCATCGCAGCGCCGACGCGTGCAGCGTCGCCTCGCCGAGGATCAGCAGCGGAATGGCGATGAGGCAGCGGACGTGGACGTCGTAATGCTGCAGCAGCGGTTCGCCGCTCGCCGCATCGACGAAGCGGCCCCGAAGGATCGCCCAGAGGACGATGGGCACCCACCCGAGGAGCGCGAAGAAGACCGCGCGTCGAACGACGCCGAGGCCGGCGAGTGGCGCGAGGTGCAGCGCGCGCTGCCAGCGCAGCGGCGGCTCGTTGTCGACTGGCGAGAACGGCTTCGCCGCGTCCGCGTTCGGCATGAGGACAACGTGCGGCGTCGCCATGACAGACCCTCTCGGATGTCGTGGTGCAACGGGAGGTCCACGCACGCAGGCGCGTTTTCCGGAATGCGTGCCGCTCGAGTCAGCCGATCTCGCGCAAGGACGCGCTGCGCGGCGTGCCTCGATCACCGCGGGCGGTGACAGCGCTTTGCGCGGCTGCGGAGCTTGCCAGGCAGATTCGCGTAGACTGTCCGGCGCATGGCCACCAATGCGATCGCGGTCGCGGACGCCATTGAACCCCGGAGACATCGCCGCAACGTCGGCACGCGTCCCGGCGTGCGTGGGCGGCCGTTCTACATCGGCGTGAGCCTGCTGATGGGGCTCATCGTGATCGTGGGATTCTGGCCGACCTACTTCGGGCCGCTCGTGTTCGGGACCATCAGCCAGCCGATCCTGATCCATCTCCATGCGACGGTCTTCACAGGGTGGCTCGTGCTGTTTCTGACGCAGGTTGTGCTCGCGGCAAGCGGCCGGGTCGCGTGGCATGTGCGACTGGGGCGAGTCGGGACTGGCTACGGCGTCCTGGTCGTGATCGTGGGGCTGCTCACCGGCATCAGCCGCTCGGCCCACCGTTTTCAGCTAGGGCTGGGGGGCGAGCACCTGCTCTTCGTCGCCATCGCGGACATGACGGTCTTTTCGATCTTCTTTGGAGCGGCGATCGCATTCCGTCGAAGGCCTCAGGTCCACAAGCGTCTGATGATGGTGGCCGCGACGATGCTGCTCGTCGCTGCCGCGTCGCGCATGGCGTTTCTCCCGCTTCTCTCGATGAGGCAGGCTGTGTGGGTCTCACCGATCGGCCGCGACGATGCTGCTCGTCGCTGCCGCGTCGCGCATGGCGTTTCTCCCGCTTCTCTCGATGAGGCAGGCTGTGTGGGTCTCACCGATCCTGCTGGCAATGGCCTACGACTTCAGGGCGCAACGCGTGATTCATCCCGTCTACCTGATCGGCCTCGCAGCCTTCTTCGTACGGGCGCTCAGCCCCGGGATTCTCGCGGACACCGATACCTGGTCTTCCGTCGCGCACTGGCTGACCGGGTTCGTTGCGTAGCGCCGCGGCAGTTCTTAAGTGGCTGTTGTTGGAAGTGGCTTTCGGGTGGCTTGCCAACCCTAAGCTCGAGCCGAAGACGCGAGGGATTGGCGGTGAGGCAGGGATTCGAACCCTGGGTAGGACTTTAAAGGCCCTACAACGGTTTAGCAAACCGCCGCCTTCAGCCTCTCGGCCACCTCACCGCGGTCTCTAAGTATACGTGAAACGGCCGGTAACCCTGGGTAGGACTTTAAAGGCCCTACAACGGTTTAGCAAACCGCCGCCTTCAGCCTCTCGGCCACCTCACCGCGGCCTCTAAGTATACGTGAAACCGCCGGTTGGGCCGTCACGCGCGATCGATGCGGCAGGCAAAACATCCCCGTCGCGCGAAATGGACGTGAAGATAGCGGGCGCGGTCGTCGGCCAGCAGCCGCGCGATCGTCCCTTCCACGTCGGGCCCGTCGACGACATCGGCGTCGATCATCAGATCGTCGCCGTCGTAGGCTCTCACCGAGAGAAGCCGGCTGCGAAGCAGTTCCGGGATCGTGCTCGCGGGAACCGCCACATCCACGGCGGCTTCGCGGACGAAGATCGGACCGGATGCCTGAAACGGCGAGCCATCGCGCTGATGCTGAAACGGGATCAGGATGACGCGTTCGCCAGGTTCGGCATCCTGGAGGGTGACGCGGCAGGGGAATCCCGGCTTCCTGTCCGCCACATATCTCCTCGCCCCTGATTCCGCGAGCGCCTCGTCGCCGAGGCCGAACAAGTGCGCGAAGCGATCGCGCGGGAGCGTCGAAATCTGAAAGTCCATGTGTCCTCCGTTCTGGGGACCATTGTGCCGAGTCAGCAGACCGTTGGATATCCGGCGCTTGCGATCGAAGTCGGCACCTTGACGAGGCCGCGTACTCCGGCCCAGAATCCGGCTCGCTCGCGTCGATCCTTCAGCGGGCGCCCGGCCTGGCACGACTGGAGCCGAGGAGGCACTCATGAACCGATGGTTACCGATCGTTGGCGGCGTCTCGCTCAACCTGGCGCTCGGGTCGCTCTACGCATGGAGCGTGTTCGTGCTGCCGCTCGAAAAGGAATTCGGCTGGAACCGCGCGCAGACATCGTGGGTGTACACGATCGCGATCGTCTGTTTCGCCGCGACGTTCATCGCCGCGGGCAAGCTCCAGGATGCGAAGGGGCCGCGCATCTGCGCGTTCCTCGGCGCGCTGCTCGTCGGCAGCGGCTTCGCGCTCTCGAGCATGACGACCTCCGTCACCTTCCTCTACATCGCCTTCGGCGTCATCGTCGGTGTCGGCAACGGCTTCGGCTACTCCGCGCCGACGCCGGTGGCCTCGAAGTGGTTTCCCGATCGGCGCGGGCTCGCCGTCGGCCTGATGGTCGGCGGCTACGGCGCGGGCTCCGCCATCATCGGCCCGCTCGCGACGCAGCTCATCACCGCCTACGGCTGGCGGCCGACGTTCCAGATTCTGGGCGCCACGTTCTTCGTCATGGGACTCATCGGCACGGCGCTGCTGAAGAACCCGCCTGCCGGCTACAAGCCGCCGGCGGCGGCGCCGACTGTCGCGACGAAGGCCCGCGCCTCGGTCGACATGCGCACGCGCGACATGATGGCGACGCCGACGTTCGTCGCGCTCTGGATCGCGTACTGCCTCGGCACGACCGCAGGGCAGATGATGATCAGCCAGCTCGTGCCGTTCATGCGCTCGGTCGGGCTGACGGCCGAAGCCGCCGCGTTCGCGATTACCATCGCGGCGTTCGGCAACGCGGGCGGCCGCATCCTCTCGGGCGCGCTCTCCGATTCGCTCGGCCGGCTGACGACGCTGAAGGTCATGGTGGTCGGGTCGCTGCTCGTGATGTCGGCGCTCGGGATGGGGTTCAGCCAGATCCTCGCGCTCTACGCGCTCGTCGCCGCCGGCTACTGGTGCTACGGGACGCAGCTGTCGGTCTTCGCCTCGACGACCGCGGACTTCTACGGCACGCGCTATCTCGGCATGAACTACGGGGCGCTGTTCACGGCGTGGGGCGTCGCGGGTATCGTCGGCCCCTTCATCGCCGCGCGCGTCTACCAGGCGACCGGCTCGTACTCCTACGCGTTCTACGGCGCGGCCGGGCTCGCGTTCATCGCGTTCGTGTCGCTCTCGTTCGCGCGGCCGCCGCTGGCGACACCGGCGCCGACGCTCGAGCCCGCGGCGGCGACGCGCTAGTAACCTATAGGGCGTGACGGCGCCGAGAGTTCGATTCGCTCCATCTCCGACCGGCTACCTTCACGTCGGCGGCGCGCGCACCGCCCTCTTCAACTGGCTGTACGCGCGTCGGCACGGCGGCACGTTCGTCCTTCGCATCGAGGACACCGACACCGAGCGGTCGTCCGCCGAGATGGTCACGGGCATCCTCGACGGCATGGGATGGCTCGGGCTCGACTGGGACGAAGGGCCGGGCGTCGGCGGGCCGCACGCGCCGTACTTCCAGTCGCAGCGCTACGACCGTCATCGGGCTGCGGCCGCGTCGCTCGTCGCGCAGCGGCTCGCGTATTACTGCTACTGCTCCGCGGATCGGCTGCGCGAGGAGCGCGAGCGCGCGGAAGCGAAGGGAGAGGCGTGGCAGTACGATCGGCGCTGCCTCGATCTTTCCGCGGAACGGATCGCGGAGCTGGACGCCGCGGGCACCCCCCGCGCGATCCGCTTCAAGGTGCCGGCGGGCACGACCGCGTTCGACGACGTCGTGCACGGGTCGATCGCGTTCGACGGCGCGCACATCGAGGACTTCGTGATCGTGCGGTCCGACGGCCATCCGATCTACCACCTGTCGGTCGTCGTCGACGACATCGACATGGCGATCACGCACATCGTCCGCGGCGACGATCACATCTCGAACACGCCGAAGCACGTGCTGCTGTTCCAGGCGCTCGGCGCGCCGCTTCCGGTCTTCGCGCACGTGCCGCTGATTCTCGGCGCCGACAAGAAGCGGCTCAGCAAGCGTCACGGCGCGACGTCGGTGATGGAGTACGAGCGGCAGGGCTATCTGCCGGAGGCGCTCGTCAATTTCCTCGCGCTGCTCGGATGGTCGCCGGGAGACGATCGCGAAATCCTGTCACGCGACGAGCTCATCGCGAGCTTCACGCTCGAGGGCATCACGGGCAGCAACGCCGTGTTCGACGTCGGGAAGCTCGATTGGATGAACGGGCAGTACATCGCGCGGATGTCCGTCGAGCCGCTCGCGG
>Ga0209438_1000058_pt1 | contig 27486 bp, 23 predicted proteins | sample GraSoi_2013_20cm_FD_185825 | JGI IMG/M metagenome (GOLD analysis project Ga0209438, IMG submission 185825) | Grasslands soil microbial communities from the Angelo Coastal Reserve, California, USA - Sample 9_17_2013_20cm (SPAdes) (version 2) | ecosystem: Environmental > Terrestrial > Soil >...
GGATGATCTTGCAGCGCGCAATCGCGAGGTCGGGCCGCAGCCGCTCGAGGAACTCGCGCGCCTCGTTCGAGTTCGGCGACGTCATGACGAGGCGCGGCACGCCCGCGAGGTCCGCGGGATACCGCCCGCGCAGGCGCGCGATCTCCGCCGCCTTCCACGCCTGGTCGCGGCGCGCGAGCCGCAGCCGCGCGAAGACCCGGTACCCGACGACGTCGAGGAACCGGAGCCAGCCGACGCGGCGGATTTCGCGCCTGGCGGCCCGCCAGAGGCGGCTGCGCGGATCACGAATGATGATGAGACCAGCCAACCGCAGGCTGCTCGCCAGCCACGACGCGAGCCCCTCGGTGTCGAGGGGATCCTGCTCGTGACAAATCAAGACCACGGATGGCTTCTCGTCCTGGGTATGCATGCTCGGCAACCACCTCTTCACAGCGTGCTTCGAACTGGCGCGCGACCGTCATCCACGAGTAGTTGGCTTCGACGAGCGCGCGGCCCGCGTCTCCAAGCGCCTGCCGCCGGGCGGGGTCGCGGAGCAGCCGGATGACCGCTTGGGCGAAATCGTGGGGCGTGTCGGCCGCGAGGAAATGACGTCCCGACTCGAGCGCGAGCCCTTCGGCGCCGACGGTCGTCGAGACGACCGCCTTGCCCATGGCCAGCGCCTCGAAAATCTTGATGCGCGTGCCGCTGCCGGCGCGCAGCGGCACGACGTAGACCGACCCCCGCGCAATCGACGGACGCACGTCGTCAAGGGTGCCCGTGACGTAGACGCCGGGCTGCGCCGCCAGCTCGCGGACGCGCGCGCCGGGGTTCCGGCCGATGATGGTGAACGAGGCGGACGGGAATTCCGCGCGAACCCGCGGAAGGATCGTCTCGACGAAGTAGCAGACGGCGTCCTCGTTCGGATGCCAGTCCATCGAGCCGCTGAACACCAGGTGCGCGGGCGCTTCGGCGTCGGGACGCGGCGTGAAGTACTGCGTATTGACGCCCGTCGGAATCGAGACGATGCGGCTGCCCGGGCTCATCTCCGCCAGCCGATCCCTGTCGTCGTCGGAGACCGCGATGGTCAGCGCCGCGTTCCGGCAGGCGTCGGCCTCGCACGCGCGTACCTTGCGCCACTCCATCTCGAACAGCGCGCGCTTCCACGACGTGGTCTCGAGGTTCGCGAGCCGCTGCCAGATCAGGTACTCGACGTTGTGCTCGAAGAGCAGGACGGGCACACGGCCCATCGGCACGTTCGCCGCGGCGAACAGAAAGTCGGCGACGCACAGGTCGATGTCGCCGCCCGCCAGCGCGTTCTCTACTTCGCGGCGGACGGCGTCCACGCGCCACTTCCAGAGATCGACGGGGTAGTGGGAAAACCAGGAGCGCGCAACGGCGGCCACAAATGGCGCACTGCCGCGCTTGGGGACCGCGTAGGGGACCGAGACGACGCGCTCGCAGTGGGCGAGCTGCTGCTCGAGCCCGTCGGGGTCGTCGCCCTGGCCGTGCGTGGTGATCACGGTGACCTGGTGCCCGCGCGCCAGCTCTGAAATCGTGTTCAGGCTCCGGACGCGGCCACCGGTGGTCGCCGGCCACAGGCCCCCCATTTTTACCCAGAGGATTCGCATACGCGGGGATGGGTGATCAATATCGATGCCCGCTGTAAGTCGTTGTATTACGGCGAGATGAGACGGAAAAGGGAAAAGCAGTTCATCCTTCTCCGTTCTGGGTTCTCAGTTCGTGTTCAAGTTCGGGTTCGGTTCTCAGTTCTGGGTTCGCGGGTTCAGGGTTCGCGCGCCATGGTTCAGGTTACGAACCTCGAACGCCGAACCGAACATGAACACGAATGGAGAAGCCAGAACTACGAAGCGTGAACTGCCGGTCCCGGCGCCGCGACGATGGCCGGCGGCGCCGGCCTCCGGAGCGTCTGCCGCGTCCGCTCGGGGGCGACGTCGCGCACCTCCGTCGTATCCAGGAACCGCCGGCACCACAACTCGAACGACAGCATCGTCCAGAGCTGCAGGTCGAGATCGCGGCCGCGCGCGTGCAGCTGGAACAGATGCTCCACGGCGCGGGTGTCGAAGATGCCTCGCTCGCGGCACGTCGGCGACAGCAGGACGTCCCGCGCGAAGGCGTCGAGGTCGTTCCGGAACCAGCGGGCGAGCGGCACCGCGAACCCGTGCTTCTGCCGGTCGATGATCGAGTCTGGCAGGATGCCGCGCATCGCTTTCTTGAAGATGTGTTTCGTGTCGCCGCCCTGCAGGCGGAAGCGCGCCGGGATGGTCGCCGCGAACTCCACGAACTTGTGGTCGAGCAGCGGCGGCCGCGCCTCGATCGAGTGCGCCATCGTCATCCGATCGACCTTGGCCAGGATGTCGAGCGGGAGGTAGCGGTTGATGTCGTCGTACTGCGCCGCCGCGAGCCAGTCGCCATCGGGCTCCCGCCATTCGGCGCGCGCGGTGGCCCACGCATCGTGCCGCGCGATCTGGACGAGCGCTTCGCTCCTGAACAGCCGCCGCATCTCGTCGGCGTGGAACATCGTCGACGCGTCGAAATAGCGATCCGGCCCCTCGAGCGCGAGGTGACGGAGGAAGCGGCGGCCCGTCATGCCGAGCGGCATCATCGCGCCGACGGCGCCGGCGGCCTTCCGCAGCGCGCGGGGAATCTGTTCCCGCACCCGCTCGCGGCCCTCGACGACGTACTTGTCGTAGCCGGCGAACAGCTCGTCGCCGCCGTCGCCGCTGAGGACGACCTTCACGTGTTCGGCCGCGAGCTTCGACACCATGTAGGTCGGAATCGCGGACGTGTCGCCGAACGGCTCGTCGAGGTACCACGTCAGGTCCTCGACGATCTGCACCACGTTCGGGCGCAGCACGAGGTCGTAATGGTCGGTGCCGAACTTCGCGGCGACTTCACGCGCGTACGGCAGCTCGTCGTGCGTCGCTTCCGCGAACCCGATCGAGAACGTCTTCAAGTCGACGTCCCTGGGGCGCGACATCATCGCAACCACCGCGCTCGAATCGAGGCCGCCGCTGAGGAACGCGCCGACGGGGACGTCGCTGATCTGGTGCAGCGTCACCGCCTCTGCCAGGCGTTCACGCAGCTCCTCGACGACGTCCGCTTCGGTGGCGCGCTCGTTCGGCGAGAAGTCCAGGTCCCAGTACCGCTCGATGCGGAGGTTGCGCCCCTGGCTGCCGACGGCGAACCGCGCCGGCTCCAGCTTCGACACGCCCTTGACGATGCTCCGCGTGGCAGGCGTCGCCAGCGTGGTGAACAGGTGGCCGACCGACTCCCAGTCGAGCGAGCGCTCGACGCTGCCAACCTGGAGAATCGGCTTCAGCTCCGAGGCGAAGAGCAGCTCGCCGTCGCGCTCGTAGTAGTAGAGCGGCTTGATGCCGAGGCGATCGCGCGCGAGCAGGATCTGCCGCCGGCGCGTGTCCCAGATGGCGAAGGCGAACATCCCGCGCAGGCGATCCACGCAGCGGGGACCCAGATCCTCGTAGAGATGGACGATCGTCTCGGTGTCGCTCGCGGTCCGGAACGTGTGGCCGCGCTTCAGCAGGTCGCGCCGGAGCTCCTGGTAGTTGTAGATCTCGCCGTTGAACACGATCCAGACGGTGCCGTCCTCGTTGGCGATCGGCTGGTAGCCGTTGTTCAGATCGATGATGCTCAGGCGCCGCATCCCGATGGCGACACCGTCGCCGATGTAGACCCCCTCGTCATCCGGGCCGCGGTGGGCGATCACGCCGCACATCGCGCGGATTTCGTCTTCACGAACGGGTTGGCCGTCCCAGCGAACGATGCCTGCGATGCCGCACACAGCTGGTTCTCCTCAGGTCCGGCTGAAGCCGGACTCTACCGCCAGGGTTCCGGTGGACTCCGCCGTCAGGCGGACTCTCTCCGCCTTCAGGCCGGCGAGATAGCTCAATCCGAAATACACCACCGCGTACGTCACGCCGCTGGCGCCGAGCGCCACCACCGGCTGCAGCGCGGTCTCGCGCGTCAGCCAGATCACCGGCACGGCGGCCATCCCCGCGCGCAGGAAGATCCCCGCGAGCCGCGACCACGGAAGCGCGTGCCTGAGCGGCAGGTGCAGCAGGTGCGCGATCCGTCCGACGCCGACGAGGTTGACGAGCAGCGTGCTGACGAGCGTGACGAGAACCGCGCCGCTCATCCCGAACGCCGAGAGGAACCAGCCGATCAGCACGGCCACCGTCGCCAGGCGCATCAGGTTCATGACGAGCAGGAACCGCGTCTGCGCGAACACGCGCAGCACCGCGTTCACCGCGAAGATCGACGGCAGGATCGTCAGCGACCACACCATGAAGATCGGCACGCTGGCCGCGTAGGTCGTGGTGTAGAGCGTGACGATCAGGTCGCGCGCGACGACGAAGAGGAACACCGACAGCGGCACCATCAGGAAGGCGAGCCGGCTGATGGTCTCGTGCCAGAGCGCCACGGTGGCCTCGCCGTGGGAGGCCTCCTCGGCCATCTTCACCATCATGACGTTCACGGTGGAGGTCATGATCATGTCCACGAGCGGAATCTGCAGGCAGCCGACGGCGTAGACGGCAAACGTCGCGGCGTCGAACATCGACGCGACGACGTACTGGTGATAGTTCTGCTGAATCACCTCGACGCCGACGGCGAGCGCGAAGGGGAGGGCGTAGGCGAGCTGCTCGCGCCAGAGGCCCAGGTCTACCCGGAACTCGCGGCCGTACTGGCGCCAGATCGCCACGACGACGAGCACCACGCGCAGCGCCGCGAAGACGGTGCCGCCGATGAACACCGCGCGCAGGCTGACGAACAGGAGCGCGGGCGCGACGAAGAACAGCGTCCGGACGATGTCGGAGCACGCGTAGGTCACCGCCGCCATCACGTGCTTCTTGCGCGAGACCATCACGATCTCGAGCACCGTGGACATCAGCATGAACGTGAGGAACAGCCCGGCGAGCACCATGTAGTCGGCGAGCGCCGCGTTGCTGAGCCGCGCGGCAATCTGCGTGCGCCACGCATACAGCCCGCCCAGGCACGCGAGGCCGGCGGCGGCGAGCGTGATGAGGGCGTTGCAGACGTAGCGCGGCATGCGCGCCGCGTTGCGCGGGACGAAGTAGTACAGGCTCTCGGCCATCCCGAGCTGCGCCAGGCCGTAGAGCGTCCCGTAGAGCAGGAAGAACTGCTTGTAGGTGCCGAACGCCGCGGGCGCGAAGAAACGCGCCAGCACGATGCCGATCGCGAACGACGCGACGAGGCCGACCACCCGGCCCGTGACCAGCAGCGCGGCGGGACGCGTAATGTCCGTCGCCTGTCCCGCCGAAGCCCGATCCGGGCGAACGCGGACCTGTCCCGCCGAGGCCCCATCGGGGCGAAGGCGGACGCTCATGTCCGGTGCACCCGTTCGCACCGGCGAGCGGGCGGCCAGAGGTCGTGCGCCTGGCAGCTCAGGATCTCGGGGATGAACTCGCCGTCGCCGTTCACCGACGACCCCTGCCACAGCAGGAGGCGCTGGATCGTCAGCAGCGGGTGCTGCGGGTCGTCGTGGCGGCACGCCGTGTACGCGAAGCGATAGCCCGCGCCCGCGACCGCGTCCACGACCGAGGTGTTGAAGTGGCCGCCGGGATACGCGAAGTGATCGATCCGCTCGCCCAGGTGGCTCTCGAGCTCCGCCTTCGACTCCTGGAGCTCCGCCGCGATCCGGTCGGGCGACTCCACCGGCAGCGACACGTGCGTGCGGGTGTGCGACCCGATGGTGAAGCCGCGCCGCCGCATGTCGTTCACCATCGTCCACGTGACCGTGAGCGGAACGTTGTGGAAGCCGTTGCCGACGCTCAGCTCGAGCCCCGTCATCAGGCGGCGGACATCCGCCTGCCGCAGCTCGGGCAGCAGCGTGGAGACGGCCACCATCGGGTTGACGACGGCCGAGCGGCGCGCGAGGTCGTGGGCCGGCAGGCCCAGATCGCTCAGGAGGCCGAACATCCTCGCCCGCGGGTCGTCCCAGGAGCGGAACGCCTTGGCAACGAGGTGATACAGCTTGTCGTGGATCTGCCACGCGGGCCGGCCGACGAGATCCGTGACGACGAACATCGCCGCCGGAATGCCCTTGCGCTCGAGGACCGGCAGCGCCAGCTCGTACACGTCCTGGTAGCCATCGTCGAACGTGATGGCGGCGACCGGTTCCTGGAAGGGGAGGCCGTTCAGCACGCGGTCGCCGATCTCGTCCAGCGAGACGAAGCGGAACGAGCGGCCCAGGCAGTCGAGATGGCGCTCGAACATCCCGACGCTGGTCAGCATGCTCGGCATCTCGACCGTCGCCTCGGCTTCGAAGTCCTCGACGACGCGGTGGTAGCCGATGACCAGCGGCTGGTACTGGCCGCGCGCGCCGGCGAGGCCGCGGTCGTGCGCCTTCGCGATGGCGGAGGCGACCGCGCTCTTCACCCGGTTGCGCAGGCGGCGAACCCTAGGAGACATAACGACCAATCAAGGCCTTCGCCTGGCGGCGGGCGTGGAACAGACCACGATGAATCTGCCCGCCGATGCGCGGTGGAAAAAGAAGCATGGTGCGGAGCTCGCGCGTCTGGCGGGCCCACAGGAACTTGTAGGGTTCGACGCCCCACAGCATGTCGAACTCGCCGGCGCCTTCGTCGATCGCCGCGCGAATGGACAGGCCCATCAGCACCAGCCCGATGCTGTGCTGCTGGAACTGCTCGTCGAAGCCGTGCTGATAGAAATAGAACGTGCCGTCGTAGAGAAAGCCGTACATCACGGCGGCGGGGGCGCCGTCGAGGCGCAGCACGAACATCCGCAGCCAGCCGCGATCGAGAGCGCGCTTGGTGAGCTCGTCGTGAAACGCGCGCAGGTCGTCCGTCCCGAACGCGGTGCCGCGCTCGTCGAACCGGCGATCGTGATACTCGAAGAGCTTCGCGAGCGCCTCGCGGCGCTGCGTGTCGGCCGTGACGCGCTCGAAGCGCACGTCGAACTTCTGTTCGAGCGCGCGGATGCGCCGCCGCACGTTCGCGCGATGCGACGAGCCGAGCGTCGCCAGGTAGGAGTCCCAGGTGTGCCCGGCGAGCGGAATGTACGGACAGGTTCCACCCGCCGTTGTCGTTCTCGCCCAGCCGCTCGCGTGCAGGCGGTCGGCAAGGAGGTTGGCGACGGCCGAGGGTCCAAGATGCGTGAGACGAAGCGTCGTGCGCTGCGATCGGACGAATTGTTCGATCGCAGGGAGAGCTTCGGCTTCCCGGCCGCCGCGGACGATCACGTCGAGATAGTCCGAGCCCACGTCGCCGGTCGCCAGCATGTCGAGACAGGGAAGGTACGCGGTGCCGGTCGAGACGCGGAACGGCGCCACGGCAATCAGCTCGGTGCCCGCGCGGACGGCGACCATCCGCAGGCGCGAGGATTCGCCCAGGTGCGTCCACCACGTATGCAGCCACTCCCAGGTGAGGAACGGCGACGCGGAGGCGCTGGCGCGCAGCAACGAGCTCCATTCGGGACGCAGCGCCGAAAAGCTCCACGCGGAGTCGATGAGCAGACAGGAGGTGTCAGGCGCCGGTTCGACGTGCCACTCGCCATCCTGCCGCCGTTCCGCGATGCCGGGGGCGATCATGCAGCCTCACTCGCCACGCGGGTCCGGTGCGACCGGCCGAAGAGAAGGTTCACCTGCCGCGCGACGTGCGTGATGTGGCGCGGCGACAGGTCCTGGTGAATGGGCAGCTCGAGCACGTGCGCGCGGAAGAAGCGCGCGTTCGGCCCCATCTCGCTTCCGCTGCCGACCGGGTCGTTCCAGAACTCCAGCGCGTCGACGCCGCGGCGGCGCATCGCCTCGGCCGCCTCCGCCTTGTTCGGCACGATCACGGGGAAGAACAGCGGGCAGACGCCCTGTGGAAGCACGGGGAACACCGGCGTCACGGACGGATCGAGCTCGCCCAGCAGCTGCTGGTAGTTGGCCGCGCGGCGCCGGCGGATGTCGTCGTAGTCGAACCGCTCGAGCAGCCGCGCCGAGATGGGCGACATCGCGAGATCGACCTCGTCGAGGTTGAAGCCGATGTCGCCGACGTTGGCGCGGTCGACATCGAGCGCGCCGGCCGCGACGCCCATGCCGCGCTTGACGGCCTGCAGCGCGGCGCCGATGCCGTTCACGCGCCCGCGGATGCGCTGCACGAACAGCTCGGCCATCCGTCCCGCGACCGACGCCGATCCCGCCGGACGCAGCGCCAGCCGTTCGAGCGACTCGATGCGGCGATCGTTCTGGACGAGCAGCGCGCCGTTGGGCAGCGGCAGCGTCTTGTACAGGCAGAATACCGACCAGTCACCGAAGGATCCGAGCGCGCGGCCATCGGGCGTCTCGCTCAGCAGCGAAAGGGCGCAGTCCTCGACGAGCAGCATCTCGCGCCTGCGGCAGAGGTCCGCAAGCGCGTCCATCGGTTGTGCCCATCCTGCGTAATGGATGACGTACAAAAGGTCGGGCCGGTGCGTACGGCAGAGCCGCTCCACGTCATCCGGGGCCCACTGCATATCGGGACCGATTGGGCAGTAGCGGACCTTCGCGCCCGCCGCCTCGATCGCCATGATCTCGTTGCCGCTGTAGTAATCGGGCGCCAGTACCGTGAGCGAGGGGTTCGATTCGAGCAGCGCGCGGAACAAGTGATAAATCGCGTTACGCGCGCGGTAGTACGAGAGGCGATGCGGAGCATTGAATGGATACGGCATCGCGCCCTTCACCGCGGGGCGTACGAGGTGCGCGGCCGACAGCCCCTGGTACGTGGGGACGAATGTGCCGACTACGCTCGCCATTTCCTGATCTCCGGCGCCATCTGAAATTTGATGGAATGCAAAAGCCGGGCTCGCCTGCTGGTGGAAAACACGAACAGCCAGTCGTGCGGGCGCGCCGCCGGCGTCCATTCCTCCTTCCACGGCTCCGTGTCGCCGAGAAAGTCGATCTCCCGCAGGCCGCGCGCGTAGCCTTCCTGCGCGGCGAAATACGTGAGCAGCTTGAACGGCGAGCACGTATGGAACTCGCGGTCGTGGCCGGTCTTCAACAGGAACAGCCGGCCGTCATGCACCGCGCTGTACGAGACGGCGATGCGCCTGCCGCCCACGGTCAGGAACACGAGACGCAGCCACCCGCAGTCGGCCCCGCGCTCGGCCAGCAGCGTGTAGAACGTCCGGACGGCCGGGTCGGAGGTGATCGAGGTGCCCTCCTGGTCCTTCCAGCCCGAGGCCTCGAGCCGCCATGCGTCATCGCACGCGCGGGCGATCGCCCTCTTGTCGGAGAGGATTTCGAGAGCCGGCTCGCCAACCTGCGTGAGGCGTGACAGGCGGTTGCGGACGTTCGATCGGAACTTCGCGGGCAGGCTGGCCCAGTAGCTGTCCCACGTGCCGGAGAGCTCGAGGTAGGGCGAGGCGCTGCTCTCCCACGTCCCGATCGGCAGGCCCTCGGCGGCCGCAAACCGCGTCATGGCCACCGACGTGGGCGAGCCTTTCAGCAGCTGTGTCAGCTGCACGACGTCCCAGTGGTCGATGTCGTCGCGCAGCGCGTTCCAGACGGCGCGATACACCTCGTCGGCGTTGCCGCTGACGAGGAAATCCGTGCGCGGCGTGTGGTCGTTGGCCAGCAGCGCCAGGCGCCTGATTGGCAGGCCGTAGACGGTGGCGGCCTCGCGCATCAGCGGCGCGATGCCGATGATGCGGTCCGCGTCGCGGACGACAATGATGTGCAGCTCGCGGTTACCCTGGAAGCTGTCCCACCACGTGCGCACCCATTCGTGGCGAAGGAAAGGATGGGGGACGCTCGCGCGCTCCACCGCGTCATTCCACTCGTCCTCGAGCGCGACGAAGGCCGCGTAGTCCTCGATGACGTCGGTTGTCACGACTCCCGAGTCCCGAATCCCGAATTCCGGCAGAGTGCCTAGCATGCCGCTGACGGAAGCCGCTTGCGCTGCTTCCGCTCCAGAAGCTCTACGTACAGGTCCTCGGTCGAGCGCACCATGCGCCTGATCGAGAAGTGATCGACGATGTGCGCGCGGGCGGCGGTGCCGAGGTGTGTCGCCAGTCGTGTGTCGTGCAGCAGGTGGACGATGGCGTCCGCCAGGGCACGTGAATCCGCGGGCGGGACGAGCACGCCGGTCACGCCGTCGACAATGGCCTCGGGGGTGCCGCCGACGCGCGTGGCGACGGTTGGCGCGCCCGCCGCCATCGACTCGAGCACCACGTTGGAGAGCGCCTCGTTGAGCGACGGCATGACGGAGACGTCGAGGCTCGAGAGCACCGCGGGCACGTCGCGCCGGAGGCCGGTGAAGATCACGCTTTCCGCGACGCCGCACCGCTCGGCGTACTGCTGCAGCTCGCCGAGGTACTCGCGGTCCATCGGGCTCGTCTCGCCGGCGATCAGGAACCGCGCGTTCGGCACGCGCGCCCGGACCATTGCGGCCGCCTCGAGAAAATGTTCGAGCCCCTTGAGTCGCGTCAGCCGCGAGATGACGCCGACGAGCGGCGTGCCGTCCGGCAGGCCGAGCTCGCGCTGCAGTTCGCTTCGCGGCGGCGCGTTGTCGAACCGCGACAGGTCGACGCCGTTGCGGATGACCGAGATCTTCGACGCGTCGTACCCGTCGCCGATGAGCCAGTCCTTGACCGCGTCGGCGTTGACCAGGATGCAGTCGGCGAACTGGCAGGCGTAGCGCTGCACGCGCTTCTGCATCGACGTCAGGTAGGGCGCGCGGTCGCGAATCGACGCGATGGTGACGGGCGCGACCAGCCGCGCGGGCGGCGTCGCGAACACGTTGCCGTAGAAGTTGTACGCGTGCACGATCTGGACGCCGCGCCGCACGATGTGCCGCGCGAGCCGCGCCTGCTGCGCGAGCGCGGTCACGCTGCGGAAGGTCGGCACGGGGTATTCGGTCAGCGGAATGTTGCGCTGTTCGAGCTCCTCGACGAAGCCGCCCCAGCGCCGCAGGCAGGCAAACTCGACGTCGAAGCGCGTGCGGTCGAGCGTGCGCGCCAGCGCCATGAACTGGTTCTCGGTGCCGCCGCACATCAGCGTCGGCACCACGTTGAGCACGCGGGCAGTGGTCACGGTTGTCTTTCGCAGGAGCCGGCCTGGACGTCGGCCTCTACACCCAGGAGATGTGCGCGGGCGATCTCCGCGCGGCACGTGTTCTTCAGCGCCACGGCAAGCCCCGCGATGCTGAAGAAGTAGAACTGGTACGCGATGGGGTGAAACATCGCGGCGACGAGAAAGGCGACGAGCGACACCTGGATGCCCGTCGCGAGCGGCTGCAGCTCCGCCACCACCGGATCCCGGCGCGCCCGCCGCTCGACGGCCCACGCGCTGCGGAAGCAGAGCAGGTGCAGCCAGGCGAAGAGCAGGAAGCCGGGGACGCCGAGATCCACGGCGTACTGCAGGTAGACGTTGTGCACCGACCGCCAGGTCCGCGGGCCATTGCGATACTGGTTGAGCGCGATCATGTCCTGCCCGAGGCCGACGCCGATGACCGGGTTATGCGACACGACGTCGAGTGCGACGCCGAGGTCCTTGTAGCGGCCCTGCGCGGACCCGGTCTTGTCCTGCTCCATGTTCGTGATGGTGCTCAGCCGGTCGACGTACGTCCTGGGCAGGGTCATGGGGACCGCCAGCGCGAGCACCAGCAGCGCCATCGCCGCGGCTCCCGACTTCCGGCGCACGAGCACGAGCAGGAACATGAAGAAGATCGCCGCGAGCGCGAGGAAGCCGGCGCGCGAGAACGTGACGATGACGCCCCCCATGCTGAGGAACGCGACCGCCGTGGCGAACAGGCGAGTCGCTCCGCGCGAGCTGAGGGCGAGCGCGCCTGCAATCGGGATGATCAGGTTCAGCATCAGCGCGAGGTCGTTCGGGTTGCCGGTGAGGCCCGAACTGCCCATGTAGCCGACGATGCGGACGAGGCCGTCCTGGCCCGTCTGCATCACGTGCCCCGAGAGGTAGTGCCAGATGCCGGTGCCGGCCAGCGGGATCGCGCAGAGTACCAGCGTCCATGCGAGCCCGCGCAGCCGCGCCGGCGTCGTGATGATCGTCGCGAGCAGCCAGAAGAACGCGATCGCCTTCAGGTACTGGTCGGTCAGGAGGTGGATGCTGCCGCCCGGCCAGTACGACATCGGGATGGTGATGATGGACCAGCCGACCAGCGCGAGCGCGATGCCAATCTCCGGCGCCAGCGGCGTGATCGGCTGCTTGTGCGCCGTCCGCTCCATCACGTGCGCCGCCATCGCGATGCCGCCGGCGAGAAACGCGATGCGAATCAGCTTCAGGACGGGGAACCACGCCTGCGGCGAGAGCAGCAGCACGAAGGTGAAGGTGACCAGCGCGTAGAACGCGGCCTGGCTGCCTTCGAACGCCGCTGGAAGCGTCTTTGTCGTGACCGTGTGGGGCACCCCTTCAAGGTGTGCCCCACTGGTGTGTGGCTGCCACCAGGCGGTGGAACCCGTCCCACTGACTGCGACTGCGTTCACTGTTGTCCTGCTGTGGGCTGCGCCGGCGTCGGCACCCGCGCGGGAATCCACGAGACGTACGGAAGGCCGTCGGTGCCGGTGGGCGCCAATGCGGTCGTGCGTGCCGCGGGCCACGCCAGCGGCGGGCGAAGCGGCGCGCGGCGGCGCCGCACCTCCGTCGCGCCCTTGCCGAAGAGCACGGTCGCGATGGTCTCGAGCAGGATGCGCGCGTCGAGCCAGAGCGAGCGGTTCTTGATGTAGTACAGGTCGTACCGCATCTTCTCCGTCTCTTCGGCGAGGTTGTTCGCGTAGCCGTAGCGGATCTGCGCCCAGCCCGTGACGCCGGGGCGCACGGTCGAACGCAGGCCGTAGTAGGCGATCTTCTCCATGAAGACCGCCTGGTTGGTCACCGGGTGCGGCCGCGGTCCGACGAGGTTCATGTCGCCGCGCAGCACGTTCACCAGCTGCGGCAGCTCGTCGAAGCGGAACCGGCGCAGGTAATGGCCGACGCGCGTGATCCGATCCACGTTGTCCGACACCCACTCGGACCGCGCCTCCGCGCACGGGTGCATCGTCCGGAACTTGATGAGGCCGAATGGCCGCCCGTTGCGGCCGGCGCGCTGCTGGATGAAGAACATCGGCCCGCGTGAATCGAGCTTGACCGCGATGCCGACGGCGACGAGGAACGGCGCGCAGAGCAGCACGCCGACGATGGCACCGACGACGCTGACCACGCGCGCGAGGAGGTCGGCGGCGCCGTGGTTCCGGAACCCCTTCGCCAGGATGAGCATGCTCGGCCGGATCGCTTCGATGGCGAGCTTGCCCATCAGGCGCTCGGAGAAGTCGAGCGCGTCCTCGACGACGATGCCGCGGACACGCGCTTCGAGCAGCGTCTGCAGCGGCAGGCGATCGCGCCGGTCGGCGAGCGCGACGACGATGAACGCCGGGTGCAGCCGGTTGATGATCTCGGGGATCGAATCGCACGGCCCGAGCCAGCGGTTGTGATCCGGCGAGCCGGCCTCCGGCTCCTGGTCGTCAACCGTGCCGGCGACGATGTAGCGGGGGTTCTGCGCGGACTCGATCTCTTCGATCAGGGTGGTGGCCAGCGGCCCCGATCCGAGAATCAGCACGCGGCGCGATTGGTCGCGCATGTCGCGAAGTTTGCCTACCATGGGTTCGGCGCCTATGCCTCCGTGGCCACCTGTTCGGGGAAGTAGTCCTTGTAGTACGCGTCGTAGTAGCCGAACATCGGCTTGCTGTCGCGGTTGAAGACGATGCCGAGCACCTTGCCCGGGTCGAGCATGTTCAGCGCTTCGCCCAGCAGCTTGCGCGGCGTCTGGCTCGCGGCGACCACCATCAGCACGCCGTCAACGGCGTTGGCCAGGAGCGCCGAGTCGAACACCGGCAGCAGGGGAGGCGTGTCGAGCACCACGTAGTCGTAGCGCTGGCGCGCTTCCGCGAGCACCGCGTCGAGGCGCGGCGAGCGCAGGGTCTGGTGCACGGCGCCGTTGCGCGTGCCCGCCGGGAGAATCGACAGGTTGAACGGCTTCAGCTTCTGGGTGGCGCTGTCGAGCGTCGCCTGCGGGTCCGCGACCACCTCCGTGAGTCCTTTCGAGGCGGCGTCGATGGCGAGCTGCCGGGCGACGGCCGGCCGCCGCAGGTCGGCGTCGATGAGCAGCACGCGCGCGCCCTCGGCGCCACGCGCGAGCGCGCCCGCCAGGTTGATGGCCGTCAGCGTCTTGCCTTCGCCGGCCGCGGGGCTGGTGACCGCGATTACCTGCAGCGTGCGGCCGCGCCGCAGCCGCTCGATGGTGAGCCGGAGCCCCTGGTACTGTTCCGCCGCGAACGATCCCGGCGAGGTGAGAGCCACGAGGTGCCGGTCGATCTGTGTCTTCTTAGCCATGTCCAGTTCCCTCACCGCCTAGCCGGCGCGCCCGATCAGACGGGCGAGTTGATCGTTGCCATGAGCGAGATACGCGGATGCCGTGGCGATCAGCGCGATCATCGCGATTGCGGACACGGTCGCGAGGCCGGTGAGCAGCCGGCGCTTCAGCGGCATCGGCCCGATCGGGGGAATCGAGACGAGGATCGGAACGCTCGTGAACTCGCGGAGCTCGTCGATGCCGTGGAACGACGCGTCGAACTGCTCCGCGGTGAGCACCATCGCGACTGCCGCGGCAATCGCGAGAAGAATGCCCATCAGGATCAGGCGGATGCGGTTCGGTCCCGTCGGCCCCTCGGGCGGCAACGCCTGCTCGAGGACACGGAACTGCTCGCCCTGCCGGTCCGTCTCGACGCTGGCGGACAACTGCGCCTCGTCGTACCGCTTGAGCATCGAGTCATAGAGGTCCTTCGCCACCCCGCGGTCGCGCGTGATGAGCGCGTATTCCTGCTCGCGCTCGGGCGCGCCCTCGAGACGCTGCTCGAAGGAGGAGATGGTGCCGCGAATGGCGGCCTCCTCGTCTTTCAACTTGGCGAGCTCCCCATCGAGGCTTTCGATGGTCTTGCGCCTCGGCGCCTTGGCGTCGTCGGCCGCCGCGGTCGACGCGGCCGCTGCGGCCTGCAGCGCCTCACGCTTCTTCTGGAGCACCACCTCGTCCTGCTTCTGCTGCTGCTCGAGATCCGCGATCTGCTCCTGCATGCGGACGACGTCGGGGTGCTTGCTCGTGAACTTCGTCTGCAGCTGCGCCAGGTCGCCCTTCAGCTTCTCGAGCTGTTTCAGCCGCTCGATCATCTCGGGCGAGGCATCGGGGTTCTCGGCGCGCGCGACGTTGGTCGGATCCTGCAGGCCGTCCATCAGCTTCTCGCGCTGCTCGATGAGGCGAATCTGCTGCTCGCCGTTGAGGCGCAGCTGCGTGTTCATCCGTTCCAGCGTCGCCAGGTTCATCCCGATCTGCTGCGGCAGCTGGCCCGTGTACTTCGTGGTGTACTGCGTGATCATCGAATCCTGCCGATCGAGCTGCCCCTTCGCTTCGGCCAGCTGTTCGCGCAGGAACTTCAGGGTGCCCAGCGCCGACTGCGACCGCATCGAGTCGTTCTGCTGGACGTAGAAGGAGGCGATCGCGTTGGTCACGTCCGCCGCCGTCTTCGCGGAGTCGCCCGTGTATTTCAGCGTGAACGACACCGTCTTCACCTTGCCGCTCACCTGCTCCGGGCCCGACGGGTTCACCTCGACGTCGCTCCGCATCTGATTCAGCGCGTCGTCAACGGCGCCGTGCGTCAACAGCTTCGGATACAGGTGGAACCGGTTGATCAGCGCGAGCGCGCGGTCGCGGCTCAGGATCTCCTGCTTGATGATGTGCAGCCGGCTTTCGAGCTCGCCCGGGGCCGACTCCGCGGAGCGGACGATGTTCTCGTCGATCGGCCGCTCGATGAGCACCAGCGCCTGGCCCTGGTAGATGTCCGGCAGGTAAATCGCGAACGACACCGCCGCTGCGAGCACCGCGGCGAACGTGGTGAAGGCGAGCAGACGGCGGCGCCGGAGGATGTCGAGAATCCTCATGGCCAGCGAGTCGTCGGCGGTTGAAGCGAGCAGGTCACGCGCCATTGAATGCCTCTCCTACGGAACGACGATGACGTCGCCGGCGCGGACATAGAAGTTGTCCTGGTCATCACCTTCGGCGACCTTGCGGTAGTTGAACTTGATGCGATCGGTCTTCGTGCCCTTCTGACGCAGCACGACGATCTTGTCGCGGTTGGCGAACTCGGTGAGCCCCTGCGCGCGCGCGATCAGCTCGAGCACCGTCGCCTGGCTCTTGATCTCGTAGTCGCCCGGCATCTTCACCGAGCCGACGACGGCGACCTTGAAGTTGTGCACCTCGCGCACGATCACCGAGACCTCGGGAGAGGGCAGGTACTCGGCGAGCTGTTCGGTGAGGTGCTGGCGGAGATCCATCGGCGTCAGGCCGGCGGCCTGCACGTCGTTGACGAGCGGCAGCGACATCTTGCCGTCGGGACGGACGGGGACCGTGCGGCACAGGTCAGGACAGTTCTTCCACACCGTGATGTCGAGGACGTCTTCGGGTCCAATCAGGTATTCCTTCGACATGTCCACCGCGCTCGCGTTGCGCACGACGGGCGCGACGCGCGGGGCGGGCGCGGGCGGCGCGGCCGGAGGAGCGGCCGTCGTGTCCACCGCGGGTGTCGCCACGACGGCGCTGGCGGAGGCCGCGGTTGCCGCGGTCACCTCCGCCTGCGACGGCGTGAGCGGCTGGGTCTCTTGCGCGTGCGCGAGCGACGCGACGCACACACCCGACAGGAGAAGCACTGGAAGACGGCCGATCATTTCTCAACCCCTTTCGCGCGCGCGGCCGGATCGTCCGGCCCCTTGGTGGAACGGCTGTAGCGCGGCGCCACGGTGACGCTCACGCCAAAGACGTGCCGCCACACGTCGGCATCGGTGAAGACGTTGCGGCGGATGTTGCCCTGCTGGTAGTCGACGCCGTAGGACGCGTTGAGCGTATAGAGCCCCCCGGGCGTCCACGACGCGATGAATGTCTGGCGATAGTTGGTGAGACGATGGGCGTCGAGCGTATCGATCGCGCTGACGGCCGAATGGCTGCTCACCTCCATGGTCCGCCGGAACGGCCAGGTGACGCGCGCGCCGCCGCCGTTGAGGACGACGGGGCCGCGGATGCCGAGCACGATCGTCTCGGTGTGCGCGTAGTCGACGCCGACCTTGAGGCCCGGCGTCTCGCGTGAGATGCCCGCGTTGATTTCCGGCTGCAGGCCGCGATACGAGGACACGCGCGGCCCCGCGAGCAGCGAGAACCGGCCGGCTGGCGAAAACTGGTGATCCCACCCCCCGAGCACCGCCACCGAATCGCTGGCGTTGGTCGCGTCGGTCGGATCGGCGAAGTGGCGCTCCTGCACGAGACCGCTGACCGAGGAGCGCGCGTTGAGAATCTGCGACAGCCCCGCGCGCACCATCTGCATGCGTCCGGTGCCGTTGTCCACCAGGCTCTCCGCCGTCCAGTCGTAGGCGCCGGTGACCGCCGTGTGGGGCCGGAAGCGATGCGAGAAGTTCGGCGACACCTCCCAGCGGTGCGCCTGGCGGCGATCGGTGAGGATGCCGGTGCCGATGTTGATCTCGCCGGGCGTTTCCGTGCGGTCGTACTGCGCCATCAGACCGAGTGTCGTCATGTCGGTCGAGCGGTACTTCATGGTGGCGTCGCCGTGGCGCCGCGCGTCGATCATCGTCAGGTCGGCGTGGTTCGAGTGCTGCGAGTCGAAGGTGAAGAGGCTGGAGACGCTGAGGCGGCGCGTGTCGATGGCGGTGCCGAAGCCCGGGCGCACCGTGATCATCTGCCCCGCGTCGCCCTGCGCCTGCGCGAAGAGGTTGTCGTCGTAGAGGCTGCCCACCGTCACCGACGGCACGGCTTCGATGTGCGACTGCGCCGAGGCGCCGGCTGCGTGGAGCGCGCCCGCGGCGACGATCAATGTGGTGACGGCTGCTGCTTTCATATCCCCCGTTCGTCCTTCAGTTACGGCTCACCTACGGCGCGGCTGAAGTGCAATAACTGTTCACATAATTCCCGTTCCAACCGTTTCGCCAATGTGGCTATCGCGGTTCCAGAAATTCCCCGCGGAGGTTTGAACGAGGGCACTTCACGCACAGCGGCGTGGTTGATCGCGCCGCTCTGGGAAGCGCGCTTCCACTTCAAGGGGGCAGAGGGCAGGGGGCCGGTGGCAGCAGGTCGCAGGAACACCGACGGTGGCAGGGGCGCTGTGTCGCCCGGGACACGGCGACCTTCTGCGACCGGCCGCACGCAGCCTGCCCACACCGCGACCTGCCGCGACCGGCCACACGCCATCTGCAAGCTGTGAAATTAATGTCGCGTGCGCGAGTGCGGGGAGCCGCCGCGCCAGTTGACGACCGGGTGGGAGAGCGCCTGCTGTTTCAGTGAATCGGGGTCCACCGCGTGCGTGGGATAGCACGCGGCGCCGACCGAAATGCGAAGCGGCGTCGTGAACTCGTAGTGATCGATCCGCTGCACGAGCCGGTCGATCACCCTGGTCGCGTTGTCGTAGTCGGCGTCGAGCAGGACGAGCGAGAGCACCCCGGTTTCGGTGCTCCCGAGCAGATCGGTATCGCGGATCTCGTGGCCGATGATGCGCGCCACCTCGTCGAGCGTCCCGTCGTCGGCGGTCACCGTCATCCCGTCCCACTCGCGGCGCGTCTCGAGCGCGACGAGCGTCAGGTAGTTCTGCGAGCGGACGGCACGCTTCATCTCGCCATCGAGGACGAATTCGAACGCGCTCGACGTGAGAAGGCGCGAGCCCTCTTCTTCGAAAAATGCGTCGGCCATCTGGTCTACGAAGCCTTGTCCAGGCCGTTCTCCTTGATCTTGTAGAGAAGGGCTTTGTAGCTGATGCCGAGGATCTCGGCGGCTTCCTTCCGGTTCCACCGGGTGCGCGTCAGCATCCGGAGAATCAGCTCACGTTCCGCTTCACGTGCGGCGGTGCGAGAGATGTCCTTGAGCGAGATGTTCGAGGGGGCGCTCGCTCCCGCTGGAGCTGCGACCGCCGCGACCGACCCCATGCCGACAGAGGCCGGCGCCGCCGCAACCGCCACGGGCGCCGCCGCCGCAGCCGGCGGAGGCATGACCGGCTGCAGCGGCGGAGTCGTCGGACGCGGAATGGAGGAGGAGGTCGTGTGAGGCCAGTGATGGAGCGGCGACGACGGCTGCTGGAGCTCCTGGACGATCGCCGCCTCGCTGCCGAGGACGACCATCCGCTTGACCATGTTTTCCAGCTGCCGGATATTGCCCGGCCACTCGTATTCGAGGAACAGGCGCGAGAGATCCGGAGAGACGCCAGGAAACGGCTTGTTGTACTGGACCGAATACTTCTTCACGAAGTGATCGGTCAGCATCGGAATTTCTTCGCGGCGTTCGCGAAGCGGCGGAATGGTGATCGTGACGACGTTGAGGCGGAAGTAGAGATCTTCGCGGAACCTGCCGGCGGCGACGGCCGCCTCGAGGTCGCAGTTGGTCGCGGTGATGACCCGGACGTCGACGTGCACGTCGGCCTTGCCGCCGAGGCGGGAGAACTCGCCGTCCTGCAGCGCCTGCAGGAGCTTGGCCTGCAGCGGGAAGCTCATGTCGCCAATCTCGTCGAGGAACATCGTGCCGTGGTTGGCGAACTCGAACTTGCCCGGCTTGTGCTGGATGGCGCCGGTGAACGCGCCCTTCTCGAACCCGAACAGCTCCGACTCGAGCAGCTCGGTCGGCAGCGCCGCGCAGTTCACTTTTACGAACGGCTTGTCCTTGCGCAGCGACTGCTCGTGCAGCGCGCGGGCGACGAGCTCTTTGCCGACGCCGCTCTCGCCGCGAATCAGCACCGTCACGTCGGTGTCGGAGACGCGCTCGATCAGGTCGCGGACCTCGGTCATCTGCTGGCTGTGGCCGAAGAGCATCGTGTAGCGCGACTGCTCCTTGAGCTGCGCGCGCAGCGTCGCGACCTCCTGGCTCAGCTGATGCTGTTTGAGCGCCTTCTCGATCACCACCTCCAGCTCGTTCTCCTCGAACGGCTTGCAGAGGAAGTCGGTGGCGCCGAGCCGCATCGCCTGGACGACCACGCTCGTGCGCCCCTGCCCGGAGATGACGATGATCGGGACGTCCTTGTCGATCTTCTTGAACGCGGCCAGCGCGGCCAGCCCGTCCATGCTGCCGGGCATGACGACGTCGAGCAGCACCGCGGCGGGACGGTCCGCGTGGAACCGCCGCACGGCTTCATCCGCGTTCGTCACCGTCAGCGCGTTGTAATTGCGCGCGCCGAGGAACGAGCGCAGGAACCCGCACATCGCGAGATCGTCGTCTACGACCAGCACCTGAGATTTCTGACTCATCGCCCACAGTCCTTCTGCCCGCCGAGTTCGCGGACGAGGTCCGTCGAGCAAGCGAAGTGCCACAGCAGAAAAACGTTGGAACTGAAGGCAAAAAGGGGTTTTCTGGAGAATCCGTTCGCGTCGAAGGGGAAAAGGCGCGCCCGGACGGAAGCGCCCTTCTCATAAAGGATGGGAAGAGGGTCGGCCGTTACGTACTCAGGAGTGCGCCGTCACGGCCGCTCGATGCCCGTCTCCTTGATCTTGTTCAGCAGGGTCTTGTAGCTCACGCCCAGCAGTTGCGCGGCCTTGCGGCGGTTCCAGTGCACCTGGCGCAGCGTCTCGGCGATCACGGTGCGCTCCGCCGAGAGCGCGGCTTCGCGCGCGACCTCCGACAGGCGGCGGCCGTCCTGCGTGGGCGGCGGCGCCACGTCATCGGCGTCCTCTTCGTCGGCGGCCTGGGCAGCGCGGGGCGGCGCGGCGACGGCCTGCGGCGGCGGCGCGGGGGCCGGCGCGTGGAAGGCGGGCGGCGCCGGCTCGATCGGCGGCGGATTCGGCACGAGCCGCGGCCGGCTGATCTCGCGCACCACGAGCTGTTCGTCCTGCAGGATGACGAACCGCTTGATCATGTTCTCGAGCTCGCGCACGTTGCCCGGCCATTCGTAGGTGAGGAAGCGCTGCCGCAGGTCGTCGGAGAGCGGCCGTACGGGACGGTTGTAGCGCTGCGAGTACTTCGCGATGAAGAAGTCGGTGAGTTTCAGGATCTCGTCGCGGCGCTCGCGCAGCGGCGGAACGTACGCCTCGATGACCTTCAGCCGGTAGTACAGGTCCTCGCGGAAATCGCCGCGCACCATCATCTGCTCGAGGTCGCGGTTGGTCGCGGTGACGACGCGGACGTCGACATTGATCTTCTTGTTGCTTCCGAGCTTGGTGAACTCCGCGTCCTGGAGCACGTGCAGCAGCTTGGCCTGCAGCGCCGGCTTCATCTCGCCGATCTCGTCGAGGAAAATCGTGCCGCTGTGCGCCTGCTCGAACTTGCCGATGCGCGTCGTCGCGGCACCGGTGAAGGCGCCCTTTTCGTGTCCGAACAGCTCGCTCTCGAGGAGTTCGGCGGGCAGCGCCGCGCAATTGACCTTGACGAACGGTCGCTGCTTGCGCGTCGAGCGCTGATGGATGCCGCGCGCGACGAGCTCCTTGCCGACGCCGCTCTCGCCGCGAATCAGCACCGTCACGTCGCTGTCGGACACCTGCTCGATGATGAGCGCGACCTGCTGCATCGCGGGGCTCTCGCTCCACCCGATGAAGGCGTCGCTCTGGTCGTCGCTCAGCTGACGGCGAAGGTCGGAGAGCTCGTGCACGAGGCGATTGCGTTCAAACGCCTGCTTGATTGCGGCGTCGAGCGCGATCTCGCCGAGCCCCTCCGGGTCGTCCGGCTTGACGACGTAGTCGGCGGCGCCGAGGCGCACCGCTTCGACGATCGTCGCGGCCTGCTCGCGGCCCGAGAGCATGATCACCTGCAGCTCGGGACGCGCCGCCTTCAGCGCCTTGAGCGTCTGCAGGCCGTCCATCCCCGGCATCGCGACGTCGAGCAGCACGATGTCGGGCGGCTCGCCCTGGCGGATGGCCGCCACGATCTCGTCGCCGCGCGTGTACGAGCGCGCCTCGTACCCGCGCAGCGCGAGAAAGGTACGGAGATATCCCGCGAAGCCCGAGTCGTCGTCGACGACCGCGATGTTCGCGGGACGTCGCTCGTCGGTGGTGCTGTGCACGGCGTCGGGGCCGGCGCCCGCCACTGCTGACATCGTTATGTGATCCTTAGGTTCGAAGCGGTAATCTCAGTGCGGAGCCGGCGCGCGGGCGGTCGCCCGGCGCCGACCAGAGCGCGCCGCCCAGCGCCTCGATCACGCGCCGCGCGACCGGGAGCGCCAGCCCGAGCCCGCCGCGCCATTCGTCGAAGGGAGGCGGGATGCCGAGGCTGGCGGCGACGAGCGACGGCAGCGCGTGTTCCTCGCCGATCGCGAGCACAGCGCACGGTGGCGCGCCGTCGATGACCGAGCACTCGGCCACGATGACGCCCGGTTCGCCGCGCTCTCTCAGGGCTGCGTGCAGCAATGTCTTGATCGCCACGGAGAGCCGCGCGCGATCGCCGGTCACCATGACCGGCCGGTTTGGCACGCGCACGTCAAGTCGCACCCCGCGGTCCTCGCCCTCATGCATATCACTCGCCAGCTCCGCAAGGAGACCGCACACGTCGACGTCCATGCGGGCGACGGCGAGCTCGCTCGATTCGAGTTTGCCGAGATCGCTCATCTCGGCGACCAGCGCGCTGATCCGCTCGCAGGAGCGTTCCGCTTCCTGGAGCATCTTTTTCTGTTTGTCGGTCAGCGGCCCGCCATGCTCTTTCAGCACCATCCGGATGTAGCCGCAGACCACGGTGACGGGTGTCCGGAGCTCATGCACGGCGAGCGACATGGCCCGGGGGAAACGGTCGCGTTCGGTCGGCACGTGTACGGCTTCGATAAAAGCTCGGCTCCGGGCGGAGTACGCCGGCGCCTCCTCCAACCGTGACACTACCACGCGAAGTGCCCCGGATTACCTCGGCCATGACGGCGAAGCGGCCTATAATTAGCGTCATGTTGATCCGCCACGCACCCGACCTCCGGTTCTCGGAGATCACTCCGAAATCGCTCTACCTCCGCAGGCGCGAATTCCTGCGGACGGCCGCGGGTGCCGCAATCGGGGCCGCGGCTGTCGCGGTCGCATCACCATTTGCCGCGCGCGTCGCCGCTCAGCAGAAAGGCCAGGGCACAGGGCACGGCGCCAAGCTCGCGAACGTGAAGAAGAGCCCGCTCAGCACGACGGGCGAAAAACTCACGCCGTTTGACGACATCACCAGCTACAACAACTTCTACGAGTACGGTCCCTACAAGGAAGATCCGAAGGAGCAGGCGTGGCGGCTCAAGCCGCGCCCGTGGACCATCCAGGTCGACGGCTTCGTCGAGAAGAAGGGGACCTTCGGCTTCGAGGAGTTCACGCAGCCGTACGCGCTCGAGGAGCGCGTCTATCGCATGCGGTGCGTCGAGGCGTGGTCGATGGTGATCCCGTGGGTGGGGATTCCGCTGAAGGACATCATCGCGACCTACAAGCCGACGTCGCAGGCCAAGTACGTCGAGTTCGTCACCGCCTTCAACCCGGCGCAGATGCCCGGCGAGTCCACGCGCATGCTGCCGTGGCCCTACGTCGAGGGGCTGCGGATGGACGAGGCGATGAACCCACTCGCCATCCTCGCCGTCGGTCTCTACGAGGAAACGCTGCCGAACCAGGACGGCGCGCCGATTCGCCTCGTGGTGCCCTGGAAGTACGGCTTCAAGGGGGTCAAGTCGATCGCGAAGATCCGCTTCGTCGACTACCAGCCGAAGAACACGTGGCAGGTGATGACGCCGAACGAATACGGCTTCTTCGCAAACGTGAACCCGAACGTGGATCACCCGCGGTGGAGCCAGGCGAGCGAGCGCCGCATCGGCGAGTTCCTGCGGCGCAAGACGCTGCCGTTCAACGGCTACGCGGATCAGGTCGCGTCGTTGTACACGGCGATGGATCCCAAGAAGCTGTATTGAAGCCGATCGTCATCCTCAAGAGAGTCATCTTCGCCGCGGCGCTCGTCCCCGCCGCGGCGCTCGCCGCCGACGCCTTCCGGGGCGATCTCACCGCGAACCCGATCGAGTACATCACGCACACGACCGGCGACTGGGCGATCCGCTTCCTGATCATCACGCTGGCGGTGACGCCGATCCGGCGGGTGACCGGGTGGAACCCGATCATCCAGACCCGCCGGATGCTCGGGCTCTTCGCGTTCTTCTACGCGACGCTCCACTTCCTCACGTGGTTCGTGCTCGACTGGTTCTTCGACTTCCGGCAGATGGCCAAGGACGTGGCGATGCGTCCCTTCATCACGCTTGGCATGGCGACCTTCATCATGCTGTTCGCGCTCGCGGTGACGTCGACGCAGGGGTCGATCCGGCGGCTCGGCCGGCGGTGGACGCAGCTGCACCGCCTGATTTACGTCGCGGCCTGCACGGCGCTGTTTCATTTCTGGCTCGCCCGGAAAACGGTCGTGCTGCAGTTCCAGGTGCTCCTCGTCGTGGCGGTGCTGCTGCTGGGGTTCCGCGCCTGGTGGACGCTCCGCACGCGGACGCGCGCCCAGGCGCGTGCATCAATCGCGCATTAAGGGCGGCAAGACAGACTTATTCCAAATTACACCCGAGCTTGCGATTTGACTTGGCCGGCCCGGGGCGGGGCATTACATTCGCAGGAGCGGGTGCCATGGGGATCCACGCCGAGTCGACGGCCACACCCACGCTCAAGCCTCTCGTCCTGATCGTCGAAGACGACCTCGGCACCCGCACGCTGTACCGCGAGTACCTGCAGCACGACGGCTTCCGTACCGTCGACGCGCACAACGGTCACCAGGCGCTCGAAAAGGCGCGCAACCTCCGGCCGAACGCCGTCCTCACCGACCTGGCGGTGCCCGGCATGGACGGCTTCGAGTTCTGCCGCGCGCTGCGCGACTCGCCGGCGACGCGCGCGATTCCAATCCTCGCGGTCACGGGGCACTCCGAATATCTGGACGAGCCCGATCGGTTCGCGGAGGCCGGCATCGCGCACGTGCTGATCAAGCCGTGCGCCCCCGACATCATCGCCTACGAGCTGCGGCGGCTGCTCGGCGACGCGCGCGCTACGCTGATTTCCTGACCCGCAGCACCTTGGTCAACGCGTCGGCGAGCACGTGCGGCTCGAGCGGCTTGCCGAGGTGCGCGTCGAAGCCGGCCGCGAAGGCGTTCTGCACGCTCTGCGGATCGGTGAAGGCGGTCACCGCGACGGCGGGGATCGCGCCGAGTGTAGAGGGAAGCGCGCGCACGCGGCGAATCAGCGCGTAGCCGTCCTCGCCGGGCATCGCGATGTCGGTGAGCAGGACGTCGGGACGCCATTCGGACAGGATCTTGATCGCGTCCGACGCCCGCCCCGCGGTGCGCACCGACACGCCGTACATCACCAGCATCGTGGCGACCAGTTCCTGCGTGGAGACGTCGTCGTCGACCGCGAGCACCCGGCGTCCGCGCAGCGTGAGCGGCATGACGTGACCCTGGCGCGCGGCGCGTCCCGTCGGCATGCGGACGACGAAGATCGACCCGGCGCCCGAGCCGTTGTTGTCGGCGGTCACCGTGCCGCCGTGCGCCTCGACGAGGTGCCGGACGATGGCGAGGCCGAGGCCGAGGCCGCCGACGGTGCGCGTGGTCAGCGATTCGCCGCGGCGGAACGGCTCGAAGACGTGCGGCAGGAATGCCGGGTCGATGCCGTCGCCGCTGTCCTTCACCACGAACTCGAGATCGCTGGGGCCTTCGCGCGCGCTCACCTCGACGCGTCCGCCGGCGGGCGTGAACTTCACCGCGTTCGCGAGCAGATTCCACAGCACCTGGCGCAGTCTCGCCGCGTCGCCCGTCATCTCGCCGATCGCCGCGTCGATCGAGACCTGCAGCGCGATCGATTTCGCGTCGGCCGCCGGCCGGATCGTTTCGACGGCGCCGCCGATCAGCTCGCGCAGGTCGAGCGGCGCGATGTTCAGCCGCAGGTTGCCCGCCGACATCGACGAGAGGTCGAGCAGCTCCTCGATGATCTGCATCTGCGCGGCCGCGTTGCGCTCGATCGTGTCGAGGATGGAGGCCCTCCGTCCGGGCGGCACGGTGCCGCGCCGCAGCATGCGCGTCCAGCCGAGCACCGCGTTGAGCGGCGTGCGCAGCTCGTGCGACAGCATGGCGAGGAACTCGTCCTTGACGCGGTTGGCCTGCTCCAGATCGCGAATCAGCTGCGCGCGCTCCTCGGACAGCGCGCGCTCGTGGTCCTCGAGCTGCCGGCGCGCGGTCACGTCCATGACGGCGCCGGTCGCGAAGCGCGGCTCACCCTGGTCGTCGAGGATGATCCGCCCGCGATCCTGCAGCCAGCGCACCTCGCCGTCCGCGCGGACGACGCGATATTCGATGCTGTATTCGCTGCGCGCGGCGATCGCGTTGTCGATCGCCCGCATCACGCGCGGCTGATCGTCGGCGTGGATGCGCGTGAAGCCGGCGTCGCGGAGCCGCCCCTCCGTTTCGACCGATTCGAGGCCGAGGATGCGGTTCAGGCTCTCGTCGTGCGTGGCGACGCCCGTGTCGAGGTCGACGTGCCACGTTCCCATTCCCGCGGCGCCCAGTGCGTTCCGGAGCCGGTGCCAGGCGAGAAGAATGTCCTGCGTCGGCATGCCTTGCCTCGAGGCAATGCACAGCCGATGCCTCAGCGGGACGCGCGCCGCCTGGAGAATGATTCGGGTGCGCTGCCCGCCGCCAACGGCTGGGCTCGCGCCTTCCCGATCTGCTTGAGCCGTTCGATGGCCGCGCGCTGCGTGTTCATCTCGCGTTCGAGAATTTCGGCCTTCTTCGACAGGTCGCTGAACGGATCCCCAGATGCCGCCTTACGCGGACGAGCCATGTAGACCTCGTTTCAGTTGTCGGGGGAGCGAGACGGGCGGATTATAGCCTCTGCCGTACGCGCGCGGACGAGCGGTTCACGGATAATTTGCCCGATGTATCCGACGATTCTCCGTTTCGGCAATTTCGAGGTGACGAGCTTCGGCGTCATGGTCGCCATAGGCGCGCTCGTCGGCCTCTGGGTGTTCGGCCGCGAGCTCGCGAGAAGCGGACTGCCGGCGTCGGGAAGTGATGCAGCGATGGCCGGCGTCTTCGGGGGACTGGCCGGCGCCAAGCTGCTCTGGGTCGTGGAGCACCTGGGCGACGAGCCGTTTCGCGACCTGCTGTTCAGCCGCGGCGGAATGAGCTGGTTCGGCGGCTTCGCGGGCGGCGTGCTGACGGCGCTGCTCGTGATGCGGCGCATGCGTCTCCCCATCGTGGCGACGCTGGCCGCGTCGACGCCCGCGCTCGCGATCGGTCACGCCATCGGACGGATCGGCTGTTTTCTCGTCGGCGACGACTACGGCCGTCCAAGCGATCTGCCGTGGGCCGTCGCGTTTCCGAAAGGGCTGCCGCCGATCGACGTACCCGTGCATCCGACGCAGCTGTACGAGATGTTCGCGCTCTTCGTCGTCGCGTGGCTGCTGATCCGGTGGCGGCGCGGTGGTGTGCCGGACGCGATCGTGATCGGACGCTATCTAGTACTGGCGGGCGCCATCC